>Ga0272449_1000856_pt1 | contig 33998 bp, 38 predicted proteins | sample YNPCB0241_FD_198679 | JGI IMG/M metagenome (GOLD analysis project Ga0272449, IMG submission 198679) | Hot spring sediment microbial communities from Yellowstone National Park, WY, United States - YNP-CB-024-1 | ecosystem: Environmental > Aquatic > Thermal springs > Hot (42-90C) > Sediment... | reverse complement strand
AACGGATAAAGCCAGCAGGATGAGGAGTAGATATTGATCCTTAACCACATCTTTACCTCGTCGCCGGGCCTATATATCTCCTAATTGGCCGAGGCCGAGCGCTCCATCTGAGAGCCACAGATCCGTTTTATCGAGACCGTGCTGGGGCCGGCCGGATTTGAACCGGCGACCTCCGCCGTGTGAGGGCGGCGTCATAACCGCTAGACCACGGCCCCGCGAGCCTAGGTTGGCCAGAGGCTCTAGATAACTCTTACCCGTCTAGGTGCCGATGCTCCTAGGCGGGAAGCCTATTCCAAAGTACTGGACGTTCTCGTTATACCATTTGCGCGGGTCTAGGATCCTCCTTCCATCGATAATTATCGGTCGCCGCATGAGTGCCCTGACTCTCGCCGGCGACAGGGAAGAGTATTGCTCCCAATCGGTGGCTATTATGGCGGCGTCCGCGTCAGCGAGACAGCTCTCCACGTCGCCGTGATACCTCACCGCGTCGCCGAGAACCTCCCTAGCCTTTCCGGAGGCCCTGGGGTCATGTACATGGACCTCCGCCCCTCTCAAGACAAGTTCCTTCACCACCTCAATCGCCGGAGACTCCCTGACATCGTCCGTCCCAGGCTTAAACGCCAGCCCCAGGACGGCAACCCTCCTCCCCGACAGGCCGCCGAGCGCCTGCTCAGCCATCTCCACCACTCTTAGCCTCTGCCCCTTGTTTATGCTGAGCACAGAGTTGAGGAGCGAGGCCTCAACGCCTAGCCGCGCCGCGAACCCCGCGAGGGCTCGTAGGTCCTTAGGCAGGCAGCTGCCGCCGAACCCTATCCCCGCCCTAAGGAAGTGACTGCCTATACGCGGGTCCAGCCCTAGGCCTCGAGCAACCTCAGCCACATCTCCCCCTTCGACGTTTTCGCAGATCCTCGCAATCAGGTTTATGAAGCTTATCTTGAGTGCGAGGAAGGCGTTGGTCGCCAGTTTGATCAGCTCCGCGTTTACAGTGCTGGTCGTGACTGTCGGTATCTCGCGGTCGCCGTAAAGCCTCCTGTAGAGCCTCTCAAGAGACTCCGCGGCCTCCTTGTGTTCGGCTCCGATGACTATTCTGTCGGGGTAGGCTGTGTCGGAGAGGGCTGACCCCTCTCTAAGGAACTCGGGGTTAAAGCAGAGGTGGAAGCCCTGTCCGCATCTTCTACCGCTCTTCTCCTCGATCAGGGGCCTCACGAGACCCCAGGTAGTGAGCGGTGGGACCGTGCTCTTCAAGACTACAAGCGGGGCTCCCTCCCTCCACCTCCCTAAGGCTGCCCCGATATCCTCCGCCGCGCTCCTGACCTGCGAAAGGTCTGGGGCAAGATCGAGGCCGACAGGAGTCCCCACCGTGATGAAGAACGCATCAGCAGCTCCTACATCATCGTCAATCGTCGTCCGAACATCAAGCAACTTATCCGAGAGCGTTTTCCGAAGCAACTCCCCGAGACCGTGCTCAAAAAAGGGCGGAATGCCTTCGCGAATAGCCTCAGCCTTCCTCGCATCCTTCTCTACACAAAAGGTCTTTACCCCGCGCGACGCCAGGAAGACACTTAGGGTCAGACCGACGTATCCCGCACCGACCACGGCCACCGAGACCACTTGAGCACCACCCTTAACCAGGCCTCTACGCCTCCAGTCATTTAGGTGTTGCCGATGCCTCCTACCGAGAGCTGGTAGGAGAGTTTAAGGGCCTCCCAGTAGAGGAGAGGGGAGCCGATGTCCAGCTTCACGCGGCCCACAAGCCTCAGCGCCTCGACCCTGTGTCCCCACTCTATAAGACGCTGTATACCGTCAGTAAGCTGAATCTCCCCCCCAGCCCCCGGCCCCACCGTCTTAAGCGCCCTGAAAATGGAGCCCCTAAATATGTATAGGGGCACGATCGACAGGTTTGAAGGCGGGGCATCGGGCTTCTCCGCCACGCGGACAACCTTGAGCTTCTCCCCATCTCCCTCCACAACCGCTACACCATACTGCCTCGGGTCATCGACCTCCTGAAGAAGGAGGAGCGCCTCCGCGTCTCCCTCCTCGAAAATCCTGCACATCGTCTCAACGATCTCCCGGCCGTTAACTATGTAAGTGTCCCCCGCATGCACTAGGAAAGAAGAGCTGCCGACCGATCTCTCGCAGAGAAGCACTGCGTGGCCGAAGCCTAGGGGCTTGGGCTGGTTTATCCAAACCATCACGGAGCTGTTGATCCTCTTGTAGAAGTCTTCGAAGTCCCGGAGGAGGCTGGATCCATGGCTCCTCAAGAGCTCCAGGTAGCTGTAGTCAGGCGTGAAGTGGTCCTCGACAGCCCTCTTCCCGCGACCGACGACCAATATGAACTCTCTCATGCCGGCGTCGTACAGCTGCTCATAGATGAGTTGGAGGATCGGCTTGACGCAGAGAGAGTTGTTGGTGGTCCTCGTGAATATGGGTAGCATCTCCTTCGGCTGCTCCTTGGTGGCCGGCAGCATCCTCGTCCCCAGCCCCGCTATCGGCAGGACTGCCTTAAGATCTCCCACACCCATCTAGGCTTCCACCCCGCACCTCATGTTTTGGAATCTCAAACGAGTCAGGATTATTAAGCATGGTCCTTAGGGATACTCTTCGGAGAGGATGAGGGAGGGGTCGGAGAGCGGTGTCGGCGGGGAAGGGTTGGAGAAGGTCCTGATCCTAGATTTTGGGGGACAGTACACCCACCTGATTGCAAGGAGGTGTAGGGAGCTCGGCGTATACTCCCTCATAATTCCCAGCAACATCTCTGCTGAGGACATAGCCCGCTACGGAGACATAAAGGCCCTCATACTCTCGGGAGGGCCGATGAGCGTCTACGACGAGGGCGCCCCCATGGCCGACCCCTCAATATTCGGAAAAAAGATCCCAGTCTTGGGTATATGTTATGGTCACCAGCTTGTTGGGAAGCTCCTTGGGGGCAGGGTCTCCAGGGCGCCTAAGCCGGAGTATGGCAGGATGGGGATAGAGGTTAGGGGCGACTCCCTCCTATTCAGGGGATTGCCCGCCCAGATGGATGTTTGGATGAGCCACGGAGATGCTGTCCATGAGCCTCCGCCCGGGTTTACGGTTACCGCGGTCTCTGAGACTGGTCTAATAGCGGCGATGGAGGATCCTCTGAGGCGTATCTTCACGGTCCAGTTCCATGTGGAGGTGAGGCACACTCCCCTAGGGCCCCGCATCCTCGATAACTTTCTCAGAGGTGTCGCGAGCTGCAGATGTGATTGGAGGCCCATAGAGGCCGTGGAGCGTCTGGTGAGAGAGATCGCCGAGAGAATAGGCCCAGAGGAGAGAGTCATATGCGGGGTTAGCGGGGGCGTAGACTCCATGACTACGGCCGTGTTGCTCCACAGGGCCATAGGCGACAGGCTTCACGTCATATTCATCGACCACGGGCTTCTCAGGAAGGGGGAGAGGGAGCTGGTCCTACAGAGCCTAAGCGACCTGAAGATAAAGAACGTACGCTTCATCGACGCGAGCGGCGAGTTCCTAGAGAGGCTGAAAGGCGTAACGGACCCCGAGGAGAAGAGAAGGATAATAGGCAGACTCTTCGCCGAGATCTTTGAGAGGGCCGCGAGGAACATACCCGGTGCGAAATACCTGGCGCAAGGCACGATATACCCCGACAGGGTTGAGAGCGGCGCGACAGGGGCCTTCACAAGCCTGATAAAAAGCCACCACAACGTCGCGGGCCTCCCGAGGCAGCTCGGCCTCGACTTAATCGAGCCCCTGAGCGAGCTCTACAAAGACGAGGTTAGGCAGGTTGCTACCGCCCTAGGCTTGCCACCCTTGGTGGTAGAGAGGCACCCCTTCCCTGGTCCTGGGCTTGCCGTGAGGATTGAGGGAGAGGTGACGGAGGAGAAGCTCAGGATTTGCAGAGAGGCTAGCGCCATAGTGGAGGAGGAGTTTCAGAGGGCGGGCGTTTATAATAATGTATGGCAGGCCTTCGCCGTCGTGCTGAATTCGAGATGGGTGGGTGTGAAGGGAGACGCCAGGAGGGAAGGATACGTCGTGATAGTTAGAGCGGTAACGAGCGAGGACGGCATGACGGCCGACTGGTACCCGGTCAGCAGCGAGCTGTTAGACAGGATAGCTAGACGCATCACAAACGAGGTCGACGATGTAGTGATGGTCGCGTATGCTTCCACATCCAAGCCCCCGAGCACGATAGAGCTCTGCTAAGAACTCTTGTCTGGTGCGCCGCCGGGCTCATGCTTATATTATGCACCGCTGACGCCGTTATGGAGTTTGCGTATAGTCTATCTGGTAGGCACAGCTGGCTCTGGAAAATCATCTCTAACCGCCGCCTACACAGACTGGTTGAAGTCTAACGAGCAGATAGTCGCCACGGTGAATCTCGACCCCGCCGCAGCGATCCTCCCGTATGAGCCGGATATCGACATAAGAGAGTATATCGACTTCGAGAAGACTATGCTGTCACACCAGCTGGGGCCTAACGCCGCCTTGATCCGTTCCTTCAGAGAAGCTGTGAGAGAGATCGAGAATCTTATCGATGATGTGGCTGAGCTCCGGGCTGACTACGTCTTAGTCGACACGCCTGGCCAGCTCGAGCTCTTCGCGTTCAGGAGGGAGGGGCGGGAGCTCGTGAAAGTTTTCAAGCGGTTCCCCAGCGTGCTGGTTTATCTGCTTGACCCAGTGACAAGTCACAGCACGCGTCTATTTGCGGCGTCACTCTTCCTCACAACCTCGGTCTACTTTTCGCTAGATCTCCAGACGATAATCGCCGTAACGAAGATAGACGCGGTCCCACGCCGCGTCTTGAGACGGATAAAGAGATGGATAAACTCTCAGGAGGCGTTGGAGGTGGATATAGAGTCCAAAGGCGGCGGGGTGCAAATGCTTATAACAAGGGATCTCGTACAAACCATGCACGAGATTGGAAGAATGTTCCCTGTGATCATGCTATCGGCGAAGAAGATGCTTGGCTTGGGAGCGCTTCACGCGGAAATCACCAAGATGGTTGGGGAGGGGGAGTATGAGCTCCGGTAGGTGGTCAAGATGAGTGCGGAGGAGGAGATCTCCAGAGAGATCACCGAGCTACGCGATAGGATAGGTGAGCTTGACAGGCAGATAGGAGGAGTGATCAACAGGATGCAGACGCATGCCAGAGAGCGCGAGAAGATTCACGAGAAGATGAAGACCATAAGGGAGAGGGTTAAGGAACTTAAGGACGAGAAAGGGAGGCTCATAGAGGAGGCTAAAGCTCTCAGAAGAGATGTAAGGGACCTGAGACAGAAGCTCCTCAACTACATAATTGAGAAGAAGCAACTAAAGGGTGAGCTGAAGGGCCTCCGCCTATCCATGGACGTTAACAAGATCAAGAGGCAGCTCGACGAGATAGACCTCTACCTCGCGTCCCATCGAATCCCGCGGGAAGAGGAGAGGAGGCTCTTCGAGGAGGCTTCTAGGCTGGAGGCTATGCTTGTCGAGTACGAGAAGGCTCTCAAGATAAACCTCTCGCTTAACGAGTTGTCACCCGCCATGGAGCAGGTCAGGAACGAGCTCGAGGAGAAGCGGAAGAGGCTGAACGAGGTCTCGACCAAGATCAACCAGATAAGCGCCGAGATGGAGACCCTCAACCAAGGCTATGACGGACTGAAAGGAGAGGCAGACAAGCATCACGCAAGCTACATAGAGGCAAGAGACGAGAGAGACAGGCTTGAGGCCGAACGCATACTGGCCTCGTCGAGAGTTTACGAGCTCTACAGACTCCTCAGAGGTAAGAGAGAGGAGATCGTCAAGCGCCGCATAAGCGAAGTGAAGGCCAAGAAGAAGAAGGAGGCGATAGAGAAGCTGGAAAGGGGCGAGAAGCTCGACTTTGAAGAGCTTAAGATCCTCCTAGAGGACGAGACCCTATGGCAGATAAGCGGCGGGAAGACAGGCGAGTGATCTAAACGAATAAATTTTAAGGTATTTAAGTCTCTATCTGGGGAAGGTTGTCGGGCACGCAGACGGGGCCTCTCCTGATACTTGTCGTTGACGAGGATGACGATGTGGGGGTAAAGGGGGGTGTAGAGACCCCGATTATAGGTAGGGACGCGAACTGGGAGGCTGCCCTCAAGCTGATGATGGCCGATCCCGAGGATGCTGACGCGAACGCTATGTTTGCCGCGGTCAAGCTGTATGACGATGAGCTTGGAAAGTGGCCGGATGGTGTTGAGCTGGTTACGATCTCGGGTAGCAATAAGGGGGGACTTGAGAGAGACGTAAAGATGACTCGAGAGATTGAGGATGTCATGGCTAAGCTCGGATCGTCGCACTGCATAGTGGTATCCGACGGGCCTCTTACTCCCTCCGCCTCATCTATAATCTCTTCACACCTCAAGGTGGTGTCTGTTAGGACGGTGATCGTTAAGCAAAGCGAGAGCATCGAGGCCACCTGGATGATATTCCTGAGATACCTTAGGATGATCATTTACGAGGCCTCGTATTCTAGGGTGTTCCTCGGAATACCCGGAATCCTTCTCATAATATTGGGCATATTGTATTTCTTCAACATGCTTACGCTAACTACACTTCTGATATTCGTTGGGATTGCTCTCCTTATTCGCGGATTCGGTGTTGATAATGTCTTCATCTCTCTTATCAAGCATATAGCCGCGATCCCTCAGAAGCCGGGCTTGACCCAGATAAGGATCTTCACGGCCATCGTAAGCATTATACTGATACTAGTTGCCTTGGCCGCCGGATATAGCGAGGCGATGGCTCATCTCCAAAACCTCATAGGGCCTAGTGCCGGGCCTCTAACGTTAGAAGAGTTCAGCCCGCACGCGCTCTCTTTCACCGGTGTATTCATAAAGAGCAGCGTAGACCTGCTCGCAGTGGCGGCATTTCTCAACTCGGCCTACAACATATTCTACTACTACAATGTGCGGAGCGTGAGGGTTTGGCGGCATGTCCAGGCGCTTCTGGTGTTCTTCTTCCTATGGATTATCGTGAGGATTTTCGGAGAATACCTAGTCACGCAGAATATCGCACACCTGATACAGCTCATCCTAGTTGTGATTGTGGGATTCACCATGTTGCTGACGACGGTAACTATAATCAGATCGGTTAGAGGAGTGAGGGCTCTCAGGAAATGATCGAGGAGTTGTTAAGATTCGCAGGGGTTTACTCGATATACGAGCAGTGGTTGGAGAGGACCGTCAGGGCTGGTGAGATGCCGCAGCACCTTGCCGTGGTCTTGGATGGTAACAGGAGATGGGCGAGGCGCCATGGTCTAAGCACGGCTCAGGCCTATAGACACGGTGCCGATAAGGTTGAGGAGCTTCTCCGGTGGTGCCTTGACTTAGGGATAAGGATCGTGACCCTCTACGTGCTTTCCGTGGAGAATGTCCTGCGCAGGCCACGGGAGGAGCTCGAGGAAATCTATGCTGTCTTGTTGGAGAGGGCGGAGAGGTTTCTGACGGAGGAGCTAGTATGGAGAGAGAAGGTCAGGTTCAAGATTATCGGTAGAATAGACTATCTGCCCCAAGAGGTGGCGAGCAGCCTCCTTAGGCTCGAAAAGGAGACTATGAATCACGACAGGTTTCACCTAAACATTGCTGTGGCCTATGGGGGTAGGATGGAGATAGTTGACGCCGTCAGGAAGATATTGTGGCAAGCACAGCGAGGCTGGGTCGCTCCCGAAATGATAGACGAAAAGATGATAGAGAGCAACCTTTACACGAACGGCCTACCCAAGCCCGACCCTGACCTCGTCATCAGGACGTCGGGGGAGGAGCGGATAAGTAACTTTCTTCTCTGGCAGATCGCCTACAGCGAGCTTGTGTTCCTCGACGTCTACTGGCCGTCGTTTAGACGGATCGATCTTCTAAGGGCCATAAGGACTTACCAGCAGCGAGTCAGGAGATACGGGTCCTAGTGGATGAGGTATTCGTCTAGCGGATAAGACGTTAAGGAGGCTACCGAGTCCTCCGTTATGAGGACGGTGTCCTCGAACCTTATTCCCCACTCCCCGGCGAAGTATATCCCCGGCTCGCATGTAACCACGTTCCCCTCCGAGAACGCGTCCTGGCTTCCGGGCCCTATGCGGGGAGGCTCGTGGATGTCGATTCCTACGCCGTGGCCGAGGCTGTGGACGAAGTGCGCGTCGAGGCCCGCGGAAGCTAGAGTCTCTCTGGCGGCCTCGTCCACGTAGCTGCATGAGACGCCGGGCCTCATCATGCCCTGTGCCCTGCTCTTGGCGTAGAGGACCGCTTCTATCGCGTCCTTGACCTTCTGGTCAGGATCCTTGCCTATGAAGAATGTCCGGGTAAGGTCGGAACAGTAGCCCTCAACTCTTACTCCAAGATCGATCACCACTATATCGCCCCTCTTTATCACGCGGTCTCTGGCCGCGCCTCTGAGAAGAGGGCCATGGGGAAGGGCCGACCTCTCCGCTGAAGCCACGATCGGGGGGAAGGCGGCTTCGTCTCCAACTCGTCTATAGATCTCGGCCATCAGCTCAGCCTTTATCTCGCTCTCCATGATCCCGGGGGTTAAGAGGTCGGCGCCGCTCCTCATCGCTTTATCGGCGATGGAGCACGCCTCCTTGATTAGGGAGATCTCCTGCTGATCCTTTGTGGCCCTCATGTCCCAGACGGCCTTAGGGTTTTGTCGAATCTCAACCCCACCGACTAGGCTGCTGACTCTTCTGAACGTTTCCAGACCGAGCTGGTCAACCCCCACGATCCCCTGAACGTTATTCAGGATATCGGCGAGGATCGCCTCCGAGGAGGCCCCCATCTTAAGCTTTACCACCGTGACGCCGGCAGGGGCCTCGCTATCTGCGAGGACATAGTCTAACGGCGAGGTGTAGAAGACAGTTTCACCGCTCCGCTTGATCACGAGGTAGCCTGAGCATGGGAGGCCTGTGAAGTAGAATAGGTTTGATCTGTCGGCGCAGATGTAGGCTTGGAGCCCTATCAGATTGATGTGGGTTGTAAGCTTCTCGATACGCCCCTTGTAGTCCATCTCCTCTCCCCAGACTTGCGATTAGGCTTGTGATAAGTTTATGGACCCTAGGGTAGAGGGTGTCTGCGGTGATCCCTAGGGGGCCGGTGATGAGCGGCTACTCGATCTTCAGGACCCTCTCCCTGAGCCGGTCCATAAGCTGCCTCTCGGCTCGATTTATCTGCTCGTAGATCTTCTTGAGCTCGCTGCTCTTGCGCGGCACCATCACGTAGGGCTTTACTATGAGGTCGCCCCTTACGCCTGGAGCCCTCCACAGGCCCCTGTTCTTGAAGACGATGCTTTTTCCTGACCTCACAGGGGGTGATAGCTTAACCTCGAGAGGCCCATCAACTACCTTAAGCTTGACGATAGTGCCTAGAACCGCCTCGCTGGGCGAGACCGGCACCCTCACGACTAGGTCGCCATCTATGACTCTCACGCTGCGGGTTTGTCGTACGCGTATCCTGACCGCCACGGACTCTAGGGGGCTTGGAGAATCTCTCGAGGCTATGCGGAGTATGGACCCGTCCCTTACCCCGGGGGGTATCCTGAATGCTTGTGCTTTAGGCGATGCCAAGACCCCCTTCCCGTCACAGCTTTTGCAGGGGCGCTCGACTGTCCGGCCCTTCCCTCCACATGCTTCACATGTTTTCGCCACGGTGTAGGTCATGTTGCCGATAATGCTACTCCGAACCACCCGGCCCGATCCCTTACAAACGCTGCAGGTCTTCAGACCTCCTTGCTCGGCGCCGCTACCTCCGCAACGCCCACAGCGGCTATACGACAAGTACTGAACCGTCTTTGTAGCGCCTTCGAAGAGTTCCTTCGGAGTCACTTCCAGATCCACTAAGGTCTCCTCGATCACCTGAGGCTCCTCCGCGAAGATCCCTGTGACGAAGTCCCGGAACAGTCTGTCAAAGATCGATCTGAAGCTGCCGAGTCCTAGGTCGCTGAAGATGTCTTCGAAGTCCTCTACCCTGCCTCGGAAGATGTCCTCCCTCGTGTAGGCTCCGGACAGACCCTCGTGTCCGTATAGGTCGTAGATCCTCCTCTTCTCGTCGTCCGTGAGGACTGCGTAGGCCTCGCTTATCTCCTTGAACTTCTCCTCCGCCTCGGGAGACTTGTTCCTGTCTGGGTGATACTGGAGGACGAGGCGTCTGTAGGCCCTCTTGATCTCCTCTTGGGTGGCGTTTCGCGGAACCCCCAGTATCTCGTAATAGTCTTTACGGGTGTTTGGCATTCCCTCCTAACGATAGCTGTTGCGGGAGGAGTTGATAAATCCGAAGCCCTCGCCCACCCGGGGTGGATTTAGGCGACCCCTGCGCCGGGGGCGATCTCCGACTCCGGCATGACCGGCACGATCTTTTCCTCGCTTGTCATGGCTGCGAGGATCATGCATTCCGAGATAAGCCCGCGGACCTTTCTCGGCTTCAGGTTGGTCACGAAGACATACAGCTTGTCCTCGAAGTGTGAGGGGTCGTAGAGGTGGCCGAGACCCGTTATGGCGCGTTTTACAGTTCCTCCGAAGTCGACCTCGAGTGAGAGGAGCCTGTCGGTTCCTGGGACCCTTGATGCCTTAATAACTTTGCCGACCCTCATCTCCACCCTCTTAAACTCGGAGATGTCTATCTCCTCCACGCCCAGATCACGAGGCACGCGTCTATTTAGCGCTGCTCTCCTCTAGTCGGCCTCCTTCAGAGCTGAGCGACGCCTCCAGCTGAAGAGCGCCGATTCCTCCCTCTCGGCGAAGAGAGACTCCATGATCTTACCTGTGGGGAGAGAGGAGAGGGTCGTGACCGCTAGGAGCACCGGTAGGTCGAGGGGCCGGTCGCCGAAGAGTCCCGAGAAAACGCTGTCGATCTGCCACTTCATGTTCTCCGGCCCTGGGAGGGAGGGAAGGAACCCGAGGAGCAGGAAGATCGCCGAGAGGAGGATCAGGAGCGAGCTGGTGAAAGAGGCGAGCACGGCCTGTTGGATGGACCTAGTCGCCGCCCCCGCCAGCAGCCCCCCGAGGAAGAGCGAGATGAGGGGTAGGAAACCGTGGCTTGACGATAACACGTACCCCTCGCCGGAGATCTTTACGCCGTCGCCGAGCAGGCTTGAGAGAGGTGTCAGGTGGAAGAAAACCGCCTTGAGGATTTCCGCGACCACCGCCTTCTGCAGGTCATATACAGGCAGCTGGACACCGGTCGAGAACCAAGCCCCTAAGAGGAGCATCAGCGCGAAAGCCGAGACCACTGCCCTGAGCATACCAGCGAATCCGCGAGGGGCTGGCCATGTATAAAGGCACAGCAGAGACCCCTGGCCAAGTAACTCCGAGATAATACCCTAGGCTGTTTTAGAGCGTGTAAAGAAGGGAATAGAGATCCCTTGGCTTTAGGCCGCAATAGGCTCGATGTATCTTGACGATTCGACGGGCTTCTTCTTCCTCGGCGAGTTCCTTAGCAGTATCCCGCAGTATGGGCATCTGACGCTGTCTGTTAGGTGGTATGTCCTGCATCTGCTGCAGTATTTGTAACCTGCCGCATAGCTCCGCCTAATTGGGGTCCTCAGTTGCTCGAGCTGCTGTATGGTTGCCATACCGGGTCACCCGTGTAGAGGTATGTCTGATCTTTTTTTATAACAATTACGTTTAAATAGTATATATCCCACATATACGCAGATACCGGAATGGCTGTCTACCCGAGACGGCTACAGCGCCTGGGAACGACCACCCTAGTGGTCTCCCTTCCCAGGCAGTGGGTCACCGAGACGGGGCTAAAGATAGGCGACATAGTGTATCTCGAGACCGATAACGACAGGCTGATTATACACTCGAAAGAAGTGGTCAGGGATCCTAGGAAGGTTACCCTCAATGCCGATGAGGTTGAGCGCCCAGAGGTCCTGAGGCGGCTAGTCCTCGCATGCTTCCTCCAAGGATATGACGAGGTCGATATCGTCTCTGAGAACGGCCTTGTGGAGAGCATGGTGCATGAGGTGCTGGCGGCTGTCGAGGAGCTCCCGGGGTTTGAGGTCGTCGAGCAGACAAGCAGGCAGATAACGCTCCAGGCAATAGTTGATGCGACGAGGTTTAGGGCCGAGGTTGTTCTCAAGCGGCTCAACGTCCTGATAACCTCGATGATGACCAGCGCCATAGATGCGCTCGCGCGCGGGGCGACCGAGCGCGTCGGAGAAGTGATCAGCACTGGGAAGAAGGTGGACGAGCTCTACTCCCTGATAGTGAGGCAGCTTATCCTCGCCCTCAGGAACCCCTCCATCTCTCAGTCGATAGGGATCGATTCTCCGATAGCCGCCTTAGGCTATAGGCTGGTGGCAAAGGCGATCCAAGAGGCCAGCAGGCACGCCATATCCCTGACCAAGGAGAGCTTAAACATCAGGCATAAGGGAGCCATACCTAAGAGGGGGTTGGTGAACAAGCTTGTCTCGGTGATGGAGGAGGCCCAGCTGCTGTTCGGGAACAGCATAAACGCCTTTCTAACCCTCGACTTTAAGGCGATCAACTCGGTGCTAGATAAACTTCCACATCTGATGGAGAGCGTAGTGATGACTGAGAGGGAGCTTATAGAGGAGATCGACGACCCCGAGGTCTCTGTCGCGCTCCGGGTATCGATGATGCATATCTCGGCGATCCTCGAGGCCTGCGAGATGGTAGCTGAGGTGGCGCTTAACAAGTTCGTGAGGATGGAGACGAAGGTGATCTATAAGGCGGCTCAGTAGGGCTATCGAGCACCGCCGCGGGCCAGCATGACCGCCTTTGAGAATACGATGTTTAGCATTCGCTGGCTTAGGAGGCCTGTCTGCGTGTTCCTCCTGCTGGGGTGGTAGGAGGAGATGAGGAATATTCTGCGGCCTAGGGCGTCGCTCCGAAACTCGTAGATGGCGCCGTGCCTGAAGGCTGGTCTCCTGCTAGCCTCGGTGAAGCCGTGGTCCCTGAGGAGCCTGAGCGCGGTCCCGAACGCTAGAGCTCCAAGAGCGACGACGACTCTCACTTCCCTGAGGGCTCGGAACTCCATAGCGAGATATCTGTAGCAGTTGTTCAGCTCCTCCGGTAGCGGCCTGTTCTGAGGCGGGACGCACCGGACTGATGCCGTCAGGAAGACATCCTTTAGCCTGAGCCCGTCGTCGAGGCTCCTGGAGTAGGGGATGCTGGATAGGCCCTTGGCGTGGAGGGCCCTCATCAACGTGTTTCCGGAGCTATCCCCCGTGAAGATCCGCCCCGTTCTGTTCCCGCCGTGCGCCGCTGGAGCCAGCCCAACCACCAGTATCTTGGCGCCTGGGTCGCCGAACCCGGGGAGAGGCCTTGCCCAGTAGTCCTCTTCCCTATGCCTCCTCGGCCTCCTCTCCGCGACAAGTCTCCTGTACTCCACCAGCCGGGGGCATAAGCTGCAGGACACCACCTCTCTGGCTATCTCGTCTAGGCCTGCAACCCCTTGGGCCTCCCAAGCGTTCATGGCCTGACGTAGGGGTTGCTCCGCTTCTCCCTCAAGATGGTGGTCTGCTCTCCGTGGCCTGGGTGGACAACGGTCTCGTCTGGGAGGGTGTAGAGCATTTCTTTGATCGAGAGGATTATCTTTACCGGGTCGGCCAAGGGTATGTCGGTCCTCCCTATGGTCCCTGCGAACAGCGTGTCTCCGCTGAACAGGATACCTCTCGTGTATAGGCAGACGCTTCCTGGTGAGTGGCCAGGCGTGTGGATCACGCTCAGTCTCGCCCCCTCGACCGTTATCTCATCATTGTCGTGCAGGTAGCCATCAGGCCTGGGAGGGCTGATCCTTTCCCCGAGGAAACGCTCAGTACTCTCAGGCATAAGGTCCAGCACAGCCTGGTCAGCTTCGTGTATGTAGAACTCGACGCCGAGCGTCTCCCTGATCTCGTCTACAGCCAAGACATGGTCGAAGTGCCCATGGGTTGCGATGATCTTCTTAGGCACCATACCGGGCCTGATCATCCCGATTATCCTCTGGGGATCGCCGCCGGCGTCTATTATGATTGCCTCGCGTCCGGTGCTGGTGGCTAGGAGGTAGGAGTTGCTCTGAAGGGGCCCTACCGTGACTTGGTAGATCCTCCACAACCCTAACCAGTGGTCTCGGCCCTCAAACTATACCTTTTCACGCCCGTCACCCAATATCTCGCCGGGCCACTCCTCGGACACTACCCGCCTAGCCCTCTCCACGAAGCGGTGGGGATCTGATCTACCCCACTCGCAGATATAATCGGTGATCAGGCGCGGCTCAACCCTCTCAAACACCTCGAACCGTAGCCCTATCCCGCCCCACTCAACCCGCCACGCCTCCACCTCCCAAGAGCCCTCCAAGTCAAGCTTAGAGGAGTCGCAGACAACGATCGTGGGCACCCCCCTCTCATAAGCGGCCAGAGCCAAGACGTATGATCCTGCCCTGTTAGCGGCAGAGCCGTCGGGCAGCACAGCGTCGCACCCGATGATGAGGGCGTCTACGCCTCTGAGGGCCTCTCCGACCGACAGGTCTGGGAACGCCTCTGGGGAGAGCCCCGCCTCAGCCAGCTCCTTGTAGGCCTCGAGGCCATCCATGAGCGGCCACCCCGCTAGTATCCTAGCGCGGACGGCCCCTGCTATTTTGAGCGCCCGTATCACCTGCGAGCTTTTGCTCAGGGTGAGCACCGTCCCGTAGCCTGACAGCGTTTCCGCGAGGTGTAGGGCAGCTCTCGCCAATGCCTCGCGGTAGATCCCTGATAGGCGGGCGGCAGCCTGGCCCGGCGTCAAGACTGTGCCTCTTTTCTCCGTGAGTTGGAGCGTCTTCAGGATGATAGAGACGAGTGTTGCCGGGGAGGCGAGGGCCCTCCTCTCGCGGACTATCGAGTAGATTTTCTCGAGGAGGGGTTGGGAGACTTGTGACTTTAGGCGGGGATCGCTGGCGAGCGTCTCCAAGAGTCTGAGGGATATCTGGGAGGATCCGCTGCGGGTGTCAGCTACGATCTCCCTGACACTTCCGAGGAGGTCTTCCGCATCCTCACTGGTCATGGTTTCAGTATTATCTTGCCGAAGTGTTCACCGGCCTCGAGCCTTCTGTGGGCGTCGGCGGCTTCGCTCAGCTTGTAGATCCTGTCTATGAGGGGTCGCAGCTTGCCCTCCGACGCTAGCTGCACGACTTGTAGGAACTCGCCTTGGGTGCCCATCCCGCTCCCGATTATTCTCTGGTGCCTCCTGAAGAAGGGCCGCACGTTGAAGGAGACCATGTCTCCCGAGGTTGCGCCGACCGTGACTAGCTTTCCGCCGGGGGCCAGGCATTGTAGGGCCTTCTCCCAGAAACCTGCTCCAGCCATCTCGAGCACAATATCGACTCCCTCGCCCTTGGTGAGGCTCATGACCACCTCTACGGCGTCTTGCCTCCTCCGGTTTATGACGTGGTTCGCGCCTACCTTGTACGCCATCTCGACTTTCCAGTCCTCGCCCACCGTGGTGTAGACCTCGGCCCCCGCCAGCCTCGCTATCTGGATGGCCGCCACTCCGACCCCGCTACTACCCCCGACGACGAGGACTCTCGACCCCGCGCCGAGCCCCGCATCAGTCACTAACGCGCGCCAGGCCGTGCAATAGTTCACCGGGAGGGCCGCGGCCTCCTCCATGCTCAAGCCCTCGGGGGCTGGGATGAGGCTAGAGATCGGTGCTGCCACGAGCTCCGCGTATCCTCCCCAGCGGGAGGAGCCGAGCCTTGATCCGGCCGTGCAGAGATGTATCCTGCCGGAGTGGCAGTACCTGCACTGTCCGCAGGGCTTGTCGGGGAAGACTACGACGCGGGTACCTCTTCTCAGGCTCGGGTCCGGAGACTCGGCTACCTCGCCTGCGACATCCACGCCGAGGACGTGGGGAAGCTTGACGCCGTATTTCCCTGTCCTTATCCAGACGTCAACCCTGTTCACGCCAGTCGCAGCCACCTTCACAAGAGCCTCAGAAGCACCGTGAGGCGGATCGTTAACATCTCGGTATTCCAAGACCTCAGGCGACCCGTACCTCTCAAGAACCACAGCCTTCACGAGAGCCTCACGCACACGCCGGTAAATGAGCCTTCTCTCAGCCAGCTCCTCGGTAGGAGCTCCCTAGCGCGGTCGGCTAGACAGGTAAAAACCTAAATTGAGCCGAGGAGGTGAAGAGCCGAAAAAGAGAGGTAGAAAAGAGTTGAGGACCACTTTATCCGTGATAAAGGCTGACGTTGGTAGTGTAGCTGGGCACTATAAGCCACACACCGAGATGTTACAGTACGCGAAGAAGAAGCTCGATGATGCGAGGAAGAGCGGGCTGATCAACAGCAGCTATGTGACCCATGCAGGAGACGACATAGTGCTGGTGATGACCCATACGAGGGGCGAGAACGACCCTGAGATACATGGCCTAGCGTGGAGCGTATTCAAGGAGGTAACCGACAAGATCTCCAAACCCATGAAGCTCTACGGCGCGGGGCAGGACCTGCTGAGCGACGCGTTCAGCGGAAACGTCAGGGGCCTCGGCCCAGGAGTCGCCGAGCTAGAGTTCGAGGAGAGGAGGTCGGACCCCGTAATCGTCTTCGCGGCGGACAAGACCGAGCCTGGAGCCTGGAACCTACCGCTCTACAGGATCTTCGCCTCCCCAGACAACACCGCCGGCCTAGTGATCGACCCGTCGCTCCAGAAGGGGTTCATATTTGAGGTCCTAGACCTGATGGAGAACAAGCTAGTCGAGCTTAAGACGCCTGAGGAGCTTTACATGCTTCTCGGGCTTTTGGGAACTCCCGGCAGATACGCCATAGCCCGCGTCAGGAGAGCCGCCGACGGTGAGCCGGCGGCCGCGGCAAGCACGACCAGGCTGAGCCTGATCGCCGGCCGGTACGTCGGTAAGGACGATCCCGTCATGATTGTGAGGGCCCAGGCAGGGTTCCCCGCGGTCGGAGAGGTCTTGGCGGCCTTCGCTGTCCCGCCGATCGTTAGTGGGTGGATGCGGGGTTCCCACAGGGGTCCGTTGATGCCCGTCTCCTTTAAGAACGGTCAGAACGTCGTCTCCTACTTCGATGGGCCTCCGAGGGTGATAGCTATGGGTTGGCAGATTAGCAACGGGAAGCTGGTGGGTGTCGAGGGAGAAGAGCCTGCAGACCTCTTCGCAGACCCCTTCTGGGACTACGTGAGGCTCAAGGCCTCAGAGATAGCGGTCTACCTCAGGACCATGGGCGAGTTCGAGCCGGCTAGGCTCGGACACGAAGAGATGGAGTACACGACCCTACCCTCCATCCTCGAGACACTTAAACCGAGGTTCAAGACCTACGAGGAGAAGCCGCGGGCTAAGCCGTCCAAGGTCTCGGAGAAAGAGGCGGCGGAAGTAGACTAGCACATCCCGGCGCTACGCATCCACAACAACATAGGAACCTTTTATCGCCATCTCCTCAGCAAGCAGGAAGCATCCCGCTCATGATCGGCTACTCCTTCACGACCTCGCACCCCAGCTCCCTCAGAAAGGCCGCGACCTCCTGCCGGTAAGCGCCCGGTATCCCCTTCCAGTCGAGGACGGCGCGTCTAGGCCTCTCGACCACCTTCTCCAAGGCCTGGCCGAGCTGGCCAATCCCCACCGGCAATACGTATTTCGGCAAGATGTGTCCGAGGTCGTATCTCCGCTCAAGCATGAGGCGCGTGAAGGTGGGCGCGTAATGTCCCCCGCCAACCCCTATCGCAGCTCTCTGCGAGGGTGAAGATGCCGCGGCCTTTATGCACGCCTCTGCCACAGCCTCCGCGGCCGACGGAGCCATTCTGGCCTCTGGCGGGCCTCCGTACTCCACGTAGATCAGTGGGTATGGGGAGTAGGGGCCGTGATGTGTGGCCTCGAGCCCGACCAGCCAGCCGTCGAGCCTCGGATTGGATCCTGCCTCTTCGACTAGGGCGTCTAGCGCGGTCCTGATCGCGCCCGCCATGGTGTGGGAGAGGAGGCGTGGCTTACCCCCCATGGAGGTGTCGTCGGACCAGTTACCCGTGGCGTGGACTGTGAGTGATTTCTCGCCGCTCTCCGACCTGTGGACTGACGCGACTATTATCAGGCCTGCATTGAGCCTAGAGAGCTCATGCTCGGAGAGGTATAGATGATGCTTCTCGACCACGTACGCTGATACACCTGGCCCCCTCAGCTCCTCGGCATCTCCCACCTGGAGAGACTCGAACCCCCGGCTCTCTACCAAGTATTGGCGGACCAGCATGGATGAGGGGTCGGAGCGTGAGATCAGTATCGCGGCTCTTCTCAAACCCCGTTGAGGAGGTTGCGCAGGCCTTTATATTATAAGTGGAAGGCACCAGAAAAGTTGCGTAGAGAGGGTGGTGGGACACGAGGGTCAGGGTGGCGCTCGCCCAGATATCGACGCGAATAGGTGATGTGGAGGGTAACAAGGAGAAGCATCTGAGCTTCATCAGGCTCGCTAGGGAGAGAGGGGCCAGACTAGTGGTCTTCCCCGAGCTCTCTCTCACGGGATACCTTCTGAGGGATGTGGCATACGAGGTGCCCCGCGCCTGCAGTGAGGCGGCAGACGAGCTTGCGAGAGAGTGCAAAGACATCTACGCGGTCGTGGGCCTTGTCCACGAGCCGAGGCCAGGTATCATAAGCAACGCCGCAGCCATACTTGGGGGAGGAGAAGTAAGGTGCATCGTCCCCAAGTTCTATCTCCCCACATACGGCCTCTTCGAGGAGGGGAGGTACTTCAAGCCGGGCGACCCGCTCCGCGACCTCAGAATCGTCGAGACAGACTTCGGGCCCGTCGGCGTTCTCATATGCGAGGATATGTGGCACCCCGAGCCCGCGGAGGCGCTGGTGAGATCGGGCGCCGAGATCATCATCTGCATAGCCTCCTCCCCCCTCCGGGGTCTTAACAGACCCGTTGACAATAAACCCTGGATAGACTACGCTTGGAGCGCCTTGATAGCCTCCGTCGCACTGATGTATAACGTTCATGTGGTCTTTGTGAATAGGGCTGGGCATGAGGATGAGGAGTTCTTCTGGGGCGGCTCAAGGGTTGTCGCGCCGGATGGAGTCCAGATCTGCGGCTGCGGAACGATGGAGGAGGATTTCAGGGTCTGCGAGATAGACCTCACGGAGACCGCGAGGTCCAGGAGGTTCAGCTCCTTCAGGATACACTCGAGGGAGTTCCACCGGGTCTTACAAGATCTGTAGAGGCCGGACAACATTTAAGCGGTTGAGCAAGACAATAATCAGCGGATGTAAAGGGGCTTGGAGAGGCAGATCCCAATACCTGAGCTCTCGATAGACGCCGAGGCGGTCACGGCCTACTTGACTAGGAGGCTGAGGGAATATGTGGTGGACTACGCCGGGAGGCGGGGCGGGGTAATCGGGCTCAGCGGGGGCATAGACTCGGCGACCACGACCTACCTAGCCGTCAGGTCTCTGGGAAGGGAGAACGTATACGTCTACGCGCTCCCAACCTCGGCAACACCAGCCGGCGACCTGAAAGACGTGGAGCGAATCGTCGCGGAGCTCGACATACCACCCCCAAACTTCGGGGTGATAGACATCGAGGCGGCCGTGGATGGGCTGGCCCGGATGGTGGGCTCCGAGGACAGGGTCGTAAGGGGCAACATAGCGGCCAGGACAAGGATGATCATACTGCACGCTAAGGCCGCGATGCATAACTGCCTCGTCATCGGGACAAGCGACAAATCCGAGCTGACGATCGGGTACTTCACCAAGTACGGCGACGCCGGAGTGGACTTGATGCCTATAGCCGACCTCTACAAGACACAGGTCAGATACCTGGCCAAGCATCTCTGGGTTCCGGGAGATATCGTGAGGAAGCCTCCTTCCCCCGGCCTCTGGCCAGGCCAGACCGCCGAGGAGGAGCTCGGGATCCCCTACGAGCTTTTGGACAGCATTCTCTACCTGAGATTCGACGCTTGGCTCAACGAGGAGGAAGTGGCCTCGCGGCTCGGTATCGATCTTAGCCTAGTCAGGCGGGTCGTCAGCATGGTTAAAGCGACCCAGCACAAGCGCCAACTACCCGAGATCTTTAGGCTGAGCCAGAGATCACACGGATCGGACTGGAGATACCCGAGGGAGTGGAGATAGCTACCGCCCAAGAATGAGTCACGCCAAAGAGAGAGGAAACAAGACCGAAACCTCCCCCCGAGAATATATCGGAGGGTACAACCGGGCCGTCTCAACCTTCTCCGCGGGACTGGTCGGATTTATATTCTGGCTCTTAGTGGGCTATTGCACGATGGGATATGAGGTACGTACATCTCTCTGAGGGAGAAGAGGAGGAAGAATGGGAGGAGGAGTGGGAGGAGGACTTCGAGGAAGAGGAGGAAGAGTGGGAAGAGGAAGAGGAGTGGGAGGAAGAGGAAGAACTATAGCCCCTCCAGACTAAGCGGGATCTTCAGGAGTTTTATTTTCGTGGGACAGGATGACCAAACTTCGAGGAACCACTAGATTCCATAGTTAGGTGGGGAGAGGACCAGATATGGTTTGTCGGGCTCTCTATTGTGTCGTGCTGAAGTGTCTTGGGAAGCGGGGTTAGGCGTATCCACGAGGACCATGTCTATGGGATACTCTACGTTTTCTAGTAGATCGACTCTACACCTAGGGGGCCAGCAGGGGAGGGGAACGGCGCTGTTCAGCTCCTTCTTTAAGGTGTTGAGACCCCTCCTTCAGTCCGAAAGAATTGGGGCGTAACTACACCATAGCTTTTTGGGGAGAGGTTTGAGACTGAGTTGAGAGGCTGGCAGGGTCCATGGAGCGGCAGGCTTAGGTCCGCTTGTGGGTCTGGAGGACTATCGTTGTCACGGAGCTTTTTATCCCCTCAGTCTTGAGGACCTTATCCTTCAGGAGCCCTCTGAGCTGGTTGATGTCTTCGGAGGCCACGATAGCGATTATGTCGTAGTCACCTGTGACCTCGTAGACATCTAGGACCTCCGGTGTCTCGCTCAAGCTCTGCGCCACCTTCATCAGCTTGTTAGGCTCTACGTAGAGATGGATTACCGCGATTACACTGCCCCCTATGCTCGTCGGTCTCTTCAATACCGAGTCACCTGATGAGACGGCTCTTAATAACTCTGCGATCCTCGATCCTTAGCGGGTTTAGATAAAACCATTTAGTCCACCTTTGGGGCGTGATGGTTGGATGCCGAGGCTTGAGAAGAGGCGGCTGCAGCAGCTCCGCGGGAGTAGCTATGTCCTTACGCTTCCTAAGGACTGGGTTGAAGAGATGGGTCTAGGTAAGGGGTCTAGTGTATTACTCCTCTCGGACCCCGGCGTGTTCTGCGTCGTTCCGAGTGATAGAGGCGGCGGTTTTGCCGTGGAGATTGACACCCGCGATGTAGGGGGAGAGGAGGGCGTAGAGGAGGCTGTCAGACTGTTCTACACCCTCGGGGCCGTCTCCATGCGGATCAAGTCGCCGGGAGCCTCTTACAGGCTCCTGCCCAGGATCAGGAGGCTCAGAGCCGAGCTACATGGCGTGATGGCCACTGTTCTAAACGAGGACGAGGTGCAGGTCTCGTTCTCGGGCGAGCTCTTCACCAGCCTCGAGGAGGGGGTCAGGAGCTTCCTCGTGAGTCTGGCGACCGCGGCCCGTGCGGCGGCTAGCTACGCCGTAACGGGGGACAAGGAGGCCGTGATGAGCGAGGTCTCCGAGTGCCTCCTCCAAGCCAGAGCTCTCTCCAGATACGTCTCGTGGATGATCTCTCGGCCTTCCCGCGACCTCATAATACAGGCCACGCCCCTGGCGGGTGTGCTCTCCGCTAGGCTCATCGACCTATGCGCCTCCTTAGAGGAGGCCCTCAAACAAGGCATCAGCAGGGAAGATGCAGAGACCTTCGCCTCCCTAGTCTCGGAGCTAGCCGAGTCGGTGGATAAGGGCTACGAGGACGCTGGGAGGGTGTGGAGGAGGGTGGTTGAGAAGGCTGCGGCGACACCTAGAGATCGATCCGCGGCCCATCAGCTTCTGAGAAGTCTCGCCCACGCCTCTGAGGCCCTCAAACACCTAGCTCTCATGAGGCTCTTGCCGGTCCGCTGACGGCGAATAAGTCGACGACGACGTGGTTCTTGGATGGCGAGTAGCTCTTAACCCTCCTCAGCCTGACCGTCTTCGCGGCAAAGCCGTAGCCGCGCGCAACCTCCTCGGCCCCCCGCGCGAGCTCCTGCTCAAAGCCCCTATATGAGAGGCCGTGTATGTGGATCATGCCACCCGCGGCGCCCAGCATCCTTAGGGCGTAAGGTAGGAAGCTTAACGTGTCGAAAAGATACCCCATCACTATTCTGTCGGCCACGGGCCCGATTCTTTCCGCCAGCACCCTGCAGTCTCCATTATGAGGCTCGACTATCTCCGTAAGCCCGTTACGCTCTATGTTCTTTTTCAGAAAGCTGAAGGACTGGGGATTAATCTCGAGGGAGTAGACCCTTCGCGGCCTAGCGTGCAGCGCTATGGGTAGGCTGAACTGCCCGATGCCGGCGAACATATCGACGACTACCTCCCAGCCCCTGACCAGCCGGGCCATCCTGAGCCTCTCAAACTTGTTTCCCAAGCAGAACATCAGGTTGGCGAGGTCAAGCTCGTACAGCACGCCATACTCACGATACGTGATGGAGCTTGGCAGGCTTCCCCAGAGGACCTCTATCCGCGGCGTCCTGTACACACCCTCCACTCCCCAGTACTTGACGATCGCTTTGATTCTGGGATGGGTTCTGAGGGTCTCTGCGACGACCTTTTCCGGCTCCGAGACCGACTCTGCCCTGACCAAGGCGACGCCACCGATGATCTTAACCAAACCCGAGGCTAGGTTCGCGTCCTCCCGGTTAAAGCTATACGCCGGTCGATGGGTGTATGGGAACATGACCCGCGAGAGTCATCGAAGGCTTGAGCAGTTCCTGAAAGACGCTGGGGTGGATGCCAGGATCATTAATTTCGGCGGGCATGTAAAGACCGTCTCGGCGGCGTCTAGGGTCCTAGGTGTTGATTCATCGCAGATTGCGAAGAGCGTGGTCTTCGTCGACGACTCAGGGTTGCCGATCGTCGTGGTTGTGCAGGGCAATAGACGCGTGAGCGAGGTCAAGTTGGCCAAACTTCTCGGGGCGAAGTGGGTCAGGATCGCTACATCCGAGGAGACTAAACGCTATACCGGCTATGAGGTGGGAGCTCTCCCTCCCGTAGGTCTTCCGGACGAGGTTAAGATAGTGGTAGACGAGGGCGTAATGAGGCTGGAGAGGGCCTATTGTGGAGGTGGGAGCGTAAAGGCGCTCTTGGAGATCTCTCCGCAAGATATCAGGAGGCTGACGAACGGCCTGGTTGGGGATGTCTCCTACGAAGCATAGCCCTAAATACCCCTTCCGAGGAAATAAGGGATGTTGTCGCAGAAACAAGAGCAGAGAAGACAGCCCGAGAAGGCGAAGGCCTCTGAGAAGCGGGTCCTAGGGATCATCCCACCCGACATAAGAGAGGCTGAAGGCTTCGTCCGGACACAGCACTACGTCACGCCTGCTGTGCTAGCGGAGAGGTTCGGTATCAGGCTCTCAGTAGCGAAGAGGCTTCTGACGGCTCTGGCGGAGCGGGGCTCGCTTAGGCATGTCGAGGGGGTTACAGGCCTGAAGCTCTATAATCCAACCGGCGAAGTGAAGGCTCCGCGAAAGGTACAGGCTGTGCAGCGGGCCGCGGAGGTGGAGACCGAGGAGGCGCAGGTCCAACAGGCGAAGGGTAAGAAGAAGAAGGCTAAGAAGTAGCCTTATCCAAGACTATTCGCGATCCCTGCTTGGCCTTCCTCAGCGGTTCCGGGCTATCTATCAGCGAACCAATCTTGACTGCTTGCGGAGGAGAAGCAACAGGCTCCAAGATTATCAGGAGCGCAGGGAGCGCCGGCCAGTACAGTATGTCGCCCGGCTCGACCCTACGCGCCTCCTTCTCGGACCCTCGCTTTATCTCGATCTGGAAGTATGCCGTGGCCCCCGAGATGACTAGGCCGCCGCTCAGCGGAAGCCTCCTCACGATCGAGTCGAAGGTCATCGGAGCCAAGTATCTCTTGAGCTTGCCGCGGAGATCACCCACACCCTCGACTCGGAGAACGACATCCAACGATGCCTGATACGACATAGTTAACAGCCCGTCCCCAACACCCCTCGGGCCGACCTCCAATAAATCTGTAGAGGGAGGCCCCGTAGGCCGTGGCCCTCAGCGGCGGATCAGAACTCCGGCGCATAGAGGAGCTTGGGGAAGAGTTTTTTATACTGCGTACAGGCTTATGGAGATTGGAGAGAATGGTCAGGGAATTCACCTACAGGGGGTACACGCTACAGCAGCTTACGGAGATGCCTATGGATCAGCTGATAAAGCTCCTCCCGAGCCGCCAGAGGAGGAGTCTTAGGAAGGGTCTGACGGAGGCTCAGAGAACCCTCCTGATAAAGATAAGGAGGTATCGGCAGAACCCTGACGGCAACAAACCGATACGGACACATGCGCGAGACATGATAATACTTCCCGAGATGGTGGGCCTCACCATCTGGGTACACAACGGGAAAGAGTTCGTGCCGGTCGAGATCCAGCCCGAGATGATAGGCCACAGGCTCGGCGAGTTCGCGATCACGAACAAGAGAGTGGTTCATGGAAGGCCGGGAGTGGGTGCTACGAAGAGCTCTATGTACGTCCCCCTGAAGTAACGCGTCACTACATCCCAGCACTACACCGAGCACATACCCTGTCCTATCGCAGGCCACTGGGCTGGACAGGGCCTAGTTGAGGAAACATGGATAAGCATCTTAGGACTTCTCCAAGGACTAGCTGGGGGGCCTCCCCTCTAGGATCGCGGAGCCCTCCTTTGATTCAGAGGCACCTCCAGCGAGCTTCGCGAGCCTGTCAAGAAAGGCGGCCTGGGAGGCGTGGATCTTCTTTCTCGCCTCTTCGAGAGGGAACCACCCTACCCTGTCCACCTCCGGGAACTCTCGAACTATGCCGGAGCCCTTCGGCCACTCTATCGTGAACGTGTTACTTATGAATTGGGCGGTGTCGAGATCCCTCTCCAAGGCCCATGCATGGACGATCTTCCCGCTGGCCAGTCTCACCTCTCCGAGGTCGAGGAATTCTCCCTCAATCTCGTGTCCCGTCTCCTCCCTAAACTCGCGCTTAGCGGCCTCGATAAGGTCCTCCCCCTCCCTCAACAGGCCCTTCGGTATCGACCATGAGCCCTCATCCTTTCTAGCCCAGAAGGGGCCTCCCGGATGCACGAGAAAGACCTCTAGATGTCCCCCCCTCCTCCTATAGAGCAGGATACCCGCGCTCCGCGCCACCATCTCTCTCTAATTTTCCCGCTAGAGGCCTACTGTTAAGTCTATCACCCCCAGAAGCCGGGGCCCAAGTTCTTGGGGGATAGCGAGGAGCTGCCACCCTCCCATGGGTCGCTGGCTAAGGCCAGCCGCAACGCTTTATCAAAAGGCAGACAGGATTAGTCAACAGAACATGTCTAGAACCGACAGGCCCAGCATAATCACCCTCATGACCGACTTCGGGGTCTCGGACCCTTACGTCGGCGAGGTGAAAGGCGCGATCCTATCCAGATGCCCCTCAGCCACACTGGTAGACATAACGCACGATGTGCACCCGTTTAATGTGAGGCAGGGAGCGTTCCTGCTCCGTCTCGCCTACAAGTTCTTCCCACCTGGAACTATCCACTTAGCCGTGGTTGATCCGGGAGTCGGCACCGAGAGGCGCGGCATAGTGATCAGGACAAGACACTACTGGTTTGTGGGCCCCGATAATGGCTTGCTTTACCCGGCAGCCTCGCAGGATGATATTGAGCGTTGCTTCCAAATACGTCTAGACAAGTACCAGCGCGTAGGTGGCGAGACATTCCACGCCCGCGACGTTTTTGGCCCAGTTGCAGGCGAGATAGCGGCCGGATCCGAGCCGGGGCTCACCGAGATCCAGAGACCGAGCATAGTGAAGATGGAGATAACGGAGGCCAAGTTTGTCGGGGGCCAAGCAGAGGTTGAGGTTCTCCACGTAGATAGGTTTGGCAACGTGATACTCAACATAGGCGCCGAGGGAGTCCCCAAGGACCTGAGGATCGATGATAAGCTGCTGATCGAGCATGATAAGGGGGCGCACACGGCCGTCTACGCTAGATCCTACGGCGAGGTAGCTGAGGGTGCCTTACTGGCGACCTTCGGGGGAACAGGACTGCTAGAACTTGCGGTGAATAAAGGCAACGCCGCCTCGAGGCTAAAGTTACAGCCCGGCTCACGGCTGCTCCTCAGGACGATCTAGGCCCCGCCCTCTTCCCGAGATACCTATTTCAAAGGGGCCACAGCCACGATTCTTAGGGAAAAATGGTCTCGAAAGACATGGTGTCGGGGCTGTTCACGACCCTCCAGAATAATGAGGCAGTCAGGAACAAGGAGTGTATCTACTACTACTCGAGGCTGATTGGGGAGATCCTGAAGACCCTCCAGAGACACGCCTACATCGGCTCCTTCGAATATATCGAGGACGGGAGAGGGGGGAAGGTTGTCATCCAGCTGCTTGGCCGGATCAACAGAGCCGCTCCGATAAAGCCGAGACACAGCGTCAGCAGGAAAGGGTACGAGGCCTGGGCAAAGCTCTACCTACCCGCGAAAGACATCGGCATGCTGGTAGTGACGACGAATCAAGGCGTGATGTCGCACAGAGAGGCGTCGGCTAAGGGTCTCGGGGGGAAACTCCTTGGATACGTCTACTGAGGGGGCGGAGTCTCGGTTGAGCCAAGAGGGCGTAGCTAAGAAGCGTTTCCTCGAAGACAAGGTGAAGATACCTGAGGGGGTCAGGGTGGTCATCAACCCCCCCGCGTCTATAAGCGTCTCCGGCCCCCTAGGAAACATAGAGAAAGATTTCGGGCACGCTGGATCCGAGCTCTCATTAGAAGGAGACGAGATAAGGATCAGGATATATGGGAGGAGCAGAAAGGCGGTCGCGAGGCTCGGCACGATCAAGAAGCACATCAAAAACATGGTGACCGGGGTAACCCAGGGATACACGTATAAGATGAGGATCGTCCAGAGCCACTTCCCCATGAGTGTCAAAGTCCAAGGAAACCGCCTCATAATAGAGAACTTTACCGGCGAGAGGCATCCTAGGTTCATCGAGCTTCCCGACAAGGTTAGGGTCGAGGTTAAGGGGGACGATGTCGTCATAAAGGGGATCGACAAGGACCTAGTCGGGCTAGCCGCGGGCCTCATAGAGACTGGGACCCGGATCAGGAATAAGGACCTCAGGAAATTCCTCGACGGAATATACCTATACGAGAAAAAGGTAGGAATGGATCACTAGGCCATCTAGCGTGGCGGGAGATAACGCTTATCAGTCTTCCTCGGGAAGTAGTTAATATCCTGCCTCCTTTAGTTTAGGATCTAGTGGTGTTGAGCTATGGGCAAGGCTATCGGTATCGACCTCGGCACCAGTAACACCGCCGCGGCAGTCGTGATAGGTGGAAGGCCGACGATGATCCCCAGCAGCGAGGGAGTCACTCTTTACGGCAAATCTTTTCCATCATATGTCGCGATTACGAAGGATGGGCAGCTCCTAGCGGGTGAGCCCGCTAGGCGACAGGCCTTAACGAATCCCGAGGGTACTGTGACTGGTTTCAAGAGGAAGATGGGGACAGACTACAAGTACAGGCTTCACGATAAGGAGTTCACTCCTCAGCAGCTCTCGGCGTTCCTGCTACAGAAGGTTAAGAGAGATGCCGAGTCATTCCTAGGTGAGGAGGTTAAAGAGGCTGTAGTAACCGTGCCAGCCTACTTCAACGATAATCAGCGGCAAGCCACCAAGGATGCGGCCGAGATAGCCGGGCTGAAGGTCCTCAGGATAATCAATGAACCTACTGCCGCAGCCCTAGCCTACGGGCTTGACAAGCTCGACAAGGAGATGAAGATACTTGTCTTTGACTTTGGCGGCGGGACCCTCGACGTCACAATAATGGAGTTTGGCGGAGGAGTCTTCGAGGTCAAGGCCACCTCCGGCGACACCCAGCTCGGCGGGAGAGACATGGACGACGCCCTAGTGAAGTATATAGTGGAGAGGTTCAGGTCCGAGACCGGTATAGACCTCACTAAGGACCCGGTCGCTGCGAGTAGGGTTAGAGAGGCGGCGGAGAGAGCCAAGATAGAGCTCTCCAACGTATACGAGACAGAGATCAACCTACCTTTCATAGCCCAAGACTCGAGCGGGCCCAAACACCTCTCATACACCCTAACAAGGTCAAAGCTTGAGGAGCTCGTGACACCGATAATAGAGCGTTGCCGCGGCTCCATAGAACAGGCCCTCCAAGACGCCAAGCTAAGGCCCGAGGACATAGACAAGGTAATACTCGTCGGCGGGCCTACGAGGATGCCCATAGTAAAAGAGTTTCTGAAGAGGGTTCTTGGGAAGGATCCTGAGAGGGGAGTAGATCCCATGGAATGTGTCGCTGCAGGTGCCGCGATACAGGCCGCCATACTCACGGGCGAGATGAAGGGGAAGGATATCGTGCTGCTCGACGTGACACCCCTCACACTGGGAGTGGAAGTTTACGGCGGTTTGGCGGAACCCATCATCGAGAGGAACACGACGATACCTGTGAGACGTGGTAAGGTCTTCACCACTGCCGCCGATTTCCAGACCTCCGTCGAGATACATATCGTACAGGGCGAGAGGCCTATGGCAAGCGACAATGTTTCGCTAGGCCGATTCACTCTCGACGGCATACCCCCCGCGCCGCGAGGAGTGCCAAGGATAGAGGTCACATTCGATATAAACGCCGACGGGATACTAACAGTGACGGCGAAGGATCTAGGCACCAACAAGGAGATGAGTGTGAAGATCACGGCGCCCCACAGACTCTCCCGAGAAGAGATCGAGAAGATGGTCAGGGAGGCTGAGCAGTACGCGGAGCAGGATAGAAGGAGGAAGGAGGAGGCCATGCTAAAGAACGAGGCGGAGTCGCTGCTCTACACGGTCGATAAGGCGCTAACAGAGTATGGGTCAAGGCTAAGCGAGGATGTCAGGAAGAAGATCAAGGAGACCGAAGATAAGCTCCGCGAGGCACTACGCAAATCAGACATCCCAGCGATCAAGTCCTCGATGGAGGAGCTGAGAAAGGCTGCGCAGGAGATTGGAGCCGTCATCTACCAGCAGAGAAGCATGGGAGCCGAGAAAGAAGAGAAGGAGCAGAAATAGACGGCCGACTTACTATGCGGCGATAAGCTCCGCTTCACCCACCGCCAGCCTCTTACACGACAAAGCTTATACCCCCGGCAGCGGGGAGCTACCCTCATGAGAAGTGGGCAAACTGAGCTGCTTTACCTCCAAGATTCCTATTTGGAGAGGTGTGAGGCCAGAGTTGTGGAGTCTGGCGAGAACTACGTTATCCCCGATAAGACCATCTTTCATCCAAGGGGAGGCGGCCTAGTGGCGGACAAGGGCGAGATCTTATACAAGGAAGCGAGAATACCGGTTACCGGCGTTGAGCTAACAGACAGCGGAGTCGCACACGTTCTTGAGGGGCCGCGCATACCTGTCGGCGAGGAGATCACCTGCGCGCTGAACTGGGACTGGAGATATAGACTCATGCGTATGCACACAGCGCTTCACGTACTCTCCGCTATCGTGAACTCGAGGACCGGCGCATTGATAACCGGCAACCAAGTGGAGCCCGAGGTCTCTCGAGTGGACTTCAGCCTAGAGAGGATGGACAGAGCCCTCATAGAGGAATGTATCTCGGAGGCTAACAAGAGGATAGCAGAGGGGCACGAAGTCGTTATCAGTTTCATCGAGCGTAGCGAGGCCCTTAAACAACCCGGCCTAGTGAGACTCGCCTCCAAGGCCCCGCCCGACATGCCCATCCTCAGGATAGTCGAGATAGGGGATATCGACGCGCAGCTGGACGGAGGGCCACACGTCAGAAAAACAGCAGAGATAGGCGAGATTGTCTTGAAGAAGGTTGAGAACAAGGGAAGATCCAACAGAAGGCTATACTTCACGCTGAGGCCGTGAGACCAGCCACGCAATGATACCCATATTGAGGGCGCGCATTTCTGGCCTACTCTTGCGGCGGAAAGCTTTTAAACCTATCTGAAATCGTCATTAGGGACATGCCAGAAACCAAGTTTATCCAGATACCGGACATGTTGGCGGTCCTTGCCCACGATGGTGACTACAACTATATCGACAGGGTGGCCAATTCACAGTCCAAGCCCCTAGTACTTCACTACCTCCGCGAGGCCCTGAGAGACTTCAACGCGTTAAAGAGGAATCCCCCTAACGACATGAAGCCCGAGGCTAAAGACTTACTATGGAGCATAAAACCTGATTTTCTTGAGTATGAGCTAGACCAGTTAAAGGCTAGTGAAGACCCGAAAGTTCTCCGCGAAATCGTCTCATACATCTGTTCCAAAGCGCTAGCCAAGGCTTCGAAATTCATAGAAACAAGCCGGGATAGGAGAGTATCTAGCGAGAAACAGGAGGGTGCAGCCTCATGAGGGACGTTTTCGTTAGCATACGAGGTAGGGTCGCGATAAGCGTCGAGGCCCTCAACATGACCGAGTCTGTAGGGAACTACGTCAAACATAGGAGGGTGCCTGTAACCTTAAGAGAGGACGACGGAAGCTACTCGGTCTACTTTGTGCCCGCGATCTCTGGTGAGAGCATTGCTCATGCCTTGCAAGCGATTTTTGCTGAGGCATGCAATGAGGCAAACTCTAAGGGACGAGTTATTCTCCCTGTCTGTGGGCTCTGCAGTAAGGGGATATTCCTTAAGAGCAGCAACAAGCAGATATTATCAGAGGCTATACCAGCCGCCTCCAAGGGTAGCAAAGACGTCGAGGATCTAGTGATCAAAAACTGCGTAGTGGAGGATGTTGGAGGCTTCCTTTACGCCGAGGAAGCTAATGTCAAGAGAACTTCCAATTTCTACACAGGCTATATGATTCCTGCACGAGAAGCTCTCAAAAGCGCTATAACCGAGCCTCAGCTACATAGCCGATACGCCCTCGGGACGAAATTTGTCGAGAGAGGCACGGGGGGGCAGATGCTCTACTATGTAGAGCTTGCGTCGACTATCTACACGTTCAGCCTCGATATAGATACCAGATACATAGGAAAGATCGCCTTTAACGTGGAAAAGGCCGGAACTCCTGTAGTGGGTGACGCGGAGCGTGTGGCCAGGGCGACGGCCTTCATAGACGCCGTGAAAAAACTTTTGGTTGAGAGCAGCTTCGGAGCCAAGAGGACGAGGTTCCTACCGACGATCGATTGGGAGAGCATGGTTATCGCTGTGTCCGATAGACCTTGGACTGTCCCGACATCATTTACCAAGAGCTATATCGAGAGGGCGCAGAAGAAGAAGGAGAAAATCAGTCACAACACGGAGCTCTATACGTTTGAGGGGGGAAGCTTCGAGACATATGTCTCCGAAGCCCTCGATAGGATCAAACAGAGAATCGCCTCGTGACATCCTTGACGGCCATGATAGGATTTTTAGTGGATATAGAGTTTCTGTGGGGCTTTCAGGCAAAAGTTATCGGATATTCAAAGAGCGCCCCCGCCTTCACATACCCTCCCCCCACAACATTTTTAGGAGCCGTAGCAGAGGTTCTAGCCAAGAAACACTCTCTTGGAGAGAAAAAAGGGAAATCCGTAATTAGGTCCCTTAGCTCAAACCTTTTAGCACTGGGGCTGAGACCGCTGAACTTCGTCCCCCTGAGATTCGCCGATATCAACAAGGTAATCGCTGTGAGGAGGTCAGGAAAGGGAACATATCCGAACCCGCGGGATCCCTACGGTTCATTCGACGCCCCAGCCCATGGTCGTACGATACTATCCCTCATCACGGAGAGCGAGGAGGGGCCAACTCTAAGATACTATCTCGTACTGAGTGGAGAGAGGATCTCGTTAGAGGATGGCAGAACGATTCAGTTGGAAAGTGATGACCTATGGGAGATACATCGACTGGGGTCTAAGGAGAGTCTGGTCTCGGTGATAAACTTGGAGAGTTTTACCCCAAGGGTCAGAGAAGGGCAGGTTACTACGAGCTACTCATTCCCGACAGCTATAATGGGTGTACAGCTCGAGCTCGTAGATTATACACCCATATGGATTGTAGAGAGAATAATCAACCCGTTCGCCATGGCTGAATATGACCCTCTGACCCAGTATATCCTCGCACAGAACCTGATAGACTACAACTATCCAGTAATAATGTCAGCAGGTAAAACGCCGAGCTATATCGTCAGGGTCGGGGGGGCTGCATGTTATTACGAGTGGGGAGAAGAGAGGGTGATCGGGGTACGACCGGCACGATAACCATTGATCTAAAGCTGCCCCTGGATGGGTCCCTGACAAGCCTTCTGATACACGAGGGGCTCCTATACGTATTGAATGAGGCAGGGTTCAAGCCGGTTACTCCTGCTAGACGATTTACGTTGCTTGAAGACGGCTTCGTCTCGGTGTTAGAAAAACTCGATGATGGACGGCTAGATTCTATGAATATCGCGAGCGTGGGGAAAAACGATAATCAGTCGATCACAAGGTTGATAGATAGGCTTAAGGTAAAGCGTGGAAAAAAGGGCGCCAAGATCACTAAGTTTAGTGAACTACTTAAACTGATAAAGGAGGGTAGAAGGGAGAAACTAACTATCAGTAGTGAGATCGAAATTGCAGCCAAAATAACGAAGGGCAAAATGTTCATCGGGGGTCTACCGCAGACCAAGGTGGAAGACGAGGGGCGAGAAGTAGGCTCCAAGGAAAAAAGGAAAAAAGGGAAAAAGAAAGTGGTGGCGCGAGATGCGGATTCGAAGGGGATAACTTTCCAGATTTTCAAGACAGAGAGGTACACTGGCCTGACTTCTTCTGAACATCTCTACACAGATAAACAATTGACGACCTACATGTCTCCAGAGACGGTCCTCCTCGGTCTGCTGGGTCTATATTCATCGTTCGTCACGACGAGCGAGAACATGCATTACATGCTGTTTTTCTCTCCGGAGGAGGCCGGCTACGTGTTATCGGGAGTTAAGGACGTTCGCACAATGTTTCTGCTGAAGGATAAAGTGAGGGTGACTTTGGAAAAGATCATCCGCAGAGGGTACAGCGAAGAGTTGATAGTTACTGAGACGCTCCTCAACATAGAGTTACAGAATCTGCTACGCAAATACAACATCAGGAGCATCATGTTTATTCTTTTAAGGCTGGCTCGAGAGGGCCAAACCTACAAGGTCTACCAGCACGTACCGCTCGCTTTTTATGAGAGAGCCCTGCAGGAACAATGGCTTGGCTTAGCCGAGATTTTAGACCCAGATGGGGTGGTGCTAGCGAGACTCAGCAGAAGTAACAACCCTGAGTACAGTAACCTAGTCTCCGTGATCATGGGTGTCTATAGGTACGTGATACTTGGTGACCATGGAGGCCTCTATACAGCGATTAGGGAGCTTCACAACGCCTACCTGAAGGTAAGCAACGAAAAGGTCGGAGGCAACATTGCTAAAAGATATTCCTACCTACTTCACAACCTCTCAAGGCTGGCCCACCAGATGTAGGGTTCGAGAGCTTTGATGGAATACTACGGGAACGTTCTACAGAGGCTTGGCTACAAGAGTGAGAGGAGATTCTTATCAGAGGTCGTAGACGGGACGGCGGCCCAATGGGGCAAGAAAAACCTCTTCGTGATAGAGGCGCCTACGGGGTATGGGAAGACCACAATAACCGCCACATTAGCCCTGAAAACTGTCGAGGAAGCGGAGAAGCTGATCGTGGCTTACCCGCTGAGGACGTTGCTGGAGGACCAGTTCTCGAAGGTTGCTAAAATAGTGCCACAGGATCTTATTGGAAAGCGGTATATGCACGAGGCGTCGTCGCCTTACCTAATCAGGCCGGTGACTCTAACGACGATAGACACGTTATCGTTGACCATGTTTGGCATCGCACCTGAAGACCTCAACAGGGTCATCAAAGGGTGGGAGGAAGACGGCACCATCAGCACAACTATGGGCCACTACCTCTTCTCATGGTCCTCAGTAATGCTGTCAAACATCGTGCTAGACGAAGCACACCTAG
>Ga0272449_1000854_pt1 | contig 34136 bp, 29 predicted proteins | sample YNPCB0241_FD_198679 | JGI IMG/M metagenome (GOLD analysis project Ga0272449, IMG submission 198679) | Hot spring sediment microbial communities from Yellowstone National Park, WY, United States - YNP-CB-024-1 | ecosystem: Environmental > Aquatic > Thermal springs > Hot (42-90C) > Sediment... | reverse complement strand
CATGTATCAATGGCAGAGCCAGTATGCAAAACTTTTCAAGATGTGGTTTTTAAGACAATTACAAGTAAAGGATATAATGTAAAAAGAGGTGGAACATATATATGTATCGAAGGTCCGCAATTTTCAACAAAGGCGGAATCATACTTTTGGCGCAGTATGAATGTAGATGTGATTGGAATGACCAATATGCCAGAAGCTAAACTCGCAAGGGAAGCTGAGATGTGTTATGTTACATTAGCTCTTGCAACTGATTATGATTGTTGGCATGAAGTTGAAGAGGCAGTAAATGTGGAAACAATTATTAAGATTCTTAATGAAAATGTGGAAAAATCAAAGGAAATTTTAAAATCGATCCCAGATTTTATAAAAGAAATAACTTCCTGTGAATGTGGTAATGCTTTAAAATACGCTATAATAACAAGTCCAGATGCAATTCCAGAGGATAAAAAGAAAGCATTAGAGCCAATAATTGGTAAGTATATTCGTTAAGTTAATTAATCAAAGATTCAACGGTCTCTAATAGTTCTTTCAGATCTGGTGATTTTACAACGAAGGCGTCTGCAAGAGATGCAGCATAAACTGTTTTATAGGATGAATAAGCTGTACAAAGTATTATAGGTAAAGTGGGGTAGAAAGCTTTTGCTTTCCTCAATACCTCTAATCCATTCATTTTAGGCATTTTTATGTCGAGAATGACAAGATTGGGTTTTAAGGAAAATATCTTTTTTAATCCTTCTTCTCCATCTTTTGCGGTGAGAACTTTATATTTATTTTTGAATATTTCTGTAAACAAAGTTCTCATATCCGCTTCATCATCGATAACAAGAATAACTTTTTTCTTCTTTGGCATTTTTATTGACTATGTCCTTTCTCTGTTATATTATCTATTATAATTAAACACGAAGGATTTTTTTTGTCAAATGTTAAGGTTCAATTTTTTTTACAATAAAAAATTAATTTTTTTAATTTCAATTTCACTTTTTTTGTGTTTCTGTGCACCTTCAGCTCAACAAATAAAAGAAGCTAATATTCATTATGAGATGGGTGTTTTATATTATAGAGAAGGTGATTTTATAAGGGCTTTACAGGAACTTGTTAAAGCTTCAGAAATTAATCCGAAAGATAAACACATCTGGAATGCATTGGGACTTGCATATAGAGAAAGAAAGCTATTTAAAGAGGCTGAAGATGCTTTTAAAAAAGCCATTGATTTAGATGATAAATTTTCAGATGCATACAATAATCTAGGCGTTTTATACCTTCAGCAAAATAGATACAGAGAAGCAATTGATGCTTTTCAAGAAGCAGTAAAAAATATTTTTTATACAACTCCAGAATATGCATATAACAATATGGGATTTGCTTATCAGAGTTTAAAAAACTATGTTGAAGCTGAAAAAAGCTATAAAGAAGCGGTTATGACGAATCCAAGTTTTGTTCCAGCATATATAAATTTAGCAAAACTATATATGGAACAGAATAAAACTTTAGAAGCAGAAAAATTACTTATAAAGTTGTTGAGTGTTTTTGAAAATGACATTGAGGGAAATTTTTTACTTGGTAAATTGTACTTTTCTAAAGGTGATATTGTGAGATCAAAACAGTATTTTGAGAAGGTTCTAAACTTAGATCCACGTGGTCCCTTTGGAAGTATGGCTAAAAGCTATCTGGAAGGGATAAAGTGAACAGAGAGACATTAATAAAAATTGGTTCTCTAATCAAGGAAAGAAGAGAATCTTTAGGGATCTCAATTTTTGATGTATCAAATATACTAAAAATAAATCCAACTTACATTGAGGCTATAGAAAAAGGAGATATAGATAGATTTCCTGCAGAGGTATACTACAAAGGGTTTTTAAAAAATTATGCTAAATACTTAGAAGTTGATATATCGGGGATGCTACAAGAGTTAAAAATAAAAGAAGAGAGTACAATAAGAACAATTGAGAAAAAAAAAACGAATAAAAAATGGCATTTTGGTTATATATTTGTAGCCTGTGTAGCTCTTTTTATTATTTTTTCGTGGGCAAGGATTGAGTATATAAAGATGAAATCAAAAAGTGAGTTTGAAAAAAGACAAAATACAAGTTTTAAAACAATGACAACTGCAAAAGAGCTTGCGCTTCATGAACAAAAAAAACAGATTCTTGGAATGAAAGAAAAAAGCAGTAAAAACCTTATAATTATCAAGACAAAAGATGATTGCTGGATTGAAGTAAAGGATGGAGAAAATAAGATTTTTCAAGGCTTGCTTGTTTCAGGTGAAAAGAGGGAAATTGATTATAAAAAGGGGTTAAGGTTGAAAGTTGGCAATGCAGAAGCGGTTGAAATAGAAATAAATGGTAAGAAAATGGATAAATTAGGGTCTAAGGGAGAAGTAAAGGAGTTGGTTATTGAGTAGAAGTTTATCTTTGCTTTTATTTGTTTTTCTTTTAAATTGTTCGGGGACAAGTATTGACAAAATTAGCTATGATAAATCATTGAAAAAATTTAAATTAGAAAGACCACTAACGAAAATATCAATAGGGGTAATCCACTATAAAGATAAGAGAAAAGGACAAGAAGTTTTTGAGAACTTTTTTGGTGTGGAAAAGGTCACAGTTACTCAAATGGCTTTAAAGCTTACTGAAGAAATTTTAAAAACACAGCTTGAGTATGTGCCAATCACGGTTATCCCTATTTTAGATATTCCACCGAATAATACAGAAGAATATAGACTATTGAAAAAACATTATGGGGTTGATTATATTTTTATAGGTGAAATAGATGAGGCAAAAATTGTGAAAGTACAGACACATAGCCCTATTTCTTATAAGTTGAAAATTTTTTTAAACAAAGGGTTTATACCTCAAACGTTTACATATGAATCTGTGGTAAGCATAAGAGGAAAGCTATATTCTATGGAAAAAGAACGTTATATATGGGAAGGGACTGGAACAAGTAAGGTGAGGGAAGATAAGAATATTACTAAGGATTTGTTGCTTGTCATATCATTGCATAATGCAATAGGAAAAATGCTTGAGAATATGAGTAAAAATTTTGCTATTTCTGTCAAAGAGATAAGTTAAAAATGGAAAGGGTTTTATTACATATTTGTTGTGCTCCTTGTACTATATATCCACTTGACACATTAAAAAAAATGGGGTTTAAGATTGAAGGTTTTTTTTACAATCCCAATATTCATCCTTCAAAAGAGTATATGCTAAGAAGAGATACGTTAATAAAATATGCAAAAATGGATAATCTAGAAGTATATTTTGGAGACTACAAACCAGAACTTTTTTTCTCTATAGTAACTAAAAATTTAGAAGATAGATGTAGATATTGTTACCAAATTAGGCTTGAAGCATCTGTAAAAAAGGCTAAAGAAAGAGGATATAAGGTTTTTACCACCACACTTTTGTATAGTAAAAGGCAGAAACATGATTTGATTAAAGAAATAGGGGAAAGTATAGCAAAAAAGGAAGATGTTGAGTTTTTCTATTATGATTTTAGAGAGGGTTGGAAAAAAGGTATAGAAAAATCAAAGGAAATTTGTTTATACAGACAGAATTATTGTGGTTGTATTTTTTCTGAAAAAGAGAGGTTTTATAGCGATGAACCACAACTTTTATGACTTTGGAAAGCTTTTTATAACAATAGGTGTTTTTCTTATTCTTGTTGGCATTCTTATTTCTTTTGTGGATAAGATACCCTATTTAGGAAGGCTTCCAGGTGATATTTACATAAAAAAAGAAAGATTTATCTTTTATTTCCCCCTTGCAACGTCTATAATTATAAGCATTATTTTGACAATAATCCTAAATGTATTTTTTAGAAAATGAATAGAATCTATCAAAGAACGATAGGTGGATATATTAGTATTGGAGGGATAGGTCTACATTCAGGACAGAAAGTAAAGATTACTTTAAGGCCTGCTCCTGAAAATTCAGGTTATATTTTTGTTAACACTGAGCAAAAATTTCCTACCGAGATAGTTGCCTCTTTTGACAAGGTTGTTGATACAACATTAGCTACCACAATAGGCGATGGTAATACACAAATAAAAACAATTGAACACCTTATTTCTGCATTTAGGGGTATGGATATTGATAATGTAATAGTAGAAGTTGAGGGCGATGAAGTTCCCATTATGGATGGTAGTGCCGCCCCCTTTGTTTATTTGATAAAAAAAGCAGGTGTCGTTCAACAAAAAAGATTTAGAAAATTTATTATAGTCAAAAATCCTATAAGATTTTCTGAAGATGATAAGTATATTGAAATATTGCCTTCTGATGATTTTAAAATAGAATTTACAATAGATTTTCCCCATCCTCTCATCGGAAAGCAGCACTTTTTTTATAACGCAAGTCCTGAAAATTATGAAAGAGAGATTTCTAAAGCAAGAACATTTGGTTTTTACAATGAAGTGGAGTATTTAAAAAGCAAAGGTCTTGCTCTTGGTGGTAGCTTGGAAAATGCAGTAGTAATAGGAAAAGATGGTATTTTAAATGAAGAGGGTTTGAGATTTAAAGATGAGTTTGTAAGGCACAAGATACTTGATTTAATTGGAGATATAGCACTTCTTGGTTATCCTGTTATAGGACATATTATAGCCTATAAATCGGGACATGCTTTAAATAATAAACTTTGCAGAGAACTTTTTACTAACCGAAGGGATTTTAGTGTTGTTGAGTTAAGAGAGGATTATTTTCCTCTTTATAACACTCCTGATGCTCTCTTTTTAGAAAATCAAAGGCTTCTTTAATAATATTTTTTTCACTTTCATAAGGGTCTAATTTTAAAGCTTCATCTTCATCACACCATCTTATATCTTCACATTCCAAGTTTGGCTTGAAATGTTCATCAAGGCATTCCATGAGATAAAAATATACAGTTTTTTTAATTTTTTCCTTATTTTGGGTGAAGAAAAATGTTAGAGAGTTTAAAGGCTTTATAATTTTTGCTTTTACACCTGCCTCTTCTTCTACTTCTCTTAATGCTGCTATTTCAATGTTTTCATTATCTTCTATGTGTCCTTTTGGTAAGCAGAAAACCTTTGCACCTGATAACTTTTGTTGGAGACATAGTAAAATTTTATAATCACCATTTTTTTTAAAAACTACTCCACCTGCAGAATATTCATTTCTCATTCATTAGCCTTTATAATTTTTAGTGGAAGATAGTGGTCTCCACCTGAAAGGTCTATAATCATAAATTTACAATTGCATCGAGAAAGCTGTTTCTCAATGATTTCGTTAATTCTCACTTTTTTAGCAGAGGGGAGGTTATCTAAGGTTTCTTGTAAAGTATATTGTTGTTCCTTTGAAACCTTGCCGTTATTAAAAATTAACGATTTGATATAAATCATAACAACATTTAAATTGCTTAGATTATCTCCAAGCAGTTCTTTTATTTCATTCTCTTCTGGGAAAGATATTTTTGAAAAGTTTATATCTTCATGAAGGGGTTTATTCATGAACAACTCTGCACTAACTGTGTGTGGTAATAGTAAAAACAAGATTAATATTAATGTTTTTCTCATAGAGCATTTATTATATCAACTTTTAGTGTAATAAGTTTATCAAAAAAAACATTTTTTATCTCCTCTACTAAAAATAAGCAAGTGCCCTGAAAGGTTCTTTCTGCTCCTGATTCAGATAAAGAAACTGTTTCTACAGGATATATAAAGGCCTTTTTAAAGTTTTTTGTATCAAAATCTATTTTTAAGCCATACCACAAATCTTTTATAGATAAACCTTTTGAAATGTCATATTCTCCATAAGTGTTTAATGGTAGTTTGACATTATCAATTTCAATAAACCTATCAGGGGCATCGGGAGCAAAAAGGTTAAAGTTCCATTCTAAACCAAGATAGGTGTATTGCCTGTCAAGCTTACCTTCTAATCTGAGATTAATTGTACTGTCTTCAATGTTAAAATGTTTTTTAATAGTGTAATGATCGTCTTCATGGATTAATTTAACATGTATGCAATTTTTTTCTTCAGTGGATACACATTCATAATTTGCAATAGTAGCGTCGTGGATGAGGAATTCATGCTTATAAAGCATTTCTAAGGACATTTCATCAAAAAGATAAATTCTACAGGAAGAGCGGTAAAACTTGTCATAATGTAAATATTTATCAAGATGTTTTTCCTTTGATATGAACTGCTCGTGGATGGTTTTTGTACCTTCTGTATGGTCTGTTGATTCTGATAAACGGTAATGGTAACCTTCTTTCCTTCTTGTCAATGTATCAGTAATGTTTAAAGATTTTGGTATAAAATCCACGGAAATAATGCTACCACCCTCGTCTATATCAAAAATTATATTAAAATACCTGTTATGGACAAAACATTCTTTTTTTCCGTCAAGATCAAAGTCATGATAATAAATAAACAATGGAGGAAGTATTTTTTCAAAACCTTTACATAGATGTGATTGTATTTCCCTTCTTAAATGTGGTAAATAAAGCCCACCAAATACACCGTGCCAGTAGGCATCGTTACACTGTGCTTTGTATAAATCTATTTTTTCATCATCTTGTTTATTTTCCATGAGTTTTGATAAAAAAAACATCTTCTTGGAAATAACCATGCTTTCTTTATATTTGCTTAAAAAGTTTTTCCATTGCCCACCTTGAAAGAAAGGTTTGAAATCATTAAAATTAGGGGAATTTTTTAAAAGGTCATAGATTTTTTTAAATTTATAAGAAGCTTCAGCAGGCAATGCCCATTCTCCCAATTCGGGATAAGATGTTGTTGGGAAATAACAAATGCCTAAAGGTTCATTGTTGTAAAAATGTTCTGAAAAGGTTTTTGTTTCAATCCAGCTCTTGTTTTCTTCTAAAAATGTAAAGAATTTTTCCAACCATTTTTCTTCATAAACCCACTTGTAAGTTTCTGGCCAAATACCAAATTTCTCGCCGTCATCGGCAAAAATAATAGTTCCAATATTATTTTCATAAATAAATCTAAAATATTCAGCTACATTTTCAACAACGCTAAATGGCATTATATATCTTAATTTCTCACTGCCAGGATAAACAGCGAGCGTCGCATCTTCAAAATCTACAAGATAATATCCTCCCAATTTATTTATGTCTAAGCCACTTCTTAAGAAATGGTAATCATCAATAGCGATATATTTTATACCTGCTTTGTTGAATATTAAAGGCAAGTGTGGTTCCCATACCCTTTCGGTTAGCCATGCCCCTGAAACTTGTGTTTCAAAAAATGTTTCCAGCTTATTTTTGTAAAGCTTAAGTTGAGAAATAGCATCCCTTAAAGGGATAGCAGCAAGTATTGGTTCGTAATAACCACTTCCTATAATCTCTATATTACCTTTTTTAACAAGCTGTTTTACTTCTTCAAGATATTCGGGATGGTTTTCAAAGAGCCAGTCATATAGTGGCCCTGAAAGGTGAAGTGAGATTTTCAAATTAAAATGTTTGAAAGTGTCTAAAAAGGGTTTATAGGATTTTTGGTAGGCATTTTCAAAAACATAGTCAAAATTACCGATTGGTTGGTGATTATGTATAAGCATCAAAAATGATAGTTTATTCATGTTATTTAATATAGCTAAAGTTTAAAAAAAGTCAAATTTTAAAAGCTCTTTGTAATTTTTTAAATTAAGTGTTATCATTAATATTAATACTGAAACTTGGAGGACAGAGGTGAAAAAACATACCAAAATTATAATGGTGATTCTATCATTTGTTGTATTAAGCCTTGTAAGCTATGGAGTTTATGCCTTTTCAAAAGGAGCAGGGGTTTTCCCAGAGGAAGATATAAAGCACTTTAAAACTTTTGCTCAAGCTTTTCAGATAGTTAAATCAAATTATGTAGAACCTGAAGCAGTAAGTTCAAAAAAGTTGATTTATAACGCTATAAAGGGAATGATAGAAAGCCTTGATGCCCATTCTGGTTTTATGGATCCTGAGGGTGCAAAAGAATTGGAAGTTGAAACGAAAGGTATGTTTGGCGGTATAGGAATAGAGATAACGGTAAAAGATGGCATACTTACCGTTGTTGCTCCAATTGATGATACACCTGCTTCAAGGGCGGGTATACAAGCGGGAGATCAGATAATTAAAATAGATGATAAAATTACGAAGGGGATGACTACTGAAGATGCGGTTAAGCTTTTAAGAGGCACTCCAAACACAAAAGTAACAATTCATATAATGAGAGAGGGCTTTAAAGAATTAAAACCAATTACTCTTGTACGGGATATAATCAAAATTAAAAGTGTGAAATATAAACTTTTAGATAACCATTATGCATATGTAAAAGTTACCCAGTTTCAAGAGCAAACAACCAATGATTTTATAAAAGCAATCACCGAATTGCAGAATAATAATGTAATTAAAGGTCTAATTCTTGATTTAAGAAATAATCCAGGTGGTTTACTTGACCAAGCGGTTAAATTAGCGGATCAGTTTCTTGATGAAGGGATTATCGTTTATACAAAAGGGAGAGATGGAAAAGAAGGTGCAAGGTTTAATGCCACAAAGGGCAAGATAGTAGCAAATTATCCCGTTATCTGTTTAGTTAATGCTGGTAGTGCTAGTGCTTCTGAGATTGTTGCAGGTGCTTTACAAGACCATAAAGTTGCACTAATTATGGGTACTCAAACGTTTGGTAAAGCTTCTGTTCAAACTATTTTTCCACTCGAAGACGGTTCATCAATTAGATTGACTACTGCACGTTATTATACGCCAAGTGGAAAATTGATACAAGCAAAAGGTATAGTACCGGATATAGAATTTAAAGATGCATCACCTCATACAATTAGAGAGAAAGATTTGCCCAGACATCTACCTGGTGCTGAAGATGAAAAAAATGCCACTAGTGAAACTAAAAAAGAAGAAGTAAAAGAGATAGCAAAACCTGCTAAAATCCCTGAAGAAGATGAGATGGTAAAAAAGGCACTAGATTTACTCAAAAGCTATGAAATTTTCAAAAACAGGCAGAAATGAATTTTAGAAAAATAAATATAGTTTTAATAGCCCTGATTATAGTAACAATCGGGGCTGTTTTTTTTATTCGTCAATATAATAAAAGGTTTGCGGAAAAAAAACCTATCAGAGAAGAAATAATAATTAAAGTTCCAGAAGCTCAAGTATCTTTAGAAAAGGAAGTAACAGACCTATTAGAAAGCTTGAAAAAACAAAAGGTAATAGATATAGAAGGTAACGAAATTAAAGTCTTTGATAAACATTTTAAAGATTGGCTAAAAGAAGAGATAGAAAGAGCAAAATATACATTTTCCTTTGAAATAAAGGATGAAAAAGTTGTATTTTCAAAGGGCAAGGAAGAGGTTTCTTATTTATATAGATTTGTAAAACCTCGTAAAGAAGCAAAACTTATAATTGTAATTGATGATATTGGTAACTCCCTTGAAATGGGAGAAAGGGTTTTAAGACTTCCAAATATTACCCTTTCTATTATCCCTGAACTAAAATATTCTTTATTTTTTGCTGAGAAAGCAAGAAAGCAAAAAAAAGACATACTTGTGCATGTTCCAATGGAGCCTCATAATTTTGAAAAGTATAATAACGAGAACACTAAATTTTTGAAAGTAGAGATGGATGATAGGGAAATAACTGAATTGGGAGAGCAATTAATAAATTCTGTCCCCTATGCTATAGGTGCTAATAACCATATGGGTTCAAAGTTTACAGAAAATGATGAAAAAATGGCAGTATTTTTAAAAACATTAAAACGTAAGGGTATGTTTTTTCTTGATAGCAAAACATCACCTCTTTCCGTTGCAAAAAATGTTGCTGAACAGATTAAAATACCATCTATTACGAGAGATGTTTTTTTAGACCACGAAATAGACGAAGAAAAAATATCCCAACAACTTGATAGAGCTGTGGCAATTGCAAAAGAAAAGGGTTATGCTATAGCGATTGGCCATCCCCATAAAGAAACATTAAATGTGCTAGAAAGACGTCTAAAAGAAATTGAAAAAGATGTAAAAGTTGTCCCCATTAGCAAATTAATAAAAGATAGAGGATAAGTTGTCTCAAATCATCGGTTATTTAACAAGCAGTGCAGGTTATATTTGTGTTGATAGTAACATAGTCTATGCTGATGAAAAAAGTACTCTCAACAACAAACTTTATTCAGGAGACAGACTGTTAATTGCTTCTGCAGGGCTTGCTTTTGGAATAGATATCATTGAAGGTTTTCTTGAAAAAAGTAAAAAGTTTGGTATTGAGACAGTAGAGGATATGGAAAATTATTTCCTAAGTATAGCAAATAACCAATATAGACAGTTTATTTTCAACTATGGTAAAAAACTTAAGGAAACTTTAATCAGACTGTATTTTATCTTTATAGCTTTTGATAAACAGGGTAAACTTTCTATGGGGCTAGTTGGTGCTGAAGGTGATGAACCACTAAAAAGGTTTGAGATAAAAAATATTGTATGTGCACCAAGAAGATTATCTATTGAAATGGCATTGACACATATTAGCAATTATGAAGAGGGGTATCTCGTAAATTTTTTCAAAAAAAGTATGGAAAAAATTTCTCTCGTAGATAAAGGAGTTAAGCCACCTTTTCAGCTTGGGATTATTCAAGATAATGGTTCAATAAAAAAATTTGTTCTTTAGATTCATTGTTAAAAATCAAACTTGCAAAATTAATAAAAAGTTATTATCTTTGTTTAACAAAATATTTGTTAAGGATGGGTTATGAAGAATTTAAGAAAGGTCGTTTTCCCAGCAGCAGGGCTTGGGACCAGGTTTTTACCTGTTACAAAAAGCACTCCAAAGGAGATGTTGCCTATTGTGGATAAACCACTTATCCAATATGGTGTAGAGGAAGCACTAGAAGCTGGTTTTAATAATGTTATAATTGTAACAGGGCGAGGTAAAAATGCTATTGAAGACTATTTTGATTATTCTCATGAACTAGAACATATACTCTCCCAAAGACAGGATAATGAAACCCTTGAAGAAATAAGAAAAATGCCGAAACAGGTTGATGTTGCTTATATAAGACAGAAAAAACCTCTTGGTTTAGGGCATGCAATACTATGTGCAGAAAGCTTGATATGTGATGAACCTTTTGGAGTTGTACTTGCCGATGATATAATTGATGCAAAGGTTCCAGTATTAAAACAACTTGTAAATGTAGCAAAAAAGGTAAATGCCCCTGTTATCGCACTTATGGAAGTGCCTAGAGAAATGGTAAAGAAATATGGCATAGTAAAGGGAGAAATGGTTGAAAATAGATTATGGGAAATTAAAGATATGGTTGAAAAACCTGATGTAATGGATGCACCTTCAAATCTTGCCATAATAGGTCGGTATATACTACCTGCAGAAATCTTTAAATATTTAAAAAAGGTTAAACCAGGTAAAAATGGAGAGATACAGCTAACAGATGCTTTGAAAATTTATGCGAAAAAAAACAAAATATATGGTTATGTGTTTGAAGGGGTAAGATTTGATGCTGGGGATAAATTAGGATATATCGAAGCTAACATAATGTTCGCATTAAAAAGAAAAGAGTTAAAAGCAGGTTTAATAAATATATGCAAAAAGGTGGTTGAGAGTGAGCGCTAAAAAAAGGTCTGAAAGTTACATAACAGATGTACATATTACAAGCATGTTAACAGCAAGAGATTTAATAGAGATAGATATAAACTGCCCATATTTACCTTTGACAGACGTAATTGAAACTAATGAGCACTATATTATAGAAATGGAGCTACCTGGTGTAAAGAAAAGTGATATAAAAGTAGAAATAATAGAAAACGTCCTTTATGTTTACGGGATAAAAGAGAAAAATTGTGAAGAAGAACATATAAAATATCATTGTATGGGTAGAGTATATGGTAAATTTAAAAGAAGCTTTCAGCTACCAGGCCCTTTTAATATGCATGCTGTTAAAGCTAAACTTGATAACGGTATACTAACAATAATAATACCAAAGCTTGAAGAAAAAAGAAGTAAAAAAATAATTATTCCTGTTGAATAAAAGGAGGTTCATAAGTGGAAGAGGTAAAAGATGTAAAAAACGAAGAAAAAGGACAAGAAATACCCGAATCATTGCCATTATTACCCGTTAGGGATGTAGTTATATTTCCTTACATGATAATCCCTCTTTTTGTAGGTAGGGAGCTTTCTATAAAAGCTGTAGAAGAGGCATTGGCAAAAGACAGGATAATAATGCTTGCAGCTCAAAAGGACGCAACAGATGAAGAACCTAAACCCGAGGGGATTTATAATGTTGGCACGGCATCTCTTGTAATGAGAATGCTTAAATTGCCTGATGGAAGGATAAAAATACTCGTTCAAGGGTTGGCAAGGGCAGAAATAGTAAACTATGAATTAACCAAACCCTATTTTAGGGTACAGATTAAAAAGATTGAGGAACAACCAATAATGAATCTTACATTAGAGATAGAGGCTCTTGTAAGAACAGTGAAAGAGCAGGTAGAAAAGATAATATCTCTTGGTAAACCCCTGTCGCCAGATATAATGGTTATACTGGAAAATGTTGATGACCCAGGAAGGCTTGCTGACCTTGTTGCATCCAATATAGGTTTTAAAATGGAAGAGAACCAGCGTATCTTAGAGATATTCAATCCTGTTGATAGGTTAAAAAAGGTAAATGAGCTTCTAAATAGAGAAATCCAGTTATTAGAGGTTCAGGCTAAGATTCAAAATCAAGCGAAAGAAGAAATCTCAAAAAGTCAGAGAGAGTATTTCCTAAGAGAACAAATGAGGGCAATCCAACAAGAGCTTGGTGAGACCGATGATAGGTATCAGGAGATAGAGGAGTACCGAGAAAAGATAAAAAAAGCTAAAATGCCTAAGGAAGTTGAGGAAGAGGCATTAAAGCAGTTAAAAAGACTTGAAATGATGCATCCCGATTCTGCAGAATCTGCAATTGTAAGAACCTATTTAGATTGGATGGTAGAACTTCCCTGGTCAAAGGAGACGAAAGACAAGCTTGATATAAAAAGGGCTGCAAAAATACTTGATGAAGACCATTATGATCTTGAAAAGGTAAAAGAAAGAATACTAGAGTTCTTGTCTGTAAGAAAGCTTAAAAAGAAGATGAAAGGTCCTATACTTTGTTTCGTGGGCCCTCCAGGTGTTGGTAAAACTTCTTTAGGAAAATCTATAGCAAGGGCGTTAGGCAGAAAATTCGTAAGGATTTCTTTAGGTGGTTTAAGGGATGAGGCAGAGATAAGAGGGCATAGAAGAACCTACGTAGGGGCACTGCCAGGAAGAATTATACAGGGATTAAAACAGGCAGGTACAAATAATCCTGTTTTTATGCTTGATGAGATAGATAAAATTGGTGTTGATTTTAGAGGAGATCCTGCTTCTGCTTTACTTGAAGTGCTTGATCCAGAGCAGAATTTTAGTTTTTCAGACCATTATCTAAATGTGCCTTTTGATTTGTCTAATGTTATGTTTATAACTACGGCAAACCAGTTAGACCCTATTCCTCCAGCATTAAGAGACAGAATGGAGGTTATTACTTTATCAGGATATACAGAAGAAGATAAGGTGATTATAACAAAAAAATATTTAATCCCGCGTCAGATAAAAGAAAATGGTTTAACTCAAAAAGATATAAAATTTGAAGAAGGCGCAATAAGATTGATTATAAACCAGTATACACAAGAAGCTGGACTGCGTAACTTAGAACGGCAAATAGGCAAAGTGTGCAGAAAAGTTGCTCGTAAAAAAGCAGAAGGAAATAAAAAGACAGTTATTGTTACAGAGAAGGATTTACATAAATATCTTGGAGCTCCTATTTATATGCCAGAAGTTGGAAGAGAGCCAGGACAAATTGGAATTGCAACAGGTTTAGCATGGACACCCTATGGCGGTGACGTACTTTATGTTGAGGCATCAGTTGTTAAAGGTAAAGGTAATTTGATTTTAACAGGGCAGTTAGGTGATATAATGAAAGAGTCTGCGCAAGCAGCATATACATATGCAAGGGCAATTGCAAAAGACTACAATATAGACGAAGAATTTTACTCAAATTCAGATATACATATACATATACCTGAAGGAGCTATACCTAAGGATGGTCCATCAGCGGGTATTACAATGCTTACAGCACTTATCTCTGCACTTTCTAAAATACCGGTAAAAACTGATATAGCAATGACAGGAGAGATTACTTTAAGGGGAAGAATATTGCCCGTGGGTGGAATTCGTGAAAAAAGCCTTGCTGCTCTTTCCCATAAGATAAAAACAGTAATCATACCCTATGAAAATGAAAAAGATTTAGAGGAGTTGCCAGAATACGTAAAAAAAGAAATAAACTTTATAAAGGTAAAAAAAGCTGATGAGGTTTTAAAACTTGCTCTTGATATAGACAATGCTTTAAAAAATAAGGGAAAGGCATAAAAAAAGATGGCTTTTGCAGAAGAAGGTTCATTAACAAAGCCATTTTTGGCAATGGAGGTTTTAGAGAAGGCTCATAAATTAGAAAAGGAAGGAAATAAAATTCTCTATATGTGTGTGGGGGAACCTGATACCCCTACACATCCAGCAATTGTAGATGCATGTATAAAAGCAATTAGAGAAGGTAAAACAAGATATACACACAGTTTAGGGATAATTGAACTCCGCGAAGCAATCAGCGAGTATTATGCAAAAAGGTATAATATTAGTGTTGATCCAGAAAGAATAGTTGTTTCATCAGGTACTTCACCACTAATGTTACTTGTCTTTAGCATAATAAACAGAAAAGTTAAAAAAATTGTTTTAACCAACCCCTGTTATGCTTGTTATCCCACTTATGTTGACTTTACTTGTGGAAAAGTTGAGTATTTTAATTTAACCCCTGATAGAAATGACTATAAGTCACTGTTAAATGTGATTGATAAAGATTCAGCTCTTGTTATAAATTCGCCATCTAACCCAACAGGTGAAGTTATCGATGTTCAAGATTTAAAGTTTATAGGACAACTGAAAATTCCAATTGTGTCAGATGAGATTTACCATGGCCTATGTTATGAAGGTGAAGAAGATACGATGTTAAAGTATGGAGATGAAGTTTTTATAATAAATGGTTTTTCAAAGGCATTTTCAATGACTGGGTGGAGATTAGGTTTTTGTATTGTGCCTGAGTCTTACATAAGAGAGTTGAGAAGTCTTCATCAAAATATTATAATTTGTGCCCCAAGTTTTGTACAATGGGCTGGAGTATCTGCACTTAAATATGCTGAAGAAATTCAAGAAAACATGAAAAAACTCTTTTCACGTCGTAGAAAGGTATTAATGGATGGGTTAAAAGATTTAGGACTGAAATACTGGGGCAATCCTACTGGTGCCTTTTATGTACTTGTAGATTTACGATTTTTAAAAAAAAATTCTTTAACTATTTCTATGGAATTACTTGAAAAATACAAACTTGCTGTAACGCCTGGTATTGATTTTGGTACAAATGCAGAAGGGTTTATTAGATTGTCCTATGCGACTTCGGAAGAAAATATTATAAAAGCAATTGAATTGATAAAGCTATATATTAATAACAACTAATAAAAAAATCCAGGTCCTTGACAAAAGAAGGAAGGATTATTACCTTAACTTTAGCTATGAGGAAAAGTCGAGATAGAGATGAGTTTGGCTTAACACAAAAACAAAAAGATGTGCTAACCCATCTTATAGACATTTATATAAAAAGGTCTGAACCTGTAGGTTCTAAAACTATAGCACAGGAGGCGGTAAAGGATTTAAGTCCTGCAACGATAAGAAATTATCTTGAAGAAATGGAAGAGAAGGGACTTTTATATAAACCCCACGCATCTGCAGGCAGAATCCCTACAGAAAAGGGTTTAAAATATTACGTTAAAGAATTAATGAATAAAATTGAGGAGAGGGAAGAAGAATTTAATTTTTTAAAAGAAAGGCTATGTCAGGTACATTCAAATTATAAAGAGCTACTAAAATTAACTTCAAATCTTCTTGCAAGCTTATCACATCAGGTTGCTCTTGTACTTTTACCAAGACCTGAACCAGATTCAATCACGGCCATTGATTTTATTAGAGTCGCGTACAGAAAGGTACTCGTTGTTGTTGTTTTCAAAGTAGGTATGGTTGAAAACAAGATAATTGAAACAGATACAGATTTTACACAAAAGGAATTAACAAATTATTCACTTTTAGTCAATGAATTTTTAGACAAGGGCATGACGCCTTTTGAGATAAGAGATTATATTTTAAGGGAAATGAAAGAGCTGAGAGCTCTTTATGATAAACTGCTCAGTAGTTTAAAAGAGCTCGTAAATGAACAGGATTTAATACTTGAGGGGCAGTCAAACTTACTTGATGCACCTGAGTTTGCAAGTATTGAGTACATGAAAAAGGTATTTAAAGCCTTTGAAGAAAAAAGCAAAATAGTTAAACTTCTTGATAAAACAGTAAAAACAAAAGGCGTTATTGCCTATATAGGCAAAGAGGACCTTCATAATGAACTCGATAGTGTAGCTATAGTTGCTGCTCCTTACTATGGAACTGATAATTATGCTGGTTCAATAGGTATAATTGGTCCGATGAGAATGAATTATTCAAATGTAATTCCTCTTGTCGGAACTGCAGCTAAATTAATCAGTAATTTACTAAAAGAGGGGATGGTTAAACATGAGTGAGATTGAACAGGGAAATCAAAATGATAAAGGTGAAGTAAAAAAGGAAGAAACAACTGAACAGGAAAAAGAAGAAACCTTAGAAGAGAAACTTAAAAAATGTGAAGAAGAAAAGGCAAGATATTATGATAACTGGCTTAGAGCTGAAGCAGAACTTGATAATTATAAAAAGCGAGTTATTAAAGAAAGGGAAGAGTTTAGAAAATTTGCTTTGGAAGGTTTAATAAAGGATTTGCTTACACCAATAGACTACTTAGAGATGGCTATAAGCCATGCAAAGACAACACAGAATGTTGAAGCATTAATTCAGGGTGTTGAATACACTCTGAAATCGCTGTTAGATATACTTAAAAACTATGGTCTAGAACCTGTTGATGCTTCAGGTAAAACTTTTGACCCTTCAATACATGAGGCTCAGGATGTGGAGATAAGGGAGGATGTGGAAGAAGGCACAATTATAAAAGAGCATAGAAAAGCATATAAGATGTGGGGAAGGCTCTTAAGAGCTGCACTTGTGACAGTAGCAAAAAAACCTGAAAAAATTGAAGAAAATCAAGAAAATAAAGAATTAAAAGCAAATGAATCAAAGGAGGAAAAATAAAATGGGCAAAGTAATAGGAATTGATTTAGGTACAACTAACTCTTGCGTAGCAATAATGCAAGGCAATGATGTAGTCGTTATTCCCAATGCTGAAGGGTCGAGAACAACCCCATCTGTAGTTGCGTTTACAGATAGTGGTGAGCTTCTAGTTGGTCAGCTGGCGAAAAGACAGGCAGTGACAAATCCACTTAAGACTATCTATGCTGTTAAAAGGTTAATAGGAAGAAAATACAACTCCCCTGAAGTAAAGAGACATCAAAAACTTGTACCTTACAAAGTTATTGAATCAAGCAATGGTGATGCATGGGTTGAGATTAACGGCAAACCCTATAGTCCACAACAAATTTCTGCAATGATACTTCAAAAAATGAAACAAACAGCAGAAGACTTTTTAGGAGAAAAAGTAACAGAAGCGGTCATTACTGTTCCTGCTTACTTCAATGATAGCCAGAGACAAGCAACTAAAGATGCTGGTGCAATAGCTGGTTTAAATGTATTAAGGATAATAAATGAACCCACTGCAGCAGCTCTTGCCTATGGTCTTGGGAAAAATAAGAAGGAAGAAAAAGTGGCAGTTTTTGATTTAGGTGGAGGTACGTTTGATATATCCATACTTGAGATTGGTGAGGGTGTTTACGAAGTTAAGGCAACCAATGGAGATACATTCCTTGGTGGTGAAGATTTTGATCAGAGGATTGTTGAATACTTAATCGAGGAGTTTAAGAAAGAAAATGGTATAGATTTGAGAAATGATAGGATGGCATTGCAGAGATTAAAAGAAGCTGCAGAAAAAGCAAAATGCGAGCTGTCAACAGTTATGGAAACAGAAATCAACTTGCCATTCATAACTGCTGATGCAACAGGTCCAAAACATTTATTGATGAAATTAACAAGAGCAAAATTAGAAGCACTCGTTGCAGATTTAATTGATAAATTAGAAGAACCATGCAGAATTGCACTTAAAGATGCGGGATTGACACCTAACGATATTGATGAGGTAATCCTTGTTGGTGGTATGACACGTATGCCTAAAGTCCAGGAGAAAGTTAGACAGATATTCGGTAAAGAACCTCATAAAGGTGTAAACCCAGATGAAGTAGTTGCAATAGGTGCGGCAATTCAGGCCGCAGTATTAAAAGGTGAAGTAAGAGATGTATTACTTCTTGATGTAACACCACTTTCTTTGGGTATAGAGACATTAGGTGGTGTATTTACAAAGATTATAGAAAAAAATACAACAATACCTTGCAAGCGTAGCCAGATATTTACAACTGCAGCTGATAATCAAACCGCTGTTACAATAAAAGTTTATCAAGGTGAAAGAGAGATGGCCGCAGATAATAAGTTTTTAGGGCAATTTGATTTGATAGGTATTCCACCTGCACCAAGAGGTGTGCCACAGATTGAAGTCACCTTTGATATAGATGCAAATGGTATTGTCCATGTAAGTGCAAAAGATATGGCAACCCAGAAAGAACAGTCCATAAGAATTACACCAAGCAGTGGTTTGACTAAGGAAGAAATAGAAAGAATGATTAAAGATGCTGAAGCTCATGCAGAAGAAGACAAGAAGAAAAAAGAGCTGATAGAAGCAAGAAACCATTTAGATGGTCTTTTGTATACTGTTGAGAAAAGCCTTAAAGACTTCGGCGATAAAGTTGATGAAGCAACAAGAAGGTCTGTAGAAGAGGCGATACAGAATGCAAAAACTGCGTTACAGAGCAATGATATAAACCAGATTAAGAAAGCAACAGAAGAGCTTACGAGTAAGTCACTTAAATTAGGTGAGTATATGTATCAGCATGCAAGTGCAGGTGCTCAAACAGGTGGTACTTCTCAAAGTGGAAGCAAGAAAGAAGATGTTGTTGACGCTACTTATGAAGAAGTAAAAGATAACAAATAATTTCTACAAAAAGCATATTTTGAAACATTAGGGGCATTGTTATATAAAGTGCCCCTAACTTATTTTAAGGGGTATGTGTGGCTACAAAAAAAGATTACTACGAGATATTAGGTGTTTCAAGAGATGCTACTGAGAGTGAAATAAAAACGGCATATAGGAAATTAGCACTAGAATTACATCCCGATAGAAATCCTGGTAATAAAGAAGCTGAAGAAAGGTTTAAGGAAGTAACAGAAGCCTATGAAGTTTTATCAGATCCTGAGAAAAGAAGACTCTATGATATGTATGGCCATTCAATGAGCGAAAGCTCTTTTTCAGGAGCAGAAGGTTTTGGTGGTTTTGGTTTTGGGACAACCTTTTCAGATATATTCAATGAGATTTTCAACGAATTCTTTTCAGATACAAGAAGAAGTAGAGCAACACGTGGAGAGGATATTCTATATAGACTAAAAATTAGTTTTTTAGAAGCTGCAAAAGGTGTAGAAAAAGAGATTCAAGTTTCACGTACTGTTGTTTGTAATGTTTGTGAAGGTGATGGTATAAAGCCAGGGACAAGACCTATTATCTGCAGCAGATGTAATGGTACTGGTCAAATAAAACAACAGCATGGTTTTTTTAGCATCTCAAGAACTTGTCCTTCCTGTAGAGGGACTGGTTCATTAATAAAAGAATACTGTCATGAGTGTAGAGGTAATGGTTTTGTAAATCGCTTAAAAAAGGTAAAAATAGTTATACCAGCAGGGGTTGATACAGGTACACGTTTGAGAGTCCAAAGAGAAGGTAATGCAGGTAAGAATGGCGGCCCTCCCGGAGATCTTTATATAGAAATTGAGGTAGAGTCCCATGAATTTTTCAAAAGGAAAAATAACGACATAATCTGTGAGATACCAATCACTATGGTTCAAGCAGCATTGGGAGCAAAAATTGAAGTACCTACAATTGATGGCAAAGAAAAAATAGACATACCACCAGGTACACAAAATGGTACAATTTTCATATTAAAAGGTAAAGGTTTTCCTGATTTACACACCAAAAAGCATGGCGACCAATTAGTTACGATAAATGTAGAAGTCCCCACAAATTTAAATGAAAAACAAAAGGCCCTTCTAAGAGAGTTCGAAAAACTTATGACAGAAAAAAATAGCCCTAAACAGGGTAGTTTCTTTGACTGGTTCAAACAATATTTTAACAATTAGAGCCACTTATCTATTCTAGACCAATAAAGTATGAATTTTGCTTGACAAATTTATACAAGTTAAATACTATATGTAGTGCTTATATTTATATCATACCACAATATATAGCGTTGAGGGGCCTTATATATGCAAGAGACTAAAATAATAAAATTTGAAGATAAGATTGAAGTAAAACCAAAGCTTTCAAAAAATGCAATCATTGTGTTAGAAAAAAGATATCTTAAAAAAGGCTTAGATGGCAAACCTATAGAAACCCCTGAAGATTTATTTAGACGTGTTGCGAAGGCAATAGCAGAGGCAGATAAAAAATTTGGTGTAGAAGACACAGAAGCTCTAGAAAACCAGTTTTACAATATGATGACAAATCTTGATTTTTTGCCAAATTCACCAACACTTATGAATGCAGGTAGAGAGTTAGGTCAATTATCAGCGTGTTTTGTGTTACCTGTTGGTGATTCAATGGAAGAGATTTTTGAAGCAGTTAAATATGCCGCTCTTATTCATAAATCAGGCGGTGGAACTGGTTTTTCTTTTTCTCGGCTTCGTCCCGCCAATGATGTTGTAAAATCAACAACTGGCATATCTAGTGGTCCTATTTCTTTTATGAAGGTTTTTGATGTAGCAACAGAAACAATCAAACAAGGTGGAACACGTCGTGGTGCAAATATGGGCATTTTACGTGTTGATCATCCAGACATTATGGATTTTATAATGTGCAAAGATGATAACAATGCTTTAAACAATTTCAACATATCAGTAGGTGTTACAGAAAAGTTTATGAAAGCAGTGGAAAAAGATGAAGACTATGACCTTATAAATCCAAGGACAAACCAAGTAGTAGCCAGGCTTAATGCAAGAAAAGTTTTTAAAAGACTTGTTAAACAGGCTTGGAAAAATGGAGAACCAGGTATAATATTTTTAGATAGAATAAACAGAGACAACCCAACTCCTCATGTTGGTGAAATAGAGTCAACGAATCCCTGTGGTGAACAGCCCTTGCTACCTTATGAATCGTGCAACTTAGGCTCTATTAATCTTGCTAAAATGGTAACAGAAGATGGCAATGTAAATTGGGAAAAATTAAGAGAAACAGTTCATCTAGCTGTTCACTTCCTTGACAATGTAATAGAGGTTAATAAATATCCCATTGATAAGATAGAAGAGATGACTAAGGCAAATAGAAAGATTGGTTTAGGTGTAATGGGTTGGGCTGATATGCTCATTCAAATGGGTATCCCTTACGACTCACAAGAAGCGCTTGATTTAGCAGAAAAGGTTATGAGTTTTATCAAAAGTGAAGGCTATAAAGCTTCAAGAGAGCTTGCAAAAATAAGAGGTCCATTCCCTAATTTTAAAGGCTCTATCCATGATAGACCTGGTTTAGCACCTATGAGAAATGCAACAGTTACTACAATAGCTCCCACAGGTACAATATCAATTATTGCAAATGCTTCATCTGGTGTTGAACCATTGTTTGCCATATGTTATTACAGGAATGTAATGGATGGGACAAAACTTGTAGAAGTGAATTCCTACTTTGAAAAGGTTGCGAAGGAAAGGGGTTTTTATTCAGAAGAGCTGATGCAAAAAATAGCTGAAAAAGGGACAATCAAAGATATAAAAGAAATTCCTGAAGATGTTAGAAGAGTATTTGTAACAGCTCATGATATATCGCCAGAATACCATGTAAAAATGCAGGCAACTTTTCAAAAATATACCGACAATGCAGTAAGCAAAACAATTAACTTCCCTAACAGTGCCACAGTTGAAGATGTGGAAAAGGCTTACTTACTTGCCTATAAACTAGGTTGTAAAGGAATTACAATTTATAGAGATGGTTCAAGAGAAGGTCAGGTTATAAACATAGGAAAAGAAGAGAAAAAAATGCATACACGACCTGAAGAACAGAAAGTTGTAAAAAGAGAAAGACCAAAAGCATTACAAGGTTGGACATACCAAATGCAAACAGGTTGTGGACCGCTCTACATTACGATTAATGAAGATAATGTTGGTCTTTTTGAGCTTTTTACAACAATGGGCAAGGCTGGTGGTTGTGCTGCTTCTCAATGTGAAGCCATTGGACGTTTAGTATCATTAGCATGGCGTTCTGGTGTATCAGCAAAACAGGTAATTAAACAACTTGTAGGCATATCTTGTCATAAACCATCAGGTTTTGGAGAAAGCAGAATACTTTCCTGTGCTGATGCTGTAGCAAAAGCAATAGAAACCCATTTAAAAAATAAAGGCTACAAAGAAATAATTGAAAAGGAAGTCTTTACAAGTGGAGCCTGTCCAGAGTGTGGTGGTCCCCTTGAACACGAAGGCGGCTGTGTCATTTGTAGAATTTGCAGTTATAGCGAATGCTCATAAAAATAACTGCTTAGATATAAGTAATTTCCTTCCTCTTTCCTGTTGACTTTCTGCACTCCCATAGGGTATTTTATCCTGAAATATGAGCGGGTTTATTACAAACAGCGGGGCAAAAAATTTAAAAAAACGCATTCACGAGCTAATCACAAGAAGCAGTGAACTTAAATTCCTCGTTGGTTTTTTCTATTTTTCTGGTATAAGAGAGCTTTACGAAGGCTTAAAAAACAACCCCAATGTAATTCTAAAAGTCCTTGTGGGCTTAAATGTGGACAACTATATTCACGGGCTTGTAGAATATGGAACAAAAGAGGTTTCCAACGATGAAAAGGTGCAAAACTTCTTCCAATCAGTAAAAAAATCAATCAATACCGATGATTTTGACAACAAAGAGTTTTATGAACAGTGCAAGTTTTTTCTCAAGATGATAGCAGAAGATAAACTGGTTATCAGAAAGACCTTTGAGCCAAACCATGCGAAGCTATACATTTTTAAACTTGAGGAAGACCAGATTGGAAGAGACAGACTTTTCATAACAGGCTCGAGTAATCTAACAAAATCAGGGCTTTCCAGCCAGCAAGAGTTTAATGTGGAAATAAGCGATTACGGCTTTGAAGATGCAGAAAAGTATTTTGATGATTTATGGAACAAGGCTGTTACCATTACTGAAGACCACGAAATAAAACAAAAATTACTCGAAATTTTAGTAAAAGAAACATTAATCAAAGAGATAACGCCCTATGAGGCTTATGTATATGTTTTAAAGTCCTATTTAGACACATTCAAAGGCAAAGAAACCAGCCAGAATCTGGAAGAAATTTTAAAGGAAAACGGCTACAAAAAATATAACTACCAGTTTGATGCGGTAAAACAGGCATTACAAATCATCGATGACTACAATGGTGTGATAATAGCTGATGTTGTAGGTTTAGGGAAAACCGTAATTGCCTGTGCTGTTGGCTATGAATTGAAAAAAAGGGGCATAGTTATTGCACCACCAGGACTCATCGGAGATAGAGGCAAAAAATCAGGCTGGCGAAAATACCTTGAGGATTTTAAACTCTCAAGCTTAGGCTGGGAGGTTCACTCCTTAGGAGCCTTAGAAAATGTTGTGGAGATTGTAAATAGATGTAAGGATATAGAAGTTGTTATCGTTGATGAAGCCCACCGCTTCAGGAATGAAGACACAAAGGATTACGAACTTTTAAAAAATATCTGCAGAAACAAGAAGGTAATGCTTTTAACCGCAACCCCTTTTAACAACAAGCCTTCTGATATCCTATCGTTGCTAAAACTCTTTGTTACTCCAAAAAAATCAATTATTTCTCTAACAGATAATTTAGAAGCTAAATTTGTTACCTACGCAAGCACCTTTGATAAGCTTTCCTACATAAAAAAATATCATAACTCTTCAGACCCAAAAAAACGCAAATCTGCAGAGGCAAAATATAAAGCACTTTTTGGAGAAGGCGAGATAGATTTAGCCAAAGTTAAAAGAAGAGCAAAATACCTTGCAAAAGAGATAAGAGACGTAATTGAGCCTGTAACAATAAGAAGAAACAGGCTTGACCTTATGAATAACCCTCATTACAAAAAAGAGGTAGAAGAGCTATCAAAGGTAGCTCCTCCGCTTGAGTGGTATTTTGAATTAACAGAGGAACAATCAAGGTTTTACGATAAAGTAATAAGCGGATATTTTACTTTGCCCGATTTAGGTGGCGAGTTTAAAGGAGCTATATACCAGCCCTTTGCTTACGAAAAGGGCATTACCAATGAACTTGAAAAGGAAGAAAACTTCGAGTATTTCCAGCAGTTCAACCTCTACGATTTTATGAGAAGGCTGATAGTAAAAAGGTTTGAAAGCTCCTTTGGAGCCTTTTACAAAACAATCAAGAACTTTGAAAGCATTACAAAAGAAGTCTTAGCATTTATTGAAAGAACAGGCAAATACATCCTTGACAGAAACCTCCTTGAGCAGATTTATGACAAAGACGATGATTTTATCGAAGAAAAACTAAAGGAGTACACAGAAAACATAAAAAAAGGTGAGTATCCAAAGAACCACAAAGTTTACGAAATAAAAAAATTCAAAAACAAAGAAGCCTTCCTGGAGGATATAAAAAACGATTTAGAGCTTTTCGAAAAAATACTTGAAGAAACTTCTCAACTTGGTCTCAAGGACAATGACCCCAAAAGAGAGGTTTTAATAAAAAAAATCAAAGAAAGCCTTGCAAAAGAACCATCAAGAAAGGTAGTGCTTTTTTCTGAGTACATAGATACTGTAAAATACTTACAACCCGCCTTAGAAAATGCTTTTAACAACAGGGTGCTTACAGTATCAGGAGACCTTACTCAAACCAAAATAAGTGAGATATACAAAAACTTTGATGCGTCCTATAAGGAACAAGAAAACAATTACGACATATTGCTAACCACAGACAAAATTTCTGAAGGTTTCAACCTAAACAGGGCAGGTATAGTTATAAACTACGACATTCCTTGGAATCCTGTAAGGGTAATCCAGCGTTTAGGAAGGATAAACAGGATTAGCAAAAAAGTATTTGATGAATTATACATCGTAAACTTTTTCCCAACAGAAAAAGGGGCAGACCTTGTCCGCTCCCGTGAAATAGCAACAAACAAAATGTTTCTAATCCACAACACCTTAGGCGAGGATTCGAAGATATTTGACCCCGATGAAGAGCCAACGCCCGCAGGATTATACAAGAGAATTACCCAAAACCCTGATGAATTAGAGGGAGAGAGTTTCATCACAAAAGTTGTGAAAGAGCTTGAAACGATAAAAAAGGAGCACCCCGAAGTTTTAGAGGCGGTTGATGTGTTTCCCACAAGGATAAAGGTTGCAAAAAAAGGTGACGAAAACGAACTATTTGTCGTGATAAGAAAGGGCAGAATTTATATACACCACAAAAAGTATGATTTAGAAGAAAACAACCACTACCTTGTAAACCTCAATGATGTAATTGATAACATAAAGGCAGAATATAGCGAAAAGCCTCTTGAGCTTTCAGATACATTCTGGGATGCTTACGTAGAAATAAAAAACTACAAAGACAGTATCCCATCCTCTAAATCTGAAGTTAGTCTGGAACGAAGAGCCACAAACATACTTAAAACACTCCTTAAAATAAACAATAACGAAAACCTAACTCAATTAAAGCCCTTCATAAAAACACTTCTCGAAGACATCTGTGACTATGGGACGCTATCAGATTACACACTAAGGCGTATTGCAAACCTTGAGATAGAAGAAACAAAGCTAAGCGAAACAATAAAAGAAATAGAAAACATCAAAAAAGAGCTTGGCGAAGATTATCTTTTAAAAGAAAAAGAACGTTTAAAAAAGATTTCAAAAGAGATTATAATTGCCATAGAAAATAGAAAAAAATGCTGAAGAAGCAAGCAGTAACAAATATTAGCTGGTTGCATGCATACACGAAAAATTTTCCCCATAGGCAAAAAAAATCACGAATTTTTTTGCCTTCAGGGAAAAAAAATAGTAAACTTAAGTTATGTTAATAAAGAGATACCTTTTTGATTATGTTCTTGAAGATTTAAACGAAAAAATGGTTTTCATCTCTGGCACAAGACAGGTTGGTAAAACAACCCTCTGTAAGCATATTGGTGAAACTTCCTTCAAAAAATTTCTCTATTTAAACTGGGATAACAGGCAGGATAGAAAAATTATACTAAACTCACTCTGGCAACCTGAGGCAGAGCTTATTATCTTTGACGAGATACACAAATACAGAACATGGAAAAATTTCATAAAAGGCGAGTATGATAAAAACAAAGAAAAATATAAATTTTTAGTCACGGGCAGTTCAAGGCTTGATATTTACAGAATAACTGGAGATTCCTTGCAGGGAAGGTATCATCATTATATTCTCCATCCCTTTAGTTTATCAGAAATCGAAAATATCAAACCTTCTCTAACCCCATTTAAAGAACTCGTTTTTACAGAAAGCCCATCTTCATCTTTGAGCCAGCTACTAAAATTTGGAGGCTTTCCCGAACCATTTATAAAACAATCGGAAAGACATTTAAGAAGATGGCATAATGAGAAGGTCGAGAGACTTTTCAAAGAAGAGATAAGAGAACTTACTTTAATCAGGGAAGTTAGCAACATGAAACTGCTTTCTGACATATTACCTACAAAGGTTGGCTCCTTGCTTTCATTAAATTCTTTACGAGAAGATTTAGAAGTAAGCTACAAAGCTGTTCAGAATTGGATTGAAATACTTGAGGCTTTTTACTACTGCTTCAGAATATATCCCTACAATTACAGCAAGATTAGGGCATTAAAAAAGGAACCAAAATTATACCTGTGGGATTGGTCAGAAGTAGAGGATGAGTCTTACAGGTTTGAAAATCTTATAGCTTCACACCTTTTAAAAACCTGTCACTTCTTAAAAGACTATCTTGGTTATAAAGCAGAACTTTGTTTTTTAAGAGACGTGGATAAAAGAGAGGTAGATTTTGTCGTTGTGGTAGATAATAAAGTTTGGTTTGCAGTTGAGGTTAAAAAAAGTGATAAAAACATATCACCTCACATGTTTTATTTTAAAAAACGCCTCCATATCCCCTATACATACCAGGTGGTGTTTGATGAAGGGGTGGATTTCGAAAAAGATGGTGTTAGGGTTATCTCTGCCTCAAAATTTCTTACAGGAGTAGTTTGAAATGTTAGAAGACATCATAAAAATGTTAGAAAACATCATAAACAGCTTTAGTCCTGAAAAAGTTAGTCACTTTAAGACCTTTGCATGGCGATTTAAAAGATTTTGGTTGACAACTATTTGACATTATTGGTTTAATGGTTTAAAAACAACAAAAAGGGCCCAATAATGTCACAGATGAACACAGAAAAGAGTTTTGTTGATTTAGAGTTAGAGAATGTAACCAACGTTAATCCTGTGTTAGAGAAGATAAACAAATTAGTGAAATGGGATAGGATAAACAAGAAATTAATATCCAAATACAAGAAGTCAGCGAGTGCAGACGGTAGGCCAGCCTATCCAGCGATAGTAATGTTTAAGGTGTTACTATTGCAGAGGATGTACAACCTAAGTGATCCGCAGATGGAGGCATGTTTAAAAGACAGGATATCCTTTTTTCAGTTTGTAGGGTTATCGATAAAGCATTCGAAGCCAGATCATTTAAGTGAGGGCTTAAAAAATCTAAACAAGGCGATAAGTAAAATTAGGTACAAAGTGGAGAGAACGATAGGTACGTTAAAGCGGCTGTATGGTTTTAACCGATTGCGATACGTGGGGGATAAGAAATCTGACATGGTGTTTTACCTAAGTGCTATGGTGTATAATTTAAGAAAAGCAGGATTGAAGCTGGAAGCTGTGAAAAGTTAAGGGAAAAAAAGGAAAAATGGTGAAAAAATAGGTAACCCCCACGATACAGTCGGGGGTAAATTAGGCAAAAATACCTTTTTAAGGTCTAAAAAGAAAGAAAAGAGAGAAAAATTAAGAGAAACAACTCGAAAAAAAATGCTCAACATTCTGCAAAGGTCTTTCTCAAGGTGACATTTCAAATTAGGAATTAAATTTGACCTTTCAAAATAGTAACGACAGAATTTTTTTATAGGTTGTTCTGTTAAAGTTATTGAGGAAGCTACCATGCCCCTTCCTGTCCTCTCAAGTTTTTAGACAAAATTAATGAGACACTACCACTATTTTTTGTATTCTTTTTGAGAGATTTTTGTCTTTTATAATTTTCTTCATTTTATTAAATTTCTTCTTACCATATCTGAAAAAATTCTTAATAACACATCTTCTTCTTTTCCTATCAGTCCTTTCTCTTGTAATCTTTTTTGTTCCTCTTTTAGTTTTTCTAATAACTTTTTCAATATATCTTCATATTTCCAGATTTCTATACCATTATTTTTTAATACTTCTTCTGTTTCTTTAACTGAGATATCTACTACTAATACTTTTCTATAATTTCCTTTTAAAACCCAATCCTTATAAACTGAATTATTCAAAAATTCTATAGCGTTTTTAAACCAATTAATTACATTTTCAATAATTTTTGTTGATTTCTCAGTGCCAAGAAAGCTTTTACACTGAATAACTAATGGCGGTTTATTAGGTTTAACTGCAAAAATATCAATATCACTCCACCCAGAAACCTTTTTCCCTGTTATTTTCTTTGGCAACTGGAACCAAATTCCCTGTGAAATTAAATATCCCTCTTTCATTAAGTATCTAATTACTATTTCATCCACGTAACTTTTAGGCATAATCCCTTCTCATTTTTATTTTTTAATTTTGAAATTAAAACCAGTTAACTTTTAACTTCTTTCTGAATATATTCTTGTGCTTTTTCTTCGTTTTCCTCAATAGCAATCTCTACTGCTCTTTTGGCTATTTCCAATAATTCCTTTGCCTTCTTTCTTGCTTCGTGTGATTGTTGAACTAATGAGGCGATTTTTTGCTGGGTTTTAAAAGGAAGAATAGGAATTTTTAATCTTTTTACTTGCTCTGGTTTCCAATGAAGTATAACAGAACCTCCGCAATCCCTTTCTACCTGCATTTTTCCAATAATGGAATTTATACATAAGGCAAGATACTCTTTATCTATTTCGTTCTCATTTATTTGCAATCTTAAAATACCACTTGAGATTATCCCCTCAATTTGTTCTTTTACAACATAAGCAATCCCAGGGGTAGCATCTTTTGTTAAAAGAAAATCGCCTTGCTTGGGTTCATAAGTTTCTCTTAATTGCAGATATAATTCTTCTCTTAGATATTTTTGGTCTCTGTCAGTAAATCCGTATTTAGAAAGATTGCTTACTCTAATAAATGGCTTCCCTTCATCTTGGTAATTCTCACTTCCAGGTTCTATTCCTTTTTGAATGCTCAGAATAAATTTTCTTAGCGGTTGCAATTCTATATTATTTTCTCTTAATTTTTCAATCACTTCTTCATACGCGGGCTGGAAATATTCCGCATCTATTCTATGAGCAGAGAAGGCATCGGAAAGTTTAGCAGTATAGGTTTTTTTATATTCTGGCTTGAAGTCTTTAAGTCCGAGTTCTTCTAAAAGGAGGGATTCGGCTTGAGAATAGATGGACTGAGAAATCTGTTGCAGTTCATAAGCTTGCCATGCAATATTTTCAATTTCTTTTTGTATATTTTCAGAAAGAATAGGAACTTTTATTTGTAAAATATTTGGAATATTTAGGTTTAGTTGCGCTGAACCTGTTTTCAATCTAACAGCTTGAGATAAGCCATATTTAGAGGCAAGAAAAATAGCACCATAGGCAGGATTTATTTTATTAAATGAAATTTTAATCGTGTAGGAACCAAAAGTTGATCCCTGAAATATTGGAAATACAAAACCGATTGAACCGGTGTTAGCCCCACTCCTAACTATCAAGCAATCTCCTACATTTAATTTATAATCATTTGGCACTTTACTTTCCTCAATTTTTAGTATTTCACCATCAATCCAAAAACATAACAGATTAAGAGCACGGATGAAATTTATCCCTGTCTCTTTGTATTCAGGTTCTACATAAAGACCATATCGTATATCGTTTATTATTTTTCGGAGGGGTACAGCGTTAGGCAGGCTTTTAACCCACAAATACTCTGGCTTATAATACTCTGCATCAATCCTTCTTGCACCTTCAAGTTCTGACAATTTTATAACGCTAAATACTGCCATATTTTTATCTCCAAAAGTCAAAATGATTATCGCCTTTTGCTAATTGTTCTTTGGCGAATTTAATGAAAGCATCTGCTATCTCGTCTAAATCATGGTCAATTACCGGGTGTCCGTGTTCATCTAAAACAAAAGAGCCATCAGGGTTTTTCTTGTATCTATACTCTCCGCTTTCATCTTTTACTGGTTTTTCATTGACAGCAAAGAAAATCGGATAATCCATTTCTTTCATTACTTTTCCATCAAGCCAGTATTTCTTAAATGCCTCTGTTATCTTTTCATCATTTAAAACTAAACTTATCTGTCCTGCTAAAGTCCTTTGAGAGATTTCTTTGGTGAGTTTGTTTATCTTGTTTTGTAATGCCTTTATCTCTCTTTTCAATTCTGCTTTTCTTGTAGCATTTGCACTTTTTAATTCTTCCTCTTTTTCTCTTAGTGCTTCGTCTAATTCGGATTTCTCCTGAACTAAAATAGCAAGTGGTTTCTTCCCTTCGCTTTCTTTTTCTGTCTCTTCTGTTTCTTCAACCTCAGTTTCTTCTGTTAGTGATTCCTCAATTTCTTCTCTGCTTTCAAAATAAGTTTCCAAGAAAGAGTTTAATTCTTCTGGTATTTCTTCTTCATTTGCCGAACTATCCCATGCCAAATTTTGATATTTCTCTTTCAGGTATTCCAAGAATTTTTCCCATTGACCTTCATATTTTATCCTTATTTGTTGAATTCTCTCTTTCTCTTCATTCGTATATTTCCGTAAGAACAAAACGCTTGTTTTTGTTCCTGTGTGTGGCTTAAAGGCGTTGCCGTGCAATCCTACAACTGCTAAAATCCTTGCCTCATCAATAACAAATCTGCGGATGTATTCAGCGTTTGTATTGTTAAGTAATCCCTGAGGCAAAACAATTGCCATTCTTCCACCGGGTCCTATAAATTGAAGACAACGCTCCAAAAAGAGAATATGTCTATCTATTTTGTTTATCCATCTTCCGTTTTTCTCAGCCAGATTATAGAGCATTAAAATATCCCTTTCCTTTACTGTTCCTGCAAAGGGTGGATTGGTCATTAAAACATCAAAATCAAAGAATAGGAACTTACTTTGATTTTCCCTGTCTTTTTCAGGATTATCAGGGAATCTTAAAAGCCTGCTTCTTAAACCTGATTTTGTTTCATCTTCCCATGTATGAGGTGCTAAGGAGTTATCTTTATAGACATGAGATTTGCCATCCCCTACAATGAGGTTAATTGCTTTGGCTATCTTTACCGCTTTTTTAGCAAAATCAATTCCGTAAATCTTCGTTTGTGCAAAGTTTCTTGCATTTTCAGGTAGAGGTTTTCCGCTAATCATTCCGCCTGCAACCCACATTACAGAATGTAAAAGAAATCCAGCAGAGCCACAGGCAGGATCAATAACGAATTCACTGGCTTTAGGGTTGAGCATTTTAACGACTATGTCTTCTACAGGTCGGGGAGTAAAAAACTGCCCTTCTTTCTTTTTAGAGACTTGAGGTATTAGATATTCAAAAGCCTCATCTATGATGCGAAGATTGGAATTGAATAACTTTATTTTTTCTAAGAAAGAGACGCAAACTTTTAAATGGTCGTTTCTCAATTCAATTTTATCTGTTGGTTCAAAAACTCCTTGCCATTCTCTTTTTGCCCCTTCTAAAAGATTAGATATTGCTCCTTTTACCTGTTCTGGGCTTCTGTCTCCAACGAAGAATTCTAACTGATAGGAGGAGTCGTTAATCCCTCTCCATTCATCGTAGAGTTTGGCGTAGATTAACTTAAAAATTTCCTCAAATGGATCTACTCCTGCATTGCCTAAAACAAGCTCCTCCAAGTCCAACAATATCTTTTTAAGTGTTGTCTTACCTTGCTTTAATTCATCATGCTCTTCAAGCCATCTAAGTGTCCATCTTTCTGTTAAAATATCTCTCAGCGTTTCTGTGACTTTTGGTATTCTTGGAATTTCTACGAAAATATTGGGTTCTTCTCGGTGAAGCCTAATTATTTCATTTCCATTAGACCAAACACCAATCGGAGCTCCTTCTGCATTACAATAGCTCTTTAATTGTTCTAACCCTGCGGTTCTTTGAGGTCTCTTTACTTCAAAGATTATGTATGGATGGCTCAGGTCTTTTTGAAGGACAACCACATCTGCTAAACCAGAATCTCTTGAGCCAAAGTAAACCACTCTTTCAACATCTATCCTCTCTTTCGGGTAGTTATATTCATTCAGTAATCTATAAATCCAAAGTTGCCTCACGATTTCTTCAGGTTTTGCAATTTTGTATTTGTCTTTGATCTGACATTTGATAAGAAATTTTCCATCACGTTCTATAATCAAGCCGTCCACAGCTCTAATCTCTTTATCCGTGAAAAGAGATATACCGTGTCTCACATCTGAAACCGAAAAAATCTGACTTATTACCATTATTAATTTATCTCCTTATTTGAACAGTTTAACATCTCAATCAGCAAACTTCTGAATATCCTGTCTGTCTTGACATAATAAAGCATCTGTGTTTTCCAGAAGAGAATAACATCCTTTTCATCTGTATAAACCTTTTCATAGATATTGTTATGAAACGGTGTTGAATTAAAATAGATTGAACCACTTTCGGTAAAGTAGCGGTTGAAAAATGAATAGAGTTTATCAAAAAGTTCATCCCTAAATGCAGGATATTTTTCTAAAGCAGTGTTAATGTCATTCTTAAGAAGTTTCTTAATCTTACAGTAGTAGTTTGATTTTATCCTCATCAAATTAACAAAACCACCAGTGCCTTCAATCCAGGCGCCGATAAACACATCCTGCAAAGCCTTATAAAATTTTTCTTCTTTAGTCATAGTTAAATCACTTTAATAAATTGTCAACGGAAACATCAAGGTTTTGCTAACTTTTGGACTTAAGATCTCTATATTTTTGCCTATTTGTGAAATCTCTATCAACATTGTAGTATTAGCATAATTGTATTTATCTATATAATAACCTCGGTTTATAAGTTACAAAATTATTTTGATAATGTAAAGAGATTTTTAGGGAGTTTAATTTATTCAAAATATCCGCATATGGGTGAAGCGGGACAAGGGCAACTTTTGAATTTAATAATAGCCAGTCCGCAAAAAAACAGGAAAAGCCAGAAAGCAAATTTAATTTGGTGGAGGTAGCGGGAATCGAACCCGCGTCCGAAAAGGTCTAACTTTGAACCACTACAGGCTTGTTCAGGATTTTCAACATAAAGGGGAAAGGTCAATAATCCATTTAATAATCCATTTTAGGGCTTATTCACGATTTTGAGGGCATAAAAGGGACAGGTCAATAATCCATTCTGCATAATTGCTTCTTCCATTTTTTTACGAATCTGTTCTACCGCCCATCTTGACCCCAAGAAATCCTCACCAAACATTTCAAAAAGCTTAATTGTCATTTCTTCGTTATTTTTATTTGTGTCAGTTAACTCATCCGCTAAGCTCATATTTTAATAATAACAAAAAATATATTTGCAACTTAAAAAACAGGCTTAATAATTTCAATCCTTATTGGACATGATATATTTTGAATTTTTAGATGGAGATTATGAAAATAGCTCAAAAATCTTTTAAAATAACCGATCTTTTAATTACATAGCGAATTTATTATAATTAATACATGTTTTTCAGGATTAGGATTAAAAGTTCAATCTGGTCTTCCTTTTATGCAGAGGTATATACAGCGGATGAAAAGCTGGTCTATATTGTTGAAGAAGAAACAGGT
>Ga0272449_1000853_pt1 | contig 34175 bp, 25 predicted proteins | sample YNPCB0241_FD_198679 | JGI IMG/M metagenome (GOLD analysis project Ga0272449, IMG submission 198679) | Hot spring sediment microbial communities from Yellowstone National Park, WY, United States - YNP-CB-024-1 | ecosystem: Environmental > Aquatic > Thermal springs > Hot (42-90C) > Sediment... | reverse complement strand
CCATACGCGACCGGTGAACCTGAGCCTGTAGCAATCATATTATCCTCTATTGCGCTTCCAAATGGATCAAGCGAGTATAGATGGTAACCCTCATCATCATATCCGCCTATAATCACCTGAACCTCATAGGGGAAGTATCTCTGCTGAAAAAGCATCACTGAGGCTAAGCTTGCCACAACCTTAACGGGAATTATTCTTTTACGCTGAATCTGATAAAGCATGGCATTAGCCCTTAAAACATCAAGTAAATTTATGGCTTCCGCCGGGATCCCAGCAATCGTCATGCCAACATTACGTGTTATTCCATAGACCTTTTTAACCTTCTTATGGGCTACGAAGCCCGGTAAAACAGTTGCCCTAGTATCAGTAGCCATAACCACCCCGTCAAGACACTTGAAAGCCACCGTGGTTGTGCCTTTAAGCTTCCAGTTATCTAAGCTACTACCATACATTGTTTTAAACCCCACTTGGAAGAAACAAAAAGAAAAACCCCATAATAAACTTTTACGTAGTATTTTAGCATGCTGAGAAAAAATGTTTACTTAAATCTGCGTAAGAAAATAGCCGCGTTTTGAGCATTATGATTTTTCGGCGATTTCAACAGCGAACCGCCCATTTTAAAATGTAACGCTGCATGTTTAACGCTCTTTTAAGGTTAATTCTCCCTCAGCCTTTAACTTCTGATTCTTCCCCAGCGTATCAGGGATTAAAGCTAGTATTGGCATTATGCACGTAAGCTCCACGATCATTGGCAGAAGGAGCACAAGCTCCATGTATCCATAGCTCCATAGAATCCCTCCGAGCATATAGCCTGCGATAGACATGGACTCAAATAGACTTGAAAGCCCGAACCATCTGCCCCTCATCTCAGCTGGAACCATCTCCCAATGCATTGTTATGAAAGGCGTGAAGCTGACAGCCGCTAGACCACCCATAAACCCTATTGCTCCTAAGAAGCCTACGGCTATCAGAAGCTGAGGATATGGCGCCAGCAGAAGGACAGCTGTGCCTAAATAGGCTATTGGCCTAAAAATGAAGAAAGCCCTCTTTCGCCCAACCCTATCGGCTAAGATCCCTATGGGCATCTGCATTAGGGCTGAAGAGACCAGCCCGGCTGTGCCTACGAATCCTAGGATGTATGGATCTGCACCCTTAACATATGCCATCCAAAGGGGTATGTAAGGCATCGAAAGGCTGTTTGAAAACCTCCATAAACCCATAAGGATAAGCCATAGAAGAATCCTTTTACCCCCCCTCAGAACCTCCCTAAACCCTTCCACAAAGTTTACATTACTGCCTAAACTTACAGAGTTCACATGGGTTTCTTCCAGCTTCATGTAGACCAGTAGGGCCACTAGAGCGATCGCTGCGGCCTGTATAATATATAAAGGCCTTATGCCCTCCACACATATGCCTCCTGAGCTGGCTACCACGAAGGCCGCCGTCATAGGAGCCACAAGTGATGGTATAGCCCATACGGTCCTTGAGAGAGCTAAAGCCTGAGCGCGGCTAGTAGACTTAACAACATCCATAAATATCAGATCTGTTAAGGGTATTATCATTCTGAAGCCTAGCTCAGCCAGCATAACGGCCGGTATTAACGTAAGCCAGCTCCCAGACGTATAATATATTAGGGACACCAGCGTCGATATAAGCAGGCCGTAGACAACCATCCTCTTAACTCCATATTTATCTATCAGCCAACCTACAGGGGCTGAAGCCGTTGAAGATACTAGCCCGCCCAGACTGCTCAGTGAGCCAAGATTGACGGGGTCCGCCCCTAGCCCCGTGATGTAAAGTTGATTGTAGTTCGCGGGCAGGTTAAAAACCCATTGATAGATACCTAAAACAGCAACCATAAACTTGTATCTTTTATCCAGGCTCCTAATAAGGGACAATAGGGTTCCATAGGCTCCTAACGCACGCATCACGGTCAATCTAAGCCTAGAAACTCGCATATTGAGGATTCATCTATAAAAGTTATTTAAGCCTTTTTCATGTTCTTTAAGGAACCTCACGAACTCGGCAGCGGCGATGCTTCCTTAAGAGGCTCAGCCGGGAATGGGGCTACATACGATTATTTATGGGACTTTATCCCATGCGGATTAGCGTGTACTACCAAAAAATTCTTATGATGGGATTGTTTTACTAAGAATATTGAGGGCCGGTAGCTCAGCTTGGTTGGAGCGTTCGGCTGATAAAGCAGACCTTGCTTTCAGAGACCGAAAGGTCGAGAGTTCAAATCTCTCCCGGCCCACCAATTCCTGAGCGCACTAATTTTTATATCCTTAGATCCTTAGATTCTCCCGGCTATTTCTGTGCGCCTCACCAAAGTAGAACCCATATTGCTTTAAGTATAACTCTTGGAAATATAAACCTTCCAAGAAATGACCCCATAAAAGTGGGGATGACCAACGGAGGGATCATCCGCCTTCAGCTCTAGTCTCCGCTAATTAGAGACTTAAACATTTTTGGAATATGTTTTACGGCGCCTAAAATAACAATTAATGCCAGGGAAAAGAAGAAGGCTATTTGAGGCGCAATCCATTTTTTTAAATTTTTCGGTTTCGCCAAGGGCGCTGGCAACTTAAGGTTTTTAGCGGATCTTCTTCCTCTTTCAGGTTTGGCGTCTGCTTTTCTAGCGTGCGGCGTCACCATACGACATGAAGCATACTATGGTATCACGTAATCAACAATAGAAGTTAGCAAGATGAACTCATTAAATTAAAACTTAAATCAAATGCTTTTTCTAAGATTAACCTTTAATGCCTAGTTTTTCGATGAATGTCCGAAGTATATAGTAATATGCTAGTTTGGGCTTATATTGCTCATCGAATATTAAAGCTGAACCGTAGCCGCTGAAGTAATTTGGTATCCATGAATAGCGGTCAGTAAATCCCCACATAATGAATGCTGTGCATTTTTCTGATGAAAGACAAACTCTTAATATATCACGGTAAATTTCTGCTTGTTTAATGAGATCTTCATTTGATGGTGGGGTTCTAATGCGCACATCCATTTCCGTTATGTGGACAATCAAGCCCAGATCATTTAGACGTTTAATGTTTGCTGCAACATCTTCCGGTTTCGGCGGATTTTCTACGTTAATATGCATCTGTAATCCTACGCCATGTATCGGTACACCTTTCTCAAGTAAACTCTTAACCAGGTTATAAACAGCATGCGACTTATCATTCAAGTCCTCAGCTTCATAATCATTATAGAAGAGAAGAGCGTTTGGGTCAGCTTCATGAGCCCATCTAAAGGCTGACTCAATATATTCTGGACCTACATTTCTAAACCAAACATTATCTCTTAATGAACCGTTATCTAATATTGCTTCGTTAACCACATCCCATGCATATATTTGGCCCTTATATCGTCCAACAACGCTCATTACATGCTCACGGAGAATATTCTTCCACTCCTCCCAAGCGTAACTTCCAGAAGTTATCCATGCAGGAAGCTGCTGGTGCCAAACAAGTGTATGTCCACGAACCTTCATTCCATGAGTTTCTGCAAATCGAACTATTGCATCTGCACCTTCAAATGAATATACTCCACGCTGCGGATGAACAGCTTCAAATTTTAATGCATTTTCCGCGGTTACCACGTTAAATTCGCGGGATAAAATCTCAGCGTATTCCCTGATAATTAAATATCCGGGTTCAACCGCTGCACCAATATATATGCCGCATTTCTCAGCGAGATCACGCAAAGGCAATACTGCTCGCCTAATATGATTAATCTGGAAATCAAGAAATAACAGTTGCGGTTTTCAAGCGCTCCATTCCGAGAACGTAACCCAATAAAAACCTAAAATTATGCTGATCAATATGCTTGCCAAAATTTCACGCCAACTTTTTCTCAAATTCTTTAGCGCGCCTTAGATTTAACAGAAAGTTATCAGAGATTTTTGTCGCCCGGATTTAAACCTTCTTAAATCTGGCGGAAGAAAACAAGAGAATAGTGATAGGGATTACGGTTTATGTCTCCTAAGGTAATTATCAGGAGCGATATTGTCTGTAAGCTATTTTCTTTTGGTCAAAACCGACTTTCCCCTCATTATTCACTTGACTCTATGTGCGCGAGATATTTTTATAGATTCCCGCCGCATACTCATTAAAGGTGATTAACTTGTCTGAGCTAGGTCTGCTTGAAGACGAACATTTGATATTGGATGTTTCACCAACGCCTAATTTTAAGAAGTATGTGGCTGTTAGAGCCATTGTTGCGGAGCTTGTTTTCTTAGCCATGTTTAACGTGATAGTTGCGATGGTATTGTATGTGGTGGCTGGCGGGCCTCCAATTCCTACAGTGGGCATAGGTCAGCTGCTTATAATCTATGCTTTCTCATACTTTGTTCTCACCGCGGTATTTATCACTTTAACGTTGTTGCTCACCAACTTAATGTATAAAAATTATCACTACTGGGTCACGGATCAGAGAGTGGTTTGGAAGCATGGGGTGATAGGCTACAGCATAACAAGCGTCCCACTAGAAAGGATATCTGATGTAACGATAAGCAGAACATTCTGGGAGAGAATCTGCGGCGTGAGCAGCCTAATCATAAAGGAGATGGGAGCAGCTCCAAAATATTATGGATACCCATATGGATATGGTTTCGGATTGGGATTTCCAACAATGATTGCAGTGCCAAACCCGGAAGAAATGCAAAAGCAAATTCTAGAATTAATCGGCAAAAAGGGGAAAGAAAGCAAACTCAAAGTTTAAGAATAAATCTATCAATAATCTAGTGGAGTAATGCGCGTTTAAGATGCTACTTCCCGTCATCACCATCATGCTTCCGCTGCTTTTCAAGAGAGCAGGCTAGTTTCATTTCAGCTCCTTTATTTTCTCTGGACGTTGATTTATGCTGCAGGTCAATTTGACGGATAAACGCTGTGCAAAACCTCTTTTACTTTCTCAGTTATTTTTGGACCTAAGCCGTAAACATCTTTAGGCCAGCGATCCACGTTAATTAGGGCGCTGAGCGGGGTCCCATATGTCTTCAGTATACTTACCGCTTTCTCCCTTCCAATGTTTGGTAAACTGGCTAGGAAATATATTTGCGCGTCGGCTACTGTTTCAACCTTTTTAACGGGATGAACCGCTGGTGTTCTTTTCTCAGCAAATTGCTCTTGCTTAGCCGCTGTGTAAAGGAAATCAACGGTTTCCTTATAGCTCGTTGTATGAATAGTGTTTATGCCATTTTTGGCCAGAGTAAATATTGCCCCCCAGATGGATGAGGGATTAATCCTGCTGAACTTATAGATTATTGGGAGATATCCCTCAATTAGGATGAAGGGTTTAGAGTACGCCTCTCTCAGAAGGAAAAGCTGCTCGAATAGGTGTCGACGGGTGAGTGTATGAACAAAATCATGCACGGTTTTTCTTTCAAAAGCGCATTCATCAGAAATTATGTAATCGCCTTTATCGAGAGATCTAATAATGATCGTTGCGCCTATTTCCTTTAAGCCCTTAACTATTTTAGGCGCTGCGCTAGCCTCTCTACTGTCAATTATGATCGTGGGCTGCTCAGAATCCTTTTTAGCAGGAATATACGGCAATAAACTTTCCGATCCGGACATTTCTTTAAAGCCTCACAGCGCTTTGAAATCTCAAACTTTTTATTTAGCCTTTCCAAGATAATTCAAAGAAAATTATATATAAAAATAATCATGAGGCATAAACCCTGAAGAGATGACTAAGATGTCAACGCTTCAAATGGAGAGTTTAAGGGCTATATATCATGGGATGTGCCCCAACTGCGGAGGGGATATTAGCGATTTAGAGCTTCTTGGCCCAGGCGTATGCGCCCAATGTCTCCCAAAACCCCTGCTGGATAAAGAAAAGGTTTATTTGGAGCTAATTAGAAGGGGCAGAATCGGCGAATATGTAAAGATTTTAGAAATAGAATTTAATCTCAAGAATTTTTCCGAATTCTTCAGTTTCCTCATAGGATCGAGACCTTGGGCTTTGCAGGAGGTTTGGGCTAAGCGGGTGTTGATGGGCCGAAGCTTCTCCATTGTTGCGCCAACAGGTATTGGTAAAACCCTATTCGGCCTTATTATGGCACTTTACTTAGCTGGAAAAGGAAGGAAATGCTATATTATTGTGCCAACAAGCCTCTTAGTTAAGCATTTACTAGATAAGGTTTCGGACTTCTTGGAGAAGATCTCTCATATTGGAGCCCCAAAACCTATTGTTTTGGGCTATTACTCCGCGATGCCGAAGGTGGAGGCTAAGGAAACATTAAGACGCATCGCGGATCAAGACTTCTCAATCTTAATAACAACGGATAGGTTTCTCTATAACAGATTTGACATCATTAAAAATGTGAAATTTGACTTCATATTTGTTGATGATGTTGATTCTTTCCTAAAATCCCCAAAAAATATAGATAAAATAGTTCTCTTAATGGGCTTCAGCCCTGAAGACCTTGAGAAAGTTCTGGAGGCTGAGGAGCAGCCGCCGTCTGCTCCATTCAATATGCCGAAGCAGACGAACAACAGAGTGCTTGTTGTTTCAGGAGCAACATTAAGAGGTAAAAGGACGAAACGCATAAAGGTGTTTAGGCAGCTATTTGGCTTTGAACCGGGCTTCAGCCCTGAATTCGTGAGAAACGTTTCAAACCTCTTCATTAGATCCGTAGATGACATAAAGAACCGCACTGTAGAGCTGGTTAAGAGGCATGGTCCCGGATGCCTAATCTTCGTACCGCAAGTTAAAGGCGTAGCGTATGCTAAGGAAATAGCCTCCTCCCTAAAAGAGGCAGGCATAAACGCTTTTGTCTATGAAAGAATGAATCCAAGAATACTTGAAAGGTTCATTTCAGGCGATTATGCCGCTCTAGTCGGCGTAGCCAGTAATAGAAGCCCGCTGGCGCGAGGCATTGATCTTCCAGAAACCATTAGATACGTTGTTTTCGCCGGTGTTCCTAGGAGAGAAATAAGAATCGGAGAAAACGAGTATAATCCACAGAAGATTCTTACACTACTGAAAATTTTATCCCCATTCTTTGAAGAAAAATTCTTCAGAGAGGTAATCCCCATCTTATCCGCATTATCCAGAATCGTTCCAGTTAACAAAGAATTAATTGATAAAATTAGAGAGGCAGATGAAAAAAATCTTGAACTAGATGGCTTCGCTGGGCATGTTCTGAGGGTTGTTAGAGAAGCAAAGAGACTTCTGATTAAAATCATGGAAGACATTGAAATTAGGAAGGTTACTGAAAGACTGGATGTAGATGTGAAAATTGAGAATAAAGAATATGTCCTAGTCATGCCTGATGTTGATGGATATATACAAGCCTCCGGCAGATCCTCAAGATTCTACGCTATAGGTATAAGCCGGGGCCTATCAATAATCCTAATAGATGACGAAAAAGCTTTTCATGGCTTAAGCAAGAGAATTCAGCTTATAACAGATGAGGAATTTGAAGAATACACTCCAGAGAGAGCCTCTGAAGACTTGAGAAGGGCTGATGAAGATAGGGGAATCATTAGAAAAATACGCAAAGGCGAGTTTACAGCAGAAACCATTGACATCGTAAAATCAACTTTAGTGGTTGTTGAGTCACCTACGAAGGCTAAGGCAATAGCATACTTCTTCGGCAAACCGGCTAAAAGAACGATTAACGGCTTTACAGTTTATGAAGTTGCAGGTGGACAAATGATCCTTAACGTTGTCGCTTCAGGCGGCCACATATTTGACCTCACAACTGAAGGCGGGTATCACGGCGTCATTAAGGAGAATGACCACTATATCCCGGTGTACACTGATATAAGAAGATGCAATAACTGCGGTGAACAGTTCACCGATAGGGATCTCTGCCCCGAATGCGGATCAAGCAATATACGCTCAAAGAAGAACGTTGTGGATTTACTGCGTAAACTATCTGTCGAAGCAAATAAGGTGCTTATTGCCACTGATCCTGATGCTGAAGGTGAGAAAATCGGATATGACATTTATGTCATAGTTAAGCCCTACTGTAAAGATGTTGAAAGACTTGAGTTTCATGAAGTAACCCGCAGAGCCCTGAGAAAAGCCTTCTTGGAGCCTAGGAACATTAAGCTGCCATTTGTTCAAGCCCAGATTGTTAGGAGAATAGAGGATAGATGGGTTGGATTCGAGTTAAGCAGGAAGCTTTGGGAGAATTTTAAGGCAACATCCCTCTCCGCTGGGCGAGTACAAACTCCAGTCTTAAGCTGGGTTATAAGGCGAGTAGAGGAACTTAAGAGAAAGATTCCGGTTGCTGAGCTGCATTTGGAAAATGGGCTCTCAGTAAGGCTCGTTAATCCTCCAAACATTGAAGATTTAATGAGAAAATTTAAAGAGGGCGAGCTAAATGCAACAGTGGAAAACATTGTTTTTCATGAAGAAACAGTTTATCCTCAGCCACCCTATACTACTGACAGCATGCTTAAGGATTCGGCTCAAAAACTAGGCTTCCCAGTTGGATACACCATGAGCTTAGCGCAGACGCTCTTCGAATCAGGTTTAATAACATATCACAGGACAGACTCAACGGCGGTTTCAACCACTGGCATAGATGTTGCGCGCCGTTTTATTGATGAAAATTACCCGGGACTCTTTAAGCCTAGGGAATTCAGAAGCGAAGGGGCTCATGAATGTATTAGGCCCACAAAACCCCTGAACGCTAGACAGCTAAGATTTTATCTTTCCTCCGGAGTTTTAAGGATACCTCAGAAGTTAAGCGCTGATCACCTGAAACTTTACGACATGATTTTTAAGAGGTTCATTGCCAGCCAGATGCGTGAAGCAAAGGTTATGGTTCAAGAATTTACTTTAAAAATTAACGGCATTGAAGTTAAGCAGAATAGAATAACGAAAATTCTCGAGGAGGGCTTTCTAAACGTTAATCCAATCATTACGACTAAAAAGGAAGCCGCTGAGGACACATATAAAGTCGTGCATATGAAGGTTAGGCGAGAGCCAACGGCCAGACCTTACAGGGAAGGCGATCTAATAGCGCTAATGAAGGAAAAGGGAATCGGGAGGCCGAGCACCTACTCAAAGATAATTGATATACTTCTGAGGAGGAGATATGTCTTCTCAAAGGGTGGAGCAATATTTAACACTAGACTTGGTAAAGCCGTCTACGAGTATCTGGCAAAGAACTTTGGATCACTGGTTTCAGAAGAGTTAACCAGAGATCTTGAGGCTAAAATAGATGCTATAGAAAACGGTCAGGCATTGTATCAAGATGTAATTAAATCCATTGAAAACGATATAAGAAGCGTTATAGAGAGAGGCGGATCCGCTTAGACCAAAAATCTACAATGGCTGCAGCAACAGTGATTCCGGCGGCGAAGGCGGCAACCTGCTGACGAAACTAAGGTTATATTCCGATTCTAAAAATCTCTCAAAGTCATGAAAGACCACACTTTTAGTTTCATTCAGTTTTAGGCATGTTGACTTCCCCATGTAGGCATCGCATAAATCATAAAGCGCAACCATTTTTAGCAAGCGCGGGTTCTCAGCAACCGTCAATATGATGCTTTCCGGCGGATGCTCCGGAAAAACCCAAGCCATATATGAAACATTCACCGTCTTGTAGGATAGCCCCTCACGGATGGAGCAGCAATGATTAGCAATTATACTTTTAAAAGTATTCGGGTGAATTCTTCGAGCCCATATAAAATTGTGATAAGCTCCCTCAGCATGCACAACATCCTCAAACTCAGAAACCCACCAGCCCCTAAGCCTACATCTATTTTTAAACCGCTCAATTAAATCCCAAATCTTAGGAAGATTAACCATTAATTTTACTCCCCTAAAGCAAAATTGAAGAATAGTCTAGGTTAAAAATATAGAGTTTCACCTAAAAACTTACCTAGATAAAAAGTTAGACTTTTTATCAACAAAAATATAGAAGCTCTGAGAAAAATTTCCATTGCGAAACTGGACTGAGAAAAATGTTTAAGAAAAATCCCATACATTTCGCCCTACCTAGAGAAGTTTAAAATATTTTTCAGCAACATATTCGACGCTTCCAATCCTTTTAATTTTTTCCTCGCATAGATAAAATAGATAAGCAAATTTATTATTTACCTCAATCTCTTTTAGGATTTAAGAAATCAAGGAAGAGTCTAGGAGGAGAAATAACATTAGAATAGCCGTCGTCGACCTTGATAAATGTAAACCCAACCGATGCGATAGAGCATGCTATCGATTCTGCCCCCAGGTTAGAAGCAAAGTTGAAGCAATAAGGTTTGAAAACAATAAGCCCATTATATCCGAGATCCTCTGCACTGGCTGCGGCATATGCGTTAAAAAATGCCCATTTAAGGCAATATCGATTGTTAATTTGCCTGAAGAATTAAGGGGCGAATGTGTGCATAGATTTGGACCAAACACGTTTAAATTGTTCCGTCTACCAATCCCATCGCCCGGAACGGTGCTTGGGTTAATTGGGCAGAACGGTATTGGCAAGTCAACAGTCTTAAAAATTTTTTCCGGCGAAATAAAACCTAACCTTGAAAGATACAATAACCCACCGGACTGGCCTGACATAATACAGTACTTCAGAGGTTCAACTCTTCAAACATACTTCCAAAAATTAAGCAGCGGCGGACTTAAAATTGTTCATAAACCGCAGTATGTAGATAAAATCCCGAATATTGTCAGGGGAAAAGTAGGTGAGCTGCTGGAACGCATCGATGAAAGAGGCAAATTGGACGAGGCTTCTGAGAGGCTTCAACTTAAGGTTGTTTGGGACAGACCTCTAAATGTTCTGAGTGGCGGTGAACTCCAAAGGGTTGCTATAGCAGCAGCTGTCTGCCGTGAAGCAGACGTATACCTTTTTGATGAACCATCAAGCTACCTAGATGTCAAGCAGAGACTGGAAGCAGCTAAAGTGATAAGGAGCCTCAAGGAAGCTGAAAAGATGATTGTTGTAGCAGAGCATGATCTGGCAGTGTTAGATTACCTTTCGGATCAGATCTGCGTATTTTATGGTAAGCCAGGCGTGTATGGAATAGTCTCTCATGTTCACAGCGTTAGAACGGGGATAAACATTTACCTTAACGGTTTCATTCCGGATGAAAATATGCGTTTTAGAAAGGAGCCGATAATATTTCATGTTAAACCGCCGACGGTTGCTCCGCTCACCAGCACGCCAATAGTGAAGTGGGGTGAAATGATGAAAACTTACAGCGATTTTACATTAAAAATTGAGCCTGGAGAAGCCGGAGCTGGAGAGGTAATAGGCATACTTGGCCCAAACGGCATTGGAAAGACAACGTTCATAAAGATTTTAGCCGGAATTGAAAAGCCCGATTCTGGGCAACCGCCCACTGAGAACACTCTAAAAGTTAGCTATAAACCACAATATATATCAACCGACTATGAAGGAACAGTTGAAGATCTTCTAAAGATAGCTGCAAAGGAGCAGTTCGCGTCCAGCTGGTATCAAAGCGAAGTAATTCAACCTCTCAACCTAAGCCCGCTGTTTGATAGAAGCGTCAAAGAGCTCAGCGGCGGTGAACTCCAAAAGGTTGCTATAGCAGCATGTCTCTCGCGTGAAGCAGACATGTATCTTCTCGATGAGCCGAGCGCGTATTTAGATGTTGAAGAAAGATTGACGATGGCTAGAACAATTCGGAGAATCATCGAAGACAAAAATGCAGCAGCCTTCGTTGTTGAACATGACATCGTTGCCCAAGACTTCATAGCGGATAGATTAATGATATTTACCGGTGAACCGGGCATTCATGGAATAGCGAAAACCCCAGTAAGCCTTCTTGATGGAATGAATATGTTCTTAAAGGGGATGAATATAACTTTTAGAAGAGATCCGGAAACAAAGAGGCCGCGTGTAAACAAAGAAGGCTCAAGGCTGGATGAATATCAAAAGAGAACGGGACAATACTATTACATTAAATAATCGATCCAACGTAAACTTGCGTTTTTCCCTAATAGGAATTTTAAAAACCATAATTGTAACTTTTAGAACAAGCATGTCTCTCATCGCATCGATGATCTAATCGAGCCGAAATAGTTTATTCATCTGCTTCTTCCAAATATATCTTCAATCCATGAGCCTTTAGGACCCTAGCTATATTCGGCTTCCTAAGAGCCTTAATTAGGCTGTAGCCCAGCCCTCCAATAGCGAATAAGCTGCTCATCGTTATGACTAGTATGCTCAGAAGCCATGGCGGTAAAATTGCGCTCTCAACCGGCGGAAACAGAAGCCAAACATAGCTTCCAACAATTAATCCAACGATTAATGCGCCGAGAAAACAGCCAATCAATGGTTTCCTCCTCATTTTAAAGATTAATGCTGAGGCAACCATATTTGCAATTGGACCGAAAATCACATCAATGAAACCGTAAGGCACTGAAGCAGAAAGGTAGATGTTACTTATAACGCAACCCACTGTGACCCCGAAAATCACCGGAGACCCGAAAAGAGCAGATAACGGTATTAACGCATCTGCAAAACGTATCTGAATTGATGCTGCCGCGCTTATTCCCTGAACTATCACTAGCGTGGAGTATAGGGTTATGAAAAGCGCTGTTAAGGCTAAATCTTTACTCTCCACGATTTCACCTCCATTAAATTGAGACTCTATTAAGCGGAATAGGTTGGAGGCGCCCGGCAGTAAGCTTCTTTAGAAAGCTCACTCCGCGCTGAGCATTAATAAAGTCTCCGGTCTTTTTAATAAAGAAAGACGAAAGTTATTTATTAGCTATTTGCTCTTTTTATAGAATGGTGAATTCTTTATGGTTGCGGCGGATGAAAGAAAAGAAGCCCCTCACCGCTCCCACAAGGTTGTCATCAGGGGGATTGTTGAAGGCTACGACGTAGCCTCGCTGGAAGACCTCAAAAAACTTGAAAACCAAATTGAAACTCTGCAAAATGAAATAAACGCTCTTAAGAATCAAATAAGTGAACTGCAAAAAGCATTAAACGCCACTAACATGAGGCAAGAGCGGCTGGAAAACTTCCTAAGATCATTTAAGTAAACATCTTAACCAGCGTTAGGCAATCGTATCCATTAACTCTACTTTTTCAATCGCTAAACTTAATTAGTTCAATCACTAAAAATTGCTGAAAGTTAAAAGGGCTCGGAGGATAACCGATGAGTTTAAGCATTAATAAGATGATTTTCGCCACAATCCTGATTGCGGCATTCATTATTGGGGCATTTCTATCATACATGTGGGTTTTAGGCTATTATGCATCGTTAGAGCTTAACCTCCCTGAAAAACCAGTTATATCAGTGCATGATTTTCTAGTCTCAGCTGAGAACCCAACATTCTTTAATATTACAGTGCTTAACCCTTCGTTATCGCCTGAGGAAATAAAAATCTCCGGAATCTACGTTATGACCGAAGATGGCATTAGCCATAAAATTACCTCAACAAGCCCAAGCATACCAAGCGGCGGCTACACGATTAAAGTTGGGGAATCAAAGGTTTTCACATGCTTCTGGAACTGGATAAATTATACTGGGCAGAGAATAAGCATCGCGGTTTTAGCTGAAAACGGTTCTGGAGGAATACTCTCAGCGAAGCTTCCCTTAATAGAAGCGAGAATCACTGATTTTCTCCTAAATCCGGAACGTGGAAACATGTTCAACATAACGGTTATGAATCCCGAAGAATCTGTTGCCAATGTTAAGATTCTCAGCGTAAGCGTCATAGCGGACAGTTCAGTTTATAATGTGTCCACCCAGCCCCGGCTGCCAATCGTGCTGGAGCCAAACGGATCAATAAGCCTTACATGCTTCTGGAACTGGACTGAGTATCAGGATAAAACCATAACGGTAGCTTTAAGCACGGAGCAAAAATATGTTGCGGAAATAACCGAGTTCATACCTGAATATGTGGTTTTTAACATTAAAGAAATTAAATTCAGCCTAGATGATTTATATCACTTCAATGTGACAGTATTAAACTCGGAGCGCTCAGTAATACCGTTAAAAATAACAAAAATTAGCATTAGGCTCGAGAACGGCACCCTAATATCCCCCCAAAGCGTCGATCCGTCTCTTCTCCAGATGCTAAATAAAAATTCAACGATAACATTTACATGCGGATGGGATTGGTCAACATATCGAGATAAAGAATTAACAGTAACAGTGTATACTGAGCAGGGCTATAAAACTGAGGCTGCAAGTAAAACTCCATCATAAAATTTGCAAGGCTTAATTGATTTTAACGATTCCTTCTAGGGCTTTCTCGAGTTTTATCAGAGAATCTGTAGGGTTTTCGCTGGCAGTGATATATGAGCCGACAACGGCTGCCCTTGCGCCGGCTTCCCAAACCTTAATGATTGTTTTCGGATCTATGCCGCCATCAACCTTTATAAGCTTATCTGGAAACCTCTGAGAGAATCTTTTTATCCTCTCGGTTGCTTCCTCATGGTATTTTTGTTTCCCCGCACCCATAGGCACAGTCATTAATAAAACAACATCCACAGACTTAACGATCTCGTCGGTTAATCTATCCTCCGCCGTTGGGAGGTTTAGGCATATCCCGGCTATGTAGCCGAACTTCTTTAAGGTTTTAATGGCTTTTAACGCATCGCGCTCCGAGCTAAAAGATTCTATCTGCATTATAATTGTTGTTTTAAATCTATCTTCTTCATGAATAAACGAGTTTATTTCCCCAATTATTTCAAGCGGGTTTCCAACCATTAAATGTATGGTTAAGGCAATCTTATCATGCAATTCCTCGTATAATTTCCTTATGAGATCTATTGAAAATCTATTTCCGGAAACAAGAGGAGGCCTCATAACATCTATGTGGACATCATTTATCCTTCCAGTCTGAGCAAGTTTAATTATGTTTAGAAAAGCCTCTGATTTCTCTAAGTTCTCCAGACTTCTGGAAAGATCCCGCTCGTACTCCAATATGGACAGCGAAATTAACATTTCCGCTCACTCATAGTATTTTTTAGAGAGTAGCATTTTATATCTTGCGTTAAGAGATAATCAAATATGGTGATTCAATCTATGAGTAAAGGCTACTTTATCGGGGTGGATAATGGTACGCAGAGCACAAAAACCGTGGTTGTGGACGGTGAAACCGGCAGGGTTCTTGGAAAGGCAACAAAAGATTATGGTTTAATAGAGGGTTTACCGCCTGGACATAAAGAGCAGGATCCGGCTGTTTGGATTGACGCATTAATAGATACTGTTAGAAGGGCTATTTCGCATGCTAAAATCAACCCGGAAGATGTCAAAGCGATCGGCGTCTCCGGTCAGCAGCATGGTCTAGTTCCGCTGGATGAGCGTGATAGAGTTATAAGGCCCGCTAAGCTCTGGAATGACACAAGCACCTTTAAGGAATGCGAATACTTAACGAGAAAACTGGGCGGGTTTAAGGCTGTCATAGATATTTTAGGCCTGCCGTTCTTGCCGGGATATACGGCTCCGAAAATCTTATGGCTTAAGCGCCATGAACCGTGGAATTACAAGCGCCTTAAAACTATACTTTTACCGCATGATTACCTGAATTTTTATTTAACCGGCAGGAAGATTATGGAGTACGGCGATGCGTCTGGAACTGCGCTTATGAATATTAGAATAAGAAAATGGTGCAAAGAGGTTTTAGAAGCAATAGATCCCAACCTTGAGGAATGTCTCCCCACGCTGCAGAGCTCAGATAAGCCTGCTGGCATAGTTAGGAAAGAGGTTGCGGAATTATTTGGTTTTAGGGATGATGTTCTTGTCAGCGCTGGAGGAGGGGACAACATGATGGGCGCCATAGGAACCGGAAACACCAGAAAAGGCGTTGTAACAGCGAGTTTTGGAACCTCAGGCACAATTTACGCCTACTCAGATGTTCCAGTAATCGATCCGAAAGGTGAGATAGCGGCTTTCTGCGACTCGACAAATGCCTGGCTGCCGTTGCTTTGCACAATGAACGTTACAGTTGCAACGGAATTCATTAGAAACCTATTTAACATGACCCATGATGAACTGACGGAGGCCGTTGAGTCTGCACCTATAGGTTCTGAGGGGCTGATACTTCTACCATATTTTGAGGGCGAAAGAACACCTAATGTTCCCGATGGAACCGGAGTATTCTTCGGGTTGAACAGTCGAACCTTCAGTAAGAGCCATCTTGCTAGAGCTGCAATGGAGGGGGCAACTTTAGGGATGAACTACGGCTTAAATAGAATGAGGGAGCTAGGAATTAATCCGCAGCAGATTAGGTTAACTGGAGGCGGATCTAAAAATAGGGCTTGGCGGCAAATAGCGGCTGATATATTTAACACGGAGGTTGTATGTCTGAAAATTGATGAGGGCGCAGCTTACGGAGCAGCGTTGCAAGCCCTATGGACCTACTGCAATTATGTTGGTGAAAAGATAACGATACAGGATATAACGGATCGATACGTTGAAGTTGACGAGAGCACCCTTGTCTCCCCAAAACAGAGCAATGTCGCAGTATATAGGGATCTTCAGAAAATCCAAAATACTTTAAGTAGATCTTTGAGGAGAACCTTCAAGATGCATAGAGAATTCTTAAACAAGTATGTCTCATGAGAGACATGAAGATGGATCCTTGGAAAATTTAAGTTTTCAGGAATCTTTTGAAAGAAGATGGAGCGTACTGCAACCTGCTGCATTGTAATATTACATTTTTATAGAGGCTCGTTTATATTTAGATAATTTTAAGGTTGCGCGGTGAATTAAATATGGAGAAGATTAATTTAGCCCTAATAGGTTGCGGCGGAATAGCCAACGCCCACATTGAAGGTTTTAAGAATTTAAGCGTAAGAGGCCTGAAGGTCTTTAATATAAAGGCTGTATGTGACGTTATAAAAGAGAACGCTGAGAGAAAAGCAGAGGCGATCCAGCATTTTCAAGGTTTAAAACCAAAAGTTTACACAGACATTGAGACTATGCTTAAAAATGAAAGCTTAGATGCTGTGGACATTTGCCTGCCGCATAATTTACATCATGTTGCAGCAGTAAAGTGTCTGGAAAGAGGGCTTCATGTAATAATTGAGAAACCTCTGGGAATAACGATGAGGGCAGCGAAAATAATAATCGATGAGGCTTCCAGACGTAATAAAATACTAGCTGTCGCAGAAAACTATAGAAGAGCACCTAAGGAAAGGGCATTCTGGTGGGCCATAAAAGAGGGGCTAATAGGTGAACCGAGAATAATTCTCTGGGCCAGCGTAAGCTGGGGTCCCAGCCCTTGGGGTTGGAGAGAGGATAAGTTCGCCGCTGGGGGAAGCTGGGTTTTTGACGGAGGCGTGCACTGGGCTGATTTAGATAGATACCAGCTTGGTATGGAAGCAGAAGAAGTCTTCGCAATGTGCCACACCTTTGATCCTGTGAAAGAGGGCGTCAAGGTAACCGTAGACGATATGACGATGGCTATAATAAAGTATGAAGGAAACGTCTACTCACAGTGGATTTGGACTAAGGCAGCTCCAGCGAAAAGAATTTACTCGCATATCATTTACGGATCTAAAGGTGCGTTGTCAGATGAAGGGTTACAAATAGAGAAAAATGAAGAGAAAATTGAAATTCAACCCATCAACGCGCTTGTGAACAGCATGAGAATGAAGCTTCCTCAGGAAATAATTGAAAAATTCTTCCCAAAAGGTGTGACGGACACCTTCGCCATTGAACTGTACGATTTCTATGACTCAATCATAAATAGGCGGAAGCCAGAAGTTGACGGGATAGAGGCATATAAGGATATGGCTATACCCTTAGGCTTCTATGAGTCAGCCGTGCTTAACAAGCCGGTTAAGATTAAAGACGTCGAAGAACTGCGCGTTGAAGAATATCAGAAGGAAATAAACGAAGAACTTGAAATATAAAAACTTAACGCATCAATTTTTTTATTTTTAAGATTATAAAGGCTACTGCGATTGAAAGGTAAATTTATAACTTATTTATGAGCGACTATAGTTGATAATGAATGAACAATGCCATAAACAGAGAGATAATTGAGTATTTAATGAGGATACCGAATCCTTCATCAAGGGATGTCCAAGTAGCTAAGACCAGGGTTGCGGAAAAATATGGTTTAACCACGATACCGTCCAACTCGGAAATAATACGCCATCTTAAGCCGGAGGAGAGAACGAAGCTTCTGAAAATTTTGCGGAGAAAGATTGTCCGCGTAATCTCCGGGGTTACGATAATTGCGGTTATGGCTAAACCTTGGCCATGCCCTCAAAGCGAACCATGTGCCTATTGCCCAGGGGGACCTAAGTTTGGTGTTCCACAGAGCTATACTGGACATGAGCCGGCCGCTATGCGTGGTTTACAGAATAATTTTGATCCATACTGCCAGGTGAAACATCGGATTGAGCAGCTTAAAGCCATAGGGCACGCTGTCGACAAAGTTGAACTAATAATCATGGGCGGAACCTTCCCAGCCATGCCAGTGGAATATCAGGAGAATTTCATTAAAGAATGTTTAGACGCTATAACAGGCGTAAGTTCTCGGTCGCTTGATGAAGCCAAGAGAAACGCTGAGTTCAGTAGCATTAAAAACGTTGGAATAACGGTTGAAACCCGTCCAGACTGGTGCGGCAAAACCCATGTGGATAGAATGCTATCTTTCGGCGTAACCCGGGTTGAAATAGGCGTGCAAAATATATACGATGACATATACAGCCTAGTGAACAGGGGGCACACCGTCAAAGATGTGGTTGAGGCCACGCGGATACTTAAAGATTCAGGTTTAAAAGTTGTTTACCACATGATGCCTGGGCTTCCAGGCTCAAATTTCGATAGGGACCTCGAGGCCTTCAAGACAATATTCTCAGATCCGAGATTTAAACCGGACATGCTTAAGATTTATCCATGCTTAGTCATTAAGGGAACTAGGGTTTACGATTGGTGGGTTAAAGGACTTTATAGACCATACACAACCGAGGAGGCTGCGGAGTTAATCGCTGAGGTCAAAAAGATTGTTCCAGAATGGATTAGAATTATGCGCGTCCAGAGGGATGTACCGGCATATCTTATTGAAGCCGGAGTTAAGAAGAGTAATCTACGCGAAATAGTTTTAAAGAAGCTTAGGGATGAAGGTGCACGTTGCCGCTGCGTAAGATGCCGCGAGGTCGGCCATAGGTGGCTGAGAGACGGCGTTAAACCTGAACCTGAGAATCTTCAGATTTTAGTTAGGCACTACGAGGCTTCTGGAGGCGAAGAATTCTTCATATCCATTGAGGATGTTGTAAACGATGTTCTGGTTGGCTACTTAAGGCTCAGAATGCCCTCTAATATGGCTCATAGGCCGGAAATCGCCGGAAAAAGGGTTTCAATCATTAGGGAGCTGCGTGTTCTAGGATTGCTGGTTCCGGTTGGTAGACGCTCAATCGATGGGTATCAGCATAAAGGTTATGGGAGAACCCTTCTTGAGGAAGCCGAGAGGATAAGCGTTGAGCGAGGATGCGAGAAGATTCTTGTAACCAGCGCGCTTGGGACGAAACAGTATTATATGCGCTTCGGCTACACTTACGATGGCACATACATGAGCAAGAATCTTTAGGCTATTACTAACAGATCATAGTCCTCCCATGCTGGAAAGGCATGATATATATTAAACCTTCTGAAATTAATTGAGTGGTGTCTGGCGATGAAAGGCGCAGATAAGTTTGAGAAAGTAAGCGAGTTAGCCCGCAGACGAGGGTTCTTCTGGCCATCCTATGAAATATACGGTGGCATAAGCGGCTTCATAAATTGGGGTCCGTTAGGCGCAGTTATGAAGAGGAAGATTGAAGATAAGTTTAGAGATGTTTTTCTCCGCCGCTTAAACTTCTATGAAATTGAGTCGCCGATAATTGCTCCTGAACGAGTATTCAAGGCTTCGGGACATGTGGATCATTTTAAGGAACCCATGGTTGAATGTTTTAGATGTAAGAGAAAATTTAGAGCTGACCATCTGCTCCAGGAACTCGCTAATCTGAGTTCGCAAGAAACCGATAGAATGAGCCTCCAGGAGATCGCTGGCAAAATTGAGCAGTACAATATTAAATGTCCGGAGTGTGACGGCGCCCTTTCGGAGCCAAAATATTTCCTAACAATGTTTCAGACGACTATTGGACCCTACTCGGAGAACATTGGCTATGGACGCCCAGAAGCAGCCCAAGGAATCTTCGTTGAATTTAAACGTCTCTACGAGCAGATTAGGGAGCGCTTACCCGTAGGCTTTGCTCAAATTGGACATGCGCTTAGAAACGAGATTTCACCTAGGCAGGGACCGATAAGGCTTAGGGAGTTCACGATCATCGACCTAGAGTTCTTTTTCGATCCGGAGAAGCCTCAATGCCCATTCTTAAATGAGGTTGCTGATGAGAGCTTGAGGCTTGTTCTCGCGGAGAATAGGCTTAAGGGTGATGAAAAAACAGTTGAATTAAAGGTCCGGGAGATAATATCTCGGGGAATCGTTAAAGTTGAATGGCAGATTTTCTTCATGGCTTTAGCTAAGCGGCTTGTCGCCGACTTAGGTATACCTGAAGATAAACAGCGATTTATAGAGAAGCATCCTTGGGAAAGAGCGCATTATTCGGCTCAAGGATTTGACCAGGAGGTTTATCTCGATAGATGGGGCTGGGTTGAAGTCGCCGGTTTTAACTATAGGACAGACTATGATTTAAAGGGTCATATGATGGAAAGCGGGGTTGACATGAAAGTTTTTAAACCGAACGAGAAAAAGAGTCTGCGCGTAGAAATTCAGATTAAACCCTTAGTTGAGAAGATCAGACGAGATTTTAAAGATAGGGCTCCAAAGGTTTTGGAGGCATTGCAAAATGCTGATCCAAAAGTCCTTTCAGAGTTTTTAGAGAAGCATGGCTTTTACGAGATGAATGATTTCAAATTAACATCTGAGCATGTTGAGATTATTAAAAAAGAGGTTGAAGAAAAGGGCAGACATTTCATTCCGCATGTAATAGAACCAAGCTTCGGATCGGACCGCCTAACCTATGCTGCTCTTGAATACGCTTACACCACCAAGAATGATAGAGTTATTCTTAGATTACCCAGGGATATTGCGCCGATCCAGCTGGCTGTTCTACCCCTGGTAAATAGGGATGGGTTGCCGGAGAAAGCTAAAGAAGTTCATAAGATTTTAATAGATGAAGGCTTCACCGTTGAGTATGATGACTCCGGATACATTGGTAGAAGATACGCGCGTTTCGATGAGATAGGAGTACCGCTTTGTATAACAGTAGACTATCAAACCCTTAAAGATCACACGGTTACCATACGTGATAGGGATACATGGAGACAAGTTAGGGCTGAAATAGGGAGGCTTCCATGGCTCCTCTATAACTACTTCCGTCTCAAAATAAATTTTGAGGATCTGGGCTTACCAGTTGAGAAATAATCCGCCGCTTATATTTCATCAGATAGGTAGATTTTTAAATCCTTTTTCCATTCATTCTTTTAGATGATAATTGACGAGATTTGGGGCTGAAAATCTTGGTGCTGCCAGTTGAAGCTGAGCCGCGCGCTAAAAGGAGAGCTTTAAACCTTTGCCAGGATCATCTTAGAAAAGTTGTGGAAGTAGCTCGGAGAACAATGCAGATGATAGACGCTTTTGTCGCTAATGATGGGGGCTCCGTCATACGTTTACATGAGGAGATACAGAGGCTCAGCGACGAAGTTATGGACTCAAAGAGGGCTGTTACACAGGAGCTTGTTGAGATAGGAGCCATACTTTTTAACCGTGAAGATTTTCTAAGGTTTACTTACACTGCGAGCGAAATCGCTGAGCTGTATAAGGGCGTATCATTTAGAGTGCTAGCTATGGTTGAGCGGAAGTGGGAGCTTCCACAGACTATTAAACGGGGCATAGTTGAACTTTCTGAGGCTGTTTTTAACGCTGTAATAAAGCTTAGGGAGGCGATGCTCACCTTAAGTTACGGTTCACCGCAAATATCTGAAAAAGCAAGGGATGTTGAGGTTGCTGAAAAACAAGTTGATAATCTTTATCGAAGTTTGGAGATATCGCTTCTGGAGCAGAACATAAATTTATCAATAATGCTTCTGGCAAGAGACATAATTCAGCTCCTTGAAGACACTGCGGATAAAATTGAGGATGCTTCTGACGCTGTAAGAATTCTTGCGTTAGCAATATGATTTATATACGCTGAGGCATAGAGGGATGGCGAAAAAGAAGATTGAGGCGGAATTTATAGAGAATTTTATAGTGGTTTGGAATCCAAAAGAAGGATCCGATCTTTACAGGATAGGCTTTTATGGAAAACCTTTAGGCATACCTAAACCTAAGGGCCCGGACTTTAATGTCCCGTTAATACTTGATTTGATGGAGGGACTGTACCTGCTGGAGAAAGGTTTAATAAATGTAGTTGAGGGGCCTGAAAAAGCTAAAGTTAACTCTAAAATTCTCAGGAGCAGAGCTAGGAAAGTCTATGAGAGCTTCGACCTTAAATACGCTGTATATAGGGATCTTAGGGAGAAAGGGCTTGTTGTAACACCAGGTGTTAAGTTTGGATGCGATTTTGCGGTTTATAAGCAAGGCCCAGGCTTAGAGCATGCCCCATATATGGTTTCAGTGAGAAGTAAGAGGGACGAGATAACGGCTACAGAGATAGTTAAAGCCGGCAGGCTTGCAACAACGGTTAGAAAGAGATTCATAGTAGCCGTTCCAGATCTAGAAAAAAACAAAGTACGATATTTAATTTTCAAATGGTTTAAGGCGTAAACCCGTTTTTATTCTCTTAAAAGAATTTTTCCTTAATAATTCACTCCATAACTTTCAAAAACTGCTTTAAAGAAGTTTTAGATGTTCTCGCATGCAAATTTTCTTCTTGATCACTCTATTCCGGTTCTAGGTTATCTCTTAGCTTGTTTCCGCTTCATCTTTAATTGTCCTTGCTTTTTGCGTGCTCTCCGTAATTTTCATGTTTATCTGCACTATATCTTCGGTTACGGTGTTTCCACGCACTGTTTTCCGTCTCCTCTCTCCCTTATTTCTAGGTTTAAAACCTACTCCGCCGCTTAATAGAATTTTTGTTTTCACACCGCCGTGAATGTCAGGTCTCATTGGAAAACCATCCTTGTCGCATCCACCGGTTATTAGGAGTTTTGTTCCCGGCATACCTATGATTGTCCCATCAATTATATCACCGATCTTTCTACCTATTAAGGGAGCCGCTCTGCTGCCCTCAACCTCAATAGACTTAGAGGCTCCGCCGATTGGATTTGAAACTATTATCTTGAATTTTGCCATTTCCCGACGCCTCTCTTAAAAAGATAATTTTTCAAATATAAATTATTCGCAAACATTTATCTTACGGAATAAATCATCCGAGCCTGTTAAAGTTGCATATGTAACTAAAATAATTATTCCCCTCCATTCCGCATTTTTCTCCACCAAAATTTCATTCATTTCGTCTTCCTCATAAATATAGAATTTGTAAGTTTCAAGGAATTCTTTAAATGATCTTGTCTCAGCAACATAATCAGCTTTGGTAATGTTCATGTATTGAAATGTGTAGTGTTTTACCACAGCGGCCTCTTTCACAGCATTCAGAGGTTCAACGATTAAGTCTCCGCTGACATAAGTTAGATCAATGGGCAGCCAGCCCCAAGGCGGAATATAGACCATAGCCCAGCCGTGCCAGCCAACCTGGTTCTGCCTAATTAATAGGTGCCCGCTCCAATAAGTGAGGTTTTGACTGTAATGTGGAATATATATGCAGCCAACTTGCAGATAGGCAGGTATACCGAGGGACCGGCAAAGCGTGATCAGCAGGTTTGCCTGGTCATCGCAGTCACCAGCACGCTTGTAAAGCGTTTCATTGGGATATTTCGGAATCTCGGATGATTCATATTTAATGTTCAACTTCATCCATTTAATGAGTTTTTTAAGAATAGACAGAACATTCGTCTCATCGCCGGCTATTTCTGAAGCAATCTCCCTAAACAATAAGTTATTTGACTGCCATAATCCGGTTGGCTCACAATAAGTTCTTCTTAAGTCTTCCGGTATATCATCCAAGACGCCCGATTTATCTTCAGATATTTCCGGTATGGAGCGCCGCTTAAACGTAAACCTGAAAGTGAAATTGTAACGGACTCTCTCGCCTAAACCTATTGAAATCCTCGTGAAGTTTATTATAGCCATTCTATTTCCGTCCGAATCGTAATCGAACTTTTCAATGGGGTGGGAGACGCTAATCAAATTAGCTGTTTGCCAACTGTTATTCATGAACAGACCGATCGCCCTATCGTTTTCACTAAAATTCCATACAGCTCGCTCATCTCTATTTTCATATGTAACTTCAGATTTGAGAATGAATATTTTTTCATATGTAACTTTATACGTTAGATGCGGGAAACCAACTATTAGAAGAGTGATTAGCAGGATTAGGATTAGCAAATAAGCCATAACCTTTCTTGTCAGATATCTTTCCTGATGATTTGGGCGCTTAAAGGCGGACATTCCGCGATAAATCTCTCCATCTAAAAATCGTGAATCTTAAATAATTAATTTTTCTAGAAGTTTAAGGTGGTGTTTATAATGCGCATCAAAATTGGGGAAACCTTAATTGAAATTATTAAAGGCGACATAACTGAGTTGGATGTAGATTGCATAGTTAACGCTGCTAACAGCATGTTAAAGATGGGCGGCGGGGTAGCTGGCGCTATTAGAAGGAAAGGTGGACAGAAGATTCAGGAGGAATGCGATGACATAATTTCAAAGAGGGGGCCTATACCGGTGGGTGAAGCGGCTATAACAAGCGGTGGAAATCTGAAAGCGAAATACGTAATACATGCGGTTGGACCAATTTACGGCGAGGGAAATGAGGTGGAGAAACTTAAAAATGCAACATTGAACAGTTTGAAGCTCGCTGAGAAGCATGATATATCCAGCATAGCTTTCCCAGCGATTTCAACAGGATACTTTGGATTGCCTAAAGATAAATGCGCAGAAGCAATGATCCCAGCGGTGCTTTCGTATGCTAAAGAGGGAACAAGGCTGAAAAGAATAATCTTCTGTCTCTACGACGATGAGACATTCAATATATTTAAGGATCATCTTGAGAGATTTAAAGGTTCGCAGGTTATTTAAACGGCATGAATAGGTAGTGTCTAGATGGTTAAAATCTGCGTTTCTGGAGCTATAAACTGGGATATAAATCTCTTTGTCGATAGGTTCCCAGAAATAGGCGAGGAAATTCCAGTAAACAGAATTACCCGCGTGCCGGGTGGGAAAGCCGCTAACGTAGCGGTTGCATCCGCTAGAATTCTAGGCCCAGATGAGGTTGCGTTAATCGGCTGTTTGGGTAGAGATGACATAGCTAGGCAGCAGATTGAAATTTTAAAGGGCGAGGGCGTCGTAGTTTCCGGAATAAAAATTGATGATGAATCTGAGTCTGGCCAAGCCTACATAATAATTGATAGGAACGGGCGGAACATTATTAATACATTTTTTGGCGCAAATCTTAAACTCGCACCGAACGATATTTATGCTCCACATATTTTTAGTTTAATCCGCGAATCTTCAATCCTTGTCCTAATTGATCCACCGCTTGAAACCATAGAATGCCTTTCAAAAACGGCTAAAAGCCTTAGCAAAACCGTTATGTGGGATGCTGGTGTGAGAAGCACGCTGGGATTAGAGAGGCTTAAAGAGGTTCTGAGAAACATTAATTACTTAGTGGTTAATGAGGTTGAAGTTAAAAACTTAACTGGGGAACATAACCCAGAGAAGGCTTGGGATAGGCTTTCAGAAATAAATGGAGACATGAGTCTTATCGTTAAACTTGGCAGCAGAGGCTGCATGCTAATCGACCAGAGAAGGATCATCATGGTTCCAGGAGTAGACTTGAAAGAGATGGGACTGAAAGTCGTTAACACCGTGGGCTGCGGAGACGCTTTCCTAGGAGTTTTCGCAGCATATAAAGTCTTAGGGTTAAGCGATCTGGAAGCGCTGGAAATGGCTAACCTAGCCGGAGCGCTAAAGGCCACAAAAGCTGAAACTAGGGGAAGCCCATCGAGAGAAAATCTTGAAAAATATATCCTATACAAGAAGGCTGGAATATTCATTAGAGGAGAATAAAGCCCCAAAAGGGTTAGGATGAACAAAAATCTCTTATCCAAACTAATTGTATTGTTGATCATGGTGATGTTTAATGTCTAGAAAGACCTGCCCGAACATAGAGATTAATCTAAGGGATTGCCCATGCACATATCCATGCGACATTAAAGGCAAATGTTGCGAATGCATACTCCAACATAGAAAACACGGCGAGCTTCCAGCATGCTACTTTCCGCCTGAAGTTGAAAGAACCTACGATAGATCCATAAAAAGATTTATCTCATTATACAAGTGACGTTTCAAAGCATTTTCAGGTAAAATACTTTAATAATCAATAGGCAAGCCGAGACAAAAACCTCCTATTTTTTATTAAATACCGAAAATATGAAAATATTATTAATTTATCTTGAGGCGGCTAAGAAACCTCAAGCCTTATTTAAGTTATTAATGCATGAGAAGTTTGGAGGCAAATTGATAAGTGATTTAAGATGCTTAGGCGGAATGCCCAAGCATATATTTTCTTCCCAAAGCTGCCATTATTTCATTTAAAGTTTCAATTTCCTCAATGCTCAGTCTATCTCTAAATTTTGTGAGGAGAGCCTTGGTATGCTGCTCAGGAACTAGGACGTAAAGTATGTCACCCTCATCGAAATGGCGTCCCACAATGGGTTTATCTATGGAGATCGCAACCTGTTTTCCCATCTCTGCGTATGAAAGAGTCTCCCCCTTAAACTGTATTTGCAGTATTTCACCTATATCTTTGCCGTCGCTTGTCATGAGATGAACCTTCGGCTTGATCTGTCCGGCTAGAACTTCAACGCCAACTATGGCAGGCTTGGATCTTCTGAAGATATAACCGGGTAAAACCCTTATCTTAGCTGGCTTTATAAGCCTCTCAAACTCGCTTCTTTCACGAGTTTCTTTTTCGCTTCTCATCCATTTGAGGTATTCATCAATAAGATGGTAAATGATGTTATGCCTGAAGATCGGCACTCCATGATTTTTCGCCTCCTCTTCAGCGTCTGGGAGAACTTTCACATTAAATGCTAAGATAACCCCGTAAAGTGGCTCCTTCTCCTTAACAATAATGGCCTCTGTCACATCCCTCTTAGATATGTCGCCCACGTCAGCCAAGCGCACTGGCACGCCGTTTCTGCCAAGGCTTTCTATTATAGCCTCCAGAGAACCTAGCGCGTCAGCCTTGAGAATAACTCCCTCAATTTCCATTGATACACGAACTTTTTGAATGTCCTCCGCAACCTCTTTCACATACTCCTCTATTTTTTCCTCCGATGGAATAACATAGATTGGCGCGCCAGCTATCGCATCCTCCAGGTTTGGTGCAACAATTTTTACACCCGCGGCCGCCACAACCTCATCAACCGATGAGAATTTCTCCCTCGGATCCCTTATTTCATCCAGTGGTTTAGGCATCAATATTGCACGAACAGTTGTCACAATAGGCTTCTCCTTTCCACCCAGCACTATTAAATCGCCCTTTCTAAGAACCCCATCGTAAATTATTGCGTTAACCGTTACGCCTAAACCAACTTCCTCCTTCACTTCGAGGACGGTGCCTTTAGCCGGTCCGCTGGTTGTTTGCAGCCTTTTTCGGAGATACTGATATGTTAAGCCAGCTAAGACAGCTATTAGCTCCGGTATCCCTTCGCCGGTCCTAGCGCTGGTTGGAATCAACGCGATTGTTCTTGTAAAATCCGTTATCTTGTCAAATCTATCAGCTCTAAAGGATAACTCCGAGAATTTACCTATGATCCTATATAGGTGCTCATCAAGTTCTCGCTTCACATTAGGATCCTGATTTTTATAGGATTCTAGAAAGGGCGCGTTGGGATACGGTTTCCAGCCCGGTATGCGATCAATCTTGTTTACGGCTACTAGAAAAGGTGTTTTCCTAGACTTTAATATTTCAATAACCTCGTAGGTTTGGGCTTCAAAGCCCTTTAAAACGTCAATTACAAGTATGGCTATATCAGCTATTCCCCCACCTCTGCGCCTGAGATTTGCAAATATTTCATGTCCCGGAGTGTCGATGACAAGCAGCCCAGGTATCTTGATTTCACCACCGCCGATCATTTTAAAGAATGATCCGGCAATTCCCTCAAGCGTTTCCATTGGAAAGAAGCTTGCGCCGATATGCTGCGTCATCCCTCCGACTTCACGGGCCTGAACGCTACTCTTACGAATCTGATCGAGGAGAAGAGTTTTTCCAGTATCCACATGGCCAAGAACGCATACGATTGGCTGTCTGATACGCATTTCCATCTTCGAACCACTCCGCTGAACCAAGCGATAGAAGTCTAACCTTAATGTCAACCATGAATGGGCTGTAAACCTATATAAACGATATCCCTATGCGCTCTTTGCGACATTAATTTTACCTTGCAATCCAGCCGCTTCAGTTAATTGATGAAGCATTCTTCATGAAGCTGCCCTCAATATATATTCCCAGTCTACATTCTTCTTAACCAGATCTACTGCAGCATTTATCCTTCTGGGATCGCCAGGCTTTATTCTACCAATTATTTTCTGGACATGCTGCAACGTTGTATATGTATCATATGGAACGATTATTAATGGAACCTTCAGATGATCCGCTTTTGGAAGAACCTTTGCGCTTGGATAAAGATTGCCAGTTAATATTATGGCTGAGACCCCGGTTTCCAGAGCCGTTAAAATTATGTCTGAGCGGTCTCCTCCAGTTATAACAAGCTCATTTGTCACCTTTCGGAAATATTTAGCAGCGCTCTCAGGAGTCATAGCGCCTATAAGGATAGTTTCAATAAGATTATCTAATCCATCTTCGCCTGCCAGAACCTCCCCACCTATGAAATCGCAGATTTCCCTAGCGGTTAATGCGCTTAAAACTTTATCTTCAGGGATTAAGCCCAGAACTTTTATTTCCTGAGCCTCAATAAAGGGCTTAATTACGTTTTCAGCTCTTTCCATAGCATCTTGCGGTATACGGTTCAATATGACACCGAGAAGTTTCGCATCCCATCTAGTACAATACTCTTGAGCTTGCAGAATTTCATCAACAATAAAATCATCCTTAAACTTTAAAACTAGCAGTATCTCAGCGCTGAATTCTCTTGCAAGTTTCGGAACTGGGCATCCTAGAAAAGCGCCGATTGAAAGCGCACGTGGCCCCTCTATAAGCATTATGTCTTTACCGTTAGATGCTTCCCTGTAAGATTTGAGTACACCTTCGACGCATCGGGAGAAATCGATATTAAGAAAATCTCTAAGGAAATAGCCCCTCTTAAGCGTGAGCGGGCATAAAATGCTATATCCCATCTTTAGATCAAGTATTCTCCTCATAACCTCTATATCTTCATCTATGCCTTCTCTGCCATGAGCTAGTGAAGCCTCCAGAGTGATAGGTTTGAAATATCCGATTTTCATGCCGCTTTCCTTGGCTATTGATGCCAGCGATATTGCTACAACGCTTTTTCCAGAAGCTTCCTCGGTTGAGGCGATATATATGGATTTTTTAACCAATTCACTTAAGCCTCCTTAATCTATAATTTATGTGTAATTGTTATTCTTATATCTACCCCAATGCAGCCCTTTCCTTTTTCATAAACAAATAATGGATTAATCTCCATTTCAGATATCTCTTCAAAGCGGACCATAATCTGCGACATTTTAAGCATAACATCAACTATGGAGCTTATATCCGAGGGCGGTTCACCCCTAACGCCTCTGAGGAGCGAATATGCTCTTGTCTCTTCAATCATTTCAACAGCCTCGCTTCTTGTTAAGGGGCATAGGCGGTAGGACACGTCCCTCAGAAAGTTAACATATATGCCGCCTAAACCGAACATGATTAGCGGGCCAAACTGTCTATCTCTAACTGTTCCTACAATGATCTCCTTACCGGATGGAACCATCTCCTGGATTAAGACGCCGGTTATCTTTGCGTTCGGAATCGCTATCCGGCTCCTCCTAACTAGGTTCTCATAGTTCTCCTCAGCTTCAGAGCGGCTTTTAACGTCCAATACTACGCCACCAATATCTGTCTTATGCAGTATATCCGGCGAAACAATCTTCATGGCAACGGGATAACCGATCTTTTCAGCAAACTCGCCGGCTTCCTCTTTACTTATCGCTACCACCGCTTTAGGCATAGGTATGCCGGCAGCCTTAGCTACTTTTATACATTCATCTATTGTGAGAGCCAAACGCCCTTCAAGCTTTGCCTTATCAATTACATTTTTAATTTCTTCCTCATTAATTTCTACAGTTGTGACGGGTTCCTCATGCGGAGAATTAAGTATCAAGCTGTAATCATACATGGATTTAAACGTGAAAGCCGCGGGTTCTGGAAAGTTATAGTTCGGTATTTTGTTCTTTCTGAGAGTTCTGATAGCCGCCGAGCTATCTTCAAGCCCCATGAAGGCGGCGAGAATAGGCTTACTAGAGAACCTTCCAACCTCCGCGATTGCTTCAGCAATCTTATCGCAGGGGGTTGTGGCTTGCGGGGTTAAAATAACGATTAATCCATCCACATTGTTGCTTTTTAAGCCAGCTTCCAAAGCAATTCTATAACGGTTTTCGTCAGCATCACCTAAAACATCCAGCGGATTATTTAGGCTGGAGTGTGGGGGCATGAGATTCCGGAGGTACTCCCTAATTTCATACTCTAATAACGGCAGTTCAAGATCCATTTTCTCACAGGCATCCGCAGCTAAAATGCCGGGTCCACCGCCATTTGTAACTATAAGTACCCTCTTCCCCCTAGGGATAGGCTGCGAACCGAAGGCTAGTACAAGGTTAAACAATTCTTCAAGGGTGTTAACTCTTATTATTCCAGACTTTCTGAAGGCAGCTGAAAAAGCCACATCTGAACCTGCTAATGAACCGGTGTGGGATGAAACAGCCCTCACACCTGCGTCGGTTGTGCCGGCTTTTATGGCTACTATCGGCTTTTTCCCAGTTACCCTCTTTGCAACATCAATGAATCTCTTTCCATCCTTAACACCTTCAATATAAAGCCCAATAACCCTTGTTTCTTCATCCTCTCCTAAGGCTTCAATGAAATCCGCCGCATTCAGGTCAGCCTCATTTCCCAAGCTTATAAACTTAGTGAATCCAATCTCATTTCTAATCGCCCAATTCAAAATGGCGCTTCCAAGCGCTCCACTCTGAGATACGATGGCTATGTTTCCCGGTAAAGGCATTGTTGGTGCGAAGGATGCGTTTACACGGCTTTGTGTGCTTATAATTCCTAAGCAGTTCGGTCCCTGCATTCTCATGCCGTATTTTCGGCATATTTCAACAACTTCTTTTTCTAGAAGCGTTCCCTCCCTTCCTGTTTCGCTAAAGCCTGCTGATATTATAACTATCCCCCTAACGCCTTTTTGCCCGCATTCTTCAGTTACTGAGGGCACAATTTTTGCCGGAACAACTATTACAGCCAAATCTACATCGTCAGGCACATCCTTAACGCTCTTATAGCATCTGAAGCCTAAAATATTTTCAGCGCTTGGGTTTATCGGATATAGGCTTCCCTGAAAGCCAGCGTCAATAAGATTCTTAAATACTCTGTGGCCTACTTTCCAAGTCTCTCTGCTGGCTCCAATAACCGCTATGGACCTTGGATTAAAGAAGGCGCTTAGATCCATGCATCGCCCTCGTAGGTCTTTTATGCGATATTTTTATCACGGTAATGACTCTTTGCGTAGATATATACATATCTATTGGCTGTGGAGATTTTCCGTAGATCACCCTTTTCTATTTTTGCTTGCAAGCTTATTGTTGTTAAAGTTTCTCCATTATATCTTTTATTTTTATGCGTAATATACCTATGGGCAGATATATAAAGAGAGTCTATTAATGAAAAAATAGAACAGAATATCTCAGAAAATGATTCATACCTTCCATTTTGGTACCCATAGATGTACCTCGCCCAAGTGTTTACCGATAAAGGGTTTACCAACGATTGCTGGTTTACCGTTTAAATGTATGAGCCTAGCATCATGGCTTCCAACGCCTTCATCAACAACGTGCCCTTCAAATCTACCGCCGCCCCTATTGACAAATAAGATTACTTGAGGATTTTCGGTAAAATCCATCTCAATAACACAAATATCAGGCAGGCCGTCGCCTGTAAAGTCAGCAACGATAAGTGAGTGCGGATCAACCAGATCATTGGCCAACACGTTCTCTCGCCAAAGCTGGCAGGGGTCCCCTTCAGCCTTAAACCATGCAACCCGTCCATGCTCCTTCCGCCCAAAATACTGAGCATCGCCTTCTGAAAGCACAATTTCCATTCGTCCATCTCCATCAAGATCCGCGGTTTCAACTAGTGTACCAACATATCCTTGCGCAAACTGGAAGCGCTGCCACTCCTCAGAAGCGCTATCTTTAGGCTTAAACCAATAATTTCCCGCAACTAACTCTGGTTCGTCATCTCCATCAACATCCGCCCATGCGAGACCCTCGCCTTCTACATCACGTGAAATAAGATGTGCTTGCCATTCTCTACTTGGATCATCACATGGTCTTAGTCTCAGTAGAGCTTTCTGCCCTTGATTCCAAGTTATTAGTTCACCCTTACCATTAATGTTCACCCAAATCTGCGTATGAAATTTGTTAGCGAATTTTCCAATAACATGTCGCATCCACTTTTGTGATGGTTTAGAAGGTTGCTCCCACCACCAAATATATGGGCTTCGCCAATCTCCGCCCGCAATGAAGTCTAAGCGTCCATCGCCGTTAACGTCGGCTAAAACCCCTCCTGACTCAAGCATTTCCGCATCATCATCGATTACATGTACACGCCAATCATCAGACACATTCTGTTCGAGCCAGACGAGTGAATCTTTTCCCTTCTGTCTGCTACCGATTACAATATCTTCTCTTCCATCATTGTTAATGTCGCCTACAACACAAATCGTCCTGTTAAGTTGCGGGTTAAGGCGTGCGATGACTTTACGCTGCATCTCGTAAGTTGCTCCTTCAGGAGGATGAATGCCGATCCATTCGGCGGCTTTGTGGAAGAAGGCGCGTTTACTTGGTGTATTGATGAGCCAGTTTGTCGGCGGCGATTGAAAACCATCTCGATAATTGTTACGTCCTTGATCATAATATCCCCAGCTTGCACCCTCATTTAATGCTGCTTCCATGTTCCGCAAATCTGTGCTGTCTTCATTGAAAACGATAGGCTTAGGTGTCCCCCAAGACTGCAGCTTCGCCCTAACAACATTTATCATTCTTCTGATGTTATTGGCTGTTTGTCCATTCCCATGGAGGAGAACAAAGTCAACGGCACGTAAAACCTCGTCGGGCGGTATAACGCCGCCGCAGAAGCTAGTTGAAACTAGCGGCTCTCCATTGCTCAAGTTTTTCGCTAGCTGGATGAGTTCAACAACACGAGGCGGCTTGATGATCTCATGTTCGTAGCCGTGATGATCACATTCATTAGCGATTTCTAAGAGAATATTCCGATAATGATGATGCATTAGCCAATCGATGACGCTCTCAGTTGCACGTTTAACAGCTGCTTCGCTGAGTAACCTCTGATCCTGACCAAAATAGAAGAGTCCCAGAATCACCACCATACTTAGCTTTTGCGCCGCATCTAAAACTCGCTTAAGTCTATCTACCCAAGCGCTTTTGAGATGGCCGTTCTCATCAAATCCGCTTACGTGCCAAGGCTGATTGCCAGTAAAGCATTGTGCCCTCGGTCCACCGCACTGCATGTTTACTGTAAAAGCGATAACGCCATAAGCCTTATAGAGCGGTAATGCCGCAATAAATTCATTAGTGTTTCTTTCAGGATCGAATTCGCTTCCATCAGGGTAACACCACAATTTTTGAGTTTCAGAATTTTCATCTTCGAAGAGCGCTTGAACCATGCGGGTGTTTAGCAGCAGACCTATAGCTCTTGGATTAACATTCGGCACCTCAACGTAAGTAGGTTTTCCATTTAGAAGAAAAATCTCACCTTTAACAGACACCGCTACCATACCAGCAACAACCCCCAAGATAAACTTACTTTTTTAAAAAATTTCATTATTTAAATGGAAATTTTTCTATGACGAATCTTTTTATCATTTTTCTATTTTTAAAAGATCACTTTACCTTAAAATCGATCAGTATTCTCTCTTTAACCATCTCGAAGT
>Ga0272449_1000848_pt1 | contig 34303 bp, 28 predicted proteins | sample YNPCB0241_FD_198679 | JGI IMG/M metagenome (GOLD analysis project Ga0272449, IMG submission 198679) | Hot spring sediment microbial communities from Yellowstone National Park, WY, United States - YNP-CB-024-1 | ecosystem: Environmental > Aquatic > Thermal springs > Hot (42-90C) > Sediment... | reverse complement strand
TACTATGTCAAAACCGACCGCCTGTTCCAGAGCATGACGGTGGAAGTGGACGGCTTTCGCTTCCACTTCGATGTCTCGCAACTGGAGCATAAACGCGCCAACGAGAAGCGCGAACTCATCTACGCCTTTAAGGAGCGCCAGCAAGATGGCACCATCGTCTTCACGGTTCACTACTCCGAGAGGGGACGGAAGACCAAGATCGACGACATCCGCTGCGCCATTCGCGACGCGCTGGGCTTGAAACAGTATACCGACGCCGTGCCCACCGAAGAGACCCTGCAGAAAGCGTTCCGAATCTTCGAGCGTCAAAGCGAGGTGGACTACTTTCTGTGCAAGGACGCCAAAAGCTTCCTGCGAGAGCAGTTCGACCTGTGGATGTGGCAGTACCTGCTGGGTAAGCCTGGCGAAAAGCCACAAACCGAGTGGACAGAGATCCGCCTTGCGCAGCTGCAAGCCCTCAAGCGCATCGCCTATCAGGTGATTGACTACATCGCCGCCTTTGAGGACGAACTGGTCAAAATCTGGAACAAGCCGAAGTTTGTGCTGAATAGCCACTATGTGATTACGCTGGATCGGATAGCGGCACAACCTGGTGGGATGGAGATGCTGGAGCGGCTGTGGGCGCACCCGAATATGGAGACGCAACTTCAAGAGTGGCGCGAGCTGGGGATGGTGGACGACAAATTCCAGAAGGATCATGTCTGGGAGCATAATCTGGTGGACGGAAAACACCTGCACCCCCGCTACCGTTACCTGCCGATTGACACCAAGCACTTCCCCGACCTGGAGCTGCCGATGGTCGCCCTATTTGACAACCTCGACGAGGCACTGGACGGCTGGCTCATCAAAAGCGAAAACTACCAGGCGTTGAACACCATCCTGCCGAAGTTTCGGGGAAAGGTGCAGACGATTTACATAGACCCGCCGTTCAACAAGGAACAAGATGCGGATTACCACTACTCCGTGAAGTACAAGGACGCGACTTGGATTACCTTGTTGGAGAACCGAGTGCGGTTAGGGAGAGAGATACTCAATGAAAAAGGAGCCATCTTTGTGAGATGTGATTACAATGGCAATATGTACGTGCGACTTGTAATGGACGAAGTTTATGGAGGCGAGCACTTCAGAAACGAGTTAATTATTAGTAGAACGCGGGCAAAACAGTTAGTGGAAAATCAGTTCGTCCAGCAAACAGAAAGTCTGTTCTTTTATTCGAAAGGTGACGCACCGCTCGTTCAAGTAGTTGAAAGAGCGAGAACCCCGAAGTGGCATCAATTACTGCATTTTCCTAGATCTGACTGCAGACATAGAATAGTTTTAGGTAGAGAGTTCTACCCACCCAAAGGGAGAAGATGGGCTTTATCCCAAGAGAGAATTAACCAATTTGAAAAAGAAGGAAAGGTTAGAATAAACGATCAGTATACCTATGTTGATTGCAGAGGAGTAGAAACCAAGGGAATCCCTGAATTACTCTACGACACAGAGATTGTTGGAAATGAATGGCTTGACATTTCCGGGTATAGTCAAGCTCAACACTTTCCCACCGAAAACTCTGAGATTCTACTAAAGCGTGTTATAGAATCCACCTCCAACGAGGGCGACCTTGTTATGGACTTCTTTCTCGGTTCAGGTACGACGGTGGCGGTAGCTCACAAGCTTGGGCGCAAGTGGCTCGGCGTTGAGATGGGCGAGCATTTCTACACAGTCGTCTTGCCCCGTATGAAGCGCGTGCTCTTCTACGACAAGTCGGGCATTAGCAAGGAGAAGGATGTCAAGGAGCGCTACAACGAGCAAAATGCGGGTGGTTTCTTCAAATACTACGAGCTGGAGCAGTTCGAAGACGCGCTGCGCCACACGCGCTACGCGGAGGACGACCTCTTCACCCCACCTGCAAACGAAGATCCCTGCCAGTACATCTTCCTGCGCGACCTGAAGATGCTGGAGGCGTTGGAAGTAAATCTGGAACAGGGCACGGTGCAGGTGGACTTAAGCAAGCTGTACGAGAACATCGACCTGCCGGAAACCCTCTCAAATCTCACAGGCAAGTGGATACGGCGCATCTACCCAGACCCGAACGACCGGCGCGTGCCTGTCGCGGTCGAGTTCGCTGACGGCGAGCGGGTAGAATTGCGCTCGCTGGACTGGCGTCGGATTAAGCCGCTGATTTGGTGGTAAACGCTATGCAGGAAGTTGTTGCGCAAGCGAAAGCGATTATCCACGAAGTGGTGGAGCGTGCGGGGTATCGTGTGCTTCGTATCCTGCTCTTTGGCAGTCGTGCACGCGGCGATGCACGCCCCGACAGCGACTGGGACTTTTTCGTGATCACTGATCGCGAACTGACCCGTGCGGAAAAGCAGTCGATTCAGACGGAGCTGAGCCTTCGCTTTGCCCAGCTTGGTTTTTACGCGGATGTTGTCTTCCAGTCGGATGCGCTGACGGAGGCTCGCAAGGGCAACACGGGCTTTCTCACCTACTACGCGCTCAAGGAGGGAGTACCTATATGAATGAGGATGCCGTGTCGCTTTGGATTCGTCGCGCCGAAAGTGACCTCAAAATCGGCAAGGGAGAGCTGGCGACGGAAGACCCCGCGACCGACGCTATCTGTTTTCACATGCAACAGTGCGTCGAGAAGTACCTGAAAGCGTTTCTTATCTTTCACGGGCAGGAGGTCCCGCGCACGCATGACATCGCCTTCCTTATTATGCGCTGCGCCCAGATAGACCCCGAATTCCAGCAACTTGTTGGATGGGGCGTCCCATCCCTGACCACTTACGCTGTCGAGGTGCGCTACGATGCCCCGCTTTTCCCCAGCATAGCGGAGACCGAGCACGCCGTTGCTTTGGCGGAACAGGTGCGCAACTTCGTTCGCGCGAAACTCAGCGAAAAAGGTTACGGGGGTAACTCCTGATGCGAATCTACCTACAATCCATGGTCGAGGGCATTCCTGACAGCATGCTGCCCCAAGCGTGGGTAGACCACGATTTCGGATTCTTCTCCCACACAAAACGCCTGTATGACTACCAGCAGCAAGCCCTGCGCAACGCGCTCAAGGCCCTGTGGAAGTATTACGAACACTTCGTCGACCATCAACAGGGCGAAACGGACGACGCCAACCGTCAGCGTAAGCAGCGATTGTGCCAGTGGTATCGTGACAACGGGCTTTCGGAAGACCTTTCCATAGAGCCGAAATCCACCTTCGCTGACTTGCTCCAAGATTATTACGCCGATTATATCGACGCGCGGACGGACAAAATCGCCTACGAAGCGTTTATCAACCGCATGGGCTTCTGGATGGCGACGGGCAGCGGCAAAACGCTGGTCATCGTGAAGCTTATCGAGCTGCTGGCGCGATTGCGGCGTCTTGGCGAAGTGCCGCCGTGCGACATCCTGTTCCTGACCCACCGCGACGACCTCATCGAGCAGCTCAAACGCCATGTGGACGAGTACAACGCGAGTCACAGCGACACGCCAATCGTGCTGTACGAGCTGAAAGAGTACGCCGCCGTCAAGCGCGAGCGACGCTCCCTATTTCAGGACAACGAAATCGCCGTCTTCTACTACCGCTCCGACAACCTCAGCGACGAGCAGAAGGAGAAGATTGTAGACTTCCGCAACTATGACAACGACGGGCGATGGTTCATCCTGCTGGACGAGGCGCACAAGGGCGACCGCGAAGACTCTAAGCGACAGCACATCTACTCGATTCTGTCGCGCAACGGCTTTCTGTTCAACTTCTCCGCCACCTTCACCGACCCGCGCGATATTGCCACGACCGTCTACAACTTCAACCTCTCGGAGTATATCCGTAGGGGACATGGCAAGCATCTGCTGGTACTCAAACAGGAGCTTCGCCCTTTCAAAGACAAGGAAGACTACTCTGCTGAAGAGAAGCGCAGGTTAGTACTACAGACGCTGATTCTGCTGGCGTATGTGCGGAAGGTGCGCGAGAGGATTGAATCCCTCCTCACCCCGTCCCTCTCTCCCCGTACAATTGGAGAAGAGGGCGCAGGGAGTGTTGAATCCCCCCTCACCCCAACCCTCTCCCCCCTTACTAAGGGGGGAGAGGGCAAAGGGAGTGGGGGGATTCTCTACCACCGCCCACTGATGCTGGTGCTGGTGAACTACGTCAACACCAAAGACGCCGACTTAGAGCTATTCTTCCGCGAGCTGGAGCAGATTGCCCGCCAAGGGGTTGATGATGCCCTGTGGGACACTGCGAAGGATAAACTCTGGCGGGAGTTGGGGCAATCACCGACTTTCTTGTTTGAAGACGAGCCGATACGGGTAGACCGCGCTATCTGGGACAGCCTTGCACCTGAAGACATCTGTCGCTATGTGTTCAACGCCGATAGCTGGGGGGAAATTGAAGTCCTCGTGCGCCCCTCCGATCGGCAAGAAATGGCGTTCAAGCTGAAGACGGCAGACCGCCCCTTCGCCCTCGTCAAGATTGGCGACATCTCTGCGTGGCTCAAAGAGAAACTTTCGGGCTACGAGATTGCCGAGCGATTCGACGACGAGAGCCTCTTTGCCCACCTGAACGCCGACGACTCGGACATCAACATCCTGATGGGATCGCGCTCGTTCTACGAAGGCTGGGACTCCAACCGCCCGAATGTGATTTGCTACATCAACATCGGCACGGGCACGGATGCACAGAAGTTCATCCTGCAATCGGTCGGGCGCGGCGTGCGTATTGAGCCTATCAAAAACAAACGCAAGCGACTGCTCCCCCTCTACAACGCAGGGGAAGTAGAGCAGAATCTGTTCCAAAGGCTCAAGGACGCTGTGCAGCCGCTGGAGACGCTGTTCATCTTCGGCACGAACCGCACTGCGCTGCAGACCGTTCTGGAAAACCTGCAGAAGGAGCGCGCCACAGGGCAGTGGCAGACGCTGGATGTCTTCGATGTGAACCCAGAAGCGGAAAAGGTGTGCCTGCTCATTCCCGTCTACAAGCCCGCCAGCGCGCCGCGGGCACAGCAGAACCTTATCGCCAAGTTTGAAATCGCGGAGAAAGAGCTCAACGCGCTCCGAGCGTTTGTGCAAGGCGCGGATGACCGTGTGCTGCTGGCGCTTACGGATGCTGAGCCGAAACAGGTGAAGGTCTTGCGCGGCGCACTGCAGCAAAACAGCCTATTCACCAACAACGGGCGACAGTATGGCGACCTACGGCGATTACTGCGCCGTGTGGTGGACTATCTCGGCGTCATTCCTGAAGAGGTAGACAAACTCAAGCTGCTGGAAGACGAAATCCGCCACTTCAGGCACATCACCGTGAGCTTGGAAGACATTAGCAAACTGGAAGAGAAGGTGGAGCGGGTAAAGGACTACCCCACCCAAGTAAAGGAGGTTCGGGAACTGTACGGGAAAGTCTCCCCAGAGGAGTATGAGCAGAGGTCCAGAGCGATAAGATGCGAGGAAGAGTTTTCCCACAAGGGCAAGCGCATCACGATCAAGCACATCGCCCGACACTACTACCTCCCCATCGTGTTGAGTGAAGACGGCAAGGCGGACTACATCCGACACATCATCAAGACCGAAAGCGAGGTGAAGTTTATCAAGGATTTAGAGGCGTACCTCAGCCAACCCAACAATGAGTTCCAGAAGCAGAAGTTTGACTGGTGGTTTTTCAGCAAGTTGGACGAGGGTCTGGACGAAGTGTACATTCCCTACTATGACCCGAAGACGAACCGCATAGCGCGTTTTAAACCCGACTTTATCTTCTGGCTGTGTAAGGGCAGTCGCTACTGGATTGTGTTCGTTGACCCGAAAGGCACAGAGCATTCAGACTATCAGCGCAAGATCGACGGTTATCGGGAGGTCTTTTGTGAGAACGGCAAGCCGCGCGTGTTTTATTACGGAAGCACAGTTGTGACAGTGCAGCTGTTCATCGCGGTGCAGGATGTCTCCCGTGTGCCAGAGGAGTATCGCGCATTTGCGTTCGATAAGGTGGAGACTCTAATTGGTAAGCTTTTGAAAGAGAGTTTATGCCAATCGCCGAGCCAAAGTTTGTAAATGCGTCGGCTTCGTATCCCCCTCACCCAGACCCTCTCCCCCCTTATCAAGGGGGAGAGGGCAGGGAGTGGGGGGATTCTGCACGCGCAGGAATTTGTGAACTTTGACAGCGCGATTGGTATTAGAGAGGGTGAGCCTATGAGCTACTCTGCGAATCGTGAGATAGGTAGCGTGCGCTGAAGGGCGAGGCAGGGTGAGATGGGCGCGTATAGACTCAGCAGGAACACGCCAGATGCGCCATAATATACGCGCTATGAGCCAGTCTATCACACGCCGAGAGTTTTTGAAGGCAGGCGTGGCGCTGAGTGCGCTGCCGCTTGCGTCGATGGTGCATGCGCAGGGTTCCGACCGCATCAAGGTCGGGCTGGTGGGCTGTGGCGGGCGCGGCACAGGCGCCGCCATCGACTGCCTGCGCGCCGACGACGGCACGGTCATCTGGGCGATGGGCGACATCTTCGAAGACCGCCTGAACGCCAGCTACGAGGGTCTCAAGGAGCAGTTCCCCGACCGCGTGCAAGTCGCACCAGAGCGTCGGTTTCTGGGCTTCGATGCCTACAAGAAGGTGCTGGAGAGCGGGATTGACTTGGTGTTGTTGTGTACGCCGCCTGCGTTCCGTCCGATACACTTTCTGGCGGCGGTGGAAGCGGGCACGCATGTGTTTATGGAGAAGCCTGTCGCCGTGTGTCCCGAAGGGGTGCGGATGGTGCTGCGCGGCGGCGAGATTGCCCAGCAGAAGCGGCTGGGTGTGATGCCTGGCACGCAGTACCGCTGGCATCCGGGCTATCAGGGCGTGATTGAGCGCCTCCGTGCAGGGCACATCGGCGAGATTCGCGCCGCCTACGCCTACTACAACGCCGCCAGCCCCGCCCCGCGCCCCCGCGAAGCAGGCTGGAGCGATATGGTCTACCAACTGCGCAACTGGCTGTTCTACACCTGGCTGGCAGGCGACCAGCCTGTGGAGCAGTTCGTGCATAACATCGATGTCATGAACTGGGTGATGGGCAGCGTGCCCGTGCGGGCGATGGCGATGGGCGGCAGACAAGTGCGCACTGCCCCCGAATACGGCGATGTGTACGACCACTTCGCGATTGAGTACGAGTACCCCAACGGCGTGCGCGTGCTGGCGATGTGCCGCCAGATGGACAACACCGCCTATCGCGTCTCCAACACGGTGGTCGGCGCGGAAGGGCAGGCGCTGATGGAGCAGTTCACCAACTTCTATGTGCGCGGCAAAGAGACTTGGGAGCCCGGCAAGCAGTGGCTGAACCCCTATGTGGAGGAGCATCGCGTGCTGATACAGAGCATCCGCAAGGGCGAACCGATTAACGAGACGCGCACGATTGCCGAAAGCACGCTGACGGCGATGATGGGACGCATGTCGGCATACACGGGCAAAATCGTGACTTGGGAGGCGGCGTTGAACTCCAAGCTGAACTATGTGGAGCGCGTGATAAACATCGATTACGACAGCCCCGCGCCGCACGACCCTGTACCGATACCAGGCAAGACGCCGCTGATATAGGCGGTACACTATCGGCGTGCTGGGCGTTGGGCTTGGGCTGATTGCGACGGTTGCGCTGACGCTGCTGGGTGGCGTGTGGGCGCGCCGCTGGACGCCGAACCGCTTGGAGCAGTGGGCGTATGGTGGCGCGCTCGCGTTGGCGGTTTGGTCGTACCTGATTGCGGGCTGCGCCGCGCTGGGGTGGATGGGCGCAGTGCCGTGGACGCCGCTGGTTGTGGTGGGGGTGTTGGGCGTTGGGCTTTTACCCCCCTCCTTAAGGTTCCCCCCGCTTCGCGAGGGGAACCGCGAAGCGGGACAGGTTCCGCCGCTTCGCGAGGGGTATCAAGCAGGCGCGGGTTCGGTTCCCCCTGCGAGCAGGGGGAACCTCAAGGAGGGGGTTGTATCAGGCGCAGGTTCGGCTCCACCTGCAGGCAGGGGGAACCTCAAGGAGGGGGTCGCATCGTCCGCCGACAGGTGGGTACAGGGGGCACTACTTGCCCTCTCCGCTGCGCTCGGCGTGTTGAGCCTCCTACTCTGTGCCCTGCCGCCTGACGGCAACGAGTGGGACGCGCTTGCCTACCACCTCGCCTTCCCCAAGCTCTACCTGCAGGCGGGCAGAATGGTGGAGATTCCGTTTATGCACCAGAGCTACTTCCCGCCGTTGCAGGATATGCTGTATCTGTGGGGGCTAAGCGTGGCGGGCGAGTCGGCGGCGAAAGTGACGCATTGGGCAGTGGGACTGCTTACCGCGCTGGGTGCAGCGGGTTTTCTGCAGCGGCGGGGCGTGTCGGGCGCGTGGGGGTCAGTGCTGATACTGGGCGCGCCTGCGTTCCTGTGGCAGATGTTCAGCGCATACGCCGACCTTGCGACTGCGCTCTATGCGTCGCTGGGCATGTTCGCACTGGCATATGCCGTGCAGGAGGGTAATCGGCGTTGGCTATGGCTGTCGGGCGCGCTGATGGGATTCGCGTTGGCGACGAAATACACCGCGCTGTTCACGGCGGGGCTGTGGGGGCTGGTTGGGCTGGTGTGGCTCGTGCGAGCGGGTCAGGCGCGGCTGGTTCCGACGCTGCTGGGCGCGGGGCTGCTGGCGGCGGCGATTGGCGCGCCGTGGTATATCCGCAACGCACTCTGGACGGGCAACCCCGTGTACCCGTTCGCCTACGAGATTTTCGGGGGCAAAAACTGGAGCCAAGCACAGGCGGACGCCTACCGCAACGACCAGCTCAAGTTCGGGCTGGGGCGCGAGCCTGCGCAGCTGCTGCTCGCGCCGTGGCACTTGACGGCAACCCCCGCGCCGTTCACCGACCCGATTGGCGCGCGGGTGGGCGGGCGGGTGTTTCTGTTGCCGTCGCTGGGGGTGGGCGCACTGGCGATGCCCAGCGTGTGGCTGTCGGGCGGATTGGCGCAGGGCGCGGGCTACCTGCTCGCGTTTGTTGGACTGCACACGGTTGGCTGGTTCTACTTGATGCAGCAGGTGCGCTATTGGCTGCTGTTGTTGCCGATACTGGCGGGGGGTGGGTTGGCGTCGGTGGGGCGCGCAGGGAGCTGGGTGCAGTGGAGCTATGCAGGGTTGCTCGCGTTGCAGGCGGGCTTCACGCTGTGGCTGATGGCGAGCGTCTACCTGCCCCTGCTGCCGCTTGCGCTGCGTGACCGCGACGCCTACCTGGACAGACGCCTGCAAATCTACCCCGCCGTGCGCTTCCTGAACCAACAGACGCCCCCCAACGCAGGCGTCATCCTGCTGGACGAAACGCGCGGGTACTACCTTGAGCGGGGCTATCTGTGGGGCAACGCGGGACATCATCGCCTCATCCCCTACGACCAGATGCGTACGGGCGACGACCTCGCGCAGTGGATGACAGCCAACGGCTACACCTACCTGCTCATCAACCGCCAGTTCACGCCGCAGGGAACGCCCGAAGCGTGGCGCGCCCTCTATTATGGCGCCATCGCGCAAGGACGCCTCCAACTCGTGTTCGCGCAGCGGATGGTGGAAGTATACAAAATAAGCGATGCGGGCACTCGAAACTAAAAAATCATGATGGTCTAGTGGTTTCTGATTGGGAGCGACCCCGCCGCCCGCGCGGAGGTGAAGATCATTCCGTTAGGCTACAACCCCATCACGGGGCAGCAGCCCTCGCCACCTGCATCGCGCTGAGACCAATCGTAGAGCGCGCACCTATCCCTTCACCGCGCCTGCGGTCAAGCCCGCCACAAACTCGCGCTGCAGGTACAAAAACAGCGCCATCACGGGCAGGATGCTCAGCAGCGTGCCCGCCATCAGCATTCCGTACTGCTGCTGATAGATGCCCACCATTTGCGTGAGCGCAATCGGTAGGGTGAACCGCTCCGCACTGTGCAGGATAATCTGCGGCCACAGGAACGAGTTCCACAGCCCCATAAAAGCAATCAGCACGAACGCGCCAATCATCGGGCGCACGGTGGGAACCACAATCTGCCAGTAAATCTGGAACTCGGAGCAGCCGTCGATGCGCGCAGCGTGAATCAGCTCCGTCGGCACGCTCAGCATCGCCTGTCGGAACAGGAAGATGCCGAACACGCTTACCGCGCCAGGAATCAGCAGCCCCGCGTAGGTGTCCACCAGCCCCAAGCGGTAAATCAGCTCGTAGGTCGGCGCGAGCGTCACCTGTCCAGGAATCAGCAGCGTTGCCAGCATCAGCAGCGTAATCGCCCGCTTGCCGCGAAACTCGTACTTGGCAAGCGCGAAGCCCGCCAGCGACGAGAAGAATAGCTGAATCACCACCCCCGCGCACGCGACGAACACGCTGTTGGCGACAAAGCGCAAAAAGTCCACCTGCGTGAACAGGTCGTAGAAGTTCTTCAGGCTGGGGTTGGGCGAGAAGAAGGTGTACGAAAAGAGGTCTTCGGGCGCTTTGAGCGCGGCGGCAAGCAGCCACACCAGCGGCGTGAAGGTAATCGCCGCCAGCGCCAGCAGCAGCGCCATCGTTAGCCCGCGCAGCGCGAGGGTCATCGAATGTAGAGTTCGCGGGGCAGGGAAGGATTCCTGCAGGCTTGAGGTATATTCTCGCTCGATGACTGCGGAGACGCTTGTGGGGAAGGCGATCGAGTTGGCAGCGGCGACCTTGCCGCGACGCAAGTTCACGCGCGAGGAGTATTACCGCCTGGCAGAGGCGGGCATCCTGCGCGAAGACGAACGCACGGAGCTGATTGAAGGGGAGATTGTGACGATGGTTCCGATAGGTCCCGAACATGTGGCACAGACAACAGAACTGCGCGAGCGTATACAACGCTTGTTCGGCAAGGGCTACCATGTGCGTGAGCAAAGCCCCCTCGCGCTGGACGAGAGCGAGCCTATGCCCGACCTCGCTGTCGTGAAGGGCAAGCCTGCGGATTACAAGCATGCCCACCCCACTTATGCCGTGCTGGTGATTGAGGTCGCGCAGAGCAGCCTGCCCTATGACCGCACGGTGAAGACCAGCCTGTACGCCAAGGCGGGCATCCCCGAATACTGGATTGTTGACTTGGAGCATCGGCAGCTGGAGGTCTATCGCGAGCCAATCGAGTCGCCCGATTCGGCGTTCGGCTACACCTACCGCGTGCGCATGCTGTTGCAACCGAGCGACACGATTGCCCCGCTGGAGCGACCGAATCGTTCGGTGCGGGTGGGGCGGTTGTTTGTGGTGTAGGGTTCTACTCTCCTACCAGCGCGTACAGTCCCTGCAGAGTCTCTTCGAAGGTAGGTTGCTCATCGCGGGATTGGCGCAGGAACTGGCGGATGGCGTCCATGCGGGCGACGGCGAAGTCCACAGTAGGGTTCGCGCCCTGCTGGTACGCGCCAATCGCAATCAGGTCTTCGGCGTCGCGGTAGGCGGCGAGCAGTTGGCGCAGGCGGTTGGCGGCGCGCAGGTGTTCGGGCGCGACGATGTTGGGCATCACGCGCGAGAGGCTCGCCAGCACATCGATCGGCGGGTAGTGCCCCTGCTGCGTGAGCGCCCGCGACAGCACGATATGCCCGTCCAGAATCGCGCGGGCGGTGTCGGCGATGGGGTCGTTCAGGTCGTCGCCGTCCACCAGCACGGTGTAGAGCGCGGTGATGCTGCCGTGTGCGCTGTTGCCCGCGCGTTCCAGCAGGCGCGGCATGAGGGCGAACACGGATGGGGTGTAGCCGCGCGCGGCGGGCGGCTCGCCTGCCGACAGCCCAATCTCGCGCTGCGCCATCGCCAAGCGCGTCAGCGAGTCCATCATTAGCAGCACCTGCTTGCCCTGATCGCGAAAGTATTCGGCAATCGCGGTGGCGGTGAAGGCGGCTTTCTGGCGCACAATCGCGGGCTGGTCGGAGGTGGCGACCACCAGCACGGAGCGTTGCAGCCCCTGCTCGCCGAGGCTGTCTTCGATGAACTCGCGCACTTCGCGTCCGCGCTCGCCGATGAGTGCAATCACATTCACTTCGGCGGCGGTGTTGCGGGCAATCATGCCCATCAGGGTGCTTTTGCCGACGCCGCTGCCCGCGAAGATGCCGACACGCTGTCCGTAGGCGCAGGTGAGCAGGGCGTCGATGGCGCGTACCCCCAGCGGCAGGGGCGTGCGCAGTGGGGGGCGTTCCAGCGCGGGGGGCGCTTCGGCGAGCAGGGGGTAGCGGCGGTCAATCGGCGGGGCGGGCTTGCCGTCGATGGGGTTGCCCAGTCCGTCCAGCACGCGCCCCAGCAGCGCGTCCGACACGCCCACTGAGGCGGTCTGGCGCGTCGGGATGACCTCGCTGCCAGGCGCGACGCCCGTCAGTTCGCCCAGCGGGGTCAGCAGCGTGCGCCCGTTGCGGAAGCCGACCACCTCCACCTGCAGCGGCGGCTCGCGCCTGCCGCGCTCAATCAGGCAGATCTCGCCGAGCTTCGCGGGCGGTCCCTGCGACTCGATGAGCAGCCCGACCGCACCGACCACGCGCCCATGAATGCGCACGGGGTCTACCGCGCGCACCGCGTCCTTCGCCGCCTGCCAATCCACGATGGTTATTGTCGGCAGGCGGGCGCGCGTGGCTTACCTACCCGCCTGTCGGTATGGGATAGGGGAAGCTGCGGTACTCGTGTTCGAACGAGCCGTCGTCGTAAAGGTCTACTAAGCCCCAGCCTGGAGGCGTCTGATGGTAGTTGCCCGCCCACCACCTGCCGCACACCGCACCGTCGCAGATGTAGGTCACGCCGTTGTAGACCACGCGGTCAAACAGGTGGATGTGCCCGCTCAGGCACAGCTTCACATTTTTGTGTTGGTGGAACAGCTCCACGATGCGCCGCGCGTCGATATGCACCCACGCGCCCGGAACCACCCAGTCGCCCGATTTCTCGTTATCGCCGTCGAACAGCGCACAGGCGGAGACGATGGGCATATGCGACAGCACCAGCACAGGGGTCGTGGCGGGCGTGCGTTGCAGCTCCGCCTTGAGCCACTCGAACTGCTCGTCGTCCAGCCGTGCCTTGTAGCCGTTTCCGTGCGGGAAAGTGCCGTCCAGCACGATAAACTTCCAGCCCGCCTGTTCGAAGCTGTAGTAGGGTTTTTCCAAGCCGTAGAGTTCCATCACCCACTTTTTGCCGAACTTGGGCTCGTCGCCTGTGCAGCCGCTGCGCGATTTGTCCCAGCCCCACACATCGTGGTTGCCGATGCAGTGGCGGATGGGGATTTCGCACCGCTCCTTGACGATGCGCATCCACAGGTCAAACAGCACTTTGGCGCGCGCCTCGTTCTGGGCGAACACATCCGAGACGCAGTCGCCGCCGTTGAGGATTAGCTGGGGTCGGTCGGGCATTTCGTGCACGGTCTTGAGGCAGTCCAGCAGCCCGCGCACCGAGACGCCTTCGGGCGCGACATGGATGTCGGTCAGGTGCGCGAGGCGCAGCACACGCTTGCGTTGCGGGGTGGGTGAGGCGTCGCCTGCGCTGCGCAGCGTCAGCCATGCCGCCGCGCCAAGAGTCGCCGCGCCGATTCCTTTCAGCACCTCGCGTCGAGTGAGTTTCTCCATCGGCTCCTCCATAATCTCTCACAATACCTGTGCGGATGTGAAGAGTGGGTTAAGAGTACCTGAAAAGACAGTCTAACTCGGTCAGACACGGCGTAAATCTGGCAGGAATCGAGAACAGTGCGTTATATCCTTAGCTTACAGGAGGTGCGATATGTCCAACGGAAGCGGTAGTTCGAATGCGACCTTGATACTGGTGCTGGGAATTTTGGGAATCGTACTGTGCGCACCACTCGGTATTGCGGCATGGATTATGGGCAATCATGCGCTTCGGGAGCTTGACCAAGGCTTTGGCGATCCGAGTACGCGCGGGATGGTGGTCGCAGGGCGTATCTTGGGGATTATTGCCACTGTGTTCTATGCGATAGGTTGTGTGGGCTATATTCTCTATATTCTCTTCGTCGCTCTTTTTCTCGCATCGGTGGGGATGCGATAAGTTAGCGTTCGCTGCCAGGCGTCTCCACAATCAGCGTCACGGGTCCGTCGTTTTGCAGGCGTACTTGCATCGCTGCGCCGTAGACGCCCGTCTGCACGGGGACGCCCTCTGCGTGTAGGTACTCGCAGAACTGGCGGTAGAGCGTTTCGCCCTGCTCATAGGGAGCGGATTCGGTGAAGCTGGGGCGTCGCCCTTTGCGGCAGTCGCCGTACAGGGTGAAGTTGGAGACGACCAGCATCGCGCCGCCAACCTCCTGCACGCTAAGGTTCAGCTTGCCCACTTCGTCCTCGAAAAAGCGCAGGTGCGCGAGTTTCTGGGCAAGCCAGCGGGCATCTGCCTCTGTGTCTGCGTGGTGGACGCCGAGCAGCACGAGCGCGCCCTGCTCGATGCGCCCCACGATGCACCTCTCCACTTCCACCTCCGCCCACCTAACTCGTTGCACGACGGCTCGCATCCTTGCCTTTGCCCTCCATCAGTCGTGAGACCGCCAGCACATCTTCCAGCGAGGCGAGTTTCTGGGTGATGGCGCGCAGCTCTTGGGCGCTGTGGACTTGCACGACCATGTCCACCTGCGCGGTGAGGTTCGGCGTGCGTTTGACGCGCACATCGGCGATGTTGACCCCCGCCGTGCCCAGAATCGTGGTGATGTCGCCCAGCACGCCAGGGCGGTCGAGTGTTTCGAATCGCAGCGCGGCGGGGTAGGTGTGGTCTTTGTGCGCCAGCCACTCGATGTGCATAATGCGTTCGGGTTCCTTCTCTTCGAGGGCGCGCAGGTTGGGGCATGCGGCGCGATGCACGATGATGCCGCGCCCGCGCGAGATGTAGCCGCGCAGCTCGTCGCCGGGCAGCGGGTAGCAACAGGTGGCGCGTCGGGTCATGTAGCCGTCGGCGTCTTCGATTTGCATCGCGCGGATTTCGCGTCCCGCTGTGGTCGGCGGGGCGGGCGCGTCTGTCGGGGGTGCAGGCGGCGAAGCGCCGCGCACGCGCTGCACAACTGCCTGCACGCTGGTCAGTCCCTCGCCGATGCTGGCGTACAGGTCGTTCTCGGTGCGCAGGTTCAGCGACTTCAGGATTTCGGGTAGCGCGTCGCGGAACGCGCTGGTGGGCAGGCGCAGCCGTTCCAGCTCGCGCTCCAGCACGCTGCGCCCGTGCGCGATAAACTCCGCGCGGCGCGCCTCGCGAAAATAAGCGCGTATCTTGCTCCGCGCGCTGGAGGTGCGCACGATGCGCAGCCAGTCATAGCTCGGCTGCGGGGTCTGGCGGGTGAGTATCTCGACCACATCACCTGTGCGCAGCTTGTAGTCCAGCGGCACCATGCGTCCGTTCACTCGTGCGCCGACGCAGCGATGCCCTATCTCCGTGTGGATGCGGTAGGCGAAGTCGATCGGCGTCGAGCCTTCGGGCAGGTCAATCAGGTCGCCCTTCGGGGTGAACACCAGCACCTCATCGGTCGCCATGTCGCGGAAGACGCTGGTGAGGAACTCCAAGTTGCTCTTGAAGTCAGTCAGGTCACGCAACTGCTGCTGCAGGGAGGGCAGTTGCAGGGGCTTCTGATCCGCGCCCTCTTTGTAGCGCCAGTGCGCCGCGACGCCGTACTCGGCGACTTGGTGCATTTGCCAAGTGCGAATCTGCACTTCGAGCGTGCGCTCGTTTGGACCGATGACTTTGGTGTGCAGCGACTGGTAGCCGTTGGGCTTGGGCGCGGCGATGTAATCGTAAAACAGCGCGGGAATCGGCTTCCACAGTTCGTGAACAATCCCCAGCGCCATATAGCACTCCTCTACCGTGTCGGTCAGCACGCGCAGCGCGATGATGTCGTAGATTTGGTTGTAGTCCAGTTGCTGCTGTTGCATCTTGCGGAAGATGCTCCAGAGGTGTTTGGGGCGTCCCATCACATCGGCGCGCACGCCGCGCTCCCACAGCCGCTCCTTGAGGGTGTGGATGAGTTGCAGCACTTCCTGCTGGCGTTCGGCGCGGGTCTGGGCGACCTTCTGGCTGATGTCGCGATACTCTTGCGGGTAGAGGTACTTAAAGGCGAGGTCGTCCAGCTGCGCCTTGATTTGGTAGATGCCCAGTCGGTGGGCGAGTGGGGCGTAGACCTGCAGCGTTTCGGCGGCGATTTGTACCTGCTTTTCGCGGGGCATCGAGTCGAGCGTTTGCATATTGTGCAGGCGGTCGGCGAGTTTGATGACCATCACGCGCAGGTCTTCGGCAACCGCCACCAGCAGTTTGCGCAAGTTGTCGGCGGACTTGGCGATGCTCATGCGGCGTCGGCTCGCCTCGTTGAAAATCTCCATCTTGCGCTCGGAGTGGTGCAGTTTGGTGACGCCTTCCACCAACTGGCGCACGGTCGTCCCGAAGCGTTGCTCCAGCTCTTCGGGTTGGGTGGCGGTGTCTTCCAGCACATCGTGCAGCAGTCCCGCGATGACGGTGTTGACCCCCATCTGCAGGTCTGCCAAGATGTGCGCGACGGCGAGCGGGTGCGTGATGTACGGCTCCCCACTTTTGCGTTTCTGCCCGTGGTGGCGCTCTTCGGCGAACAAGTACGCCTCCACCAGGCGCGAGGTATCGGCGTCGGGCGCGTAGTCCCGAACCTTCTCGATGAGCGATTCGACCTGTTCAGGGAGTTCGTAATCCAGCGCCTGCATCCTACATCACGCGCATCACATCGATGTCGCGCTCATCGTCGCTGATGGGCGGCAAGGTCTGCAGCAAGTGCAGCTGCGCCTGTATGTCCTCCTCGTCGCGGGCGAAGATGGGGTCGCCGTTCTCGGTCGCCATCTGCCAGAGCATCGCGTCGCGCGGGGTAATCAGCATCAGGTCCAGGTAGTAGTCGGGGTTGACGATGGGGTGCAGGCGCGCGGCGAGTTGGCGCATGGTCTCCAGTTTGTCTTCGTGGGCGAGCGATTCGTCGAGCCACACGCCGAAGGTCGCGTCGCTTTGCATCACGCCTTCCGCGCGCACGGTGAACGCCAGCGCCACCGTCACCGCCTCGGTCTGCTCGAACACACTGACCAGCATCGGCACGCGCTCAGCGGGTATCGGCTCACGCCCCTCAGGACGCGGATCGTCCAAGAAACTGCGTTCGTCAGTCATGGTAAACGGTCTCCTGTGGTAGTATACCTAAATTTAACCTGCTCTATGGCAGCGCGTTGGCGATGGCTTGATAGGCTTGGCAGGTTTTGCAGTTAGAGGCGCCATCAGGCGGGGCGGGTTGCGAGAGGATTGCCCACGCGCGTGCCAGCAGCTCGTCAATCCACGCGTCGCGCCGCAGGATGGGCACCCAGTGCGCGTGGAACTCCATCAGGAAGCCGCGCGTGTTAATCTTGTCGGGGCGGTCGACTTCCGTAAGCGGGTCGTAATACATCAGCCCCAGCGTCCGCACGCGGCAAGGGAAGGGATAGCCGCTGCGCGGCGCAAGGTTCTCGGCAATCCGCGCGTAGACATTCAACTGCACCTCATACAGCGGGCGTAAATGGTCTTTGGGATTATAGCGGGCAGTCTTGTAATCGATGATGATGAGGCTGCCGTCGGGCGCGCGTAGAATCTCGTCGGGCGTACCTCGCAGTTGGAGCGAGCCGTGCCCCGTCGCGATTTTGAACCAGCTGTGGTGAGGCGAGGGCAACGGCTCGCCGTGCAGCCCGAACCGCTCGAACCAGTGGGGCAGGCGCTGGGCATGCTGCAACGCTGCCTGAAGCACTTTCTTGGAGTAGGAGTCGATACTACTGAAGATGCCTGGAAACGGGGAATCGGGCGCGCCGATTCTCTGATGCAACCAGAAGCATCGCTCACAGGCGTCGGGCAGCGCAAGTGCGCCAAGCGTCCGTGCGCTCAGAACATCCCAATTCGTGCGCATAGTGTGCGGGGAATACGCTACGGCGTGGTCGATTCCTGCTGTCGTCGCTCGCGCAGCACGCGCCATGCGAAGCGGGGCAGGTTGCGCACCTTTTTGATTTTACGCGGGTCTTGGATGAGTCGCCAGAGCCACTCGCCGCCGACGCGCTGGAGCCATTTGGGGGCGCGCTTGACCACCCCGCCGTACACATCGAAGCTGCCGCCGACGCCAATCATCACGGGCACGCCGAGTTGCTGCCGATGCCGCCACGCCCACTTCTCTTGGCGCGGCATGCCCATCCCGACCAGCAGCACATCGGGCTGCGCGGCGGCGACCTGCGCGACGATGGCAGGCTCGTCGGCGGAGGTGAAGTAGCCGTGCTGCACGCCGACAATCTGCGCGTTGGGGTAGCGGGCGAGCAGGTTCTGCGCAGCGCGTTCCGCAACGCCAGGCGCCGCGCCCAGCAGGTAGAGCCGATAGCCCTTTGTGTGGCTTAGGTGCGTCAATCGCTCCACCAAGTCCACGCCCGACACGCGCTCAGGGAACGGCTGCCCCAACCGCCTGCCTGCCCACAGCAGCCCAAAGCCGTCGGGGGTCACCAGCGCTGCGGTCTCCATCAGCGCGTGAAACTCGGCGTCCTCCAGCGCTATTAGCACCGCGTTCGCGTCGGCGGTAATCACCAGGCTCGGCTCCGCGCGGCGGATAAGCCATTCGATGTGCTGCAGCGCATCGTCCATCCTAACACGGTGCACGCGCACACCCAAAATGCGCGCTTCCAGCAACGGGGTCGCTCTCTCCTCCTGCAACGCACGCTCCATGCGCCCTAAAAGATACCCGTCCGCAGTGCAGATGTGCTATAATAGAGTGGGTTCGCCCGAAAGGAGCTTGACTATGCGGACGATTAGCGGAGCAATAGCGGGTTTTGCTTTGACGGTATCGGTTTATGGGCAGGCATTTGTCCATCAGAAGTTAGGCGAAGGCTTTACGCAGGTTGGCACAGGGATTCTGACGGAGAGCGGACTGCCGTTTTGGTCGGCAGTCGCCTCGGGCAGCAACTTGGACATCTTCCGAATCACGGGCAACACCAACTTTACGGCGGCGATTCTGGGGAGCAACCGAATCGCGTCCCCCGTTGCGTACCATCCGACGGCGGGTCTGCTCTGGGAAGGTCAGGGCAGCGCGCTGGGCAGCGGGAATGCGGATGTGTTCGTGGAGACGACCAATATCAGCGCGTCGGTGCTGGGGTCGGGGCGCACAGCGTTCGGATTCGGGTTCACCAGCGCGGGTCAGCCCGTGTGGTACGGCACGGGCAGCGCGAATAGCGACAACCTGGACATCTTTCGCGGCGGCACGAACATCACCGCTTCAGTGCTGGGCAACGGCGCGCGCGACGCCGTGCCGATGGCGCTTGTGAACGACCGCCTGCTCTGGGACGGCTCGGGACCGAACACAGGCGTCAATCGCGATGTGTTCCGCACCGATTTGGTCAACCTCTCCACGACCAATATCTCACAGTCGCCACTGGGCAGCAACCGTTTCGCGGTGGCTGCTGCGCTCAACGCGAACGGCGACGCGGTCTGGTACGGCAGCGGCTCGGCGACGGGCGACTACAACGATGTGTTTTTCAACAGCACGAATGTGAGCTTCCCTGTGATTGGCGGTGGGAACATCAACAACCCGCGTGATGCGGTCGCCTTCGATGTGAGCGGGAACAACCTCATCTGGCAGGGGCGCAGCGCGACCACGAGCCAGTTCTTCGACTCGTTCGTGACCACCATCAGCGGCGGCACGGTGAACATGAGCCAATCGCCGTTGGGCGCGGGGCGGGATAGCATCCCGCGCGATGTGGAGGGCGCGTCCGTGTTGTGGAGCGGAATTGGCGATAACACGGGCAACATCGATGTGTTCGTGACCCGTCCGGGCACAACGCGCAACCTCAGCCAACTGCACTTCGGCGGGGGCAGTACGCCGAATGTGCGCGAAGGCGATGGCATCGGCGTGTTCGCGAGCGGCAATGCGTTCTGGCTCGGCAAGCACAGCTCCACCAACGAGAAGGTACACCTGTTCCACTACAACTGGAGCGCGAACAGTAGCACGAACCTCGTACAAGAGGCGGTGAACCGCGACGCGGACGCGACCTACCTTGCGCACAACAGCGCGGAACAGGTGCTGTGGGCAATCCCCACCAGCGGCGGCAGCTACGAGGTCTATCTCTCCACGCCGAACATCACGACCACACTGCAGGGCACCGTGACCATCGCGGGGTTTGTCGGCAACACGAACCAGATTGCGCTCACCATCCGCCAGATTGACCCCTACACAGGGACTGTGGCGGCGACCCGCACGGGCAACATGAACAGCGGGTTCACCTACTCGATCCCCGTGACGCCGGGCTTGTATAATGGGCTGCGAATTACCGCGCCGCGCTGTCTGGCGCGGAACATTCCTGGGCTGCGTCGCCTGCTGGGCGCGACGACGGTGGACTTCAGCTTGACGCTCGGCGATGTGAACGGCGACAACATCATCGACGACGGTGACTTGCTGGAAGTGCTGTTCAACTTCGGCAATAGCACCACCGCGCCCGCCGACCTGAACGGCGACGGCATCGTGGACGACGCCGACCTACTGATTGTGCTGTTCAACTTCGGCGCACAGGGAGACTAACGATGCGCCTCAGTTGCGCCGCCTATTCCTTCCGAGAGGCTCTGACCAAGCGGGAGATGAGCCTCTCGGACTTCATCCGCCTGTGTGCGGAGCTGGGGATGGACGGGGTGGAACTTACGGGCTACTACTTCCCCGACACGAACCGCGCCACGCTGAACGCGCTCAAGCGTGAGTGCTTTCGGCACGGGCTGGCGGTTTCGGGCACAGCGACGCGCAATCACTTCACCCACCCCGACGCCGACTTCCGCAAGGCGCAGTTGGAGCATGTGAAACAGTGGGTGGATATCGCGGTTGCGCTGGGTGCGCCGATGCTGCGCATCTTTGCGGATCAGGGCATCCCGCAGGGCTACTTGGAGGCGCAGGCGTATGAGTGGTCGCGCTCATGCATCGAGCAGGCGTTGTCGTATGCGGAGGCGCAGGGCGTCGTGCTGGCGCTGGAGACCCACTGGGGGCTGACCGCCGACGCCGAACGCACCTTGCGATACATTCGCGACCTCAAAAGCGACTACTTCGGCATCCTACTGGACGGCGCGAACACCCGCGAGAACCACTACGAGATGATCGAGAAACTCGCCCCCTATGCTGTGAGCGTGCATGCCAAAACGCACTCACGCAATACCCGCGACGAGTTTTTCGAGCTGGACTACGAGCGCATCTTCCGCATCCTTCGGGCAGCGAACTTCAAAGGCTATGTCGCTATTGAGTACGAATACACGGAGCCTGCCTTGCCCGCCGTAAGCCGATTCGCCAAAAAGCTCCTTGCCTTGCGCAATCGCGGGCGTTAGAAATGGCAGGAATTCAGTCGGTGGTGCTGAACCTATTCTCCAGAGACATGTAGCGTGGGACACTGCTGACCCCCTCCTGCAGGTTCCCCCTGCACGCAGGGGGAACCGCGCTCCAATGGTTCCCCTCACGAAGTGGGGGGAACCTGAAGGAGGGGGCTGTCCCACAACATGTTGAGGAGGTATCTATGCGAGCATGGATGACGCTGATGGCAATCGCGCTGCTGTGCGTGGGTCTGCTGGCGCAGCAGAAGCCTGCGCCGAACCCGATCAAGACAACGGTTGCTGCACTGCTTGAGAACCCCGACAAGTTCCATCGCAAGATGGTTCAGGTAGAGGGCGAGGTGGACGACCTCAAGAAGAAAACCTCGCGCGTGGGCAACCCGTACACGACCTTCAAGCTGGACAGCGGTGGCAAGCAAATCACTGTGTTCAGCTACGGGCACCTGTCTGTTGAGGAAGACGACAAGGTGGTCGTGGTGGGCAAGTTCTACAAGGAGCGGCGTGTGGGGCGCAGCACCTTCAAAAACGAGATCGACGCCAGCCCGAAAGAGGGGGGAAGTGTGCGTAAGAAGCAGTAGCCCCTACAATGGCTCGAAGTGGCAACTGAAGTGGCGCAGAAACGGCGTCTGCCAAGTGATGCGGTAGCCGCGTAGCTGCTCGCGCCGACGGTAGACCTCCAGTATCACCTCCACCACATAGTCTACATGGCTCTGGGTGTAGACGCGGCGGGGGATGGCGAGGCGCACCAGTTCGCGTGGCGCAGGTTGTTCTGCGCACGTGTCGGGGTCGCGCTGGGCGAACATCACGGAGCCAATCTCGCAGCTGCGTACCCCGCCCAGCCGATACAGCTCCACCACCACCGACTGCCCTGGATACTGCAGCGGCGGGATGTGGGGTAGCATTTGCCCTGCGTCGATGTAGATGGCGTGCCCACCTGGAGGTTGCACAATCGGCACGCCTTCCCGCGCGATATGCTCGCCCAAGTAGTGGGTGGAACGAATACGGTACTGCAGGTAATGCTCGTCCAGCACCTCGCGCAGCCCAATCGCCATCGCCTCCAGGTCGCGCCCTGCCAGCCCGCCGTAGGTGGGGAAGCCCTCTGTGAGGATGAGCAGCTCGCGCTCCTGCTGGGCAAGTGCGTCGTCGTTGGTGCAGAGAAAACCACCGATGTTCGCCAAGCCGTCTTTTTTCGCCGACATGGTGCAACCGTCGGCGTAGGAAAACATCTCGCGGGCAATCTCCAGCGGTGTCTTGTCGGCGTAGCCTGGCTCGCGCAGTTTGATGAAGTAGGCATTTTCGGCGAAACGGCAAGCGTCGATGTAGAAGGGGATACCGTGCTTGCGGCAGATTTGGCTGACGGCGCGAATGTTCGCCATCGAGGCAGGCTGTCCGCCGCCAGAGTTGTTGGTAAGTGTCATCATCACGAGCGGGATGTTCTCCGCGCCCACTTTGGCAATCAGCCGCTCCAGCGCGTCGGTGTCCATGTTGCCCTTGAACGGGTGGGGCGTCGTGGTGTCGCGCAGTTCGGGGCAGGGGAGGTCTACCGCGCGCCCGCCGAGGTACTCGATGTTCGCGCGGGTGGTGTCGAAGTGGGTGTTGTTGGGGATAACACAGCCTGGCTTGCACACCAGCGAGAACAGGATGCGTTCCGCCGCGCGTCCCTGATGCACGGGGATTACATGCCGAAAGCCGAAGATCTCGCGCACGGTCTCCTCGAAGAAGTAGTAGCTACGGCTGCCTGCATACGATTCGTCGCCGCGCATCACGCCCGCCCACTGCTCGGAACTCATCGCTGAAGTGCCCGAATCGGTCAAGAGGTCAATCATCACATCGTCGGCGCGAACGAGGAACAGATTGTAGTGCGCATCGCGCAGGATGGCTTCGCGTTCCGCCTGCGTGGTGAGGCGGATGGGTTCCACGACCTTAATGCGAAACGGCTCGATGATGGTCTGGAATGGCATCGGTAGCCTCCGAATGGGATTGTACCTCCACTGTGATACCCACTGGACGCCACTGCGCCGTTGGTCAACCCCAATATATGGCAAATTCCCACCCAAATTACCCCAATTTTAGGGCTAAGTGGGGCTTCAGCCCTTGACAAATCGTTTTCGATGCGCTATAATATATCCCAGTGGAGACCCAGTGGTAGCTGAGTGGAGACTCAGTGGTAATCACGGGGGAGACCGATGGCGATCTTGCAAGGCGGTAGCACGATTGCGGTGGACGACAAGGGGCGCGTGGTGATTCCCATGCGCTTCCGTTCCAACCTCGGCGAGCGGTTTATCATGACCCGCGGGTTCGAGGGCTGCGTGCTGGTGTTCACCCTGGACCGCTGGCAAGAGTTGAGCCAGAAGTTCGAAAACGGCGCGACCTTCGATCGGCAAAAGATGCAGTTGCAGCGGTTTTTGTATAGCGCGGCGTCGGAGGTCGCCCCCGACAGTCAGGGGCGCGTGGCGATTCCGCAGGAGTTGCGCGAATGGGCGGGCATCGAGCCGAACTCGGAAGTCGCTATCGTCGGTTGTTCGAACCGCGTGGAAATCTGGGAGAAGCTGGCGTTTTATGACCACCTGCGCGAGGTGAAGAATGCCACAGACTTGATCGATTACGCGAGGGATTTGGGGATCTGAAATGCACAAGCCAGTGATGGTGCGTGAGGTGCTGGAGTACCTGAACCCGCCCGTTGGGGGCGTTGTGGTGGACGCCACGGTCGGGGCAGGAGGGCACGCCCGCGCGCTTGCCGAGCGAGTAGGGCGCGAGGGGACGCTCATCGCGCTTGACCGCGACGCCCAGATGCTTGCACTCGCCCAGCAGAACCTCGCCGACATCGCTTGCATGGCGTACTATCTCCACGCCGACTACCGAAGTTTACCTGAAGTGTTGCATGAATTGCAAATAGACGCTGTGGACGCGATTCTGGTGGACATGGGCGTCTGCAGCGAGCAGTTGGACGACCCTGAGCGCGGGCTGGCGTTCCGCTACGACGCGCCGCTGGACATGCGCCTTGACAGGGAACAGCCCACCACCGCCTACCACCTGCTACAGCGGGTGCGGCTGCCAGAGTTGGTGCGTATCCTGCGCGAGTACGGGGGCGAGCAGTGGGCGAAGCCGATTGCCCGAGCCATCATCCGCAGGCGCGACCAAGGGCGCATGAACACCACAGGCGACCTTGCCGCCGCCGTGCTGGAAGCCATCCCGAAAAAGTTTCAGGAGAAGCGCATCCATCCCGCCACGCGCACTTTTCAGGCGATACGAATCGCGGTCAATCGCGAGTTGGACGACCTGCAACCTGCGTTCGAGGCGATGGCGGGGTGTCTGAAGGTCGGCGGCGTCATCTGCGTATTGGCGTACCACTCGCTGGAAGACCGCGCGGTCAAGCACGCCTTTCGGAACCTAAGTCAGCGGGCGCGTGAGCCAGTCGTGGTGGGCGCGCCCGCACAGCCAGCCGACCGACCCGTACTGGAGATTTTGACCCCGAAGCCGTTGGAGCCGAGCGAAGCGGAGGTTCAAGACAACCCCCGCGCACGGAGCGCGAAACTGCGCGCCGCCCGCCGCGTGGGGTAGGGAAGGAGGATGACCATGCGAACAGCCACGAAACCGAGAGCCGAGCAGGGGAGAGGACACACGCCCTCGGCGCGTCCGAGACCGCCGATAGCGCAGCCTGCGCGCCCGCGTCGTAAGGCGCGCCCGCGCCGAATACCGCTGCTGCCGATGGCTATCATCGCCACCGTGCTCACAAGCCATATGACCGCCGTGGCGATGCTGAACTACGAACACGCGCGGCAGGCAAGCCTGACCCGCGAGATTGACCGCACGCAACTGAACATCGATCGGCTGCGCGGGCAGATTGCTGCGCACACCGACGAAATTGCGCTGCGCCGATGGGCGGAGCAGGCGGGCATGGTGCGTGTCGACGAGCAGCCCGACCTGACGATGGTCGGATTGGACGCGCCCCCGACGCCGCTGTCCAAGCCTGTGGCGATGGGCAACGCTGACCTATGAGGCAACCGATGGCGAACGCACGCCCGATGTATCGGCATGCGACCGTGCGCTTGAAGTCGCAGGAACTGCGGCGGATGGGGTGCGTCGGCGCGGCGCTGGCGGTGGGCGGCGCGCTGGTGGCGGCGCGGGTGGTGCACCTGCAGGTGTTTCAGCACGACGCGCTGTACGATGCGGGCATGCGCCGTCGTCTGCGCCGTCGCCCGCTGCTGGCAAAGCGCGGCGCGATTCTGGATCGGCACGGCAAGCCGCTGGCACAGACACAAATCTGCTGCCACATCGCGATTGACCCCACGAGCGTGCGCGAGCCTGAGACGACAGCGCGTATCCTCGCCAAGCGACTGGACAGCAATCCCACAGAGCTGCAGGCACAGATTGTGCAAGCACAACAGTCGGGACGCCGCTACCTGCGCGTGGCGACCAGCGCGCCGATGGAGCGCTACCAAGCCCTGCGCACCGACCTTGAGAATGCGTTCCGCCACCTCAGGCGAGACGAACGACCCGTGCTGACGCGCGAACAAGTGCCCGCGCGCGCCCACCCGCAAGGCTCGATTGCCCCGCAGGTGATTGGGCTAACGCAGTTGGAGGAGGATAACGTTTTGGGCAACAGGCTGGTCGCCGTAAGCGGCATCGAGAAGGGCTATGATGGCGTGCTGGCGGGCAAGAACGGCGTCGAGGAGGGCGAGATTGCGCCTGGCGGGCTGCTGATTCCCGAAACCATCCGCCAGCGCGAGCTGCCCGCCGACGGCGCGTCGATGCGCCTGACACTGGATACCGCTATCCAGACGGTCGCCGAAGACGCGCTGGAGCAACTCTGGCGCAAGCATCGTCCGAAAGGCGCGCTGATACTGGTGCTGGAACCGCACACGGGCGACATTCTGGCGATAGCGAACCGCCCGACCTTCGACCTTGCCACGCGCAAGGGGCTGCAGCCCCCGCGCAACGACACGCCTGCCGAGCGCAACCGCGCGATGGAGCCGCTGCGCAACCGCGCGGTGGAGTTCCTGTACGAGCCAGGCTCTACCGTCAAGCCGCTGGTGGTGGCGTCGCTGTTGGCGGGAGGCGCGATTAGCCCCACGAGCCGCTACTCTTGTCAAGGCGCACTTCGCGTAGGCAATAAGCCCATTCGCTGCGTGGTGCATGGGCGGGGCAGGGGGCACGGGATGCAGACGCTGGAGGATGTACTGTGCCATTCGTGCAATGTGGCGATGGCGCAGATGGGGCGGCGCGTCGGGCTGGAGGGCGTGTACCACGCGCTGCAACGGTTCCACCTGTTCGAGCCGATGCAAGCGGGCTTGGCGGGCGAGTTGGTCGGACGCACGATTCCGCCCGACAAGGTGCGCTGGGGCAGGGAGCTTCGGGCGACGAACCTTGCGTTTGGGCAGGGGCTGATGGTCTCGCCGTTGGCGTTGGCGGCGGCATACGGCGCGCTGGCGAACGACGGGCTATGGGTCGCCCCTCGCATCGTGCTGGAGCCTGCGCCCGTGCGCCGCGAGCCAGAGCCGATTGTGCCCCCCGAACACACGCGCCTGGTGATTCGCGGGCTGGTGCAGGCAGTAGAGGAGGGTACAGGCAAACTCGCGCAGTTGAAGGGCTACTGGGTGGCGGGAAAAACGGGTACGGCGCAGAAAGCTATAGAGGGCGGGCGTGGCTATGCGCAGGGCAGGTATATCGCCTCGTTCGTGGGGATTGTGCCTGCGGACGCGCCCCGCGCGGTGATTCTGGTGCTGGCGGACGAGCCGCAGAACGGCTACTACGGCGGCGAGGTCGCCGCGCCTGCGTTCCGCCAAGTGGCGCAGTACCTGATGTGGTACTGGCGCATCCCGCCGTCCCGACGCGAGACGACGCGCACCCAACCAACGATTTTCAATCCGCGCACACGGGCAGGATGAAACGATGCGACTGAGCGAGCTGCTACAGGGTCTACCGATACAGGAGGCGCACGGCGACGCCGAGATTGCGGGCGTCAGCGTCGATTCGCGGCGCGTACAACCAGGCGACCTGTTCGTCGCGCTGGTCGGTCGGCAGCAGGATGGGCATCGGTTCGTCGGCGATGCCTTACAGCGCGGCGCGGCGGCAGTGATCCTGCAACGCGACGCCGACACCTTGCCGCCGAACACCCCCTACGCCCGTGTGCCCGACACCCGCGAGGCGCTCTGGCGCATCGCGCAGCGACTGTACGGCGACCCGACCCAGCACATGCTGACCATCGGCGTCACGGGCACAAACGGCAAGACCACCACCACCCACATGCTGCAGAAGATACTGGTCGCGTGGGGCAAACCGACGGTACTTATCGGCACGCTGGGTGCATGGATCGAGTATCCCGACGGTCGGCGCGAGACGCTAACGCACGAGGGCGAGTTTACGACTCCCGAAGTCTACCAGTTGCAGTCGCTGTTGCAGCGGGCGCGTGCGCTGGGCGCGCAGGCAGCGGTGATGGAGGTCTCGTCGCACGCCTTAGACCAGCGACGCGCTGACGGTATCCGCTTCGATGTCGGGGTATTCACGAACCTGACGCAAGACCATCTGGACTATCACGGCACGATGGACGCTTACGCTGCGGCGAAACTGCGCCTGTTCACTGACTTGGCAGAGCAGTCGGGCAAGCCGTACCGCGCGGTCATCAACATCAGCGACGAGTGGGGCAGGTTATTCGCTGCGAAGGCGAAGGGCGCGGTCTACACCTACGGCGAGTGCGAATGCGCGCTGGTCAGAGCCGTGCGCGCGGAGTATGGACACGACGCGCTGCGCTTCTGGGTGCGGACGGCGTTGGCGACAGGGAGTGCCCTCACCCCCAGCCCCTCTCCCACAGGGTGGGCGAGGGGTGTAGGGGCGCACGGCGGTGCGCCCGCCCATTCCCCCTCTCCCAACGAGTTGGGAGAGGGGGACAGAGGGGGTGAGGGCATACCTTTGTACACCTCGCTAATCGCCCCCTACAATTTATATAACGCGCTGGCAGCGACAACCGCGGGGCTGGCGTTGGGCATCCCGTTGGAAGCGATTCAGCAGGGGCTGGCGAGCCTGTCGCAGGTGCCTGGGCGGTTCGAGCGCGCGCCGATAGACACCGACTACACGGTGATTGTGGACTTCGCGCATACACCCGACGCGCTGGCGCGGGTGCTGCAGGCAGGACGGATGCTGAACCCGACGCGCCTGACCGTGCTGTTCGGTTGCGGGGGCGACCGCGACGCGACCAAGCGTCCCACGATGGGTAGAATCGCTGCCGAACTTGCTGACCGCGTAATTCTGACTTCCGATAACCCCCGCACGGAAGACCCGAACCAAATTCTGCAGCAGACTCTCGCGGGCGTGCCCGACGAGCTGCGCCACAAAGTCGCGCTGGTGGAGCCAGACCGCCGACGCGCCATCGAGTATGCCTTGCACACCGCGCAGGCAGGCGAGCTGATTCTGCTGGCAGGCAAGGGGCACGAGCCGTACCAAATCGTCGGCACGGAGAAGCACCCGTTTAGCGACATGGAGGTCGCGAAGGAGGCAGTAGGAGCGAAGCGATGAGACGAGCCATGCGACTCTCTGAGGTCATCGAGGCGACAGGCGCAAAGCCTGTAAACATTCGCGCGCCTGAAACAGTCGCCGTCACGGGCGTATGCATCGACAGCCGTGTGGTGGAGGCAGGCGACCTGTTCGTCGCGCTGCGGGGCAACCGCACGGACGGACACCAGTACCTACAGGAGGTGTTCGATAGGGGCGCCATCGCTGCGCTGGTGGAGTATGTGCCACTGGGCGCGGAGGAGATGCCCCTGTTGCGCACGCCGAACACGGTTCACGCGCTGGGGCAACTCGCGCGGCACTACCGCAGGCAGTTCAACGCGACCGTCATCGGCATAACGGGCAGCACGGGCAAGACCACCACCAAGGAGATGATTGCCGTCGCGCTGGAGGCGGGCTACCCGAACGCAGTGCAAAAAAGTGCAGGAAACTTAAACACTGAACTCGGCGTGCCGCTGTCGCTGTTCGAGCTGGACGCCGACTGCCAATACATGGTGCAGGAGATGGCGATGCGCGGGCGCGCGCAGATTGCCTACCTTGCGGAGATCGCCGAGCCGCGCGTCGGGGTGATTACGCAAATCGGCTGGTCACACATCGAGCAGTTGGGCAGCCGCGAGGCGATTGCGGAGGCGAAGTCGGAGTTGGTGCAGTCGCTGCCGCCTGACGGGACTGCAATCCTGCCGCGCGACGATAAGTTCTACGATTTCCTGCGGGCGCGATGCGCGTGCGAGACCATCTACACCTTCGGGCGCCACCCTGAAGCGCACGCCCGCCTGACGGAGGTGCAGCTGGGCGAGGACTACACGGCAGGCGTTGTGGCGTTGAACCTGCCCGAGGTGCAGGCGCGGGTATGGGTGGAGCTGCCCTACCTGGGCGAGCATCTGCTGGTAAATGCGACGGCGGCACTGCTGACGGCGGTCGTGCTGGGCGTTGCCCCCGAAGCAGCGGCGCGCGCCTTGCGCCACACCCATCTGCCTGAGATGCGGATGGCGCTGCAGCGTCAGCCCGAAGGGTGGACGCTCATCAACGACGCCTACAACGCGAACCCCGACTCGATGCGCGCCGCGTTGGAGGTGCTGATTCACCAAATCCCTGCGCGCCGACGGATTGCCGTGCTGGGCGATATGAAGGAACTGGGCGCGTACAGCATGCGATTGCACTGGAGCCTGGGACGCTGGCTCGCGGCGCAACCGTTGGACTATGTGGTTTTAGTTGGAAGCGAAGTGCTATGGACGGCGGCTGCCGCCAGGGAGGGCGGATTTCCCCCCAGCCGACTGCTGCACTTCGAGACGCCCCAGCAAGCGCGCGCGTGGCTGCTGCGCACGGTGCAGAAGGGGGACTGCGTGCTGCTGAAAGGCTCGCGCGCGCTGGGGCTGGAGCAGGCGGTGATGCGATGACCGACGCGATGGTGTTCCTGACGGCGGCGCTTGCTGCCCTGATGCTGGGCAAGCCAGTGATTGGCTGGCTGGCGGGCATCCGCGCGCGGCAGACCATCTATGCCTATGCGCCCGAAACGCACCGCGCCAAAGAGGGCACGCCTACGATGGGCGGGCTGCTGATTATGCTGGGGGTCGCCGTGGGGCTGGCAGTATGGGGTGCAACGACGCGCGAGCCGCTGGTTCCTATGCTGGTAATTTTTGCAGGCGCGGCGTGGTTCACGCTCATCGGGCTGCTGGACGACTACTGGATTCGTCGCTGGACGGGGCAGCGCGGGCTGGAGTGGAAGCAGAAACTCGCACTGCAGCTGATTGCGGGGGGCGTGAGCGTCTATGTGCTGTGGCTGGCGGCGTCGGGCGCTGCCGAGCCGCTGCTGGGGAGTGCAAAGGCGGGGGGGGCACAACTGCCGCTGACCCCTGCAACCTTCGCGCTTGGAGTGTTTTGGCTGGTTGGCTGGGTGAATGCGTTCAACCTGACCGATGGATTGGACGGACTGGCGGCGGGGCTGACCGCGCTGGCGATGCTGGGCGTCTATGCCATCGGCGCAGGGCAGGGAAGCTGGGTCGCCTATGCGCTGATGGTCGCTGGAGCGTGCGTCGGGTATCTGTGGTGGAATGTGAATCCTGCGCGGGTGTTTATGGGCGACACGGGGTCGATGTTTCTGGGCGCGAGCTTCGGGCTGCTGACGCTTCGTAGCTTGCTGGATGCGCCTGCGTTGCAGCAGTGGGGCGCGTTCGCGCTGGTTGGACTGGTGTTCGCGGCGGAGATACTGAGCGTCGTCGTGCAGCTGAGTTCGGTCAAGTTGCGTGGGGGCAAGCGCATCTTTCGGGCGACGCCGATCCACCACCACTTCGAGCTACTGGGCTGGGCGGAGCCGACGATTGTGATGCGGTTCTGGCTGGTGGGCGCGATAGCAGCGGCAGGCGGTGTCGCCATCAGCCGTTGGTGAGGCAATGATGAGCGAGTTCGCAGGCAAACGGGTAGCGGTCATTGGCGCGGGGCGCAGCGGCGTCGCGGCGGCAGGCGCACTGACGCGGCGCGGCGCGCAAGTAGAGGTTTTTGACCGAAAGTTGCATGCTGAGCTGCCCTTCGCGAACGCGCTGGCTGAACTGGGCGTTGCCCTGCACGCAGGTACGGACGCACCCGAAAGCTTACACAGGTACGACCTTGTGGTGGTCAGTCCAGGCTTGCCGCCGAGCCACTCGATTTTCGCGCTGGCGGAGGCGGCAGGTGTGCCTGTGTGCAGCGAGGTTGAGCTGGGTTACCGTCTCGCGCGTGCGCCGATTATCGCCATCACCGGCACGAACGGCAAGACCACTACCACGCTGCTGATTCACCACATTCTACGCACGATGGGGTTGCGTGCGCACCTGTGCGGGAACATCGCGGGGATTGACGGCGAGCAGACGCTCACAGAAGCCGCCGAGCGCGCCGCGCCCGACGAGTGGCTCGTCGCCGAAGTCAGCTCCTTCCAACTGCTGCACACGCACGCTTTCCGCCCCAAGATTGCGGTCATCACGAACATTCGCCACGACCACTTGGACTATCACGGCACTTGGGAAGCCTACGCGCTGGCGAAGGCGAAGATTCTGGCGAACCAGACACCCGACGACTGGGCGGTGCTGAACGGCGAGGACGCGGGAGTGGGGTGGTTGGTGGACTATTTGGGGCTGCCCCCCTCCTTGAGGTTCCCCCCACTTCGCGAGGGGAACCGAGAAGCGGGGCAGGCATCTCCGCTTCGCGAGGGGAACCGAGAAGCGGGGCAGGTATCTCCGCTTCGCGAGGGGAACCATGACGACTCGGTTCCCCCTGCAAGCAGGGGGAACCTTGAGGAGGGGGTTGGGCGATTTCAAGTCAAATTCTTCGCCGCCTCCCAGTCGTATGTAGAGCTTTCAGGCGAAAACCTAAACATTGCCGACTTGCCCAAACCCGCCCTTTGGGGCACACACGGCTTGGAGAATGCACTTGCGGCGGCGACAGTCGCCAGCATTCTGGGCTGTACGCCTGACCAGTTGAGCGAGGCACTGGCGAGTTTCGCAGGTGTGCCCCATCGGATGGAATTCGTCGGCGCGTGGGACGGCGTGCGCTACATTAACAATTCGATGTGTACGAACGCCGACGCGCTGGAGAAATCGCTGCAGGCGACCCCAAAACCGTGCCTCGTGATAGCGGGCGGGGTGGACAAAAACGAGAGTATCGCGCAACTGGCGCAGTCGCTGGCGCGCCACGCGGCGCAGGTGTTTCTGATTGGGCAGGATGGCGAGGCAATCGGCGCGGCGTTGGATGCGCTTGGATACACACACTGGCAGTATACCGGCGACTTGGCGCGGGCGGTTGCGGAGGCGTGTCGGGTGGCGCACGCGGGCGACACGGTCATCCTTGCGCCGGGCTGCGCGAGTTTCGACCAGTTCCGCAACTTCGCCGACAGAGGGGAGCAGTTCAAACGCTTGGTACGGGAGGTGCATGGATGCGACAGTCCCACGCCTTGAGAAACGCTCGTCGTCCGATAGAGCCGCCGCGTCAGACGCCTGTACAACCCAGCGTGCGCGTGGCGCGAGTGCATCCTGCGCTGTTGTGGACGCCGTTCGCGCTTGCACTGGTGGGGCTGCTGTTTCAGGGGAGCGTCGCGATTGGCGAGTTGAACCGCTTGACGCGGGACGGCTACGCGCCTGACCCGGTGATGACGCTACGCCCTGTGCTGATGCAGGCGTTGTGGCTGCTGATGGGTGCGGGCGTGCTGTGGGGATGTAGTCGTGTGCGCGGGCGGTTTTGGTTGGCGAGCGCGTGGGTGTGGCTGCTGCTGGGATGGGGCGCGCTGCTGTGGCTCGCGCTCAAAATGCCTGGCGCGCTCACGCTCAACGGTGCAACGCGCTGGATTGGCGTCCCCATCCCCGCGTTGAGCGGCATAACCCTGCAGCCTGCCGAGTTCTACAAACTGGCGACGCTGCTGTGGCTGACGGCGGTGTGCAGCGCGCCGCGTCTGCGCCCGACGCTGGGTTGGTGGCTGGGCGGACTGCTGTGGTTCTCTGGGGTTGCGCTGATTGCTTTGCAGCCCGACAAAGACACGGCGGGGTTGGTGTTCCTATTGGGATTCGGCGTCTGCTTTTTGGGCGGTCTGCGGGCGCAACTGGTGGTATTGGGGGTGCTGGCAGGCGGGTTACTTGTGGGCGCGGTGGTCGCGACGCCGCTGGTGCTGGGCGCGTTGCGCAATCAGCCGTGGGAGACGCAGCCAGGGGCGTATGTGGTCAAACGCATGCAGGCGACGCTGGATCCGTGGGCGCACGAGCGCGAGGCGGGCTATCAGATGGTGCGGGCGCAGATTGCCGTTGGTAGCGGGGGGCTGCTGGGCGTCGGGCTGGGCGCGGGACGCGAGAAGCGCAACCTGCCCGCCGTCGAGAGCGACTACATCTTTGCCGCAATCGCCGAAGAGGCTGGACTGCTAGGCAGTCTGGGTGTCATCGCGTTGCTGGCATTGCTGGTGTGGGCGTGTTTTCAGAGCGCGGCGCGCGCGCCCACCCGCGCAGGCAGGCTTTATTGGGCAGGGCTGGGCATGTGGATTGGCGCAGGCGCGCTGATGAATCTTAGCATGGCAGTGGGCTTGCTGCCGACGATGGGCTTGCCGCTGCCGTTTGTGAGCGCGGGCGGCTCTGCTCTGGTGAGCCTGATGGCTGCCATCGGTATCGGAGTCGCGCTGATGCGGGAGACGCCATGAGGGTCGCAATCGCGGGCGGGATCACAGGCGGGCATCTGTTCCCTGCGCTGGCGGTGGCGCAGGCGTTGCAGGCGCGGGGGCACGCGGTGCTGTATCTGGGCGCGCGGCACGGCATCGAGGGGCGCACACCACTGTCCATCCCGCACGCGCTGCTGGAGATGAGCGGGCTGCGCTCCACGCGGCGCACGCCGTGGTCAGTTGCGCTGACCCTGTGGCGGGCGCGACGCGAAGCGCATCAGCACTTGCGGGCGTTCGGCGCGGAGGTGATGTTCACCACAGGCGGCTATGCGTCCGTGCCAATTGCGATGGGGTTCCTGCGTCTCAGCCGACGCTTGGTGCTGCTGGAGCCTGACGCGCTGCCTGGCAAGGCGAACCGCTGGCTGGCGCGGCGGGCGATTCGGATATGCGTCAACTTCGAGGAAGCCG
>Ga0272449_1000847_pt1 | contig 34324 bp, 28 predicted proteins | sample YNPCB0241_FD_198679 | JGI IMG/M metagenome (GOLD analysis project Ga0272449, IMG submission 198679) | Hot spring sediment microbial communities from Yellowstone National Park, WY, United States - YNP-CB-024-1 | ecosystem: Environmental > Aquatic > Thermal springs > Hot (42-90C) > Sediment... | reverse complement strand
CGGGTTCTCCTTCTTTTACCTCTTCGCCTTTATCCTTCAGCCATTTTTCAACTTTGCCCTTTATCATGGCCATTGTAAGCTTTGGCATCACTATTTCCTTCAAGCTCGCACCTCCAACATCTTGGGATTGTCAAATATATCTAGTTTGACATTGAAAATGAAATCGCGGCTTATTGTCTGAGGTTTAAAAAGAGGCGAGGCTTATTTTTCTCGCATTCTGAGTGATGGAGGCAAGTTCTTGTGGACATACTGAGTATAGCTCATTTAGCCGCAACTTGGCTCCGTCTACCAAGGATTTCGGAGGAGCATTTTAATCATTTCAATATGCACTTTCCCAGCTTTGTACATTCTGCAAGTGCGGGTGTCATATATCCCTGCTTCCCCGACCACAAAGCCCCTGCCCTCCTTGGCAAATGTGTGAAGGTCCGGCGGGTGCCCACCAATTTGATAGTAGGACTTGCCATAGTTTACTGGATAGTTTTCTATCACCATGCTTTTAACTATCGCTTCCAAATCTTCCCCCTCTACCGACTCTATCCAGTAGTGAACAATCCCTCCGTATCTTATTGCATCATCTGAGGTTATGCAAGGCACTTCATATACCCTGGGATGAATGGGCGGTATGGGGGTTGAGCCAAGGGCATGTTTTATTCTTGCGTAAGGAATACCGAAAAATTCAGTAAGCCGCCAAAATGTATCCTCTAAGCCGCTGACTGCTACAACCTGAACCGAGCCCGCTACACTCTCCGTGGGCGTGACGACGAGATATAAGTTCTTAGGAGAGACCTTGCATTTTTCTGCAAGATAATTTGCAACTTTTTCATCGGGGAGTTTTCTAGACTGTACTACAAGAACGGCTACGTCCGAGTTATCCTCATAATCTATCTTATCGAAAACCTTTTGGGGAGCCCTAGCTAAAACTCTCCCAGGCCCGGATATCCAAGCAGAGAACTCCGCTTTTGTGTCGAAAGGTTGTGGCACTATGCCATACCATACATAAGTGCAGAGACCTATCATGGATGGAAAGTCGGTATACACGACAGCAGTGGGGAGACTCGTATCTCCATATGTGACATTTGTGATTTGGACTTCCGCGAGGCCCCCCATTCTTAATTTTGAGGCATATTCTCCAGCCTTATATCCGCCCGGTGCATTTACCCCGCAGTCTAAAACGGTAGTCCCGTTTTTAAGTTCGTTCACTGCGATGTTTAATCTGTCACAGTCTCTTATCATTTCTTTTACGATCTCATACCCGAGTTTATTTACACTCAATTTTTTTGCCCAGCTGGGTTTCCAGATCAAGGAATTCACCTCTCTCGACTCTCCTATTCTTCTTACTTATTAAACTTGTGTTCTCATTTAGCGAACTTTTTTACCCCGTTATTTTAAAATTATCAGATAATCATGTTTAAACAGGGGCGGAGTTGCGTAATCACACCTTGGAACTTATTGCTGGTCTCTGAAATTCTAATTTCTTTGGGTAGCGGTATCATCTCTTTAGTCCTACCTTTATATGCTAAAGATTTGGGGGCAAATTACACTGAAATAGGGTTGTTGGGCTTGGTATTTTTTATTCCTCACGCTTTGTTGCTTGTACCGATTGGAACTTTTTCAGATCGTTACGGGAGAAAACGAATCTTGGTGATTAGCCTAATATTCACATCCATAGTATACGTGCTATTTTCCTTTGCGCGATCTGTTGCGCAACTTATGCTTGCGGGACTTATGGACGGATTTGCCGAGGTTCCAATTTGGATGTGTATACAGGCGATCGTAGCTGATATGCCGGAGGGAAAAAAGAGGGGAAGAGCAATGGGTTTTTACGCTGCTGCATGGAGCGCTGGCTTTACATTTGGGCCATTAGTTGGGGGGTATCTATATGGGGACTTAAACGGCGTCAACCCAGCCCCGTTTTTTGTCGGGGGAGGTGTTGTTTTACTTTCGGCTTTGTTAATAGCGCTTACAAACTTTCCAAAACCCATGTTACATACTACAATAAGTCACGGCTCATTTATTAGGGACTTAAAAAACATTAGGGGTTTTTTCCCTATTTGCATTCTTGGGGTTATTACGGCCGGAGTTGGATCGATTGTCTTTAAACTTTTTCCAGCATATGCGAGTAGCATAGGCCTTTCTTCGTTTGAGGTAGGGTCCATCGTGGGGCTATCTATGTTAATCCGCACTCTGCTATTTGTTCCGATGGGCAGTTTGGGGGATAAAATCGGATTTAATCGAATGGTGAATTACGGCTTGTTAGGTCTAGCCTTTATTTTTGCTTGCATGATGTTTGCAAGAGATTTCTTGCAGTTTGCTTTAGTCCTATCTGTAATGGCGGTTGCGGGCACCATGCTTTATCCCACTTTATTGGCAAAAGCCTCAAAAATAGGAGAAAAACAAGGTATTGGACGTATTTTGAGTATTTATAATTTCTTCACGATGGTTGGATGGGGGATAATGCCCAGTATAGGCGGCATCATTGCGGATTTATTTGATCCGACGGCACCGTTCCTTTTTTCGATGCTTATTACCCTAGCTGCAGTTATCATGAATAAAAGCAATTTGATTAAGGAAAAGATAAGAAAAATTAAATGAATTCATTTATCTACCCTTACAAAAAATTAACATTTTTTGGCCATTGGCTAGGCAAACAATACGACATTTAGATCTGGCATCAATTTATTCGGCTTTGTCTTGTCGGGCGATTTCAGCTGAGATATCCATCGCTCTCGTTAAGACTTCTTCCTCGTCAATCTTTTTAAGCTGTCCTTTTTCCAAGACTACCTCTCCATCGATAATGCTCGTTTCGACATCTGAGCCTTTAGCACAATAAATTAAATTGTTCACTAGATCGTGAACCGGCTCTATGTGTGGTTTGAATAAATCAACAATTATTATGTCTGCCTTCTTGCCCACCTCTATTGAACCTATCAAGTCTTCCATGCCAACTGCTTTTGCACCACCAATTGTAGCCATCTCCAACACTTGATAGGAAGAAATTACAGATGGATCAAGTTTTGACACCTTATGGACTAGAGCTGCAGCTCGCATTTCCTCAAACATATCCAGCAAATCGTTACTCGCAGCACCATCGGTGGCAAGTCCTACGGTAATTCCCTTCCTGAGCATCTCTGGAATTGGTGCAACACCGGAGCCGAGCTTCATATTGCTTTTCGGGCAATGGACTATTTTGACGTTTTTCTTTTTGGCCAAATTGATTTCCCTTCTAGAAAGCCAGACACAATGGACTGCAATGAAATTTCCCACATCCAAAAGCCCTAAATTGTCCACATACTCCAACGGCCCGCTTTTAAAATTTTTTTCTGAGAACTCCACTTCGTATTTCGTCTCCGCTATATGCATATGGATGCCGGAGTTAAACTTTGTTGACCATTTAGCTACTTTTTCCAAAAGCTCTTCAGAACAACAAAAAGGTGCAGAGGGACCGAGCATGCACCTGATCCTGCTTTCTTTTTTATTCCACCTTTCAAAAATTTTGTTGATGAGAATTTCCACCTCTTTCTCGGGTTTTATGAGGTCTCCCGGAACCCATTTGTCCGCAAGCGTGGGGGCATAAATACATCTTATCCCCGCATCTTCGGCAGCTTTTGGGATTTTCAAATCGATTCTGTCATTATTTAGGACGCATGTAGAACCGGATTTTATCAACTCGATATTTCCTAACAGATTAGAAAAGTAAGCCACATCTGGATGTTGAGCCCTGCAAAACGGATATAGAACTTTATCACACCAATCCACCAGCGGGAGATCGTCTGGCATACCCTTTAAGAAATTTTGGTACAGATGCACGTGGGTGTTTATAAGCCCAGGTAAAACCGCTTTACCTCTTGCGTCTAAAACCTTGTCGGCGCGATAGTCCCTGCAGCCCTCATTTTCACCCACATCGATTATTTTATCTTTTTCAATCGCCACGAATCCATCTCTAATTATTTTCTTTTCCTTGTTCATTGTTACGATATCACCGCCTTTTATTAGAATGTCAACCAATTTGCTCCCCAGTAAAGATTTAAAGAACTAGAATTAAAAACAATTGACAAAGAAGGAGAAAGGTGATATATTTTGGATTATAAAGGGGTAGAAGTTGAAGATACCTACTACGAATGTACTGACCTCATAATCTCTAGAGTGTTGCTCACAGCTATTTCTGAAAGAGTGGCTCTTCAAGAAGCAATTTTTTTGAGCGGCTTTAGCGTTATAACTGCGGCTCCAATCCAAGCATGCATAGATCGTCTGGTCCACCCATCCGAAACTCCGGATGGTAGGCCCGGAGTTTTGATTCAATTGAACATACCCTCTTCCCGTAATCATGAAAATTTTGAGAAAGCGGTATCGGATCGTCTCTTTATAGCCCCTCACTTACCAACTTGCTCTCTATTCAACGCAACGCCGAGAGATCAGGAGAAATTTAGGATTCCGGTAGGAGATAGAATACGTAGATGGGGGGACGGCTTTGAGGTTGAGGACGAGATAGATGGAAGGAAGGTGTACAGAATTCCAGTCATGACCGGGGAGATGATAGTAGAAAAATTTTTGGGTGCGTGCGAAGGGACAGATGGCGTTCTGGAGGTCATAACAGAAAATCAAAGTTCTTCCATAATAGCGATGGAAAATGCGGCAAATAGGGTGTTAAATGAGGTTGACGGCGCTGCAATTTTTTGTTTCCCGTTGGGAGGTGTGGTGGGTGCTAAAGTTGGCGGGATCAATTACAAAAATGAAAGGGTGACTATACCCCATATTTATTGCCCGACGATCAGGGAGAAGGTCCCAGAAAGTAAGATCTGCGAGGGAGCCAAATCGGCTTTTGAATTCCCAATTGTCGGCCTGAATGAAAATGTAGTCAAAAATGCGATGAGGTTAGCGATAGAAGCTATCGCCGGCACGCCTGGGGTCAAAAAAATAACAGCACCGTCTTTTGGAGGTCAGTGGGGCAAGCGTAAGATCTATTTAAAGGACGTGCTCCGGGCCTAAGAATGTCCTTGATTGAAAAAATAGTTGATGACGTAGTTAAGGTTCAAGAAACCATTTTAAGCACAATTAAGCGATATAGGCAAATTTCATTTGATGTAAGCCATTGGGATGATCTGCGTGAGGTGAAGAGCCGAATTCGGACACATCCTCGGCAATCGAAAGAAGTACTTGATCTCTATAGGGAGTCGGCGGTTTCTCATTGCGACATCATAAAAAGTTTAACTAGCACAATTGAACCGATCGATGAACCTTATATGGAAAACCTTCAAACTCCGGCCGTAATCGAGCTTCTGTATGAGTTGGACCCCGGGTTCAGGAGATCTTCAGATTTGCTCGTTAAGGCAATTGAAAATTCTCAAGACATTATAGCAGAGGAGGCGATGAAGAGGCGGGCCGGGGCATACGGTCCGACATGGATTGTAGATTATGTTGCAACCCCCGGGTCATTGCTAAATCTATTTGCTAAAATCCTAAGAGGCATAAAAATAGATCGGCTGCACAAATGGACATTTTACACATGCGTTTCAGCGGCCAGGATTACCTCCTACTGTATGATGTTTGGCAGCAAGTTGGACGGATCTCTCAAAGCAGGGGGAGGATTTCAGAAGGCCATTGATGAGGAAGTGTCAATCCTAAAGAAAATGTGGATCGAACCTCTAAAGACTCAGGAGGAAATACTGAGCGGGATAGGTTTTAAATCATTTGATGCCGGGGTTTACATGAAAAAATTCAAAAAAGATATGGAGGATGTTGTCAGCTCGGCCGCTGAAAAGGATGTTCACTATGCAAATATCGCGCTTGTACCTACGTGGGGGGCGGGGGATTTTCATCACATAGGCCAATCAACTTACAATATCTGTAAGGATGACATGGCGATGGCAATTTTCGAGGCCGTTTCAAAGGTGCTTATAAGCACACTTAATAGGGGCATAAAAGACAAAAAGATTGAAGGGCATTTCATTCCCGTATCAGACATAACGGCCGCGGCTGCAGCGTATATCCTCAGAATGGATGGCTTCTCGTCAAATATGGTTTTGGATCTCATGCTTAAAAGATTCTATAATCTTTCTTCAAGACGCTCGAATCCTCTTGCTGAGGACTTAATACCGGAGTTTCTGGATTTTTTGGCTCGAGGGGAACGGATAGTTGAGAGAGCCCCTCTTGGCTGCGGCGGGAAAGTCGGGAAATTAGAAATTGATTTTTCCCCGATAATCGAAAACGAGGTCATCCAAAGTCCGGAAAAATACTCTTTCCCAGCAAATCCGCTGACAGCTAGGTTTTCCTCGTTGATGAAGTTCGCCGATGATCCGTTCCATCTTGAGAGCGATCCGTCGCTTGCCGTGCTTCTAACAAACCTTATCGCACTTAACCCAGATAAGCCAATTTTACCTCTATCCCGTTGCAAAGGGTGCTCTCTTTCGAGAGCTATTCCATCTAGATGCAAACATTGTTTAAGTGGGAGATCGATTTAATTTTGATGTACGGCCCCAAAGTAACTGTTCTTGGCGGCGTTGCCATGGATCTTATCTTACGAACAGAGAGATTTCCAAAGCCGGATGAAAATATTTTGGCGAAGGATATTATCGAGCTTCCGGGCGGGTCCGCGGCAAATGTTGCGGTGGGGTTGGCGAGACTTGGCGTGAAATCTGGGTTTATGGGAAAGGTCGGCGATGATCGCTACGGGCGCATGTTGTTGGAGGATTTTAAAATGGAGGGTGTGGACGTGAGAAATTTTTACATTAAGAAAAATGCAAGGACAGCTTTCACAATTATAGCAGTAAATGATAGAGGGGAGAGGATCATTTTTTCCGTAGGCGGTGCATCGCTTCTTGAAGATCCGCGCGAGATAAACGAGAGGTACTTAAAATCTTCGAAGTTCCTTTATATAGGTCTCTCTTTTCCAGGGGTGGCCTTGAAGGCCATTGAGTATGCTGAGGAGGCTGGCATCCCCAAGTTGCTCTGCCTTGAGGAAACATATTCTTTATGGGAGAAGAGCAGCATCTTGAAATTGGTGGCTAGAGCTGATTTTGTATCTGTGAACAAGAGGGAGGCGGCAGAGTTTACAAATTGCAAGAACGTTTATTCCTGCGGTAAAAAGCTTCTCAGTTATGGCCCAAAGGCGGTTATTGTAACCTTGGGCAAGAGAGGTTGTGTAGTTGGGAGAAGAGGAGGTTTTAAAAAGATACCAGCTTTCAAAACCCAAGTTGTTGACACGACTGGGGCTGGAGATGCATTTCATGCGGGATTAATTTTCGGATTGTTGAAAAATATGGATCTAGCAGATGCGGCGAAAATAGGAAATCTGGCTGCAGCGATTAAGATTCGGCATCTAGGGGCAAGAACCGGCATGCCTAAAAAAAGCGAACTCGAGCCATTCCTAAGCGAGCTGATTTGAGGCGTCGGTCATGAACATTAAAGAGAAATGTTTAGGGTGTCTTGCGGGAGTGGCGATTGGGGACGCCCTTGGAATGCCCGCGGAATTTCTTACCCCAAATCAAATAAGAAAAAGATTTGGTGTGATCAAAAAATTTTATCGTGCTCCGAAGGGGCATCCAAACTCATTTTTGAAAGCCGGGCAAGTAACAGACGATACGAGGGAAACCCTTGTTGTGGCAAATTGCTTGATAAAAAATGGAAGAATAACTGCAAAGTTAATGGCGGATGAATTTATAAGGTGGGCAAAAAATGAGGACGCTTTGAAATTGCCTTTCATAGGGCCGTCCACAAAAATTGGTATAAAGCGTTTGCTGAGCGGGGAGAATCCAAGAAGTTCCGGAAGGGACGGAACCACCAATGGGGCCTGCATGAGGGTCTCACCGGTGGGGATCGCTAATGCAGGGGAAATTGAGAAATGCATAAGTGAAACAGCACAGGCCTGCATGCCAACACACGGGACTAGCATAGCCATCTCTGGTGCCTCAGCGGTTTCCTGCGCAATTTCTGAGGCAATGAAAGAAGGAGCAACGGTTGAATCCGTTATAGAGGCTGCGATAATTGGCGCGAAGAAAGGGGGGAGGATGGGGATAGCTTCCCCTGCGCCGTCAGTTCATCGAAGAATCGAGATGGCTTTAAAGATAGTTGGGGAACACAAGAATCCCAAAGATGCGGCGCGAGAGCTTTATGAAATAGTGGGCACGGGACTGAGCCCAGCTGAGACTGTCCCTTCGGCTATCGGCATATTTGCTGCATGTGGAGGAAAGTTTAGAGAAGGGATTATAATCGCAGCCAATGCTGGTGGGGACACTGATACACTCGCATCTATAGTCGGAGCAATAACTGGAGCATTTACAGGCATAAGAAAGGTCCCGCAAAATTGGTTTGAAATTGTGGAGCGCGTAAATTCACTAAATTTGAAAAAATACTCTGAAAAACTTTTTGAAATATTAGCTGAAAGATCAAAATAATTTTTGTGAATTAATCAAATTTGGGGGGTCGATTGTCGAAATTTCTGGGGGTTGACATAGGGACAGGCGGATGTAAAATCCTGTTAATGGGCGAGAGCGGAGAGACGTTGGGAAAGAATTTCGAAGCTTTTGAGACAATTAACCCAGCTCATGGTTGGTGGGAACAAAGCGCCGAGGAATGGTGGCAAAAAACCGTCGTTGCGGTCAGGAAAATCGTCAAACAGACTCGTGTAAACCCAGAAGAAATAAAGGCCATCGGCCTGTCAGGACAATCACCAGTTATGGTTCCCGTTGATTGCTATGGAAGACCCTTGAGGAATGCAATTTTGTGGATGGACACGCGCTCATTCGCGCATGCAGAAAAGATTAGGCGATTGACTGGATTAAAAGTTGAAGCTTCAGATATCCTGCCGAAAATTCTTTGGATTAGGGAAAACGAGCCCAAAATCTTCGAAAATACACACAAGTTTCTCCAAGCTACGGATTTCATAACGTACAAACTGACAGGATCTTTCGTGACCGATTATATTTCGGCATCAGCATCCGTGAACCAAGAAATCACGGAATGGCCAAATGAGATTTTAAGGGAACTTGGAATATCCCCTGAAAAGTTCCCGGAAGTTATGACCCCTGGTTCTATAGCCGGAATCGTTCCAGAAAAAACAAGTAAAGAGCTATCGGTTGGTGCTGGGGCTTTGGTTTCTGTGGGCTCAATTGATGCTTATGTAGCAATGATAGGGTCTGGAGCGGTTAAAGATGGTATAGCGACTGACGTAACCGGAACTTCAACGTGCTTGATGGTTGCAACGGAAAGAAATGTGTTCGACGAGATGGGAAGGGTCTTCTCTCAAACTCACATTGTACACGGGCTAAGATCAGTCTCCGGCGTGATGTCCACCACTGGAGCAGCGCTAAGATGGTTTAAGGATAACTTCGCACATGCGGAAAAAACCGAATCGAAGAAGACAGGAAAAAGTGTTTACGAGATTTTGGACGACCGCGCGAGAACGGTTAGCGCTGGTTCGGAGGGGCTTATTTTTCTTCCTTACTTAGCTGGGGAAAGGAGCCCCATTTGGGATCCCTTCGCTAAGGGGGTATTTTTCGGAGTGAGGCTTAGCCATAGAAAAGAACATTTCTTTAGAGCAATACTTGAAGGCTGCGCGTTTGGATTGAGGCAAAACATTGAAGTAATTGAAAGCTTGGGTATCAGGCTTAAAGAGATAAGATTGGGAGGTGGGGGAGGAAAGAGCAGGCTCTGGGCTGAGATAAAGGCGAATGTGACTGGGAAAGAGATGATTTTGTTAAAAGAATTTGAGGTTTCCCCTTTTGGGGCAGCGATCCTGGCTTCCTTTGCGGCAGCGTCTCCGCATAAATCTCTTGCGGATTTTGCAAGCGGGATGGTAAGGCCAGTTGCAACCATTACTCCTGATAGAGAACTTTTTGAAAAGTATTCAAGCGCGTATGAGGTCTACAAGAAGATATACGAGAATACCAAATCCCTCATGAGCAAATCTTTTTAAAATTCCGTCTACGTTTCAGATTTTGAGATATCAGATAAAAGATTCACCGACTTTTAGGATTTAGTGTCCGAATTTTACGCAAAATGATGAGCAGGATAAACACAGATACAACCCCAATTGTAGCCGCGACGAGAATGTATCCTCCAGAAAAGCTTTCTGCAGGCGTGGATAAAATCGCGCTTGGTTTAACGATGGAGACCTCATCAAAAACATTACCGGCAGGATCTATGGCTTTAATGGTCATTGTGTTGTCAGTGACATGAAAAAGAAGAAAATTGTGAAGCGAAATAACTGAACAGGCGGTCCACCATTTTGGTTCCGTTGAGGCCCTTTGGCCAATTTCAACAACGCTTTCCTCCCCAAGATATTTTACTGTTGATCCAAAACTGCCAACCTCAAAATAAATCGTCCCTTCAGACGGCTCGACGGGAGCATTGTCTGACTTTGTATAGTCGATGGGGTAGGTTCGTTCATAATAGTGGACATGGCCGCTAACCACCACATCTACATGGTATTTGTCGAAGATCGGAACCCACAGCTTTCTGACCCCTAGGTTGCTTTTGTTACCATTATCTATAGAAACGAAAGGAGGGGAATGGAAAAGGGCTATCTTCCACTTTGCTCCAGAGGCTGCAAGGTCATTCTCAAGCCATTCTAGTTGTTCACCGAACAAATAGGCCTCACTGTTCAACACCGTAATGTGAAGAAAATTTTCCCCGAAGTCTAATGAATACCATTTTTCATCGTTGGGCAAAGAAAAAAGTTCAAAATAGTGCATGGCATCCTCCTTTTCTCTCAGGGGCACTGACATAAAGCGAAGTTCGTGATTTCCCATGGCCGGGACAATAGGTATCATCATGCCCTCTTCGTCAGTCAAATTATTCTCCATCGAGGAGAAGAAATCCTCCCACTCCCACTGAACTGCACCGTTTCGGACAATGTCCCCGCCATGTAGGAGAAAAGAAGGTTTAAAACTTGCCATTGTTCTAAAAATTAGATTCCGATTTTCTGGCCAATTTATTCGATCCCAATCGCGTTCAGGGTATTGGGAGTCACTGCTCGCGACGAATTTTATCTCTTTTAAATCTTCGGGTATTGTGGTAAAGTATTTCTCTTCACTGTAACCTCCGCTTTTGCCCCCGCATATGAAAAAGTAAGTTTTGCCGGGCTGTAGATCTGATAGCTCCACGTCATGGATAAATCCGGTAAATCCTTCAAACGTGTGCACCTTGCCTGTCGCTGAGTATCTGTAAAGTTTAGGGTTGCCCTCCCTAGGTTCAACATCATAGAGAACTTCAGTTCCAGCATCCTCCATAAGCGTCCACCACGTAATATTTATTGAATGTGAAGTGTCATTTTTTCCCCAAGTTAGATGTATCAGAGTCGGAAGGTCGCTTTGTTGGGATTGAACCACCGAATGGAGACCGCACCATAAGATGAGCAGGGTAAAAAGAAGCAGAAGGAATTTTCCTTTCATATAGCTTCGTAAATATTTTCTTATCATCCTTTAAAATTGTTGAGGTGTCGATTAAGGGGTTTAAAACTTGGTAACTAGTTGGCAAAAGAAAAGTCTTTATATTTCAAGAGGAAACTTAAAAAAAGATCATATGACTGAAATCACGCTTGAGAATGTATCCAAATATTTCGGCAAGGTTAAGGCCGTTGAGAATTTAAACTTAAAAATAAGGAATAAAGAATTCATGGTCCTCCTCGGCCCCTCTGGCTGTGGAAAAACGACGACCCTCAGGATTATCGCCGGACTTGAGAGCCCTACCTCGGGTTCACTGGCGTTTGATGGTAAGGACGTTACAGATTTGGAGCCTAAGAAAAGAAACGTTGCCATGGTGTTTCAGGACTATGCCCTCTATCCGCATATGTCGGTTTATGACAACATTACATTGGCACTAAAGGTGAAGAAGGTCCATAGAGAGGAAATCATGGAAAGGGCAAAAAGAACAGCGGAAATGCTTGGGATTGAAGAACTTTTACATAGAAAACCTAGCGAGCTTAGCGGTGGGCAAAAACAGAGGGTTGCACTCGCGAGGGCGATAATAAGGGATCCCTCAGTATACCTCTTTGATGAGCCCCTATCAAACATAGATGCAATTTTGCGCGTAAGGATGAGAGCGGAGCTAAAAAAGTTGCATGAAAGACTCGGAACCACCACCGTTTACGTTACGCACGACCAAGTGGAGGCCATGGTGCTCGCCGATAGGATCGCGCTAATGAAGGATGGCAAGTTGCTGCAAGTTGATCAGCCTAGAAAAATTTATGATCACCCAACAACTAAATTTGCCGCCGAGTTCATAGGCACGCCTTCGATGAATTTCGTCGAATGCAGCCTGCTCAGAAAAAATAAGGAAGCCTATCTGGATGCCGGCTCATTCCGATATAGGATCCCTGATAAATTTTTGAATGCTTTAGCCCAACTTTCGGGCTCTGAAGTATTGCTTGGCATAAGGCCTGAAAATGTGCGCGTCAGCACTAAGGGAAAAAAAGGCGACATAGAAGCTGAGGTTTACCTGCTTCAGCACCTGGGGGATGTAGGATATCTTACTGTGGCGGTGGGTCAGCATTTAATAACAGCAAAAATCGATCCAACTTTAAAACACAAGGAGGGAGAAAAAGTCTACTTAAGTTTCGACGAGGACTTTCTGCACATAATTGATAAGTCCACGGAGAAAGTAGCGATCTAGAAAATTCTACACATTCTGGCAAATAAATTCAAACGAACCTTTTAAGAAAATTTGTGTTTATTTTTCCACCTTTGTATATCTTTCCAGTTTTTAAATCAGTTATCTGCACAACAGCTGGCGCAAAAAATTTTTTGTCCACCTTGGAAAAGTCGTATCCTGCTTCTTCAATAATTTCATTGAATAACTTTCCGTAATTCTCAGATGAGGCAGATGGCAACATTTTAGCAAGTTTTTTAAGGTTCTCTTCTTCTCCTTCGATGTACAAAAACAATTTTCCGCAATAGGCTATCATGTCGTCCGGGCTTATTTTTGGCCACTTGGAATTTTCTGAAGAGATTGGGGGCAGTGGAACAATTCCGGCAACGTATTTCACTCTTGCGACATCAAATGAGTGAGTAAAATAGAGTTGGTATATTCCATCTTCTATTATCCTTCCTAAAACTTGAATGACACCGGCAATGCTTCTGAGGCTCGTAGCGAGCACAAAAATGTTCTCAGTCCGAACCCTGCACTTCTCAGACACGAACTCAACCACCTCTTCATTTGGTAGTTCATCTGCTTGATAAATCGCCACAGCAATTTTGGATTTTTCAAGGTGATTAAGGTCTTCATAAAGTTTTCTTGGTGACAAGGCTAATGCCCTTGCTGGGCCAGAGATAATTCCGCCATAACTCGAAGAGACGAGATCAAACGACCCCATTTGGGATCCCAATGCGGACAAAGCCGGATGGTCAGTAGTCACAGTAATTGAGGGAAGCAGGTATCCCTCAAAGTTCGCGATTCCAAATTTGGCAGAACCTAGGCCCCCCATGCTTATTTCAGTTAAAATTTCTCCAGCCCTAATTCCTCCTCTAGCTTTTACTCCAGTATCGAGGATTGTTCCCCCGTTTTTCAGTTTTGTTAATTCCAAGTTCAGTTTCTCCTTATTTCTGATCATATCTTTGACGAGTTGGTAAGACAGCATGTTTAAGTTAATTTTTTCTTCCCCCATGTTAACCAACTGAGTATAGTTATTTGGCCCCAAAAAGTTATCACAGGGGGCTAGTTTTAATTATTATAGGGAATAATTGCTATAGGGTGAAGCAATGGAAAAAATTGAAGAACGAGCTTTAGAGATACACAAAAAAGCAATTGTGATAGACGGATTGAACGCGTCAGTAATGGACAAAGAATACTTTCAGAAAATGCTCCTTGGCGGTGTGACTGCTACAAACTATACCGTCGCCATGATGCATAACTTATCGGAGACCTGTAAAGGTATTTCAAATATGTATAAATTGATAAGCGATAGCGATGAGGCCATGCTGATAGAAACGCATGATGACATAATTAAAGCCAAAAAAGAAAAAAAAGTCGGTATAATTCTTGGTTTTCAAAATACTGCTCCGCTTGAGGGGGATCTGAACCTTCTGAAAATATACCACAGGCTTGGAGTGAGGATAATACAGCTGACTTATCACTACAAAAATCTTGTCGGTGATGGGGCTGCAGAGAAAAAAGATGGCGGATTGAGCTATTTTGGGGAAGGGCTGATAAAACGAATGAATAAACTGGGGATAGTCGTAGACCTCGCACACGTCGGAAAAAACACCGCTTTAGAAGCTATAGAAATATCCGAAGATCCGGTTATAGCCTCTCACTCCAACGCATATTCTCTCGTACCCACGTATCAGAACAAGGAAGACGAGGTGATCAAGGCCATCGCAGAAAAGGGAGGGGTCATTGGGGCCACTCTTTTTCCCAGGCTTTTAGGAAAGGAAAAAGCCACGATAGAGGATTTCTTAAATCATATTGACTACATGGTTAATTTGGTCGGAGTGGATCACGTAGGTATTGGATCTGATTTCGCCGAGGGCTGGGCGGAGAATCCGAGTCTCCGTAAAAAACTTCTTGAAATTGATGGGACTATCTATGTTTATCCCGAGGGAATAGAATCGATAACAAAATTCCCGAATATAACAGCCGGACTTTTGTCGAGGGGATACTCAGAGGAAGAAGTGGAGAAGATCATAGGGGACAATTTTCTCAGGGTCTTCAGGAAAGTATGGAGCTAGATTTAGAGCATTATGCATAATGACTCTTGAGAGTTTCCCGCGATAAAAAAGAGGCAGAGACTGAAAATGGATTTGCTATTAGAGATTTTGGATAGGACTCTTAACGGACCAATCTGTTCAACGAAGGAATGGGAGTTAAAAATATTGCCCAGGAGGACTGCAACCCTGTTGGAGGAACACGGACTTCGAGGCACTTGCGACAAGGAAAATCCAGTTAATCCAGACGATGGTCTTGCAGACGATTTTTGGGCGGCCGGTTTCGAGTTGGCAGTTGAGACCGGGATGCTTTGCTTGGATACCGAAAGGATAGTGAAATTTTCCGAGGAAGAACTGATTTCCTCGCTTCGCAAGAGTCCAAAAAAGCTTGTTCTGGGCAGGGGTGGGGAAGCAAAAGAAATAGTTGTGAGGAGTATAGAAGATGCAAGACCACCAATAACGTCGCTATCTTTTATGGGGCCGGTTTCAGAAGATCTTTATGTTTTGATTTCTCAGGCCGTGGCCCAGTACAGAATTATAGACATGACGCAAGGCAGCACGCTCGCGAAAATTAAGGGCAGAAGGATAATATCCAAAACCACTTTCGAAGCCTTAGCAAAAAAATATAAAATGCAACTGCAAATAGAAGCTCTAAAAAGGGTCAATAGATTGGGCATGCCTATATTAATAGACGATTTGAGCTCGCTTGGTCTCTACGATCAAGATTCTATTTTGCTGGCCTCATTTTCATATGAACCGCTTAAATTCAATTACTCAGAACTGAATAAAATAGCCCATTGCATTTATACTGGCGTTCCAATTTACGCAGCGCATTTATCAAATATAGGGGGATACTTCGGTTGTCCTGAGGGAGTTGTTATAGGTGCAATTGCAGCTCAAATATTGCAGACAGCACTGATGCGGCCCAGCGTAGTTGAGAGCGGGATTATTGATATGCGATATCTAGGCAATTGCGGCAGGGAGGCGATATGGGCGAACAGCGTCTGCCGGCAGGCTTGTAGCAGGAACGCGGGCACGATTGACATAATTTTTGTTAACCAAGTAAGTGGTCCATGTACAGAGATGATTTTGCTTGAAACAGCTGCAGCTTCTATAGCGGGTGCTGTTTCTGGAATTGCGATAGGGGGCGGCACCACTCCCCGAAGAGGTAAATTTGTGGATCATGGAAGCGGGCTTGAGAATAAGTTCTGCGCCGAGATTTACAAATGCTCATCGCGGTTAAAGCGCCGAGATGCAAATGAGATTGTGAAAGCAATATTGCCAAAATACGAGGAAGAACTCAATCGACCGCCAGTTGGTAGGAGCTTTATCGAATGTACAGATGTGGGGACACTTAAGCCCAACAAGGAGTGGCTTGACATCTATGAGGACGTTTGGAGTTACATAGAGGATGCTGGAGTTTCCCGTGACATGCCATAGATGAGAGAGCGAAGGAGCAGGAGGAGGGGTTTTCCGGAGGAGGAGCGAAAAAACTTTATACCTCTGAAATCAATCAAAAAGTCGGAGGTTGCGTAATGAAAGTATTAACTGCAGTCGTAATCGCGGTGGTTATAACAGCAATCGTAAGCGGTCTAGTGACGTATGCAGTTGTTCCGACTAAGGAAGTGGTGAAGGAAGTTCCCAAAGAAGTGATAGTGGAAAAACCGGTCACGCCTCAAAGAGTTAAAATAGAGCTCTGGGAGGCATGGGCAGGGGAACCCGCAGAGGCCGCACTTAAAGAAATAGCCGCATCTTTCAGCAAATTAAACCCATACATCGAAGTCGTAGTAACTGGCTACACCGGAAGTGAATACTGGACAAAACTTAGATCAGCGATGGCAGCCGGAGAGCCGCCGGACATGTATGTTACTTATGGAGGAGGAGAGCTATTCTCGTACGTTGAGGAAGGCCAATCCGTTGAGATAACAGATCTTCTTCGTGAGGACTGGGCCAAAAAGATCTACACAGAAGACGAGTTGGCTGTGGCAAAGTTGGGGGACAAGTTGTACGGCATGCCATTTGAGGCGAACATGATATGGATGTTCGTGAACGTCGACCTCTTTAAGAAAGCAGGGGTCAGCGTGCCCGAAAATGGATGGAGCTGGGATGAGTTCATTTCTGCCGTGAAAAAACTAAAAGCTGCTGGAATAACTCCATTGGGAATAGGGGCCAAGGACAAGTGGGACTTAGGCTGGTATTGGGTTACCTTGGTTGACAGAATCGGAGGAAAAGATGCTTACTACAAAGCGCTTAACCGGGAGATAAGCTTCACAGATACCGTGTTCGTTGAAGCGTACAGGAAAATAAGGGAACTATTGGATTTGAACCCCTGCCAATCCGGGTGGGAAACCGCCGGAGCTTTTGACGTATGGGGAATGTTCGGCAAAGGAGATATAGCGATGTACGTGGGCGGTAGCTGGGCGGCCGGGTTCTTCGATACCTTTGCGGGATTAAATTACGCAATAGTTCCATTCCCATATGTGGTGGGAGGAAAGGGTGATCCCAAAGCAACGCATATATTGCCAAACGCCATATCAGTTTCTCCAACTGGTGCCAAACATAAGGAACAAGTTTATCAGTTTTTGAGGTTTTTGGCTAGCACCCCCATACAAGTATACTTCGCTCACACCGGGAAGTCACCTATGGCCGCAAATATAGCGATGCCATCCGGTACTTATGGAGTAGCGATGGAAAAAGCCATAAAATGGACTAGAGAGAGCCCATATTTCATCCTTCCGTATGGTACAATGTCGCCCCCAGAGCTAGGCACACTTCTGTCAAACACCCATGCAGAAGTCATGCTTGGAAAGAAGACGCCCGAGGATGCATGCAAGGGATTCGAAGACTTGGCGAAAGATCTCCAATCGAGAGGCGTGTTACCTTATAAAAAATAAAGCGCCTCTCCTCTTTATTTTTTTAAGGTGAAATGGTGCTCACAAAAAAAATAAAAACTGAGATTTCCCGGAAAAAAACGTTATACTTAATGTTGTTTGTGGTTTGCGTTCCTTACTTCATCTTTTTTTTATACCCAATGATTGACAGCCTTATAATAGGTTTTTACAGATGGAGCGGGATTTCCCCGAAAATGGATTTTGTTTGGATAGATAATTACATTAGATTAATTTTTGACGAGTATTTGCGCAGCGCTTTGATAAATACCCTCATTTTTACTTTTGCCGCAATCTTTCTGCATACTGTTATAGGTTTTGCCTTTGCTTGGCTTGCGTTTAAACATAGAAGAACAGGACGCCTATTCATATCCATCGTATACATTCCCATGGTAGTTTCGTTTGTCGCAGTCGGGTTGATGTGGCGCTGGATCTACGACCCTAACATCGGTTTTTTAACTCAATTTTTTAAAAGCATAAAGTTAGAAGCCTTAGCTGCTCCTTGGTTGGCCAACAAAACCACGGCTTTAATAGGAATTATATTGACTGGAACTTGGTATGGAGTTGGATTTTCAACAATCGTTTTCTCGGCCGGGTTGAGAGCCATACCCCAAAGCATGTTCGACAGCGCAAAGATAGACGGCCTCTCAGACCTTCAGGCGATTAGACATGTAATTCTTCCTCAGCTCAAGGAGGTTATCGCGGTTATATTCATCTTCATAGCCGCCTCATCTCTAAAGACATTCGATCTCATATGGGCCTTGACCGGTGGGGGACCAGCCAGGGACACTGAAGTAGTATCTCTTTTCATGTATCAAGAGGCGTTTGCGTCAATGAAGGCCGGCTATGCCAGTGCAGCAGGCATAATACTTTTCCTCGCAGGCATTTTACTCGTAGTAATTTACCTCAGAATAACACGCGTTAAGGTATAACCATGAAAATGACAAAGTGGATCGGCCCTATAGTACTCATCATCTGGGTGATCTTTGTGATTTACCCATTCATCTGGACGGTGTTCATGTCCTTGAAAACGGACCCAGAGGTTTTTACTAACACCTGGGCGCCACCGACGGATCCTCAGTGGGCGCATTATCAACAAGCTTGGGAGGAGGGCGGGTTGGGTCTGGCCATGACCAATAGTTTCATAATCACTGTTAGTTCGGTAGTAATTTTGGCAATCATCTCGCCAATGGGGGCGTATGCACTTTCGACGGGAAACCTGCGTGGTAAAAAGATAATTTTTTACTTATTGCTCGTTGGGATGTTCATTGCGCCACATATGATGATGGTGCCGCTGTACAAGTTGATGGCGCAACTGCGCATCGTTAACACTTTTTTCGCTCTAATTGCCGCATACGTTTCGAGTGGTCTCCCTTACTGCGTGTTTTTAATAAGGCCTGCTTTTCTTGTCATGCCCAAATCTTTGGAAGAATCCGCTAAGGTTGATGGGTTGTCTACATTTCAGATTTATCGTAAAATAGCATTGCCTTTAGCGATGCCTGCAGTTATAGTAGCGCTCATCCTAGAAGCGGTTTTCATATGGAACGATCTCTTCTATCCGCTACTACTCCTTAAAACTGAGAGTCTCTTCCCATTGCCCCTAAGATTAATAGTATTCAGAGGTACATTCACGATCAGATACGGACTTCTTAGCGCCGGGATAATAATTTCGGCAGTTCCGATGGTAATACTCTACGTATTCTTCGCTGACCGGATTCGAAAGGGAATGGCAGCTCAGCTGGGGATGAAAGCATAAGTTTTCCGCTAGATCAGGAGATTGTCCAGCCTCCATCAATTACTAAAAGCGAACCCGTGATGTAGGAAGAATCCTCCGAAGCCAAATAAAGAACTGCATGCGCAATCTCCTCCGGTTTTGCAACCCTTTTCAACGGGATTTTTTCGAAATTGCCTGGCATCAGCTTCTTCTGCGAAATGATGCGCTCGTACATTGGCGTTAAAACTGAACCTGGACATACGCAATTAACCCTGATATTGGGGGCGAAATCGAGTGCCATTGCCCTTGTGAGGGAGATAACCCCGCCTTTAGAGGCACAGTATGCGGCTTCACCCTGCGAGCCAATAAGTCCTAAGACGGATGCGATGTTTATTATAGTGCCCCCGCCTCCCTTTAGCATTTCTGGGGCAACATACTTAGAGCACAGGAAAACGCTCTTCAAATTAACATTGATAACTTTGTCCCAGTCCTCTTCGCTCATCTCTATAACTGAGCCGAAGGATGGTATCCCTGCGTTGTTGCAAAGTATATCTATTCTACCATACTTTTTCATGGCCGCACTAATGACTTCCTGAACATCAGATGCCTTGGAGACATCAGCTTGAATGAAAATCGCCTCCCCGCCTTTTTCTTTGATCAGCTTCATGGTCTCCTCGCCCTTTTCTTTTATTAAATCCGTGATGACAACTTTCGCACCTTCGTTTGCGAATAGTATAGAAATTGCGCGGCCTATGCCTGAACCGCCGCCAGTAATTATTGCGACCTTTCCTTCTAGCTTGCCCAATAAGTCACCTCGGAAAGGAATTGTTTTCAATCACTAAAAACTTTTCTCAAAATCAAAATCTGGAAAGAAAAATTTATCTTGAGTTGAATATTAAGAAAATTTCATGAGAGCATTTAGGTTGAGGTTACCTCAAATTGTGTTTGGGATTGGCTCCCTAAAAACGATTGGAGACGAATGCAGGAGGTTAAAAGCAAAGAAAATTTTTATTTCAACGGACAAAGGCATTGTAAAAGCTGGGTTGTTGGATGAGATTGTATCGCCACTGAAAGGAGCGGGAATGGATATATTTGTATATGATAAGGTAGAGCCCAACCCTAAAGCAGAGATTATAGACGGAGGAGCAAAGATCTATCACAAAGAAAGATGTGATCTGATAATCGGCTTTGGGGGCGGCAGTTCTATGGATACGGCGAAGGGAATTGCAATTATGTCAAGGAACGAGGGCTCGATACTGGATTATCAATCAGGGCAAAAGCAATTTACGAATGCTCCTTCGCCTTTCATAGAAGTCCCCACGACTGCAGGGACCGGTAGCGAGGTAACATGTTCGGCAGTTATTACCAATGATAAGTTGGGCAAGAAATTCGTGGTGTACGACCCAAATTTAATTGCTAGCCTAGCGATAGTCGACCCCAAACTTACATTAAACTTGCCTCCGAAATTTACTGCAGAGACAGGAGCAGATGCTCTTTCGCACGCCATTGAGGCATATGTTTGCACATGGTCAAATCAGATATCAAATATGTTCTCTCTAAAGGCTTTAGAGCTTATAGCCAATAATTTGGAGAAGGCATTTGCAAATGGCAAAAACGTTGAAGCTAGGAGTAACATGATGCTTGCCAGCACTCTGGCAGGGATGGCTATAGCAAGCTCAGGACTTGGGATCTTACATTCAATAGTCCACGCGATAGGAGGTAGACACGATCTATCACATGGCATGCTTTGTGGTCTTTTGTTGCCCCGAATAATGGAATTCAACTTGGTCGCGGAGCCATCTAAATTTGCAGATATAGCTCGAGCATTTGGATTTGGGGTCTGCGGGCTACCGGAGATTGATGCAGGGAAGAAAGCGATAGATGCAGTTAAAAGCTTGTTAAAAGAAGTAAAAATACCGGAAAGATTGCGGGAGATAGGTGTTAGCAAAAAGGAACTGCAGGAAATAGCAATGGATGCTGCGGAGGATAAAATATTGCTTGAAATGAACCCGAGGAAAGCCTCTGTGGAGGAGATCATAGAGATATTAGAGAGAAGTTTTTGATTGGAGGGTTAAGACAAATTTTCAGGGATTTCCTAATTATTGTTCACTAGGCTCAAATTTTAAAAGAAAGGCGAGTAAGCATTAGCGGGGGAGGAATTTGGCAGTCGATAAAGTTATAACTAACACATCGATTGTAACGATGGGCCCCGCAAAAGAGGTAATAAAAAAAGGATTCGTGGCCATAAACGGGAATAAAATAGTCGATGTCGACTGCATAACGAAATTCAAAAAACCTCCGTCTGCGAAAATTAGGATAGACGCTAAGGGCATGGTGACTTTACCCGGCCTAATAAACACTCACGTTCATTTATACCAGAATTTCTTGAAGGGCATGCAAGGAGCCTCGTCTCTTGTGGAATGGTGTGACAAGGGTCTTTTCCCGTTCGTGAGAATAATGAAGGATCCGAAGTTTAAGAAATTAGGTATAGGCTATCATGCTTCACTCATGGCTTGCTTGGAAATGATAAAATCAGGTACTACATGTTGTGCCGCCTTCGACTTTGATCCGGGTGTTCCAAAGGCGATAGAAGAGAGCAGGATGCGCGCAATTTTCATGCCATTTTTGGCTGACCAATGGGCACCAAAAGATTTGCTCTTAGAAAGGGAAAAAAGATTGAAAGAGACAGAACTCCTCCTAGAAAAGTGGCACGATCCAGAGTCTCGCATAAGGTGCATGGTCGCCTTGGCAGCGCCATTCATATGCAGCGATGAGCTCATGTTTGAGGCCAAGAAAATCGCTGACAAATTTGGAGTCGGTTTAGCCATGCATATCCTCGAAACTCAATACGAGGCTAGGGTAGCCAGCGAGACGTATGGAAAAAAAGTGCTCGAGCACCTTGAGGAGATAAAGCTGCTTAACGAAAAATTCCTCGCGATCCATTGCGTTTGGGTGGACGACAACGATATTCAGATTATGAAAAAGCATGATGTTAAAGTTTCGCACAACCCAGAAAGCAACATGCGCCTTGCTTCGGGCGTTGCCCCGGTGCCGAAAATGTTAAGCAAGGGCCTGACTGTGGGATTGGCCACAGACGGTGCCGCGAGCAACGATAACCTAGATATGTTCGAGGCGATGAGGGCGGCTCTAATGCTTCACCGAGTGACCACATTGGACCCTTCCATAATCTCGCCTCAAAAAGTTCTTGAGATGGCGACGATAGATGCGGCTAAAACTTTGGGGTTGGATAGGGAGATAGGTTCGATTGAAATAGGGAAAAATGCCGACTTGACCATCGTCGACATGAGAAAGCCGCACCTTCAGCCAGTTTGGGACTTAGTTAGTAATTTAGTTTTATGTGCGAACGGGGCCGATGTGGATACCGTAATAGTAGATGGTGAAATCCTAATGAAACGCAGAAAATTGACGCGATTAAACGAAAGCGATGTAATGTCAAAATCATTAGAAATAATGAAGAGAATAGAGATTTGTAAAGGCGTATAGAGACCATCAAGAAGTTTGGGATCCGGAAGCTCATGGAGCCATGTCCAGTTCAGTCGAAAAACTCTTTAATGCGCCCTCTTTTATTTTTCTACGTGATGGGTTGTATTTTGGGATAGGTCTTTCTAATAATCTCCCCGTTCTGGAGACGTGCGAGCTGATCAAGTTAGCCGAAGCGCAGGGAATCGATTATGCTTGGATTGCGGACGAGAGCCCATCTCCCCCATATCGGGATGTTTTCGTGGCTATAACCTCCGCTTCTTTAAACACTAACAAAATCAAAATTGGAACAGGGGTCTGCAACCCTTACACTCGGCATCCCGCTATGCTGGCAGTTGCAGTCGCCTCCCTTAACGAAATTGCAGGTAGCAGGATAATCTTGGGTTTGGGTCCAGGGGGTTCATTGTCGCTTGCGCCCCTTGGGATGCGGATGTGGTACAAGCCGATAAGAGCAATAAAAGAATCTTTTAAGATAATTCGCGGCATGTTTGAAGGAAATAAGGTGAACATCGAGGGCGAATTGTTCAAGGCAATCAATTGTAAACTTGGCATTGACTTGAAAAGAAAACCACAAATTTATCTTGCCGCTAGGGGGCCACAGATGCTTGAAATAGCGGGCGAGTTAGCCGACGGCGTTCTGCTTACTGCTCCGCTGGAATCCATTAAATTTGCCATAGACATGATGAAATTAGGGGCCGAGAAAAGCAACAGATCCGTTGATGAAATTGACATTGCAAATTGGTTGCCGTTTGCGGTTTCAGAAGACGCAGAAAGGGCGCGCGAGACCGTAAAGAGAGCTGTTGCCGTAATCGTCGCAAACTCCCCAGAATTCGTGTTTGAAAATACAAACATAAAGTTAAAGGAGGTAACTGAGGTCAGGGATGCCTTAAAAGAAGGTGTCGCATCAGCGATGAAGAAAGTGACTTCTGAAATGATGGAGAAATTTTCGGTTGCAGGACCCCCAGAAGATTGTCTTCAAATAATCAAAAAATTCAGAGATGTTGGAGTTTCGCAGATTGTGCTAAGTTTGATTGGCCCGAACCAGAAAGACACGATTAAAATAATCGGGGAAAAGATAATACCATGTTTAAAATTTTAAGCAATTTTTAGGGCCGAAGCGATATATTTAGAACGGTGAAAATGGTGGGGGAATTTAGGAGAGCGGTAATTGGAGGAACTTTGATAGACGGAACTGGTAGAAGCCCTATAAAAAGATCGGTAATTCTCATTAAAGGGGCCGTAATTGAAAAAGTTGGTGAAGAAGGCGAGGTAAAAATTCCCAGCGATGCTCAAATTTTTGATGCGGGTGATAGAACAATAATCCCGGGCCTCATTGATTGCCACCTACATCTGATGGGAATGAGGCATCCTAACCTTATTTTAGGTGCTTTTGAGCCCCTGCCCCTCAGAGCTTTGAGGGCGGCTTTCGATGTAAAAAAAGTATTGATGGCCGGGTTTACAACGGTGAGGGATGCTGGCAGCAGGGTCGGCGTGTATCTAAAGAGGGCCGTAGAGGAGGGCATAATAATTGGTCCGAGGATTTTGTCCGCTGGTTTGGCGATAACCAAGACAGGCGGGCATGCGGATCAGCATTTCATGCCCCTCTCTTGGTTTAAAGAAGCTGGCGATTTTGGCACGGTTGCGGATGGGATAGACAAATGTATGGAGGCCGTAAGATTGCAGGTCAGGGAGGGAGCAGACGTTATCAAAATCTGCGCTAGCGGGCGTATTATTTCAAAAGAGAGTAAGAGTTTGGCAAAAGCTGTAAAAGGGTCGATTCACTTTACAAAGCCAATACCTGAATACACGATGGATGAATTAATGGCGATGGTAGGAGAGGCCCATATGGCTGGCAAAAAAGTAATGGTTCATGCAATTGAGCCAGAAGGGATCAAAAATGCCCTAATCGCCGGTGCTGATACGATTGAGCATGGGGTCATGTTGGATGAAGAGGCATGCAAGATTATGGTGGAAAAGAAGGCCTTCTATGTGCCGACGCTTTGTTTGTATTACAGAATGATGAAAGGCGCGTCCAATGAGTCAATAGATGAAATAAAAGAAGCATACGATACTCACATAAAGTCGTTTAGATTGGCCCGCAAACTAGGCGTGAAAATAGCAGTTGGCACGGATACTTTCATCCACGCGTTAACACCATTCGGTGAGAACGCTGAAGAGTTGGAACTCATGGTGAAAGCAGGAATGACGCCAATGGAAGCCATATCTGCGGCGACGAAAACCTCTGCAGAAGCGTTGGGCCTTGATAACGAAATAGGCACGATAGAGGAGGGGAAATTGGCGGATCTTTTAGTGATAAGGGGGGACCCGTTAATGGACATAGGTATTTTAAGAGATCCTGAAAGCATAGAAGCCATTTTCATTGGAGGAAAAGAGATTAAAATACCGCTAACCCCATAAATAGATTGAAGGAGGTAAGAAAAATGGCACAAAAGGCTGGACTTATTGCTGTGGCAGTGATCGTAATTGTGATAATCGCAGCAGCTGCAGTTTACCTAGCATCTCAGCCAGCTCCTTCGCCTACACCGACGCCAACTCCTACACCCACTCCTACTCCTACACCAACGCCCACGCCGACACCTACACCTACCCCAACTCCCGCCCCAGGGGAGAAAGTTGTGCTGGAGTTTTGGACTTCATTTGCGGGAGAAGAACTGACCTTGAAATGGTTCGAAAAGATGGCCAGCGATTTTAAGGCGTTGTACCCGAACGTTGAAGTTAAGCCAATCTTCCTGACTTCTGCAGAATATTGGACAAAATTGGCTTCCGCGTTTGCAGCAGGGACTCCTCCCGATATTTTCGTAACATGGGGTTGGGGAGAACTCAAGACGTATATTAATGAAAAACAGGTTGCGGACATGACTGATCTGCTTAACGAAGCTTGGGCGATTAAACAGATCCCACCTGATGCAATAAAATCGGTGACCCACTATAACAAAAAGTGGGCCTTACCGTATGAATTCCATTCAGAATGGTTGTTTATCAACCGAGCGCTATTTGAGAAGGCAGGAGTTAGGATCCCTGATGAATCTTGGACATATACAGAATTTTTGGAGGCAATTGAGACCTTTAAGAAGAAAGGCATAGCGCCGATTGCAAATTCGGGTAAGACGGCTTGGACTCTCAACTTCTGGGTATATCCCTTTGTGGAGAGAATTTACGGCTCGCAGGCCATTTATGACCTGCTGGCGCGCAAGGCTAGCTTTGAAGATATCTATGTTAGACCATTTACTCAGGTAAAAGCGCTGGTGGACGCGAAAGCGTTCCAGGAGGGTTGGGAGGCCCATGGTTACATGGATGCCTTTAGGGTCTTTGCGGAGGGTAAAGCAGCAATGTGGCTGCAGGGGACTTACATAACAGGCATGCTTAAAGACTTTCCCGACGTTTACAAAAATTTGGACGCGCTGCCGTTCCCGTATTTCCCGGGTATGGGCAATCCTAAATCCGAGTCGGGACTGCACACCTCATATGCCGTTGCGGAAAAGAGCAAGCATAAAAAGGAGGCATTCGATTTTCTCAGATTCATCTCGCAGGAGAAAAACGTGATAGAATATGCAAAGATGACTGAACACCCGATTGCTCAGGTAGTGCCGCTCCCCGAGGGAATTTACCCGCCGGCGATAACAAAGGCCCTAAAGTGGATAGCTGATGGAAAAATCGAAATTGTGGGCAGATATGCAACGGTTGCTGGGAGGGAGCTTGGAGGATATATGGGGACTATAGCTACAGAAGTATTCTACGGCACAAAAACGCCAGCAGAGGGGGCAAAGGCGTTGGAAGAAAAAGCTAAAGAACTTGAAAAGGCCGGAATACTTCCACTAATATACTGAGGCAAGTGAAGGAAATGCGGATAAAGGCGTTTCACATAATGATAGCTCCGGCCTTAATTTTTTATTTTATTTTTTTGGCCTATCCCGTGGTTAACGGATTTTGGTTGAGCTTACATAGGTGGAGTGGAGTATCGCCCATCATGACTTTTACTGGATTAGAAAATTACGTTAAGCTCCTCTTTGATCCATTCTTTCAGCGGGCCTTAAAAAACACTTTAATTATAGCATTCGCAGGCTTGGCCATAAGATTTGTGGGCGGGTTTTCTTTGGCATGGATAGCCGTGGGTTACCGGAAGATGGGAAATGTATTTCTTTCAGTGGCATTGATGCCCTTCGTCGTTTCTTTTGTGGCAATAGGGATAATGTGGGCGTGGATATACGATCCTTCATTCGGTTTGATAAATAGTTTTCTCAAATTTGTTGGATTAGGTTTCCTGGCGAGACCGTGGCTGGGCGAACCTACAACGGCTTTGATCGCAATTATTGTAACTTCTAGTTGGCAATCGATTGGTTTATATGCACTCATTTACGCTGTAGGACTTCAAAGAATTTCTCAGAGCATATACGATTCAATTAAAATAGATGGGCTATCGACTCTTCAGGGCATAAGACATGTTATTTTACCGATGTTAAAACCAGTAATCGCGGTCGGATTTGTATTGGCAATGTCCGCATCTTTTAAAATTTTCGACTTAGTATACGTGCTGACCGAAAGAGGGCCTGCTTTCTCTACAGATGTTCTTGCCACATACCTCTACGATTCTGCATTTGATAAGTGGATGGCGGGATACGCAAGTGCAATAGGTTTTTACCTATTTATCTTTTGCCTAGTGCTTGTTGTAATCCAGCTAAAATTGATAAGAGAGTGAAAACGTGTTTCATCCCTCCGAGAAGTTGTTAAAAAAGACAAAGCAAATAATTTCAACTGCGATTTTGATAATCGTGTCCGTCCTAGTGCTATATCCCTTCATATGGACATTTTTCGCTTCGTTGAAAACGAATCCAGAATTATATGCCAATACATGGGGTCCGCCGCTTGATCCTCAGTGGTCAAATTATGAGGTGGCTTGGACGAGCGGGAGAATGGGGACGTGCTTTGTGAACAGCGTAATAGTCACAGCAGCAGTCGTGGGCATTTTAGCGATAATCTCCCCCATGGCAGCATACGTGCTGGCAAGCTATGAATTTCGAGGTAAAAAAATGGTTTTTTACGGTTTAATTGCCGGCATGCTTGTAGCACCCCATGTCGCCATCGTTCCGTTGTATGTCCTTCTTCAGCAATTGGGAGTTATAGACACTTATTTTGCGTTGATTCTTACACATGTTGCATGGGGTCTACCCTACTCTACTTTTATAGCAAGGGCCGGATTCTTGGGGATACCAAAGTCTATAGAAGAATCAGCTAGAGTTGATGGATTATCAACTTTTCAGATTTATCGGAAGATAATGTTGCCCTTGGCAGCACCTGCGGTGGCGGTGGCTTTGATTTTACAGGCGATATTCGTGTGGAACGATTTTCTCTTCCCACTGATTTTTCTGAGATCAAGCGATTTGTTCACGCTGCCCCTGGGGCTTGTTGTTTTTAGGGGGATGTACATTATAAGGTACGGCCCTTTGAGCGCAGGCGTCATAATCTCAAGTATTCCATTGATCGCGTTTTATGTGTTTTTATCTGATTACGTCAAAAAGGGCATTTCTTTGGGCGGGGCGCTGAAAGGATAGTTCGAAGTTTGCGAAATTCATGGATGAAACGAACATTTATTATATGCGAGATTTAATTTTCAAGTGAGGTGAAAGATTGGCAGCCAAATGGAAGCCTCCATTCGCCGAAAAAATAAGCGTGAACAATCTTGCTTTGAGAATTGTTAAGGACATGATCGAAAGATGCGGAGAGCTTAACATCGAAGTAAACGAACTTAAAAATGGGACGACGATTGTCGATTGCGGGATCAACGCTGTAGGTGGTTTTGAGGCGGGCATTCTAGCGACTAAGGTTGCATGTGGCGGTCTTCTGGAGGCATGCATAACCGAGACATCGTATGGCGGTTTAACCCTGCCAACCTTGTTCATGCGAACGGACAATCCGGCACTCTCAATAGCAGTTTGTCAAAGCAACTGGTTTGGTTTATTCCCATCTCTTTTCGCAATGAAGAAAACCGAATACTCTGCGTTAAGCTTGGGGCCAGCTAAGGCTTTGGCGCAAGAGCCCAAAGAGGTCTTCGATAAAGTTGATTATAAAGACAAAAGTGACGTAGGCGTCTTGGTTTTACAGGCCGATAATTTTCCGGATGAGAAAGTATCTGAATACATAGCTTCAAAGTGTAAGATATCCCCAGAGAACCTATATTTGGTCATGGCTCCGACCGCAAGCGTCGCAGGCTCTGTTCAAGTCTCGGCGCATGTACTTGAGGATTCCCTCTGGAGACTTACGGACTATTTAGACTACGAGTACAGTAAAGTCAAATATATCACGGGCTCATCCCCAATTTCTCCAGTTTACCCAGAGATATGGAGGAGGCCAGGCATAACACCAGACGACATGATAAGAAATGCGGGGAGAATCCACTTTTATGTATATTCTTCAGAAGGGGACGACTTACAGAAGATAGCGGATGAAATGATAATAGAAAAGACTCAGGCATTCGGAAAACCCTTCTTCGAAATCCTCAATTCAGGCATATTTTCTAAGGGTCTGGACAAAAAGACTTTGGGCAGAGAAGGATGGACGTATGTCATTGCTGAAGCCATGGTCACGGATTTAAGGACCGGAAAAGTTTTCAAAGCGGGCAAAATTCACGCTGACTTGATCAGAAAGTTCATGGGTATTTGAACCGATCCAACTTTGGCCTCTTTAATGGGTTCCCATGCTGTGCGATCGATTCCTTAAGTTCGAAGGCTAGTTTGGGGCCAAGTCCTTCCGCTAGCGCCCGCTCCCTTAGTCTCTCAATCATCTTCGGCGCGTCTATCCTGAGGGGACACTTTTCTCTGCAGACCCCACACAAAGCGCACAGAAAAAGCCCATTCCTAATAGACGCTTCTAAACCCTCTGTGAAGGCGCTCCTTATTACACCTATTCCGCCGGGATGGCAATCTCCATACCCGTATCTCATACCAATTTGATCATACACTGAGCAAAACCTTAGACAGTAAGAACAATGTAGACAGTAGAGCCATTCCTCAAAACCCTGCTTGATAGCGCTTGTCCTCCCGTTATCCACGATTACTACGTGCATCTCCTTAGGACCATAAAAGCCCTTCATTATTTTTTTGCCTATCTCCTTCATTTCGGTTGGGCCGCTGACTATGTTCATATGCTTTACTGTCCTCCAGGTCATGAAAAGGTTCTGGCACCTCACGACATTTATCGCATCGCTGAGATCTGGGACTATTTTCTCTATTCCAGCGATCACAAGGTGTTTTGGCACCGTCCCGAGGACCTTTGTTATATTTCCGGTATCATGTAAGAGTAAAACACTCCCCTCAGCCGCCGCAATTGCATTAGCGCCCGTAATGCCGACATCTGCATCTGCCACGAATTTTATGGTGATTTCTTTTATTTTGTTAGCTATTGCCTCTTCCTCCGGTTTAATCTCCTCATGCAATTTTGCTGAAATTTTCTCGGCTATTTTTTCAAGCGAAAGGTGAACCATCGGTGCCCCTCTTGAGGATATTCTCTCCTCGGGCATATATTGCCAGAGAGTATAGCCAAAGTCAGTGTGATGAAGTTCTTTTCCGATGTCCATTAACGTTTGGTACAGGTTTATTTCCCATGGCATGTCCGTTCCGCATGTGGTTATCTTTCTGTCGCCATCGCAAATCTCTAAGCAGTATTTTAAAGCATCTCCTGCGGTTTTTGCGAAATAGACGTTTGCCCCATTTTCCTGAAGGCTATCAGTTGCTATTTTTAACAATTCTTCTATCCTGCGTATGGAACTTTCCTTAATCTCCCTGACGCGTTTTCTCATATCTTCTAAGGGAATTTTTTTCTCTATCTTGTCCCTGTTTTTCAGTAAGAGCTTCCTCAGGAATCTCAGCCTTTCTATCCTCTCCGATTCCCTGATCCGTTCGTTTACTTCACTTCTAAGGGCAGCATAGACTTCGTTCCTCATTCATCTCCCCAAAAAATTCGCAATGAAAACCGAGATGTCCTCCACTTTCAGCCCGGACATCATTTTTCTTGCAGTTTGTTTTAGATGGACAAGGCAAAGGGGGCAGGAGGTTATAAGTCTCTCGGCCCCCTTGGAGGCGGCTTCCTTTACAAGTTCGCCCCCCATGCTGAAAGCCAACTCCGGAAATAACGACCTGAGAACCCCACCACCGCCACCACAGCACCACGTTTCTTCCTTCCCCCTATCAAGTTTTATGAAATCGATATTCGGAACACTTCTTATGACCTCTCGTGGCGGTTCAAATAATTTTGAGGATGCTAGCTCGCAAGGGTCGTGATAGGCGATCTTCAATTTCCTTTCATTTGTCAATTTTAATTTATCCTCTTTTATAAGGTCAAATAAAATCTCCGAGACGTGTTTTACATCAAAGTTGGACCTTCTGGTAAACTCTGGGTATTCAAATTTGAGAGTTCTGTAGCAAGCAGGGCATGAAGTAACCACGGTTTCTGCGCTCAGTTTTTCGATCATATTTACATTGTGTCTTGCTAAGTTTTCGAAGTAATCACGCTCACCAAAGCGAAGCAGGGGCGCACCACAGCACATCTCGTCTGGACCTAAGACGGAAAATGCGACATTTGAAAATTTTAAGATTTTCACAACAGCATTTGGAATTTCTGTTGCCCAGTAAGATGGCAAGCATCCAACGAAATATAACAATTTTCTATCTTCCTGCAAATTTATCCTCTTTTGATTGCTCTAGTTTAAATTTATAGACTTTTGTATTAAAGGTTGAAATCAATCCTCAGCTCAATGAGTTTTTCTTTGGTTGGAACTCCATTTTCGTCCCATCCTCTCACTCCATAGTAGTTACTCAGCGCAAGTTCGAATTCTTTTCTATCTATTTTTCGCCCTTTTGCTTCCCCGGCCGGCAGAGGCTCGTCAAAGAGACGAGATGGTAGAGAATCGTCTTTTTTGTCCAATCCTTCTCTTAAATTAAAGCACTTGGTCAAGTTCCAAATCCTTTCGCCAGTTCTTGTGTATTCTTCTTCGGAGAGGTTAAACCCAGTCACTGCATTCAAAAGTTGCAAGCATAAGCTCGTATCTATCGCTGAAAAAACAAAATCGCAAAGTACCAATGAGTCCCTCATCGAATTCAAATCCTGCACATATTTTACAACGTCGGCCTTATCTGCAATTGAGTATCTCTCCAATTTTCTACCGTCAGGAGCGTTTGTAAACCCTAAATCATATCCTATCATCCATGCCCTTTCATGAGAGGCCCCGGAAGTGCATGTCGCATAGTGTAGACCCATGCTTGGCGCGCCTCTGACCCCCCATCCAGGCATCTCTAGCCCTTTCACATGCATCGCAAATTTCTCGGAGCCCCCGCCGATTGCCTTAGAGGCTCTTTTGACCCCCTCTGCTAGCAGATTGCCTATTCCTTCCCTCTCAGCTATTTTTGTTATCAAGGCAATCATCGCAGTTGGATCTCCCCATTTTGCGTCTATTCCGTCAAGATCATGGGTGGACAAGATTCCTCGCTCGTAGCACTCCATCGCGAAGGCGATGACATTGCCGGTTGAGATTGTGTCAAGCCCAAGATCGTCGCAAAGCATGTTGATATGGGCTAGGGCGTTTAAATCTGAGAGTCCACAATTGCTCCCGAGCATTGCGCACGTCTCATATTCCGGCCCCCCAACTTCTGAGCCGGAAAATTCCCCGCTCCTCACCCTCCCTATATGCCCGCATGCGATGGGGCAGTTAAAGCATGCCTCATTTTTGTCCCAAAGGTTTTCCTTCGCGTGTTCTCCAGATATTTTTTCTGCCTCTTCGAAGGTTCCACTCTGAAAATTTCTTGTCGGGAGCAGTGAGTTTGAAGATGAAAAGGGAACTGAAGTTGCCGTGCCAGTCTTTGTGAGAGTTTTAGACCACTCGGAGCTCCTTAATCTTTCTAGAACTTTTTTCGAAGATTTATCCAAAAGCTCCGGGTTATCAACTTCAACTTTGTTTGAACCTTTTATTACGATTGCCTTCAGATTTTTAGAACCCATTACCGCACCAACGCCCCCCCTCCCCGCTTGCCTGTAATATTCGGTGTTTATGGATGCGTATTTGACTAATTTTTCTCCGGCCCTGCCTATGCATGCCACTCGGTGATCTTTTCCATAAATTTTTTTTATGTGTCTTTCCGTTTCAAAATTATTTTTTCCCCACAGATTTCCAGCGTTTAATATGTCTACATCCTCGTCTTTTATGTAAAGTAAAACAGGGTTTTCCCCCCTGCCTTTGATGATTAAGCCATCGTATCCTGCGAACTTAAGCTCTGGGCCTATGAAACCGCCAACGTATGAGTCGTTAAAAGCGTTGGTGAGCGGGGATTTTGTTACTATGGCTATCCTTGTCGAAGGACATTTGGTGCCTGTTAAGGGACCCGTCATAAAAAGGAGCAGGTTTTCGGGTGAAAGCGGGTCGATATTTGCTTTCACTTCATCAAATAGGATCTTTGCCGCAAATCCTTTTCCACCTATAAACTTTTCCGTTAAATCTCTTTTTAAGGGCTCTTTTTTGATGGATTTTTCGGAGAGGTTCACCTTCAGAAAGGCCCCCATGTAGCCGCTCATTTTTCCACCCTAATCCTTAATTTTCCCATTACTTTTAAAATAAACGTGATAGCAATGAAAGGTTGGAGATGTGCGTTCACACCTATGGGGGGCTAAGCACAAGATTTTAATTTTACCGTCGGAACGTGAAAACGTGAGACACGTCCTAAGAACCTCCGCAGAAAACGTGCATTGGGGATACTACGATCCAAAATTAAGGCCAGTCCTTCACGTTAAAAGCGGGGATTTAGTTGAGGTCTACACGGTTTCAGGGAACCCTTGGATGGTTGAATTATTTCCTGAGATGAGGGACAAAATCCCAAAGGAGCTAAAAGAAGTTTTTGAAAAAGTCGAGGACAGGGGGCCTGGCCCGCATATTTTGCTCGGCCCCATATTCGTAAAAGGGGCGACTCCCGAGGACACGCTCGAGGTAACTTTGCTTGAGATAGAGCCTTGGGTGGATTATGGGTGCAACTTCTTCTTTCCTGAGGCAGGGTCCGTGCCCGAGGAATTCCCATATTTTGAGTTCAAATGCATCCCAATAGACAGAAAGAGATCGGTCGCCAAATTTTCTGAGTGGCTTGAGTTGCCGCTGAGGCCATTCTTCGGTAATTTGGGCGTAGCCCCTCCGATTTCTCAAGGAAGGATAACGAGCAAGATTCCGGGCCCGCACGGGGGGAATCTGGACAACAAGGAGCTCATCGCGTCTTCGAAGGTTTACCTGCCAATTCACAACGACGGGGCTCTATTTTCGATCGGGGACGGCCACTCATGCCAGGGGGACGGAGAGGTGGACCAATTAGCTATGGAGACATGCATGAGGGGTTTAATAAAGCTGAGACTGGTGGAGGGTGTAAAAATAAAGTGGCCAATGGCGGAAACCAAAAGCCATTTCATACTCATGGGTTTTAACACAGATCTCGACGAGGCGCTAAAAATTGCGCTGAGGAACACAATAGAGTTCCTCACGAGCAAAGGCTTCAGCAAAAGCGATGCCTATATGTTCTGCAGCTTGAGTGTCGACTTCC
>Ga0272449_1000846_pt1 | contig 34325 bp, 25 predicted proteins | sample YNPCB0241_FD_198679 | JGI IMG/M metagenome (GOLD analysis project Ga0272449, IMG submission 198679) | Hot spring sediment microbial communities from Yellowstone National Park, WY, United States - YNP-CB-024-1 | ecosystem: Environmental > Aquatic > Thermal springs > Hot (42-90C) > Sediment... | reverse complement strand
CGGTCATCAGTGGACCAAGCGGAACCGGTAGTTCCGGGCCGTTGGCGGGTTCCCCCATCCCATCTACCCGCCCGAGTCATCCCGGTGGGGATTATGTTTTCACCCCTTCGGACTCGTCGGTTCCTGAAGCCACGAGTTTTCCGGTCGTCTCCCAGCCTCCTGACCGTGTCACCCCCTCTTACGTAGGCCCCTCGGAAATTTCATCCGGACATGCACCGTTACCTTTCTTTGCCTCCCCCTGGGGTCAACAGTCCCACGGACCAGTCCCAGACCCTAGCGGGCTCCGGACCGACGCTGGCGAGAGCCGGTCAGGGTACCCGGATATTTACACAAGTCCTAATCCGGTGGCAGAGATTCGCCGGATGGAGGACCTCGAGATCCTCGCTAAGGTGGGAAGCAGCTGGATCCTCGCCGGGGATATCCGGCCCGGAGTAGCCGAGGTTCTGGAAGAGCGGGCCTCCGTGATTCCCCCTCACGAGCGGCCAATCGTCGAAAAGATGGCTACGGTGAGGATTCTCGATCAGATGATCGAGACCCGACTTTTGTACCTCGCTGCCACTCAGCGAATTCCGGGAGACCGCCTGGCGGAAATCGAGAAACGACTTACTCAGGTTTTCGAAACTGAGGAGCTTCCCCGCCGAATCAAAACCGGCAATTTCGGCTCGGTGGAAGCCTACCAAGCCAAACTGGAAAGCTTGGGAGGGTCCTTAGAACGGGAACGCCGACTCTTTATTGAGCGGGCTATTGCCTCGCAGTGGCTCCATCATGCAATTGGACCTATTCCGGAACCGGACCCGGGGGAATTGCTCCAATATTACCAGGACCATATCGAGGAGTTCGAGACTCCGGCCCAGGTTCGCTGGGAGGAGGTGTGGGTAAATATCCCACGCTATACCGACGGAGCCGAGGCTTGGGCCAAACTAGCACAGGTGGGAAACATGCTACTTCAAGGGGTGCCGCTGGAGCAGGCACTGGCTTCCCAGCCCCCTGGGGAACCACGCTGCTATGGTCAGCAGCGGGACTGGCTGCCCGCCGGATCCCCGCTAGTTTCCCCAATAATGCAGGCGGTACTTTTTCAACTGCCGGTGGGATATTGGAGTGAAATCTTTCGGGAAGGCAACCGCTTTTATATTGTCCGGGTTCTCGAGCGGAAAGAGGCGGTGCGAACACCATTCTCGGAGGCACAGCCCCAAATCCGCAAGCAGCTCCTCGAGCACCGCCGAAAGGAAAGGATTCGAGCTTACCTGGGCGAACTTCGCTCCCAAACGACCATTTGGACCGTCTTTGACGAGGATCCCCAAGCCACCGCTTGGCGGAAGGCTTGGGCTCAGGGAAAGTAGTGGTTCCCCCATCTTCCTTACCAGCCCGCGGTTGACCCCGACCACCCTGTACGGCCTCCTCCTCGAGCCGTTACTTCGGTCTTTGAGAATTTCCTCATTTGAGAATTTGCTCAAGGGGGAATTCCGCGATCTGTCCCTCCATGCCCTCGGGGTCTGAATTCTTCGCTCAAGCCCGCCCCGGGGCAGTTCCGGCAGCTCCATCCTATGAGCTATAATGCAACTCAAACGTGCCAGCACTTACCCGCAGATGCGGGGTAGAACTCTTGGTGAGGGCGGGTTGTGCCCCCGAGCGAGGGAAGCTGGAAAGCAGCTCGGCTTGGCACGGAAAACCCCAGAGGACTCCAGTGTGGAAAGAGCCAAAGTTTGTCGGCAAAAAGATGGCGATGGACCGCACCACATCTCCGACACCAACGGGCCGACCCTTGATTGAAGCCACCTTTCAAATCGGGGCGCCAAGATCCGGAAAGCAATTCCTGCTTGAAGGAGGGCAAGAGTATTTCTGGGGCAATTCCTTTCGGAATTCGGACAGGGCCGGGCACCACTCTCAGCTCTTAGAAATCCCACGATTCGGGAAACTCGATATCGCTTCTAGTGGAGCGTAAAGAAACTGAGCAAGGGGGAGGAGAACAAAATCCTCGGGCTTAAGGCTGTGATTTAACCTGTTCGCCCTACTGCGGGGGCAATGCAAAAAAGAAGGAGGCAGATGACCGGAAGCATCCAGAGCAACTTGGGCGAACCTTGGGTCTCTTTCCGGCAAAGCGAGGTGGTTTTTTGAGCCGAGGGGCTCACAGAGGAGGGTAACCGAAAGCCAAAAGTTTGCAGCGAATCGTCAAAGGTGCCTAGGACATCCAAAAATGGAGGACAGCATATGCCTCTGCTTGGCGTGAATGTAGACCATGTGGCTACGGTACGCCAGGCTCGGCGAACTTATGAGCCAGATCCGGTTTGGGCCGCGGTTTTGGCGGAATTGGGCGGAGCCGACGGGATCACTATCCACCTCCGCGAAGACCGTCGTCACATTCAAGATCGTGACTTGCGGCTTTTGCGGGAGACTGTGACGGTCAAACTCAATTTGGAGATGGCTTGTTGGGAAGAGATCGTCCAAATCGCATGCCAGGTTCGCCCCGATCAGGCCACCCTGGTCCCCGAACGGCGCGAGGAGATCACTACCGAAGGTGGATTGGACGTTATCGCCAATCGGGAACGAGTGGCGGAGGTGATTAAACGGCTGAAAGATGCCGGCATATCGGTGAGTTTATTCTTGGATCCGGATCGCCGCCAGATCGAGGCGGCCGCGGACCTGGGGGCTGACGCGGTGGAACTTCACACCGGGCAGTATGCTCTGGCCAAGCCGGGCAAGCCTCAGGAGGAACAGCTCCGAATCCTCCAAGAAGCAGCGGAACACGTCCGCCGCTGCGGCCTGATCCTTCATGCCGGACATGGCCTGAATTATAAAAACGTTATCCCGATTGCTAGAATTCCGGGCATGCATGAACTCAACATCGGACACGCAATCATTGCCCGAGCGATCTTCGTCGGCATAGAACAGGCCGTGCGGGAAATGAAACGTTTGATCACCTAGTAGGGGCTAGGCTTTGCTCGGCGAGAATTTGCTCATCGGCGAGAATTTGCTCAGCGGAAAGAGGTATCTGTTGCTTGGATCGAGAACAATTCGCGGGAGCAAATAATAGCCAGCGGGACGTCAGTCCAGCCAAAGGAAGCACCATCCGCCAAGAACGGGGTTTCTCTGCGAAGATGTGTGTCGTTTTGGTAGGCGGTGCGGCCAACAAGTACAACCCGCAGGGTATTCGAGGTAACACGAAAAACTGCTGACCTCGTAGGTATCACTCGCACGAGGAAAAAACCAGCGTCAGCCAACTCACAAGAAGGCTCTGAATAATTCCCGGGCATTATGTAAACTATGCCTGGAAGCCGCAATTTGTGGCCAAATAAACGGGGAAACGCTAACTACTTCAAATCTGCCGTTTAACGGCCGAAATTGTTTAGAGTTTCCACAAGATCTGATTTCCAGAAAACCCAGACACAAGGGAACCACGCGATGCGAACACGAGCGGAAGAATTTGCAGGTGTTTCGGTAGCATTAATCACCCCTTTTCGGAATGGGGAAGTCGACTTCGAAGCTCTTCGGCAGCAGGTCGAGTTTCAAATTGCTGCTGGGGTTACCTGTTTATGTCCGGTGGGAACGACCGGGGAGTCTCCCACTCTTTCTCACGAGGAACACGAACAAGTGATTGCGGCGGTCATCGAGGCTGCTGCCGGCCGGGTGAAGGTGATGCCCGGCACGGGTTCGAACTCCACGGCTGAAGCCCTTCGGCTGACCCGTTTTGCTGCCCGCCATGGTGCAGATGCCGTGCTGGTGGTGGGACCTTACTACAACCGTCCCACCCAAGAAGGCCTTTATCGACATTACCGCACGCTGGCCGAAGCGGTGGACATTCCCATTTGCATCTACAACATCCCGGGGAGGACCGGGCGAAACATCGAACCGGAAACTATTATCCGCCTGGCCGAAATTCCCAATATCGCTATGGTAAAGGAAGCCAGCGGTTCGATGGACCAGGCTTCGCAGATCATAGCTTCCACCGATCTTACGATCCTCAGTGGAGACGACAGCCTCACTCTTCCCTTAATGGCGATCGGCGGTCGGGGAGTCATTTCTGTGGTCGCAAATCTTGTTCCTCAAGACATGAAGGCCATGATCGAGGCCTTCGAGGCCGGGAGGATTGAGGAAGCCCAAAGATGGCATAAAAAACTCTTTCCCTTGTGCCGAGATTTGTTGTCTCTTGCTAGCAACCCCATTCCGGTAAAGGCCGCGATGAAAATGTTGGGGCGAGATTCCGGAGAACTCCGCATGCCCTTAGTTCCTCTGGAAGGCGAAGCTTTGGAAAAACTTCGCCGGACCTTGGTGGCCTACGGGCTTTTGGAGGCCTAGCTTTCAGATCAAGAACCTCACGATCTCCCCAAGAACCGGACACTGACTGCTCATCGAGTGCTGGATTTTCCTTGGTGTACAGCTAAGTTTTCCTGCGGGTGTAGCAAGCCGGTGGAATGGCCCACCGGTTTCTCTTGGAAGAAAGGCTTTTCAACACAAGTTACGCCCCAGTCCTTTCATCGTGCCAAATACTCCCAAATCGTGCCAAATGCTTCCGAGCTATCCCCTCCCCTTTCTCCAAGCAAAGCAAGATAAGCTCACTGGAAGCAGCCGACCACCAGAGCTTTCGCACCCCAAGCAGGATTGCAACCGACTAGGCCTAAATAAGGCCCAGCAAGACTCTGGGGGGCGAATCTCTGACGCTCCTCTGCCCATCTCTTAAGACGTGCCCGGCAAGCTTCGGTCCCATTGGGAAATGCAATCCCCAGGCAACCTGGAACCTAGGGGAGGGTCATACAAGAGGGGGGCTTGGGATCGTCGAAATTCCCCTTCGAACGGTGACATTTTGCTTCCCCATGGTGCGATGGATTCCTAGCGACGGCGGCCGTCCGAATCGGCCCCTGGCCAGCCACCGCAAAATCAACGGAGTTCGAGGGGAAGACCGTCCTTTTTTTGACTTTTCCAATATCCCTCCAGAATGATTACCGGCAAACAGAACTTGACATTAGTCCTTGAAAATACTAATGTTAAGACGATCCTTCCGCATGAGGAGCATTAGTGGGACAGGTCCCGAAAGAGTTAACGGGGCTAGATTGGAGGTCGTGGTAGATGACCAAACGTGATATTGTTCGTTCTATTTCTGAACAACTCGGTCTATCCCAGCTACAAACCCGGCAGGTGGTCCAGCGGACTTTCGAGGAAATCATCAACACCCTGGCCCGGGAAGGCCGAATCGAACTGCGGAATTTCGGCGTTTTTGAGGTCAAGCGTCGTAAAGGCCGGCTGGGCCGAAATCCGAAAACCGGCGATCCCGTGGAAGTCCCCGAACGGGTAATAGTTCGCTTTAAGCCCGGCAAAGAAATGGTGCTCCGAATTCGGAGTCTGCATCGCCGTTTGACCGGTAACGGTGTGAGCCACTAGCAGCACAAGACACACCTCGCTAAATCCGCCTGCGGAAGTTTTTTGGCATTTTTGGCTTACCTGTTCTGAGAATAGCTGTTCTTTTTGCCGGGCATTATCCCCCTTTCCAGGGGAATCTTAAGGGGAATTAAACTCGGCAACTTGAAAAGCCCCTTGCCCCCTCGAAAAAGAGGCGAACCAACCTAATCCCAGCCTTTTGGGGGAGTCTGCTGGGGAATGGGAGTTATTCTTGGGAAACTTCGAAAAGCCGAATTCCACTAATTCCACCGCAAGACCATTCCGGCTGGGAAAATCTGTACTTCCTTCGCCAAAGTGTCGTGAGGACATCTTAATCCCCATGGAAAGTCCCTCCGCGGATTTGATCCGGGATGAGGGAAGCCCACGGTGATAGGTCTTTTCGGTCCCTTTGTTTGGTATTTCGGCATGTTCCCCAAAGGGCGTGTTGCTCAAAGGGCCTCAAACACAGCTGCTGAAGCTTTACCCTCGTCACAAGGGAAGTTTCCTGTGTGCGGAGTTTATTTTGCTTTGTCTCATGCGGAAAATAAGAAACCCAGGATTACACCTGCCCGGTTGCTCTCAAGAACCGGGACGGCGGGAATGATTAACCCGGAGTCAAATTCCGCGGAGGACCTCCACATGAAGGACCGGCACAGCACTCCCATCGAAGCCCCCACACCGATCCATGCAAAAACTCCCGTATCCTGGACACAAGCAGAATCCAAGGCAACGTTCAGGATTTGTGGTTTCGGAGGGTTGCCGGGTATGGGGAACGAGCAGAAGCCTCCCGTGCGGACCATTCCCTTCGTTTCCGGCGGGCGGATTTCGATGAGCTTTCTTCTGGGAACATTTGGGCTTTGCTGCTTACTGTCCTGTTTAGGTGTGGCACAAGATCATTCGTTCCAGGACAAACCCAACTTTATTTTCATCCTGGCCGACGATTTGGGTTGGGGAGAACTCGGCTGTTATGGGCAGGAAAAGATCCGGACTCCCCACCTAGACCGATTAGCGGCCGAGGGAATCCGGTTTACTCAGTTTTATGCCGGGTCTCCTGTCTGTGCCCCGTCGCGGTGTGTTCTTTTGACCGGCAAGCATTCTGGGCATGCTTACATCCGTAATAATTCCGAAGTGAAACCCGAAGGCCAGCTTCCTATCCCCGATGAAGAGATCACTCTTGCCGAACTGCTGAAGCAGGCAGGTTATACGACGGCTATTATTGGCAAGTGGGGGCTTGGACCTCCGGGTAGCTCGGGCGATCCCCTCAATCAAGGCTTCGATTTCTTCTTTGGTTACAACTGCCAGCGTCATGCCCACAACCACTATCCCACATTCCTTTACCGCAATCGGGATAAGGTGAGGCTCGATAATCCCGATTTCCCTGCCCACCAGTCCTTTCCCCCAGATTTGGACCCAAATGACCCAAAGAACTATGCTCGCTATTTGGGGAAAGACTTTGCCCCGGACTTGATGACCGAGGAAGCCTTGAAATTCATCCGCGAAAATCGTGAAAAGCCATTCTTCCTCTATTTCGCCACCACAATCCCGCATCTCGCTTTGCAGGTACCGGAGGACTCTTTACAAGAGTATCTGGGTAAATTTCCGGAAACGCCTTACTTGGGAGACCGGGGTTACCTTCCCCACTATGCTCCGCGGGCAGCTTATGCGGCAATGATCACCCGACTAGATGCCCACATCGGCAAGATGCTGGCCCTGTTGGACGAACTCGGGATTGCTGAGCGGACGGTAATTTTCTTTAGCTCGGACAATGGTCCCACGCACGGAAGAGGACCCGAAAATCTCGGAGTGGGAGGAACCGATACCGACTTTTTCCGGAGTGCCGGGCCTTGGAGCGGGAGAAAAGGAACACTATTCGAGGGCGGGATTCGCGTTCCCTTAATCGTTCGCTGGCGAGGGAAAATTTCGCCGGGAAGGGTAACCGACCACATGGCCGGCTTCCAAGATGTTCTACCTACCATCCTGGACATAATCGGACGGCAACCGCCTCCGGATTGCGACGGGATTAGCTTTCTGCCTACCCTGCTAGGTCAACCCGGTCAGAAACAACATCCCTACCTGGTTTGGGAGTTCTACGGCTACGGGGGGCAGCAAGCAGTCCGCCTCGGCCGGTGGAAGGGTATTCGCCTAAATTGCTACAAAAACCCGACCGGTCCTCTTCAGCTATACGACTTAGAAACGGATCCCACGGAGTCTCAGGACATCGCTAGTGCCCACCCGGACATCGTAGCGAAGATGGAAGAGATTCTCCGGCGGGAACATACCGCTTCGCCCCATTGGGATTTCGCAAAGAGGCTGCAACCGCGGCCGCAGTAGGGCTCCGTCCGGACTGCTGGGGCTGATGCCGACCGGTTGGCTCTGTAACCTCACTCCCACACGAATTTATCAGAAGGGATAGGGATAATCCCGGATTCGCGTGGGATATATCCGCGGCTGCACTCCTAACGAGGATTAGGCCGAGAGGCCTGAAACCGCGGGAGCGGAGGACCGGAGTCCCACATAGGTGATTCGAACACGAGAATAAAGCTGGCGGTGGCCTTTTTTCCGCCGATATTTTTTCCGCCTCTTAAATTTTCGCACAACGATCTTAGGACCAAGCTCGACCCCGAGAACTTCTGCCAAGACACAATAATCTGGCAGCTCGGGACGGCCTACCTGGAGGCCCGACTCATCTCGGTAAGCAAGTACAGGGGCAAGCTCGATTACCGTGCCTTTCGGCACCAGGCGAAGATCGACTTCGAAAACATCTCCCACCGTGACTTTGTACTGCCTACCGCCGTCGCGAACGATTGCGTAAGAGGTCGCTACTGCCTGCTCCGCCATATTCCTGACCCAAATCCTTCAAGTACTGTTTCCTGGCTAGCTGTGCTTAGGTGAAACCCTCTAGTATTAGAGGCAAAATTTCTCTTCAACTAAAACCTCGGTACCTGTATCCGTGAACACCGGCGCGGGGGCCGCATGTTATCCCTCCGCCGGAAATTGCCGGCGGGAGTTCTTCTGACCTTGTCCCACGAGTTTCACAAATGTGGGAAATGCGAGAGGTCCTATGATATGCACAAGCCCCTACCCGGTTTTTGCGGAGTTAAGCCCGACACAAGGTCCGCTTCCGGTTCGACTGGTGACTTTCGTTATGCTGCCCGGTCAAAGCCGGCAAACGCCTCGGCAGAAGGCACGAGGGGATTGCAAGAGTATATCACTAATTGCCCCGAAGATAAAGCCCCTTCTCGACGAAGGGGCACAACAGCGAGTGAGGATTGGGGAGTCATACCTACGAAGCTGAGAAACAAAAAACCGGCCCAGTCTGGTGGGGCCAAACTGGGCCGGTGGTTATATTCGGCGATGCGAGGCCAACCGTCCAAGGGGCAGAAGACGGCGGATACCTGGCCACCGCTAGGTGAGGACTGACCCCACAGTCGCCCACAACGGGTTTCCCCGAAGGGGCTAGGATCACAGATCCTTAGAAAGGAGGTGATCCAGCCGCAGGTTCCCCTACGGCTACCTTGTTACGACTTAGTCCCCATCACCGAGTTCCGGTTGAGCCCTTTCCTCCCTTTCGGGTTGGTTCGGGGCCTTGGCCGGCCCCCGGCTTTGGTGACTTGACGGGCGGTGTGTACAAGGCTCAGGAACACATTCACCGCGGTATGCTGACCCGCGATTACTAGCGATTCCGGCTTCATGCAGGCGGGTTGCAGCCTGCAATCTGAACTGGGGCGCGCTTTTTGGGATTTGCTCCCCCTCGCAGGTTCGCTTCCCTTTGTACGCGCCATTGTAGGACGTGTGCAGCCCTGGGCATAAGGGCCATGAGGACTTGACGTCATCCCCACCTTCCTCCGGTTTGACACCGGCAGTCTCGCCAGAGTCCCCGGCATTACCCGCTGGCAACTGGCGACAGGGGTTTCGCTCGTTAAGGGACTTAACCCGACATCTCACGACACGAGCTGACGACAGCCATGCAGCACCTGTGCACGTTCCACCCCTTGCGGGGCGTCACCCTGGTTTCCCAGGGCTAATCCGTGCATGTCAAGCCCAGGATAAGGTTCTTCGCGTAGCCTCGAATTAAGCCACATCCTCCACCGCTTGTGTGAGCCCCCGTCAATTCCTTTGAGTTTCAGCCTTGCGGCCATACTCCCCAGGCGGAGCACTTAACGGTTTCCCTTCGACCGGAAAGCTATGGGGGACCCTCCGGTCTAGTGCTCAGCGTTTAGGGCTAGGACTACCGGGGTATCTAATCCCGTTCGCTCCCCTAGCTTTCGTGCCTCAGCGTCAGGGAAGGCCCAGCGAGCCGCCTTCGCCACCGGTGTTCCTTGCGATATCAACGCATTTCACCGCTCCACCGCAAGTTCCACTCGCCTCTACCTCCCTCTAGCCCCGCAGTTTCGGGCGCACTTCCTCGGTTGAGCCGAGGGATTTCACACCCGACTTACGGGACCGCCTACGCACCCTTTAAGCCCAGTGATACCGAATAACGTTTGGACGGTCCGTCTTACCGCGGCTGCTGGCACGGACTTAGCCCGTCCTTCCTCTGGGGTAGGTCAAGCCGGGGCTGAGCCCCGACATTTCCGACCCCCTGACAGCGGTTTACAACCCGAAGGCCTTCATCCCGCACGCGGCGTCGCTCGGTCAGGCTTGCGCCCATTGCCGAAGATTCTCGACTGCAGCCACCCGTAGGTGTCTGGGCAGTGTCTCAGTCCCAGTGGGCGAGGACACGCTCTCACGCCTCGTACCCGTCACAGCCTTGGTAGGCCATTACCCCACCAACTAGCTGATAGGACGCGGGCCCCTCCCCAGGCGGAACTCTCACCTTTGGTCCTGAAGGCTTCCGCCCCAGGACTTTATCCGGTATTAGCCCCAGTTTCCCAGGGTTATCCCGGCCCTGGGGGCAGGTTACCCACGCGTTACTCCCCCTTTCGCCGCTGTAGTGCCCCTTGCGGGACACTACCGCACGACTTGCATGCCTAATCCACGCCGCCAACGTTCATTCTGAGCCAGGATCAAACCCTTCAATTGAATCGCTGGTATACGCTTAACTCTCACGGCGGGTTACCCGCCAGAGAGAATGGGAACCAGCGTGAAAGGTTGACCCTGGGACCTCCTGGCCGCAACCAGAGGTCCACAAGGATTTAACCCCTTGTGCTCAGTCCTTCCTAGCACTTCTTGGGGCTGAAACCCAAGGGTGACTAGGTATCACCGCATCGCCGAATTGTCAAAGACCTGTTTGGTGTTGCCGATCTTATTTTACGCCCGAGTTCGAGGTTTGTTCACAACTTTTTTCCAGCTCGGGCATCTTTCATTTTAACATGGCTCAAAGCCCTGTCAAGAACTCTTGGTTAATTTTTTGTTGTCCCAGGGCTTTGATGCCTGGCCGATATCCTGTTACGCATTTCCTCCTCAATTGGTTCGACCACATTTTAGAAGAACTTTTGTGCCGGGTCAAGCACCCTCGCCACTTTTCCCCCATGTACCCCGAGGCCGCCGACAGCTTTTTACCGGAGGGCCGGAGGCGAGAGCTTTTACAACTAGGACAAAATCGGCCTCATTACAAAATCGGGGCTTCGACCGCTCCCAATCGAAGCGACTCCGGGAGAACGGTTGGGATGCGAGGAACCCCCGCTCCGCCCCCTTTTTGAGTCCAAATTACCGCACCAAAATTCCTCCTCTGCCTCCTTTCGAAGCTCCGGCATGACGACCCGCAGCGGTGCTCCGCACCGGCAATTAATCGCCAGCCGATTATACGTAATCGGCAAATACTGTCTGCGGCTTTATTTACGTGACCACCTGGGCTACATAAGTCACTAAATTGCTGAATTCACAAAAATATCACATTAAGGGGAACCTGTCATTTCCCCATCTCCCGTAGCCTATCTTCCAAGGCTCTCCTTTCTTCCCCCTTCGCAAGCAAGGTCTTCAGGCAGTGTTTAAGCAAATTTTTGCGTGTGTGGGGGAGGATCGCCGCGTGGAGCAATTGCACAATCAGGCTGACCGACTACACGGGAACATTTCTCCGTACGGATTCCCCTAGTCGATCGAAGTTCAAGTACGACCTTTGCCACCCCGTGAACCAACGGACCAGGATGGCAAGCAGGGATCGACAAACGGAAACTTCGGAAGAATCCAAGTTGCCAAACACGTTGTCCCGATTCGGCGAAACTTACATGTCTCGTTTTGCCGCGTATTGGGGCTCTTGCGGGGTGCTTATACCCTCGACAGGAAAGATTGACGCGGTTCCCAACAAGCTTCCTAACAAGTTATCGCTCGGGTTTAAAGGGATCCGGGCGGTGTCGCCTCATTCGAGCTGCAAGCACAAGAGGTGGCATCTCTTGCTGGCAGAATTAGGACCAATGGCGGGAACGAGTCTTTAACTCGTTCGCTTTTTCGAGCCTCATGCCGATCCGGCCTCCATCCGGCAAAGTGCTACCCCCAAGGGTCTGACCACGGCCGAGGCGTTACCCCATCCCTCCCAACTTAATGCCCTTGGTCTCACTTGACCTGTTTGGAAATCCTCAATGATTCCGAGCGTGAAAGACCAGAGGCCAGTTGGTGGATATTTTCCCGTAAAACTCGACGGCATATTGTGGTTCTTGGAATCTGACCACATTGCGGGGGGAATTACTTATCGAACGTTCTGTTTGTCCTTCCATTTCCGGGGGAGCCGAGGCTTTGGCCCAACGGGTTCGCAGCAAGGGGAGAGGAATTCGTTGAGGGACTCCCTGCCGAACTAGGTGGCCATTCTTTTGAAGCCCACTTGTGCTCCGAACGATTGTGGGTAGACTCTAGAAAGACTGAGGATACCCCAATGGTTGACCAACTTCTCCCCTCACGGCTGTCCCTGGCGGACTGAGGAGGCCTTTTCATTCGCCGGTCCGTGGTTCCGGCAAGACATTCGAAGCTTTAGCCGGGTGAAACCGCTTGAGGGACTTGGGTTGTTTGTCGGCCGGTTGAGGATCGCGAGCTGTAATGCTCCGTGAGGAAGTCCGCGGTGGTTTTCCTTGAGAAAGGGTGGTTCTATGAAACAACCGAAGCGAAGTGTGTGGTTTTGGGATCGCTGCAAAGTGGCAGCGGGAATTGTATTTCTGTACACTTGGGCATCGGCAGTCCAAGCAGATGTTCGGCTACCGAAAATCTTCGGAAGCCGCATGGTCGTGCAACAGCAAATGCCTGTAAAGGTGTGGGGATGGGCTGACCCCGGGGAGCGGGTGGAAGTATCCTTGGCCGGCCAAACCCGGGCGGGTTCGGCCGATGCTTCCGGAAAATGGCTCGTGACCCTAGAACCGCTTCCGGCTGGCGGACCGCACAAGTTGATTGTTCAAGGGAAAAATAGGATCGAACTTGAGGATGTGCTCGTCGGAGAGGTGTGGATTGGCTCCGGTCAGTCCAACATGCAGTGGCCGGTACGTCGCTCGATGAATCCTGATGAAGAGATCGCTAACGCCAATTGGCCGAAAATTCGCCTCTTCACCGTTGCCCGCCGCATTGCAGAAACACCCCAAGAGGATTGTGAAGGGGAATGGCTCATCTGCAGTCCGGAAACAGTGGGCGACTTTTCAGCGGTCCTCTATTTCTTTGGACGGAAACTGCATCAAGACTTACAAGTTCCGGTAGGCCTCATTAACAGCTCGTGGGGAGGTACCGTGGCGGAAGCCTGGACCAGCCGGGAGGCACTTCAAGCAGATGAAGACTTCCGACCTATCTTGGAACGAGGTGCCAAATTTGATCCGAAGACCCCGAATCAGCCGGCCGTGCTGTTTAACGGGATGATTCACCCGTTGCTGAATTTCGCCATCCGTGGTGTGGTGTGGTACCAGGGAGAATCCAATTGTGCACGAGCAGAGCAGTATCAAAAGCTGTTCCCGACGCTAATCCACGATTGGCGGAAGCGGTGGGGACTGGGAGATTTCCCCTTCTATTTTGTACAGTTGGCCCCCTTCCGGTATCGCAATGCCGACCGGCGGAATGCTGCCGAACTTCGGGAGGCCCAGCGGCTGACTCTTCGCCTGCCCAACACGGGTATGGTAGTGACGACAGACATTGGGGATGTAAATGACATTCATCCGACCAATAAACAAGAAGTCGGCCGCCGACTCGCTTTGTGGGCCCTGGCAAAGACTTACGGAAAAACCGATTTGGTTTACAGCGGACCCCTATACCGGGAGGCAAAAATCGAGGGGAATAGAATCCGAATTTTCTTCGACCATGTGGATGGCGGCCTAGTTGTCAAAGGGGAAGAGTTGACACACTTCCAGATAGCCGGGGCCGATGGCGAGTTTAAGCCGGCGAAGGCTGTTATTGACGGGGAAACAGTGGTGGTATGGAATGAGGAGGTGGCTAACCCCGTAGCTGTTCGCTTCGGCTGGAGTGATGACGCCGAACCAAACCTGTTCAATGCGGCCGGCTTACCTGCATCCCCATTCAGAACCGACAACTTCCCACTGGTCACCGCGGGCAGACGATGAAACCCAAAGGACTTTGGCAAGTAGATCCGCCCCCTTCGCGGTTAGGAAGCTCGTTTTTGAATAATCCTGATTGAAGGTTCTGGAGAATGAAAGGCAAGTAGGGCCGGCTCGAAGATTCCGCAGAATGACATCCCGGCTTGTATAATCCTCTTGGGCGGAAATCTCCTCCTTGTCGGGGCGGGATCCGATGTGAAGGTAACTGGATCTGCCGATGCGAGGGAAGTTTCCGCCTCAACAAGAGGAGATCCCGAAAAGGAAGAAAAACCCAAACCGACCCCTTACGAGCCTACAGTTCCTTCTGACTCCTCGAGGACCGTGTCTTCGTGTTCGTAAGGCGGAGCACAGCAGCATAAAAAGCGAAGTTCGTCGGCACCAGTGTTTGTAATACGATGCAAGGTCCCAGGAGGAATTGCGATGGCGTCGCCGGCACGGACATGTCGCAGCTCGTCTTCTACTTGGATGAGTCCGGAGCCTTCCAGAATAAAGTAGATTTCCTCCGCTCGTAGATGCCGATGGGCAATGGTACTTTGCCCGGGCTTCACGCGGGCCTCGGCTAAACTTTGATTTCGGATCACTGAGTTCCGGTAAGCCAGCAGTTCGCGGATCTCCGAGCCGTCCTTCGTGACAAAGGGGCTGACTTCATTGATATTGCGTACGTCCATCAGATGCTCCTTATTTTCGGCTTGCTCGGTGAGAGTTTCGCACCCAAAAAGGGAGGAACTCAGTCTTCAGAATGCTCTTTGTCGGAGTTACCTTCCTCGCTGCCTCCTGCTTCTTTCATATCTAGGCTGTCTTTGGAAGCAATCCAAAGAACTGTTTGGCCGTAGTCTCTTTGCTGCCACGGAACTTCTGAGGGCAGTCCTTGACCCCGATAATGATCGTCCGACTCAGCTACGAGGATACTTCCGACCGGAGCAAGCTCGAGCAATCTAATCAAAAGTTCGGCGACTGCCCCTTGCTGATTGTGAAAGTAAGCGTAAGGGGGGCACACGAATACCAGCCACGGAGCCGGATCCGAAGGCGGCTTTAGCCGCTTGGCCCAGACGAAACAGTCGCCAAAGACGACTTCACACCGGGCCTGCACTCCCAAAAGAGCAATGTTTTGGCGGAGGGTTTCCAAGGTTGGATGATGTCTTTCTACAAACGTGACATATGAGGCACCTCGGCTCAGTGCCTCTAGCCCCATGGCTCCGGTGCCGGCAAAGAGGTCGAACACCCGTTTTCCTTCAACCTGAGAGCCTAGATGGGCAAAGAGAGCCTCCCGCACCCGGTCCCGCATGGGGCGGACCGTAATGAAACCGTTGTAAATTAGCCGGCGACCTTTGAATTGGCCCCCGATTATCCGAATCCCATGAACGTCCTTATGTCGGGGTGGCAACGCCCCACCAGGAAACGGCTTCGCCGGGTTTTGTTTCCGCGAGTTGGACATTTCCTACCCCCTCCGTGCAAAATTCAGTTCCAAGGCCATCCCTAAAAGGGAGAACCGCCTCAACCCTCAGAACTGCCCTCCTCCACAACCGCACCACTGAGCTGATTCGGAGCCGGCTGCCTTTCCCGGCAGTGAGTTAACAGGTATAAGCCGGGCACAACAAACAGGGTAAGCACTGCCGAAACGAGGATTCCTCCCGCACTTGCGATGCCTACCCCGTTCCGGAGTTCTGCCCCAAGGCCCCGGCTTACGGCCATCGGAAGCATCCCCATCACCGCAGCCAGGGTGATCATCAACTGGGCCCGAAAACGATCGCAAGCTGCCTGAATCATGGCCGCCTGGCAACTGGTTTCTGTAGTCTGGCGAATAATATTGAGGCGGTCCACGATAAGAATCGCGTTGTTAACCACGATCCCTATCATTATTACGATTCCCATGACAGCAAAGATGCTTAAACTTTCCCCAGCCAAGGCCAGAGCCCAAAAGGTCCCCACCAGAGCCAAGGGAATAGTGGCAAGCACCAGAAACGGCTGGCGGAAGGATTCCAAAATGGCAGCCATGCATAGGTAAACCAGCAAAATTGACAGGACCCCTGCCTCCAGGAGTCCGCCCAGTCCTTCCTCCATCACCTCATAAATCCCGGTGAATCGGAACGTGTAGCCCGGCGGAAATCCTCCCGAAGCCTCAATTGCCTCGGAAATCCTCTGGGCTGCCGTGCCCAAAGGGACTCCTTGGGCCAGTTGAGCCGTAAGCTTCTGTACCCTCTGCTTGTCTTTTCGGAAAATCTGGACTGGGACGGAATCCTCGCTAATTTTGGCTAACGAGGTTAACAAAATTGGCTGGCCCGGGGGGCCTGGAAATTGAAAACTTGGTACCTGGTCGCGTCCCATTTCTTTCTGAAGACACACGACGATGTCATAGTTTCTTCCTCCCATTTTGAAGGTGCCCGCTTCAATTCCTTCCAGATTAGCCCTAAGGGTTAGCCCGATTACCGCCGGAGGAATACCCAAATCACCCAGAACTTCCCGGCGGGGCTCAACTCGAAGCCGAGGTTTTCCCGGCCGGACGGTAATACTGGCATCCAAAATCCCCGGGATATTTTGAGCTAACCTCAACGTTTGCGTCGTCAAAGCGTCCAAGGTTTTGAAATCTTCCCCTGCAATTTCCATCTCAACGGGATAACTTTGGCCTCCGATCGCCGACGGTTGGCTAATTGTTATCGTGGCATCGGGCAAATCCTTCACGCGAAGTCGAATCTGCTCCATTAGTTCGTCGATGGTCTCCCGACGCTGATCCCGGTCGGAAAATGTGACAAGAATCTGTGCCAGGAAAACCCCTTCATTAGCCTGGCCTAAAACCCCTTCCACTTTCCCAATGGTCGAGAGAATATGCTGCAGCTCGGGCAGATCTTTCATTCGTTCCTCGGCCCAGCGGACCAGGGCGGCGGTGCGGGAAAGGGTGAAATGAGTTGGGAATTCAAGCTTCACATAGACCTCCCCCATGTCCGGGGTGGCCAGAAAGCTCGTCCCCAGGTTCTTGGCCACGCCAACGGCATGGATGAGTAAACCCACAGCTAGCCCTATCGTCAGAGCTGAAATCGCCGGGTGGGTCATCCGCTCGAGGAACCATCGATAGCCCGCAATTACTCGCTGAAGACCTTCATCCCAGGTGCGAGCCACCCGTCCCAAAAAGCTACTCCCCGAATCTTCCTCTTTGAGCAAAAGCGCGCTTAGCATCGGGGTGAGAGTGAAAGAAACAATTAGGGAGACCACAGTCATTAGGAACATGGTTATGGCCAGGGGAGCAATGAAAAGCCCCACTCGAGTTTGCATCGCCGCCAGCGGAAACAGCACCACCATGTTCGTCGTAGCACTTGCCAAAACGGCAATGAACACTTCCCGGGCCCCTAGCCTGCTGGCCTCTCGAGGGGATAGGCCTTGGCCCAGTCTGGTGAGGATCGACTCCAGAACCACGATGGAGTTGGTGACAAGAACTCCTACCGATAGCCCAATTGCGATAAGAGTGGAGGTGTTCAGCCCCAACCCGAAAAGCCTCATGGCAAACAGTCCCACCGCAATAGTCACGGGCATACTGATGGAAACAATGATCAAGGATCGAAGGTTGTACAAGAAGAGAAAAAGGATAAGGGCGGTAAGGACAATTCCCATTCCGACGTCTTTCCAAGCACTGAAATTCACTTGCTCCACAAACCGCCCCATATCGCTAACCCAAACCAGATCCATCCCAGGCGGGAGTTCCTCCCGAATTTGCAACATTCGCTCCCGAACCCGTCGGGCTACAGCCACTACGTTGGCTTCAGCCTTTTTTATCACCCGGATGGAAACCGCCGGTTTCCCGTCCAGCCAGGCTAATTGACGGAGCTCTTCGGTGCCCATCCGGACCGAACCGATATCGCGGAGATAGATTCGCCGGCCGGAAACATTGGCCACCTCGATATTGGCCAGACTGGCCAACGTGCGAGAATCTGCGTCGAACGTCACAGAGAACTCGGTACCTGGCTCTTGGACGCGGCCGGAGGGTATGGTGCCCAAAGCTTGGCGAAGAGCCTGCAGGACATCTGCACTGGTGAGGTTTCGTGCGAAAAGCCGGTCGGGATCCAGCTCTACCCGAATCTGCCGTCGAGCTCCGCCAACAAGCTGGATCCCTGCCACCCCTTCGATAGTGGTCAAGCGGTCGCGAAGGGTGTTATCTGCATAATCGTACAGCTCCTCGGGTCCGATGCCATCACCGCCCGTCAATGCCAAAGTGACAATAGGAGCAGCATTAATATCGAACTTCTCGATTCTGGGATCCTCCACCCCCTCCGGCAGTTCTCGGCGAATGAGATCCAGTTTTTCCCGGACATCGGTTGCCGCTCGGTCCACATCCACTCCGAGCTCAAACTCCAAAAGAGAGATGGCCACGTTCTCCATGCAAGAAGAGGCCACATGCTTTAGCCCCTCCACCGTCACCACGGCATCCTCAATCCGTTTGGCCACATCCAGCTCCAGCTCTTCAGGGGATGCACCGGGATAAACGGTAACTACCGTGATATAGGGCACATCGAATTTCGGCAGGAGTTCCAGCGGCATCTTTCGATAAGAATCGATGCCGAGGATCACAAGCCCGATGAAAAGGCACGCCAAGGCCACCGGTCGCCGGATCGCAAACTCCGTGAGAAACATGCCAAAATACCCCCTCTAAAACGTTCCCTGTGTCTCCCTGAAAGTCTCACGTCGCAATGACTTCCCAAATGATGGCCAGCCCCGAAGAAGAGCACCTTTTGCACGCGTGGGGCTCAAGTCATCGCTAAAGTGCTAAACTCCGGACATGACCTGCCGATAAGAGGGGTCAATCGTGGGCATACCCGCCTGGGCCTCCCGGTGGAGTTCCCTCTCGCCCACAACAATCGGCCGAATTCGCTTCCCATCCTGAAGTCGGCTTTGCCCAGTGAGCACGACTTGCGTTCCCGGCTGTAACCCCTCCAAGACTTCGAAGTAGTCCTCGCTGCGAAGACCGAGTCGGACAGGCACCCGGCGGGCCCGATCTGCCTCCACCACGTAGACCACTGTCGTTCCCTCATGAGTAACCACCGCATCCAACGGGACCCCTACCCCTTCCCGGCTCTCGAGGATGACCGTTACTTCCGCCAATGCCCCAGGGACCACGTCCGGGGGTGGCGAAGCAATCTGACACCGGACTTCGAAGGTTCTCGATCGCAAGTCAATTGCCGGGGACTTATACGAGACGACCTGGACGGGCAACTCCCGCTGGCCCACTCGGACCATCATCGGGGTTTCCCCTGGCGTGATCATGCCGTAATACTCCTGGGGCAAATGCACTCGGACCTCAACCAAAGAGGGATCGGAAATCTTCAGCACCGGTGTTCCTGCCGCGGCCATTTCTCCCGGTTCCCGATACCTCTCTTCCACCACTCCCGTAATCGGAGCGTAAACGAGGGAATCGGCAAGATCTTTCTCGGCCATAACCAAAGCCAACCGTGCTTGTTCAAGCTGAGCACGAGCGAGGTCCATCAAAGTTTCCACATGCTTCAAATCTGCCTCTAATTGCCGCACGGCTGCCCTCTGATGTTCGACCATTTGCCGCGACACACCGTTGGTGGCAAGAAGTTCTTCGTACCGCTTGAGATCTCGCTCTGCTTGCTCCTTCGCAATCAACGTCTTTTCGCGAAGGGCTTCCTTCTCCCGTAAAGCACACTCGGCAACCCGGAGATTCTCTTGGGCAATGGCAACGGCTTTACTGAGCTTGAGAGAGTCCGTCTGAAACAGTTTTGTCACCCCCGCCTCCACATGGTCCCCTTCCCGAACATAAACGGCATCGAGGGTACCGGGGATCCTGGCCGACACCAGGGCAAATCGTACTGCATACACACTTCCCGATGTGCGAACCTTTTGCTCAAACTTACGCCACTCCGCCGAGCCAACGATCACCCCCACCGTTTCCTCCTGGGAATCTTGGATGTTGCCGGCAATCTTACCGGCGGGTGAGGAATGATTCGCTTGCCAGGCGGCCACTCCAATTGCCGCAAATGCAACGGGAACAGCTATGGCAAGCAAAATCCCGTAAAAAGTTCGCCACTTCATCGCAAATCCTTCCTTCCTCAATAGACGTTTGGTCTTTATCCACAATGCCGAACCGGCCCAAACAAACTATGTTTCCACGCCCAGGATTTCTTGTAATGTTCCCCCAATGGATCTATTCGCCACACTAACCGCCCTGAAGATGATCACCACCGCTACAACCTTGGATCCCTCAGGTTCATCCCCCAGATAGCGATGTCCGGCAGATAGCTACATTCCAGACCGCCGAGCTAGTCGATGGAGTATGCGAGTACCGGTACAACTTTACCTCCCTCCTGCCCGCGACGATCCCAAGTCGAGAAAAACCGCCGCTCCAATCGCAGCTGCGGGACCTCGCCTTTGTTTTTCACCCTCGAGTGCCTAAAATCCGTGCCTTGGGCCTCGCCAGGGAGACGTGCAGTCCGCTAATTACCCGGAGTGGCAGATCTTCCAGCAGGCCCGGAACTTGAGACTCCCCAAAGCACGATGTCCAGAAACTTTTCCACCCACTCGACCGGGGAACGTCTTTGGCCAGAGTCCAGGTCCCGTTCTACCGGCAGGATTAGGGCCCCCAATACTACTTCGCTGGCAACCTGCGGATCGATGGCCCGAAAAACCCCTCGCTCAATGCCTTCCCGGAAAACAGTTTCCAAAAGAGCGAGCCCCTCGCCGTACTTGGTTCGCCGGGCATCCGCACAGAACTGTCGCACCGTCTTGTCGGCAAAAATCGTTTCAAATACCCCCCGGTATTCCCCGAAGTGCTCAAACCACTGCTGGAGAACCGAGCGGAGTTTCTCAATGGGAGATAACGAAGAACTCACCACAGCCCGAGCTCGCTCAATTGCCGGGGACACCACCCGTTCGAAGATGAACTCCAGAAGGGCCTGTTTGGTGGGAAAGTAGTTGTACAAGCTTCCTTTTGCCACCCCGGCAATCTCAGCGACCCGATCCATGGTTAGGCCTTCAAACCCGTTTTCGCGAACTACTTGGAGTGCCGCCTGGAAAATCCCCTCCCGCATGGCAGCACTTGCAAGTTCCCGACATTGGGCCGCGAGAGATTTCATTTGGGAACTCCCCCGATCTGCTGCTACAACTGCTGGAAAGCTGTTTGGAACCATTTCCAACAAGCCTGCAAGCCACAGTCCGCGGTTGTTCATTAACTTAATTGGTGTACTTTTATTGAACGCTCAGCTTGCCGGCATTGAGGTGGTCCTCGCTGACTGCCACATCATTTTATCGACTCGAAGAACAAAGGAAAGACCAGCAGTCGTCTAGATGACTAACGAGTCACCATGCCGCCTGCAGCAATAAGTTTGAACCAGCTGCCTGTTAGGATCATGGGCTAGGCCGGTAAGGGCCATCTTCTCTTGAGGGGATAATCCTCCACTATCAGGGGTATTCAGGAAAATTGCGGAGGATAATTCCGTTTCCGTTTTGCCACAGGAGGCTTGGTGCTTATTGATCCGACGAGATCTGCCGAAAAAAAGGAAAGTGAGGGATGTAGGTAATTTTCCGGCGGCACCCGAGCGATTACTGAGTGGTACCAGCCTCCAAAATCTGACGGTGCAATGCCTTCGAGGAGCTTACAGGACATTTGGCTTCCGCCCTTTTGGAGCTCGCCATGGAGGGTCATTCGAGAGCCCCAGCATTCCTTAATTCGTGGCGTTGCGGGTTACCAGGTAGATTAAGCGGGACACGAAGGACGAACTGTGTCCGAATCGTATTGTTAAAAGTTCTTGTTCTTGCCTCTGTGATTGTTCCCACGCTAGGTTGCCGGACGTCGCTTCGCCAGTGGGTTCAAAATGGATTTAAAGTGGGTCCAAATTATTCGCCACCCCAAGCGAAGGTCTCCGACCGGTGGATCGACGCTTCTCACCCTGCATTGCATGTACAACCGGCCCCGATTCACCAGACTTCCCAAAAGGAGGTCTTGAACCGGGTCGCGTGGTGGAATCTCTTCAATGACCCCACCCTTACCGAACTCATTCGCCGAGCCTCCGCCAGCAACTTGCCGTTGCAGATCGCAGCGGAGAGGGTAATTGAAGCTCGGGCCCAACTAGGAGTCGCTCGAGGTACCCTTTGGCCACAACAACAGGAAATGATTGGATCCTACGGCCGGCATAAGTTCAGCGGGGAAGCCTTCCCCTGGGGCCGGTTTCCCCTCAAACGAGAATTCGATAATTGGAGTCTCGGCTTCCAGGCAGCTTGGGAACTTGATTTCTGGGGGCGGTACCGGCGGATGATCGAAGCAGCCGAGGCCAATGTGGGAGCTCAGGAGGCGGGCTACGACGAAATGTTGGTCATCCTCCAAGCCGAGGTTGCCACTAACTACATTCAACTCCGGAGCTTTGACGAACGGCTTGCTTTAGCCCGGGAGAACCTAGACCTCCAGCAAAAGACGTTAGATATTGTTCGAGCTCGCTTTGAGGCTGGCTTGGTCAGCGGTCTGGACCTCCATCAAGCGGAGGCAATCGTGGCTCACACGGAGTCGATGATCCCCCTTCTGGAGCTGGGCCGGCGGCGGGCGGAAAACCGTCTATGTACCTTGCTGGGGATGCCACCTCAGGATTTAGATCCACTTTTAGGGAGGGGTGAGATTCCGCAACCTCCAGTAGAGGTGGTGATCGGCCTACCGGCGGACCTGCTCCGACAACGGCCCGATGTCCGCCGAGCAGAACGACTTGTGGCCGCTCAGTCCGCCCGGGTGGGTATTGCCGAAAGCGACCTTTACCCTCATTTTGCCATCGCCGGAACACTAAACTGGCAAGCGGAAAAATTTAGCCACATGTTCATGGGGGATGCCCTTGCAGGGCATGTGGGGCCCGCCTTCTCTTGGAAAATCCTCAATTATGGTCGGGTTTGGAACAACATTTGGGCTGAGGACTCCCGCCTCCGCCAAGCAATCCTAGCCTATCAGGAAACAGTCCTCCGAGCGGCGGAGGAAGCAGAAGGAATGATCGCTGCCTACCTCCGAGAAAAAGAGCGAGTTCAAGCTGTAGAAAAAGCCGTCGAGGCGACAGAGCGAGCTGTCCAACTGGCCACCGCTCTCTATCAACAAGGAGTGATCGATTACCAGCGGCTGATTGACTCCCAGCGGGCCCTCCTCCAACAGCAAGACGGTCTGGCCGAGAGCAGAGGCAATGTGGCCCTCTACCTAGTGGGTCTCTACAAGGCTTTGGGAGGAGGTTGGCAAGTCCGATACCTGCCTCCCAAAGGATCCCAGCCGGAAACTTTCGTTGCTCAGACGGAACGGAAAAGCCAAGGTCCGGGCTTTACGGAGGGGACAACCAATCCCTCGCCTGACCCGGCAGTGCTCGGGGCAGGTCTTTCTCCAGAAGAACCTCTCCCTGCCGCCGAAAAGGCGAATCCTCCAGTCACGCCGGTATCCGTCGATACCGACGTTCCCATACCGTTGCTAAAAGTCGAAGACTCCGACTGACAAAATTTTATACCAACTGCCCCAGATCATCCGAGAGCTGGTGCACCTAAACGGCCATATAGATGAAGCATCCTAATGAAGTAGCATCCTTGATCAAACTTACCTCACCCTATTGGCACTCGGGTCGGTAAGCTCAGACCGCAAGCAAAAAGTCAGACATCGCACAATCGTGCACACTTTTCCAACGAGGCCAAGGGATCCGGGGACTTCGGGATAAACTCGTGGCCGACAAAACCCGTATAACCCAGATCGGCAATCGCCCGCATCACGGCGGGATACCAAATCTCCTGGGTTTCATCGATTTCGTTCCGCCCCGGATTCCCCCCGGTATGGAAGTGGGCAATGTACTGAATATTTTCCCGAATCGTCCGGATAAGGTCTCCCTCCATGATTTGCATGTGATAGATGTCATACAACAGTTTGAAGTATTCGGAACCAATTCGTTTGCAGAGCTCAACACCCCAACGTGTTCGGTCACACATGTAATCGGGGTGATTAACTTTGCTGTTTAAGAGCTCCATAACCAAAACCACGTTGTGTTTCTCACAAAGTGGCAAAAGTCTTTTGATCCCCTCGGCACAATTCCGCAGTCCTTCTTCATCATCCATGCCTTGTCGGTTCCCGGAGAAGCAGATCAAATTCCGAAAGCCGGCTTCTGCCACCATAGGGATCATTTTCTCGTAATGAGCTACTAACCAATCATGGTTCTCCCGGCGATTAAACCCTTTCTCGATCGGTGTTCCGGAAGACACCATTGCACAGGTCAAACCGTACTGCTTTATGATGGGCCAATCCGTCGGACCAAGAAGTTCCACGGATTTAATTCCCAGCCGCTTGCAAAACTCACACAGTTGATCCAGAGGGATCTTGGCGAAGCACCACCGGCTAACCGACTGGTTAATCCGGCCTTTTAAGGGCACAATTTCTTGAGCAGCCTCTCCCCGCTTTGACAAGGAAACAAAATGGGACAATCCGAGCCCAACAGTAGTTCCCCCTAACCAGTTCCGGCGTGAAAGAAGATGCTTCATGGTACTAGCTCCTTTCTGTGAAGAACTCAACCACCTGCTGACATGAACCGAACGGTCTACCCCATTGTAAATCGCCGATCCCCGCCTGTCACTTGGGAACGGTCACGTCTGTAGCGGTGAGGACCTGCGGTTCGTGCGAACATAGAATAGAATTCTGGTGCTTTTGCCGCAGGTCAAATAGTATGGACAGGCTACAGTCGCCAAAATTCCACAATGTAAGGGAAGTTGGGAACCCGCAGGAGTCGGTGGTATGTCCGAATTGGGACGTTATGTCCGTCAAACTCGTTTTTCGTTGTTTGGAGAGGAAGGCCAACGGCGGCTCCGCAAGGCATCGGCCCTCCTATGTGGCTGTGGAGCCTTGGGGAATATGATTGCCACGATCTTAGTTCGTGCAGGAATCGGCCGACTCAGAATCGTGGATCCCGATCGGGTAGAGCTGGTCAACCTCCAGCGGCAGATCCTATTTGACGAAGACGACGCTCGACAAAGCCGATTGAAGGTGGAAGCGGCAACGGAGAAACTTCGTCGGGCAAACTCCGAGGTTATCCTCGAAACTGTTCCAGTCCGTGCTACCCCTGAGAACATCGAACACCTATGTGAGCAGGTGAACATTATTCTAGATGGAACGGACAATTTCGAAACGAGATTTCTCCTTAACGAGATCGCGGTGAAAAGAAATATTCCGTGGGTTTTTGGGGGGGTTGTGGGAGCGGAAGGCCAGGTGATGCCGATCATCCCGGGAAAGACCCCTTGCCTCAACTGTCTTCTGTATGACTGCCCTCCTGCCGGCCTCGATATGACGTGCGAAATGGTAGGAATCTTTGCCTCAGTAGTCGGAGTGATTGCCTCCATCCAGGCGATGGAAGCAATAAAGATCCTTTCCGGCCACTCGGAAACTATCACCCCCCGGCTTACCGTGGTGGATTTATGGCACCGCGAGATTCGCCAGATCGACTTAAGCAATCTGAAGGAGAAAGTCGATTGCCCCGTATGCAAACGGCGGCACTTCCGCTTCCTGGAATCACGAAGTTATCCTGCTATCTAACCGCGTTATCCTGCGATCTAACCGCTTGCGTGAGGCCCCTGTCCCAGAAGTTGTTGCTTTTCTGGGTGCAAAGTCCCTATTGGGACCGGCCCTTTTACTTCCGGCTTGCCATCCGCCGGGATCTCAGCCGCTTTTTACCGTACTTAGCTTGCCGCTGTCGTGAATTGGGAGTTCCCAATCCATTGAGCCGATCGACACTGTTGGCGAGCCTGCTTTCCCGAAAAATCAGGTTGCGGTTGGCCGGCAACCGAGAAAGCACCTTCCGTAAGTATTATCTATTGAAATAGTCAGGGATTAAGAGTCTTAATAGAACGATGTGCGGTGACATGAAGTGTGACCGGGATTCGGCGAGGTCTGAGAGATTACGTCGAGTGGGGCTTTACCCGGGGTAAAACCTCAGTCTATTCTCTTCTGCAAGGGACCCCTGACCGCAGAAATCCCTACCCCTCTTCGAACCGGAGGTGCGTCCGGTCGAGACCCGGTCTCGAGTTGTGGCAGGGGGTTCAAGTACCGGAACCGACATTCTGCGGCACCAAACTCCCCAACCCTTCCGTGAACGACTCCGCACGGTTTGGAGTAAGTCCTAGTGCTTATTGGCGGTCGCAATTCTTCAAAGAGGCCAAAGGCCCCCATAACCCCCGCCGGAATGTGGAACCTGTAGCGGCCGGGGTAACCACCCCTCCCGGGAAATGGTCTTTACCATTTGACCGCTAGGTGACTATTTTTCCCAGAGATCGGAATGGATTGCGAAAGTGGGAAAGCCCGCATATTTAGCGAAGAAAAATCGTGCTCCCGAAAGCCTTACTTCCCGAAGAAGGAGGGGACGTTGCACTACAGCTCTTACTAGTCGGGGAGGTACTGCCCCCACGGACAGAGAGACACGGTATCGGGGAATGTCCCAAAAGCCCTTCAAAAACCTTCGCTCGATTATAGCCAGACTCGGGGGGTAGAACTACCAAACAATACCGCGGGGAAAATCCAATTTGGCCTTATCTTCATGGTTTCCCGCGTTGCTTCCCCAACTGGTCGTTGCCCTACCGGCCTCTAGGACCGTAGGAGAAGACCGTTTTGAGAGTCATAGGGGGACAAGGTTAGATCAAGTGCGGAGTGGTACGACAATCCCTTTTCTAAGAACTTCGTATCTCCGATCCTGCAGAGTTCTACTAGGCAGGAACTCCGGGAGGATGAGGTGGCAGTCAGCAATGTGTTTCCTTTAGAGCCCGCTACTTTTGTCTTCTATCCGGAGGGCGAAAGGTAAAACCGCATTCCATTGCCACCTCGATTAGGACCCCTGTTCCTTTCCCCGAGGAGGCCAACGGCTCCCAAATGCTGCGGTATCAAGGAGCCGGAAAGCCCGGGCCAAGGAGAGAGGACTCGCAAGCCGTCTTGGCCCACCGAGCCGAGCCAAGGTGGGGCCATACATGACCGCCAAGGCGGTCTGTAGCCGTTAGAAACCTCTGAATCATCAAACGGGTAAATCGGCGTAAGCTGAATTCTTGAAGAAATCGGTGCTTAACATCGCCGAAGCTTTTCGAGACTGGGAGGTATTCAGAGTTCTCCAACAATGATCAAGCGGTTTGCTGCAACAAATCCCTAACCCACAAGGCGGGTTAAAGAAAGACTTCCCGTCTCACAACGCGTTTCAAGGCAAAAGGATGCCTTGTCATGACCCCCAGAAAAAAAACAAATGCCTTATCCCATAACCATCGAGGCCTCAACGGAAGGTACCTTCGCGATGCTCGTGGTGCACTTAGGACGGGAAGAACTTCACCCTCCATCGGGCAGAGTCTCTGCTGGGGGCCGGATACGTTTGGGGCAGCCCGAACTCTCGCGGTAACCACGTTTCTTCTATTCCTGACAGTGGGTCCCGGAGAACGGTTAGCTTCCCCTTGTTTGGCCCAGGAATTCCGCGTGGAAAACGCGGTCTATACAGGCTACTCGGATCGGCCAACTGCACAAACCACAACCCTGTTCACCGGGGGAAAAGTTTACGACTTTCTTCACCATCCGGAGGAAATAGTTATTTTCGACCCTGCCCAACGGCGGTTTCTGCTTATCAACCCAACCTTGCGAATCTGCACAGAATTGCGGATGGAGCAGGTTGCCGCCTTCATTAACACGCTCCGCTCGTGGGCTCGTCGGCAGGAGGACCCTTTCCTCCGGTTTACTGCTGCACCCGAGCTTACCGTTCGCCCTGGGCCTACTAGTACTTCCCTGCTCTTCGAGTCAGCAGCTCTGACGTACTATGTCGAGGTGGACCGGCCACCAGATCCCCAAATTGCCAAACGATATGCCGAGTTTTCGGACTGGTACTCCCAATTGAACACTATGGTGACCCCTGGGGCCCGACTTCCTTTTCCCCGAATCTACGTGAACCAAGTTCTCCTACAGCAAGGCTTTGTGCCGCTCAAGGTCGAACTGCACCTGAAAGATGGAAGCCAAAAAGGTGGCAAACCAACTGTGATTCGCTCTCATCACAATTTCTTTTATCGTCTTTTGGAACCGGAACGGGCCCGAGCAAGTCAAGCCGATGAATTCGCCCGGATATTTCGGCCGGTTGGATTTGTGGAATACCAGCAGAAACTCCTCCAGTTAGCAAAGGATCGCTGAAAAGTGTCAGACCGGGAAGACCTCCAACACCCCGGCCCCTGGCACTTTTGCGTGCAGTTAACTGGGAGGACTCGCACGAATCGCGTCTACACTTGTTAGCGGTTTAAAGAAGTTTTTCCGGCAGTTCCTCCGCCTGGGCAAGTCCCTGAGACCTCCTCCAAACCTCTTTGCATCGGGCGTTTCCGGAACTAAATTATCTCACGGGAAGGCAGGTCGGTCCCTTTTGCCCTCCAATAGCGAGTTACCGACCCCTACGTACTCTTAACCACGGGCTCAGTCCGTACTGGGAGTCGTAACTCACCGGGGTCAACTGTTTGTCGAAATCCGGATAAAGGAACACCCACACATGGGCTTGAGTTTGGCCCCTTTTAAACTTGACAATCCCTTTTAACCGGCATGAGGTGTCCCAACGGAGCTAAGTCGAAAACTTTGTTGCCGGTGCACCATTAAAACGTTGCAGCCCATTTTCGCTTGCTGGGATTTCGGTGAAACCATATCCAGGTTTGATTCCTGAGGAGTCCCGAAATGTTCTTCAAGCCTCGGAAAGCAACTCTAAGGCGAACGATAGCAATTCCGGCGGTACTTTGTGTGTACATCTGGATAAATTCCTCCCTCAGCCAAGCCCAGATCACGGTGGTCGAATCCGAGCGGGGTGCTGTGGTGAAGATCAACGGGGAGTTATTCACCGAATATTGGCGAGATTTCAACGGCACCCCAATTCTTTGGCCTATAATCGGCCCAACAGGAAAACCTGTAACCCGCAACTTCCCAATGGCGAAAGTCCCGGGGGAAAGGGAAGATCATCCTCACCACCGGTCGCTTTGGTTTGGGCATGGTGATGTAAACGGGTTGAGTTATTGGCACCGGGAACGCATTCAGCACATAGCCTTTGAAACCTTGCAAAGTGGGCCAGTCGGAAAGATCATCACACGCAATCAATGGTTAGACACCGAGGGAAAGCCGATTTGTGAGGACCGTCGGATCCTCCGCTTCGGAGCGACTCCAGACGCCCGCTGGATCGACTTTATCATCACGGTCACCGCTAGCTTCGGACCGGTACGGTTTGGTGATACCAAGGAGGGTACCTTCGCTCTTCGGGTTGCCGAGACCATGAAGGTTGATGCAAAACTTGGCGGACGGATTGTCAATAGTGATGGGCTTACCGACGCAGCGGCCTGGGGGAAAAGGGCATCTTGGGTCGATTACTACGGACCTGTGGACGGGGAGATCGTCGGGATTGCCTTCATGAACCACCCCTGTAGCTTCCGGTACCCTACTTTTTGGCATGTTCGCACCTATGGGCTGTTTGCGGCCAATCCCTTTGGCCAGAAAGACTTTTCCGGAGAGGGCGATGGGACATTCGAGCTACCGGAGGGGCAATCCATCCGATTGGCTTATCGGATCTGGATCCATAAGGGGGACACTGAAACCGCTCGGATCGCTGAAGCCTATGCCCAATATGTCAAGGAAACGCTTGAATAGTGGACGGACGCATAGGTGAAAAAAGGCCGATGGGGGCTGTGCGTCCCTTGGTTTGAGAGCACGCCCCCGGGGGTATCTATCCTGCAAAAGCTGGCTTTGTTCCCTAGGGGTGAGGAAATTTTGGAACCGGGACTGGCCGAACCCTCGGCTTAGCCTTCCCGGTCAAAAACAGTTTGCTCATTTAGGCAAGTGTCCCTAGCCCCAAAAGCAAAGGTCGATTCCTTCCGGCAAAGCTGGGGATGGGCCTGCGGAAAAGCAGATAGTGGATCCCCCGGAGAAAGCTTTTGGACCTAGTTCCAGAAAAATAGGGTTTTTTACGCCCCCTGCGAGAGCTCGCCCGCAATTCCTCAAATTCCACCCACCCCCCGGAAAAGCTTATTCTCGGGAAAGACGTCCGGAGACCTCCCTCCCTTTTTCCCCTGAAACTCCCCGCGTTGTGGGCCCCGCAACCACCAAACAGCTGAAAAATTCACCCGAATGCTAGTGCCCAAATGGGTGGTTTCTAGGAATCGAACTAAGCTTTCTTGGTCCAAAAAAAACGGTGGATAACCATCTTTTCCACTTTTCCCAATCCCGGCTTTTACCCTTTGCCGATCCTCCAAAAAAGGCGGCATTTTTGTCGGATAACGATTAACCCCGCCGGAATGGTCCATTTCCGCCCAATCCACCCAAAACGTTCTTTTTACAAGCAAGGCTATGGCGGATTTCACCCACGTGGTTAGCAGCTCTGAAGACGTCCGCACTTTCGTTCTGGAATTTTTTTGCAGCCGGTTTGATCTGGATCCGAGATTTTTTCATGTTAGGTCTCTTCCCTTGAACCGCCGGGGCCGACAGACAGGGACCTATTTTGTGGTGGAAGGTCCCCGGCGGATCCGTTTCACCGCTATTTGGGATCGAGAACAGCAAACGGTACTCTTTTATGGACTGAACGGTCAGCGGATCCAAACGACAGAGCTAATCTATTGCTCGCAGCAACTGGCTCGGGCGGCCTGAAGCCAGTTTGCCGATTCCTCTTATCCCCTAGCAACTATCCCCCCAACCGACACGACAGGGTTACTACCTCCAGCACGCCCGGAATCCACATCCCCAAGTTGTCCTCGGCTGGGCGAACTTAACTTTAGCTAAAACCCTTCAAATTGGTTGGGAAAGATTCGATCTTTGCGAAACTCCGAGGCCGGTTGGGGGTTTGATAATGTGGTAATCCCCGATGGGAAGTGGTGTGGAAATATTTAATTTGGCTACCCGATCTTAGCTGCGGTTTCTCCCCGATTTTCCGGAGTTCGTTTGAATATCGAGGTGCTAAGAACCTCGGTGCATCCGCCCGGGAATAGGACATCTGGCTGGCATACAGATACTCGGAATTTGTTGCAATTTGCTCCTTCGGTTGTTCCAATAATGCGACAACTCGTCGAAATAGATGGGAGCCGGGAGACAGCATTCCGGCAGGTCACATCCAGGTGTCGGGAATGGGGAAAGCCCGGCAAAATTGCCCGACGAAGGAAATCGACGAAGGAAACATATGTGGCCAGAGAAAAAGCTTTGTAAGGCTAGGTTTTGGCTATAACAGCTGCAGAAAGGCCCGGAACTACGCGTTCCGGTGGGCGGAAGAGGTTCGAGATTTTCTAAGAGGTTAGGAGCAATGGCAATGCGACAAAGAATTTTCCGCGGCGGATTTGTTTGGCGGGCTCACAGTAGCTGGCTGATTGCTACCGCGAGCATTTTGGGTGGGTTGATCGTGGCAACAGTTCATTTTGCTCAACCTCCTGGCCCGCCCGGAGGGCCTCGCCGCCCGGGAGCAGGTGGTCCTCCCGCTTCTCAGGTCCAAGGTTACTACGACAACCCTGTACTGGCCAAGGACGAAGAGGAAAAACGGATTCTCAATGTTCTTGAGGAACTGGGCGGGTTACGGCGTTACCAGATCGTCTCTCCCGCCGACGGCCGATTGCTTCGCTTACTCACCGAGGCTATCGGGGCAAAGCGGGTGGTGGAGATTGGAACTTCGATCGGTTATTCCGGGATTTGGTTCTGTCTTGCTTTGCGTAAGACTGGTGGTCATCTTTACACTCACGAAATCAACCCCGAAAGAATTCAGCTTGCGAAGGCCAATTTCGAGAAAGCCGGAGTTTCTCACCTTGTGACGATCATCGAAGGGGATGCTCACGAGACCGTGCTCCAGCACAAAGAGCCCATCGACATCCTTTTCCTCGATGCGGACAAAGAAGGTTACATCGATTACTTGCAAAAGTTATTACCCCTCGTACGGCCGGGTGGTCTCATCATCGCTCACAACATGCGACCCTCCATGGCTGATCCCCGGTATGTAGAAGCTATTACGAAAAACCCCGAACTGGAGACGGTTTTCGTTCTCATGGAAGGAGCAGGAATTGGTGTGACACTCAAGAAGCGTTAAGGATTAGAGATCTCGGGAGCAAAGTTCAGCAAGCATTTCGCCGACCGAAAACACCGCGGGCATAATAGCAAACATTCAGTTCTCCAAGAAAGCCCGCACGAAAATTCTTTTTTTCGAGATCTCCACCTTCAGGGCAGATTAAAAAACCGCAGATCAAAAAACAGCTGTAAGGGATAAGGCAAAAAGCCGACCTGCTTGCCGCGGGTCGGCTTTCTTTTTGCAATCCTGAGGTAATATGTGCAAACCCTTGCTCCGGAGGCTTCGGAGACAAATCCAGAAGGAGGACTCGGTAAACCATCAGGCCTCCGGGATGAACTTGAAATTCAGGGCCTGAGCGAGGTCTCGAAGAGGTTCCCACAAGTCCCCGTACACCGTCACCCGATGCCAGCCATACTGATCCCAGAAGGTGTACAGACGCTCGTAGTCGCCGAGGACTTCTACGGCAAGTTTTGTTCGGCAACCTCGATCCACCCAAGGATTATCGACTGCAACCCCACGATGGCACAGGATTTCTCGGCGGACGGGGTGAATTTCCAATGTGGTCGTCATATAGCCCAACGGGAGAATGGCCCGAACGGAGGCCCCTTTTCGGTCTTCGCTGTGGGTGAGGATCTCAAAGGGGCTAGGAGGTCCCTCCGGCCCGAGCATCTTGGTGGGAGCCACACAATGGGCGTAGATGATTTGTCTCTTCGAACTGTCGAGGACGGGATCGGAGATGTAACCCGGTCGGCCTACCAAGTGTTTTAGAACCAGCATGGTGCCACTAGAGATCAAATCTGCCTCGCATGCTCCCACTATTCCCCGGTTATTCAACTCGACAAATCCCAGGCAGGGGTATCCGGCCAAATGGCCTCCGTAAAACCCCCCGAGACAGTTTATAGCAATTCCCGCTGCATTATGTTTTTGCAGCAGGGCTATTTGGGCCAAATACACCCGGGCCGACTTTTCAAGAGTTAGGTCCGGCTCGTCGATTTCCACTTTCTGAGCACCAGCTTTCCACCCTGCGGCGATCTGGCGGGCCTTTTGCACGTCGGTTGCTCCGTAGGCCTCGGAAAATTCTGCAAAACTTACCGGGATCACCTGGATCCCCATTGTTTCCCCCAAGGCTTTAGCCACTGCCGATGAGCCGCCACCCACAACGAGGATCTTTTCTTTCGCCAAGGCCTGGAGTACCTCCCCAGGGGATTTCACTTCGAAAGTATCCTCTTTCCCTTCTGTGTGCTGGGGAGGCGGCATCCGGTCGAGCATGGCACGGTGAATCCGATCGGCCACTTCTGCCGGAGAGCTCCCAGAGCGTAATAGTCGGAAACACCGGGCAGCTTCCGCCAGGTCCTCCACCCGGGAGGAACTGACTACCGCAAGATTGGGATGTTCTCTCCGCAGACCCGCCGTGTAAACGAGGAATCCACCGCTTCCGCCGTAAATGTATTGAGCTACGATGGTGGCCTTGCCGGACCGGACCACCGGCTGCATGACCTGCACCCAATTGTTCATCTGATAGACAATGTAACCATCGATCCCCGTCTTAGCGTCTTCCTCAAGGAGCTGGGTGGCTTGGTCTGGGGAATGGAGCACTGTGGGCAAGAACTCCACTTCCGGACAAAGTTGGGGCAACGCGGTAGAAACCCGTTCGATTTCCGGCCGCATATCGTGGCCAATATGGGGCCAGGTGGGCCGATCTTGTACAAGTGCCCAGCATGCAAAGATCACGCGAACTTTCGGACGGCCGGCCGACTGGCTTCCACCCGCGGCAACTACACCTGCAAATGGGGCTAACCCGCCTGCTACGCCGGCAGCGGAGCACCCAGCACAACCCGCTAGAAACCGCCTTCGCGAAAAGCAGTGGCAAATTGGAATTAGAGGTTGACTCATGGCCTGTCTTCTCCAAAGATTCCGAAATTCGAGGACCGATGCCGCTGGACGTATCTTCCCTGTGTTGGAGTCCTACCTCTCTACCGCCTAGAAAGATCCTACTTCCGCGACAGGAGAATCGCAATAAAAGGCGAGTCTAAGTCCAGCCGGTTTAGGATCCCACCAATTCCCGCCTCACGTCTGTCGACAGCACCCAGGATCGCCGCCTTTTCCAGGGAATCGGATGACCAGTCTTCACGGCCCAAACCTGCAAAGGCATAAGAAACCGAAGCTTTACCTCCATTTTGCAATAAAAAAGGCCACCAGCCCGGATCGGGAGGGGCTAGTAGCCTGCTTTGAATGAACCCTAGCGAATTGTCAAAAGCTCAAGTGCTCACGGCTTAAACTGGAGTCGCCCACCGTCCCCCCGCCTTTGCCGGGGGTTTTATGCCTCTTGGTCGGTGTTACGCATTCGAGAGGCACAATTTACGAATCCTCCGAGAGACTGCCCCCTCCCAGCTAGCCCCATGTCTCGCCGCAACATGCCTGGCAACGGCAAGTTGCCGGATGGGGTAAACCAGTCAAGCATCGGCACGACCCATGTGCCGCTCTGCCT
>Ga0272449_1000845_pt1 | contig 34364 bp, 32 predicted proteins | sample YNPCB0241_FD_198679 | JGI IMG/M metagenome (GOLD analysis project Ga0272449, IMG submission 198679) | Hot spring sediment microbial communities from Yellowstone National Park, WY, United States - YNP-CB-024-1 | ecosystem: Environmental > Aquatic > Thermal springs > Hot (42-90C) > Sediment... | reverse complement strand
TCGCACCAGACGATGTCGATGCCGTGCTGCGCGCAGTAGGCGATCAGCGGCGTGGTGACCTGGATGTTGCCCAGCAGCACAATCGCCGTCAGATGATGCAACGGCACATGGCGCATCGGCTGGTCGGGCGGCTCCACGACCAAGTTCTCGTTGCTCAGGCGCAGATGCGTGTTTTGCGTTGTGATGTAGACCGTGTTGTTCAGTTCGTACACAGCGTTCCTCCAGAAAAGGCGGAGAAACACTGCTGATAGCTATGATTGTTACGAGATTGCGGCGGCACGAGTTCCTGACACCGTCGGGTGGGCGGCAAATCGATGTATAATTGGAGCTATGAGAAGGTTTGCGTTGCTATTGGTGTGTTTGACGATTGGGCAGGCGATTGCACAGTATGGGTTGCGCGGGCGCGTTGCGGTTCCCCAGCTGGAGTACGCGCCCGGTCAGGTTGTGGTGATGTTTCGGGAGGATGTCGCGCCGATTCAGCGGGCGTGGCTGCGCCAAACGGCAGGCGCGCAGCTGGTCAAGCGCGGCAGGTACGCCGACTACGAACTCTGGCAGTTTAGCCCCTACGCCGATATGCGCCAAGTGGCGGCGCAGCTGATGCGCACAGGCTGGTTTATTGCCGCTGAGCCGAACTGGCGGCTTGAACTCGCTGACGGCTGGACCCCCAACGACCCGCTTTACAATCAGCAACCTGCGATGCCGACGATAGGCGCGCCGCAGGCGTGGGCGCTCTGGCGCGGCGACGACCGATTCATCATGGCAATCTTGGACACGGGCGCACGGCTGGATCACCAAGACCTGCAGGCTCGCCTATTGCCTGGCTACGACTTCGGCGACGACGACACCGACCCCAGCGACCCGATCGGGCACGGAACCTTCGTATCGGGGATCGCGGGCGCGGTGACCAACAACGCGCGCGGGGTTGCAGCCACCGCGCCGAATGGCAAAATCTTGCCCGTGAAGGTGTTCACAGACGGCGGGCAAGGCTACCTGAACGACATTATTGACGGCGTGAACTACGCCGTCGCGCAGGGCGCACACGCGATTAATCTAAGTCTGGGCACTACCACTGCCATGGGCACTTTCGAGACGGTTCTGAACAACGCTTGGAACGCGGGCGTGGTGATTGTCGCAGCGGCGGGGAACACGAACAACACGAACCCCTTCTACCCCGCGTGGTATCCCGTGTGTATCGCGGTCGCGGCATGCAATCTGGACGGCACGCGGTCGAACGTTTCCACCTACGGCTCGTGGGTCGATGTCGCCGCGCCGAGCGGGGATGTCTACTCTACAACCAATGGCTCAGACAACAGCTACGGGCGCAACACAGGAGGCTACACCTCCTACGCCGCGCCGTTTGTGACGGCGCAGGCGGCGATGCTCTACGCGCTGGTCGCCGACGGACCGACGGATCGCTCGCAGGCGCGGGCTCAAGCCGTGCGCGAACTCATCGAGACGACAGCGACCGCTGTGCCGGGCAACTATGTCGCGCACGGGATGATTAACCTGCAGGCGTCGGTGCAGAAGGCGCTCACAGTGCCTGTGCGCGGGCGCGTGCAGATTCAGGGCTACACGGGCAGCTACAACGGGCGCACGGTGGAGGTCGTGCTGCGTCCGCAGGGCGGCGGCAGTGCGCTCGCAACCGCTTCAGGAACGCTCAACAGCACAGGCAACTTCGAGGTGAGCTTTTTCAACCACTTGGGCTACTACGACCTCGCGGTGCGGGCGCAGGGCACGCTGCTCAAGCGTGTGCCCAACGCGCGGATGCGCTACCCTGGCGTGTCGGGGCTGAACCTGACGCTCATCCCAGGCGATGTGAACGGCGATAATGTGGTCGACGACGCGGACTTGCTGCAGGTGCTATTCGCCTTCGGCGCGAATAACCCGTCGGTAGACCTGAACGGGGACGGCGTGGTGGACGACGCCGACCTGCTGTTGGTGCTGTTCAACTTCGGGCTGCAGGGCGAATGAGTCGCACGGGGCTGGGGCGCGCGGGCGAGGCGCAGGCGGCGCGGTTTCTGGAGGCGCAGGGCTATGTGCTGCTCGCGCGCAACTGGCGCATCCGCGAGGGCGAGCTGGACATCGTGGCGCGAGAGGGCGACACGCTCGCCTTTGTGGAGGTCAAGTCGCTGCGCACCCGCGTATACGGCGCAGGCGAGGAACGCATCGACGCACGCAAGCAGCAACAACTCGCGCTGCTTGCCGAGCGGTTCCTCGCCGCACATCCCGACCTCGCCTTCCGCCAGTGCCGCTTCGATGTGGTCGTCGTCGACTACACGCAACGCCCCGCGCAGATACGGCTCTATCGGCACGCGTTCGACCCGCCGAATCAGTAGGGCACTTCCACCCAGCGGCGTTCGTTGGCGGAGATTTCGACAGCTTCCAGCACCGCTTGGCAGCGCAGTCCGTCGTGGAAGCTCGGCGAGGGCAGCTCGTCCTTGCTGATTGCCTCCAGCGCGTCGCGTACGATGTGCGTGAAGGTATGCTCGTAGCCGATGATGTGCCCAGGCGGCCACCACGCGCTGATGTACGGATGCACGCTCTCGGTCACCAGAATCGTGCGGAAGCCGCGCGTGCCCGCTGGGTCGGTCTCCAAGTAGAGTTCCAGCTCGTTCATCCGCTCCAAATTGAACACGAGGCTGCCTTTGGAGCCGTTGATTTCGAAGCGGTTGTAGTTTTTGCGCCCAAGCGCGAAGCGGGTCGCCTCGAAGGTGCCCAACGCGCCGTTTTTGAACCGCGCGAGGAACATCGCGGCGTCGTCGACGGTGACCTCGCCCATCTCCGTGCTGGCGGTTCCGCCCAGGCGGTCGTCCGACTCGGCTTGCAGCGGTCGCTGCTTGATAAAGGTGTGCATCATGCCGCACACTTCGCTGATCTCACCCACGAGCATATGCGCGAGGTCGATAATGTGCGCGTTCAGGTCGCCGTGTACGCCTGAGCCAGCGATGGGCTTCTGCAGGCGCCACACGAGCGGGAAGTTCGGGTCAACGATCCAGTCTTGCAGGTAGGTGGCGCGGAAGTGGTAGACCTGTCCGATGACGCCTGCGTCGATGAGTTGCTTGGCGTAGGCGACGGCGGGCGCTTTGCGGTAGTTGAAGAAGACGCCGTGCTTGACGCCGTGTTGCTCGACGGCTTCCACCATCGCGCGGGCTTCGGCAAGGCTGTTCGCGAGGGGCTTCTCGCACAGCACGATTTTGCCATGCTTGGCAGCCTCGATGGAAATCGGCGCGTGCAGGTTGCCCGGCGTGGACACATCGACGAGGTCGATATCCTCGCGGGCGACGACCTGCTGCCAGTCGGTGGCGTACTCTTCGAAGCCGTATTTGTGGGCGGCGTCGCGCACGCGCGCCTCGTTGCGCCCGCAGATGACCTTCAGCACAGGTTCAATCTCGAGTTCAGGGAAGAAGCGGCTCACTTGGCGGTAGGCGTTGCTATGCGCCTTGCCCATGAATTGGTAGCCAATCAGCGCAACATTTAGTTTGCGTTTCGCCATGGGTTGCCTCCTTTGGCGGCTGGGGCAAACCTCGCCCCAGCCCGAAGTCGGTTGCTTAGCGCGGCACGGGACGCGCCGCAGGCGGGCGCGGACCACCCGCTCCGCTTGGTGGCGCGGCGGTCGTTGGGTCGAACGGCTGCACGATGGTGTTGGTGATCTTCGCCTTCGCTTGCAGTTGGCGTACATACTCGCCAATCTGCAGGCGCACCGCTTGCTCGCGCAGTTCCTGCTGCTCTTCGGGCGAGGCTTGCGACCCCGTGCGCTCCTTGCGAATAATCATGTAGCTGCCCATCATTTTGAACGGTTCGGAGATTTCGCCTGGTTGCATTGCCAGCAGTTTCTGGCGCAGGTCGGGCACGATGAACTTCATGTCCTGCCAGTTCATCTTGCCGCCGCGATCTTTGCTGAACGGGTCTTCGGAGTATTCCTTGACTGCTTCGGCGAAGTCCAGCCCCTCTTTGATTTTCTGGTAGGCTTCCTGCGCTTTGGCTTCGGCGGCGGGGGTGTTCTCCTCCTGCTGTTCGGGCGTGTTGCCCTGAATGCGTATCACAATCTGGCTGTATTCCACGAAGTCGTCGAGGTTCACCTGCCGCTCGACGAGTTTTTCGACCAGCATCTGACTGCGGATTCGGGCAAACAGTCGGCTGGGCGGGAACTGATTGCGCTTGAGGAAGTCGTCAAGGCTCATGCCTGGGGGAACCTGCGCTTCGGCGTTTTGCAGTTGCTGTTTGTAGCGGGCTTCCACCTCGGCGTTGGAAACTGAAACGCCTTGCTTGCGTGCCTCCTGCTCGATAACGCGCTCCAGAATCAGCTCCTCGATGGCGGTGGCGGCGAACCACTCGTAGCTGGCTTGGATGAGTTCGCCTGCGCGAATGGGTTCGCCGTTCACGGTCGCTACGACAGTATCGGGTGCAGGTAGCGGCGCAGGGCGATACTGTGGGGGTGTTTGCGGACGCTGCGCCTGCTGACCCTGCTTCTGCTGTTGAGTCTGTTGGCGTTGTTGTTGTCGCTGCTGGGTCTGCTTCTGTTGTTGCTGACCCTGCTTCGGTTGCTGCTGCTTCGGGGTCTGCTTCTGTTGTTGCTGACCCTGCTTCGGTTGCTGCTGCTGCTGTTGCTGTTTCGGTTCCTGCTTCGCAGGTTGCGACTTCGGTTGTTGTTTCGGTTCCTGCTTCGGTTGGGTTTGCAGTGCGCCGCCCGCAAGTGGGCTAAGCACAAGCACGACTCCAAGCATGCTCGCTAAACATGTCGTATATCTCATTCGTTGCCTCCTGTACGGGTCGGTAGGTTCGACGCGCGTGCGGGGGATTCCTGCAGGTTCTCGTCGGCGGTTGCCCACAAAACGAGCATACCCAGCGCGAGCGTCGCCAGCGGCTCGCCGCCGAGTAGGGTGAGTATAGTAAGACCAAGCGCTTGGGCGAGGTTTTCTTGTACCCCCCTCCTTAAGGTTCCCCCCGCTTCGCGAGGGGAACCGCGAAAGGCGTGTATTCGGTTCCCCCTGCGGGCAGGGGGAACCTTAAGGAGGGGGTCATCAATCGCAGGGGTGAAAGTCGCGAGAAACATCTGCGCGAGGCAGACAAGGATTACCCCTGCCTGCCAGCCTGCGTGCGTCCCAAGTCGAGGCGTTTCAGGGAGAGGCGCGCCGCTCAGCCCAAGCGCGAGCAGGCACAGCCCCACAAGCGCGCCACCTGCCAGCACGAGGTCGGCGTTCGAGGTGCGGCGCACGATACGCACGAGGCGGTTCTGCAGCATTAGGCGCACGCGCTTGCGTTCGTCGCGCTCGCGGCGCAGCAGCCCAAGCCCCAGCGCGAGCGCGGTCGCCACAGCGCCCCAGCCAAGCGCAGGCACAAGCCCCTTCCAGCCAAGCCAGCATGCCAGCGCGCCCAGCCCGACCACTGCGCCAAGCGGGTTGCCCTCGATGCGCTGCCACGCGCGAACCACAAGCAGCGCCCACAGGAGCGCAAGCGTGCCATATTGCACGCCGACGCCGTGCGCCTCTGTGCCGTGCCCCAGCGCGCCGTGTCGCGCCCACGCGCCGCCACTCAGCGAATCCAGCACGAGCGCAATCAGCCCCAGCCCCGCGACCACGCCCTGACCCACCACGCGCGAATCCAGCGCGTGCATCAGGCGCAGCAGCCCGACGCTTGCCAGCACTGTCAGCGCGGCTTGCACAGGCAGGCTCGCCTCAGGTGCGAGGGCAGGCGCGAAACTCGCCACGCTGAGCGCAAGCGCCCACCCGCGCCAATCATCCAGACGCCCTGCCCGCCAGCCGATCACAACGCCCCAAGCGCCCAGTACCAGCCACAACGCCCAAAGGATGCCCGCCACAACGCCCGATTGTACCTGCTACCGATACGGAATCCACTTCACATGCCCGTCGGCGTAAATCACCACGCGCCCGTTGGGCAACTCCAAATAGCCCGCCTCCGTCGATACAACATCTTGAATGTCTCCCATCCACTGACCGTCCATCCGATAGCGGAAGGCGAACGCACTGTTGACCTCGAAGATGCCCATGTCTTTGAGGTAAGGTAGTAGCACTTGTGCCACGCCCTCGTCGCCGAAGTTCGGAGGGAACCTCTCGTCGTAGTCTTGCACATACATCAGTAGCGCAGTAGCTATCAGTCTTGCGTTTCGCATGTATTGCTCGCGATCGGCGCGGTCTTGCATTTCGCGAATGGCTTCTGGGCTTGTGAGTCGTATCTCGCGGTAGAACGCCGCACCGTGCGCGACATACAGAATCGCATCGCCCTGCGGCGCGACCTCCGCCAGCGCGGAATCGGACGCCACCAGCACGGCGCGCTCGCCCTCGTGCAGCCAAGTCGCGGCAGTCTCGGCAGGGTTGCCCGCGTGCTGGAGGGAATGTCGCTCCGAACGAGCGTGAAGCAGCGTTTCTCGGTTCACGCGATAGTAGCGCGCCCGCGCGTTGTCAATCGGCTGCACCTGATTTGTGCGTAGGTTCCAAAGCGAGTAGATAGGCTCCACGCGATACTGGACGCCATCGGCTTCGGGTACGGCAATCGGCGGACCGAACGAGGGGAGCAGCATCTGTTTGCCGTCCTCGTACCACAGGTCGGGGTTGCCCTTGCGCGTGGAGTAGGCGTACAGCGCGGTGATGTCCAAGTCCTCGGGCACGGGCTGAAGATTGGCGAGCATTCCGTTTGCGCCGACGGGCGCGTACATGCGCTTGTAGAGCAGGTTCTCCGACTCGGCGACGAGGATGTAGCCGATGTCTTCGGTGGGCGGCGCAAGCAGCCACACCTCGCGATACGCGCCCAGTGGCTTGACCTGCCCGCCGATGGTTGCGACATACGCCTTCCACGGGTCATCCTGCTTCGCCTCGTCCCACACGCGCACCGCGAACAGGCACAGCGGCGCCTTGCCGACAAACGCGACTTGGAACCCGCGGTTCGGGTTCACCTCACGGTCGGTCTGCGCCGATTCCCACAGCACGCTTAGGCGGCGCGTTTTACGGTTCCAGAGTAGCACGCGGTGGCGCATCACGGCATCGTCGAGCGTCGGCGTCTCCGCGCGCAGGGCGGTCTGGAACAGCACGGCGTAGTTGCCGTCGGGCGACCACTCGATGCGCCGAATGAACGGCTGCGCCACGAACTCAGGCGGGGTCAGTAGGTAGCCGCCCTGCTCGCCTATCAGCACAGCCACAGGTAGGTTGCTCGTGAACTTCTCGTCGGTTTGGCGCAGCCAGCCCCACGCCAACAAACACATTGCAGTCGCAAGCCCCAACAACGCACACAGTTTCCTCATGCGAATCACCTGTGTTGAATTATAGCGCGTGGGAGAATCGATTCCTGCTGATTTAGAAGGTTTTCGCACCGCATTTGGCGACGCATGTTTGGAAAGTTAGCAATGCGTAGCAGGAACACGATGTCGCGCGTCTAACTCGATGCTGTGCGCGGGAGTGTGTATTGGCTGGGGCTTGTGGCGGTGTGCATCGGTGGGTGTCGGTCGCCCAGCGCGCCTGCGAGTGCGTCGAGCGCGACGCAGTGGACGCCGCTGGTGGAGTTTGCGACCTCGCTGGAGGGGCGCACGCCGGGGCAGCGGCACAACGCGACGCTGGCTGCCAAGCGCATCCACGGCGCAACGCTTGCCCCCAACGCCGAATGGTCATTCAACCAGACAATCGGGCAGTGGGTGCGCTCGGAGGGCTATGTGCGCGCGCCTGTAAGCTATGGGGGCGTGCTGGTTCCCGCGTGGGGCGGCGGGGTGTGCCAGACCTCCACGACGCTATATAACGCCGCGCTGCTGGCAGGGCTGGAGGTGCTGGAGCGCCACCCGCACACGATTGCGCCCAGCTACATCGCGCCGGGGCGGGACGCTGCTGTCGCGCAGGGCATCGCCGACCTCAAGCTGCGCAACCCGTACCCGTTCCCGTGCCGTATCGAGTGCTTCGTGCGCGGAGACAAACTCGTGTGTCGGATTAGTGCGGGCGCGTCAGCAGAGCAGGTCAAACCGCACGCGCGCGCCTGCACGCTGGAAACGGAGGTGGTCAGCCGTGCGCCCGCGCCTGTTGTGGCAGGCTTCCGCAAACAGCCCGGACGCGCGGGACTGCGCGTGCGCCTGTGGCGCGTCTGCACCGCGAACGGCGAGACGCACCGCGAACTATGCCACGAGACGCAATACGCGCCGTTGCCCCGCGGCGGAAAAGCATCCCCGTAGGGTATACTTACTGTTTACAGGGAGGTCGTTTTGACACGCGAGCAGTTGACACGGATGGAGAACGATGTGGCGCGCGCGCTGATTCGCGCCTTAGAGATGGCGCACCCGCACCTTGAGGGGCACAGTGAGCGTGTCGCTTCGTATGCCGTCGCCATCGGCTGCGAGCTGGGACTAAGCAAGGCGACCCTGCGCGGGCTGCGACTCGCCGCCGCCCTGCACGACATCGGCATGCTGGGACTGCCGAATGAGCTGCTTGTCGCCTCCCCCCTCACCCCTGACCAGCGCACGCAACTTCAGGAACACCCGCGCCTGAGCGTGCAGTTGGTCAGCCGCATCCACCGCTTCTGCGAAATCGCGCTTTGGATTGAGTGCCACCACGAGCGTTGGGACGGCTCGGGCTATCCCTATGGCTGGCAAGGCGAGCAGATTCCGTTGCCCGCGCGCGTGCTGGCGGTCGCCGAAGCGTTCGACGGCATGCGCACCGACATGCCCTACCGACCCGCGCTGTCAGAGCAAGACGCCCTCGCGCACATCCAACAGGGCGCAGGCGCGCTGTTCGACCCGCGCGTCGTCGCGGCGTTTCTCAAAGTGCAGCCCATCCTGCAACCCGTCGGACGCGAATAGGAACCTTCTGGCGCGTTTTGGGGTATACTACCCCCGCTTTGCGACCGAGGTCGCAGGGCACGAGACTATCACCAAGGAGGGAACTATGAGAACCATAGTACGCTTGGGGTTGATTGCCCCGCTCGTGAGCCTGATTGTCGCAGCCTCGGCGCAGCGAACCATCACCTACACCGTGCAGCCAGGCGACTCGCTCTACACCATCGCCCACAAGCACGGACTGCGCCTGCCCGAACTGCTGGAGGTCAACAACCTGCGCAACCCGCACGCGCTGCAGGTGGGCGACCAAATCAAAATCCCCGTCAAGAGCAACGCAGCAGTGTCGGTGCAGCGCACGGCTCAACCCGCTGCCCCCGCATCGGGTTGGGCGGAACTCAACAAAGACCGTATTAACATTCGTTCCGCGCCGTCGACGGACGCCAAGCGCCTCACCATTGTTGATCGACGGACGAAGGTGCAGGTGCTGGGGCGTCAAGGCGACTGGAGCCGAATCCGTCTCCAGAGCGGCGCGGTTGGCTGGGTGCTTTCCAAGTACCTCAGCCCGACGAAGCCCCCGCAAACGAGGCAAGTAGCCGCTCGTTCCTCTGCACGCAAGCCCGCTCCTCGAACCGCACAGGCGTCGCGCCCAGAGCGCGACAGGCAGCAGCCGACCGCCGCCAACGTGTCCCAAACGGCGACGGCGAACGGTCAACCCGCTGTCGTGCGCCGCGCGCTGGGATATCTGGGCACACGCTACCGCTACGGCGCCAGCGGCGCGCGCGGATTCGACTGCTCGGGCTTCACATCCTATATCTATCGGCAGCACGGCATTACTCTTCCGCACAACTCCGCCGCGCAGTACCGCGTGGGCAAGCCCGTGAGCCGCAGCGAACTGCGCCCCGGCGATTTGGTCTTTTTCCGCACACGCGGCAACCGAATCTCGCATGTGGGCATCTACATCGGCAACGGGAAGTTTGTGCATGCTTCCAGCGCGCGGGGGCGCGTGCGCGTCGACACGCTGACCTCAGGCTACTACCATCAACGCTATGTCGGCGCACGGCGCATCACCGAAAAGTAATCGCATGGACGCGCAAGGCTGCGACACCCGACCCCCTTGCCTATAGCGAGGGGGTTCGTATTTTCTGCCCTCACCCCCAACCCCTCTCCCACCCTGTGGGAGCTTATACCGATCGCTGAGCCAGAGTTCAAAAAAACAGCAGTTGATGACCCCCTCCTTAAGGTTCCCCCTGCAGGCAGGGGGAACCGAACCCGTGCGCGGTTCCCCTCGCAAAGCGGGGGGAACCTGCAGGAGCTTAAAGGGGTAGGTTTTTTTCTCGCGTGGTCGGGATTGCGGGCGGGACGCCCGCGTTCCTAGCGCAGCGCGGGCTGGGAGCGCGAGCGTCTCGCTCGCATGGCGGCAGAAATGCTCTGCTCGGCAACGCCGTGAGCAGGCACGCCTGCAAAAAACCTACCCCTTTAAGCCCTGTGGGAGAGGGGAGCGGTTCGCCGAATCCTGTGGAGTGCTGAAGCGTCAGCTTCAGCGTCGGGCGGAAGCTCCGTTTCCGCACTCCATATCCCTTCACTCGCCTCGTGAGCGAGTGAGATGCAGGGATGAGGGTTTCAAAATCGCCATAATCACGAGCACACGGACGAAGTAATCGTGAACTACACCTGTATGGCTGGATTAAGCCCTGTGTGGACTACCTTAGCCACTGGGGGTTGTAAACTATCCCCAATTTGCCCGTTTTTGGCGTGTTTCAGGCGATATCGCTTGACTTTATCGCTTTGCGTTGGGTACACTATCCCCGCGCACGCTCGCCGTGCGACATAATCCCAACAGGAGGTGATTCCCATGATTCGTTTCGTCTTGGGCGCGATGGCGTGCGTTGCCGTCGCGCATGCGGACACCATAACGCTGACGGACGCGCTGCAGCGGGTCGCCCAGAACCATCCGCTGGCGCGCGCGGTAGCGCTGGAGCTGGAGGCGACGCGCTGGCGTGGGCGCGCGGAGGCTGCCTTCGCGCCGATGAGTGTCTACCTTGCGCCGATGATTTCGGACGGCGGCTCTGGCGAGGAGTTGATTGTGCAACAGCCGCTGGAGTTGAACGGCGGTCAACGCGCCCGCGCCGCGCTCAGCCACGCGCGCTACCAGCTCCACCGTGCAGAGACGCAAAGCGCGCTCAACGAGTTGCTGACCCAGACTGCCGAAGCGTTCGTAGACGCCTACGCCTACCAGCGTCGCTTGGAGGCGATCGCGCACTATGTGCAGACGCTTGACGCGCTGCAGCCGCGTGTCGCCGTTCACGCGCCGCGCGAGACTGCACTGGCGCGGGCAGTGGAGTTTGGCGAAGCGCACCGCCGCGCGCTCTATCGACTGAACGCGCTGCTGCAGCGACCGCTGGACGCGCCGCTTGTGCTGCTGCCTGTGCAGGCAGTGCCCGACACGCCCGCTGCGGACGACGCCGTAGACGCGGACGCCGCCCAGTTAGCCCTGTTACAGGCAGAGCTACGCCTGATGCGGGCGCAGCTGCTGCCCGATGTCGTGCTGCAGGCGCGCGTGGAGAAGTTTGCGGGCAACTCGACGCGCCCTGCCTATGCGCTGGTACTGGTGTTCCCGCTGATTGACTACGGCGCGCGCCGCGCCGAGATCCGCGCTCAGCAACTGCGGATTCAGGCGCAGGAACTGCGCATCGAGGCAGCGCGCCTACAGGCGCAGGCGGAACAGCGCACTGCGGAGGACGCCTACCGCTTGGCGCAAGCGCGACTCGTGCAGGCGCAGCGACGCCTCGATACGCTCACTGCAGCGGGCGCGCGACTCGTCGTCAGCGACGCCGACGCCCTGGAACACGCGACCGAGCTGTGGCGCGCTCGCATGGAACTCATCGACGCGGAGCATCGCGCCCTACGCGCGTGGGTTGCGTGGAAATCCATCGACGAAGCGTTCCTGAAGGAGGTGAAAGCGTATGCGACCCGACCCTGACCCCGTAAGTCATCCTCTCGAAACATAAGAGCAGGCGTTGTGGTGTGTGCGCCTGCTCTTGTTATTCTGCTACTTAATCAGGTCGCTGAGGAACCAGTAGGCGTAGCCGAAGTAAATCATCACGCCCGCCAGATCCATCACCGAAGTAATCACGGGACCGCTGAGCGTGGCGGGATCAAAGCCCAACCGCCGCGCCGCGAACGGCAGTCCGACGCCAATCAGGCTGCCGACAATCGTCACCGTGAGCATCGCTAAGCCGACGACCAACAGTACACCGACGCCGACGCCTTTGGAAAAGTACGCCAGGATCGCCTCCAGCACGCCGATTGAGACGCCCATTGCCAGCGCGACGGGCACATCGCGCTTGAGAATAAACAAGAAGTCGCGCAGGCGCAGGCGCACCTGTCCCAGCGCCATCGCGCGAATCACCAGCGTCGCCGACTGACTGCCCGTGTTGCCGCCCATGTCGATAATCGGCGCGATAAACGCCGCCAGCACAATCGCGCGGGAGAGCAGCTCCTCCTGCTGCGCCACGAAGGTGGAGGTGATGACCCCGAAAAAGGTCAGCACAATCAGCCAGAAGATACGCGCCTTGAAGATTCGTATCAGCGGCGACTGCACGATGTCCACATCGGGACCGCTGACCGCGACCGTGCCGCCGAACACGGTCAGCCGCTGCGCCTCGCTCTCCTCGACCAGTTCCAGCCCGCGCTCGGCGTCAATCGCGCCGACCAGTCGCCCCTCCTTGTCCACGACGGCAATCAGCGGATACTGCCGACGCAGGAACATCTCGGCGACCTTATCTTGGCTGTCGTAGGCGGAGACGGCGACGGGCGCGTCGCTGATGAGCATCTTGAGCGGCGCGCCAGGCGGCGCCTTGAGCAACTGTATTGCCGTCACATAGCCCAGATACTGACGCCCCTCGCCCAGCACCAGCACCATCTCCAGATACTCTGGATCCAGCGGCGACTCGCGCAGCCGTTGCAACGCCTCGTGCGCGGGCGTGTCGGCAGGCAACGCCAAGTAGTTCGGGTTCATCACGCGCCCTGCGGAGCCTTCGGGGTAGCCCAGTAGCAGGCTCATCGACTGGCGCACCTCTGGGCTGACCTCCAGCAGCACGCGCTTGGCGACCTTCGCAGGCAACTCCTCGAACAACGCCACCCGCTCGTCAGGCTCCATGCTCTCCACCAGCCGAATCAGGTCGGGGTCGTCCATCGCGCGCACCAAGTCGCTCTGCTCGCTGCGCTCCAGCGATTCGAACACCTGCAGGGCGCGCTCCTTGTCCAGCAGGCGGAACAGCAGCGCCTGCTCACGCGGCGATAACTCGCGCAGGCACTGGACAACCGCGTCTACCTTCGCTTCGCGCAGCAACGCCTTGAGACCATCCAGATTCTGCTCCAGAAGCAGATTCTTGACCGTTTGCATCAGCATGGCGGTTCACCTCCTTAGTTTTTTGTTTGATTATGGCGCAATTCACGCGCAGACGCGCGAAATCGTGTTTTTGCCGCCGTGCAGACGCGACGCAATCGCCGCGTGTACGGCGTTTTCTGCAACAATCGGCTGATGGTTCGCTGTGAGAGGGTTCCCCTGACACTGTGGCGAGCGTCGTTGCGCTCCAAGCGTGCGAACCAACGAATTATAGCACACGCCCGCGCGCCGTGTCAAGTGTTTAGGCGCAAAAACGGGGATTTTGGGGCAATTTGGAGGCAAATTTCATCCCCGACACATCGGAAGGGCAAGCAACGGCTCTGGATGTCTACAGCGGGCTTAGGGCGGCTTCTGTTGGCTCTGCGTATACTTTGGCGCGAAAAGATGGAACACGCGTCCCATCGCCTCCGCTTGCCCGATGCGAATTGCCGCCTCGCCGCCGAAATCGGGGTCGGTCGTGAGGCAGTACGCGCCCGTTTGGGTCATCTGCGCCTGCGCGGTTGCGGGGTCGCCGACGGGCAGGTACGCGCCCCGCCGATAGAACTGCAGGCTGGGGTAGCCAGGGTTCACGCGATATAGGATCAGCGTGCGATAGGGCGGCGGCTTGAGCGCGAGGTCGCGCACGGGACGCAACGCAAGGCGGTCGTAGCCCGTCAACGCGCCGTTCCAGCCTATCACCAGCGCAAGCACGCCCAACCCTCGCATCCACGGCGGCGCGACAGGGCGATTCAGCGCGAGCATCGCCAACGGCATGCCCAGCGCGAGCGCAATTGCCCACGGCGCGCCCTCCCAAAGCGGACGATACAGCGCAACGCCCGCCCACACCGCTGCGCCTAACGCAATTGCCAGTGTGCTTGCACTCCGCGCTAAACTCGCAGCGGTCAGCAATCGTCGGGTAGGCGCACGGGATTTCGCCCCCCTCCCGACCTCCCCCGTAAACGGGGGAGGCAATGCGCCTCCCTCCCCGCGTGCGGGGAGGGTTGGGGTGGGGGTGGCTCCCTCCCCGCCTGCGGGGAGGGCTGGGATGGGGGTGGCTCCCTCCCCGCACGCGGGGAGGGTTGGGGTGGGGGTATAAACAACCCGCCCCTGCGCCACGCGCGCCCCCACCAGCAACGCCAGCACGGGGAACATCGGGAAGATGTACGCAGGCAACTTCGTGAAACTCAGCGTGAACAGCCCGAACACCAGCCACGCCCAGCGACGCAAGTAGAGCCGCAGCGGGTCGTCCTCGCGCGCCCACAGCACATTCGCCCCGCCCACCATCGACAGCCCGCCCAGCCACAGCACCACGACATAAAACAGCAGGTACACCGCAATGCCCGCCAGCACGCCGCCCACATCCCCGCGCTGAATCAGCGGCAGCACCGAGTGCGCCGTGTCGCCTCCCGCGAAGCGCAGCAGGTTCTGCTTGACCACGAACTCGCCGAAAAACGCTCCGCCGTGCTGCAAATAGACCCCCACATACCATGGCAGCGCGGTCAGCAGCGCGACGCCCAGCGCGAACAGCACCCAGCGGAATCGCAGCCCCCGCGCGTGCAGCGTCCGCGCGTTCCACACATACAGCAGCCCCACCAGCCCCAGTCCGAAAGGTCCTTTGGTGAGGAACGCCAGCCCCAGCGCGACGCCCCCAATCAGGCTCCAGCCCAGCCCGCGCGCCTCCCACAGCGCAATCACCGCCAGCGTCAGGAAAAACGCGAGCGCCATGTCGGTAATCGCCAGCCGCGCCAGTATCAGGCTCAGCGGCGCGAGCGCGAACAGCAGCGCCGCCCAACTGCCCGCGCCCTGCCCCAGCCGACGATTACCCCACCACGCCAGCAGCAGCAGCGTGAGCGCGTACATCAGGGCGGACGGCAACCGCAGCGCGAACTCGTTCTCGCCGAAGGCGCGCATGCTGCCCACCATCAGCCAATACAACAGCGGGGGCTTCTCGAACCACGGCTCGCCCAGAAAGGTCGGCGTGCGCCAGTCGCCCGAATGACGCATCTCCCACGCGACAGAGGCGTAAAAGCCCTCATCGAGGTCGGTCAAGCCGAACGCGCGCAGGTCAATCAGCGCCGCCAGTATGCACAGCCACAGCAGCCAACGCATCGGCTATGGGGTTAGGACGCTGACGCCGTCCATGTAGGGGCGCAACGCTTCGGGAATCACGACGCTGCCGTCCGCCTGCTGGTAGTTCTCCAGAATCGCCGCCATCAGGCGTGGGGTCGCCACACCCGAAGCGTTCAGCGTATGCACGAACTCGGGCTTGGCGGTCGGCTCGGGGCGGTAGCGGATGTTCGCCCGCCGCGCTTGGAACGCCTCGAAGTTGCTGCACGAGGACACCTCCAGCCACATCTGCACGCCAGGCGCCCAGACCTCAAGGTCATAGCACTTGGCGGCGGCGAAGCCCAAGTCGCCCGTGCAGAGCGCGACGATGCGGTAGGGCAACTCCAGCCGCTGCAGCACCGTCTCGGCGTCGCGCAGCAGTTTCTCGTGTTCCTCGTAGGAGGTTTCGGGCGTGGTGAACTTGACCAGCTCCACCTTGTTGAACTGGTGTAGACGCAGTAGCCCGCGTGTGGCTTTGCCCGCCGCGCCCGCCTCGCGCCGAAAACATGGCGAATACGCCGCCAAGTAAATCGGCAACTGCTCCGCCGACAGGATCTCCTCGCGGTACAGGTTCGTCACGGGCACTTCGGCGGTCGGAATGAGATACAGCGGGTCGTCGGCGCAGCGGTACATCTCCTCCTCGAACTTGGGCAGTTGCCCCGTGCCGACCATCACTTCGGGGCGCACCAGAAACGGCGGGAAGACCTCCACATAGCCGTGTTCGCGCGTATGCAAGTCCAGCATGAAGTTGATGAGGGCGCGCTCCAGCCGTGCGCCGAGTCCTGTGTAGAAGTGGAACCCGCTGCCGCCGACCTTCGCGCCGCGCTCGAAGTCGATGAGCCGCAGCGATTCCGCCAGCTCCCAGTGGGGCTTGGGTTCGAACGCCATCGGGTGGGGCTGCCCACCTCGCCGCACCTCGACATTCTCGCTTGCGTCCTTGCCCACAGGCGTCGTGGGGTGCGGAATGTTCGGGAACAGGAGCAGTTTCGCCTCGCGCTCCGCTTCCAGCGTGCGCTTCTCGTGTTCCAGTTGCTCAATCTGCGCTTTCAGGGCGCGCAGTTGTTCCAGCAGCGGCTCGGCGTCCTCGCCCGCCTTTTTGCGCAGGGGAATCTCTTTGGAGACACGGTTCTGCTCGGCGGTGAGGGTCTCTACTTGGGTGGTGATTTCGCGCCACCGCTGGTCGATTGCCAGCCACTCGTTGAGGAGGTCGGTTGGGTAGCCGCGTTTGTGCAGCGCGTCGCGCACCGTGTCGGGTTCACTGCGCAGGAGTCGGTAGTCCAGCATGCCGCTAATTGTACCGAAACGCCCGCGTCAGGTCGGCCTCCGTCTCCTGGGGGTAGTTTGAGGTGTTGGAGTTGTTCCAGCGACGCTTGGATGTGTTCGGGCAGCGGTGTTGGTTCCGCTTGGTGCGTTTAGCGCGTTTGGGTTTGGCGGTTGCGGTCTGCGTCGCCATCGTGGGGAGATTATACCTATTCGTACAAGCACGGCAGGGGGCGTACCTGCTCCCTGCCGCGTGTGGAATGCTACACAGTAGAGGATTACTTCACCAGCTCCATCTTCAGCGTGCCGTCGATGGGCATTGGCGCGCCTTCGACCTGCATGCCCTTGATGCGGGTCTCCATCTTGACCGCCATTCCTGTTTTGGGGTCAACCCAAGTGAATCCGTCCGCGCTGTAGCCTTCCCCTTCTTTGGCGTTGACCGAGCGAGTCGTCACCTTGATTTTGACCGCTTCTGTGTCGCCGACCTTCTCCACGCCAACGAACTCGTAGTCGATCTTCAGCTCGCCCACAGCATTTTTGACCGTCTCGCTCCACTTGTCGCCGACCTTGATGGGTTTCTCGGGGTAGACCATCTGGGCGGGGTTCATCTGTTGCATCACTCCGTCGCCCCCATCTGCCTTCACGGCTGAGCCGTTGGGCTTGAGGGTCATCTTGGTCGCGGGGGGTGCAGGCTGGGGCATCTCTTGGTCGCCGAACTTGATGACCGTCTCGCCCGACGCCGACTCCATCTGAATATTCCCGTTCTCCTCGACCTTCAGCACTTTGAGGGTGATGGTAACGGTCGCCAGCACGCTTTGACCGCCGAAGTCGATATCCATCGACGAGCGGTATTTGAAGGTGTCGCCCTCTTTGACATTCAACTTGAGGGTGTATTCCTGTGCGATTGCCGCGCTCAGACTCAGCAGCGCGCACGCCGTTAGCAGCATTGCTCGAAACACTCGTGTCATCGGTTTAGCCTCCTGTTGCGCTGTTGCGCAGCGCAAGTATACCTAACCAGACGGTATAATTGGCGTGCTATGGCTATCCTAACGCGCGGTTCGATCGCCCCCGACTTCAGCCTTGCCGACCAGCAGGGCAACCCAGTGCGCCTAAGCGACTATCGGGGGCGATGGGTGGTGCTGTATTTCTATCCGAAAGATATGACGCCTGGCTGCACGCAAGAGGCGTGTTCGTTCCGTGATGTGCATGCCGACCTTGTTCAGGAGGGCGCGGTGGTGCTGGGCGTCAGCGCGGACGATGTGCAGAGCCACCGCAAATTCGCCGATAAATACGAATTGCCGTTCCCGTTGCTGGCGGACACCGACCACACGGTTAGCGAGGCATACGGTGCGTGGCGCAAGAAGCACATGTACGGCAAGGAGTTCTGGGGCGTGGATCGCATCACTTACCTGATTGCGCCCGATGGGACGGTGCATCAGGTGTTCACGAAGGTCAAGCCTGCCGCGCACGGCGACGAGGTGTTGACCGCCATCCGACAGGCGAAACAGGATGAACCCAGCGGTGCTGATTGAGGCGCAGGGCGCGTCGCTGATTTACCGCGACGGCGAGCGCGAGGTGCGCGCCGTCGATGCGGTGAGCCTGCAGGTGCGCCCCAGCGAGTTCGTGGGGATTGTCGGTCCGTCGGGGTCGGGCAAGAGTTCGCTGCTGTATCTGCTGAGCGGGCTGAAGTTGCCCACGCACGGCACGGTGCGCTATCGCGGGCGGTGCTACACGGAGGCGTCGGACGCCGAGCGCAGCGCGATGCGCCGCGAGCGGTTCGGGTTCGTGTTCCAGCAGCCGTACCTGCTGGGCTACCTGACCGTGCTGGAGAATGTTGTGGTTGGCGCGCCCGATGTGCGTGCGTATCGCGAGCGCGCGCTGTGGCTGCTGGAACAGTTGGGGCTGGCAGACAAGGCGCACCGCTATCCGTCCGCGCTGTCGGGCGGCGAGCGTCAGCGGGCGTGCGTGGCGCGTGCCCTACTGATGGAGCCAGAGGTCATCTTTGCCGACGAGCCGACCGCCGCGCTCGATCAAGCCACAGGGCTGCATGTGCTGGATCTGCTGGAACAGCATCGCGGGAGCGGCGCGGTCGTGCTGGTTACGCACGATCCTCTGATGCTGCGCTACTGTGATACGGTCTACAGACTGCGTAATGGGCAGGTGGAGTCGGTGGAGCGGGCGCGGGGCAAGGCGTCGGAACCCGCCGCGCCACCCACAACGCCGTAAGCCCAATGGCAACCCACCAGCCCCAGAGTGCGACACCTGTGAAGTAAGGCATGCCCGCCAATCCCACAAACAACGCCGCGTTCACCCAGAGCCAGCGGTCGCGCAACCGCAGTCCCAAATATGCACACACGCATGCCATGCACACGAAAAAGAGCATCTCGTCGCCTCCCCATACAGAGTGTTCCACAATTTGCCCGAAGTGTCCCGAAATTCCGCAATTCTACGGCGTTTGGCACAAAAGTTGCTGTAGGTAAAGTTGGCTCTGTGCCGACTCGTGATTGCCCAGAGGGTTCGGCGCGTGAGAGCCACACACGCTGCAAAGGAGGATATTATGCGACGCACACTGTATGCAGTAGCGATGAGCGCGGCGCTGATTGCTGGAGCGCACGCATGGACGGTAACAGTTATCAACAGCTCGGGAGTATTGAACCCTGGTGCTGTGACGACCAATGTGCCTGCAGTGGTGCTTACTAACCCACTGCCACAGGTCACCTTCCTGACGGCTGCGGGCAACCCGAACCCGATTCTGGTCGGCGATGGTACCAGCTTCACGAACGGTACCTTTAGCGCGACCTACTCGATTGCCCCAAGCCCAGGCGACGGCAACCTGACAGGCTTCAACTTCGTCGTCGCGGCGTTCATTCAGGGCAACGCGCAAATTCTGTGGCAGAAGAAGGTCGTGCGCAACTCGGACAACGCAATCCTGTACGATGATTCGGGAACGATAAGCAGCTCAGGCTCCTATGTGTTCTCCGTAAGTCTGTCTCAGCCTGCCAACGATGTGACGGTCTACGAGAACTTCGTTCTGTTTGTTGCGGGGAGCGCGCCGGGCACAGATACCGCCTCGTTGCTGTTGGTGGAGCAGGACTGGGTGCCTGAGCCTGCGAGCCTGATTGCGCTGGGCGCGGGTCTGGCGGGTCTGGTCGGGCTGCGCCGCCGCGTGCGCTAAGTCGCGCTTCACAAACCGCGTATCGCAAGAGGTCAACGGAGGGCTGGCAACCCCGCCAGCCCTTTTTGCGTATTCATAGGTGATGGACTCTTCCGTACACTGGGTGCTGTGGGACGGCGCGTGCGACTTCTGCGCGTGGTCAATCGCGCGGTTGCGTCGGCGCGATACGCACGGTCGGTTCCGCATCGTGCCGTTCCAGAGCGCGCCGCCTGAACTGTTGCAGCGCGTTTCCCCGAACGCCCTGCGGCGCGGCGTGCATGTGATTACCGCCGACGGGCGCGTGTTGCGCAGCGGGCGCGCGGTGCTGTTTATCGGCGAGCAGCTCGGCTACGGCTGGCTCACGCGCCCGCTTAGCCTGCCGCCGATGGTGTGGGTCGTCGAAGGGGTATACTGGGTTATTGCCCGACTACGGGGCAAACTGAGCCGATGGCTACGCTTGAGCGAGACGGAATGCCCCCGATGAGCGAGCGCGAGTGGCGTCCCGCGCTGAGCATGCGCTGGAAGCACCTGCTGTTCGTGCATTGGCGCGTGCCCGTAGCGCGCCTGCGCCCGCTGATTCCAGAGCCGCTGCAGATAGACACCTACGACGGCGCGGCGTGGGTCGGCTTCGTGCCCCTCGTGATGGAGAGCGTGCGCCCCGTGTGGCTACCCCCCATCCCGAAACTGTTCGACTTCCCCGAAGCGAATGTGCGTACCTATGTGCGCTATGGCGAGCAGCGCGGGGTGTGGTTTTTCAGCCTTGACGCGGCGCATCGGCTGGGCGTGTGGGTCGCGCGACGCTTCTGGAAGTTGCCGTATTACTATGCCCGTATGTGGTGGGAGATGCTCGCGCCCAGCGAGATTGTCTACACCACGACTCGTAAGAAGCGTCCCCGACCATACGCCCGCGTGCGTTACCGATTCAGCGGCGAGCCGCGCGAGACCGAGCCGAACACGCTGGAGCATTTTCTGGTGGAGCGGTACACGCTGTTCACTGCCCATCGCGGCGAACTCTATCGCGGCGAGGTAGCGCACCTGCCCTACGCCATCCAGCCTGCGACACTGTTGGAACTGGAGCAGACCCTGACCGATGCGGCGGGCATCTCGGTAGCGGGCGCGCCCGACTCGGTGTTTTATGCGCCTGGCTTCGGCGTGCTGGCGTCCGCGCTGCAGCCGCTGCACATCGCCAACGCCACAGGACGCGCGGGGTAGCCGATGGGGTTTAATTGGGCGATGCGCTTACGCACAATACTGGCTAACGCGGTACGCTTTACAAAAACGAAGCCGATTGACAACCCCCTCCTTAAGGTTCCCCCTGCACGCAGGGGGAACCGAGTCTTGGTTCCCCTCGTGAAGCGGGGGGAACCTGCAGGAGGGGGGCAATTTGCGAACTTTGCCCGTGCGCTCGGTACAAGCCTGCTGACAATACTGATTCTGGCGTTGGTCGCGTGCAGTGCGCCGCCGAAGCGCACGGCGACCGCGCCCACTGCGCCTGCGTCCCCAACCGCGCTGGAACCTGCTCCGCAGGGTGTGCTGCAGGTCGCGTTTTTGGATGTCGGGCAGGGCGACAGCGCGCTTATCACCTTCCCCGACGGCAAGACGATGCTCATCGACGTGGGCGAGACCAGCGAAGGCGTCGTGCTGGTGGGCAAACTGCGTCGGCTGGGCGTGCAGCAGATTGACTGGCTCGTGGCGACGCACCCGCACAGCGACCACATCGGCGGGCTGATTCAGGTGCTGAAAGCGTTCCCCGTGGCGGAGGTGTGGGACATCGGTATGCCGTTCGAATCGCCCGTGTACCGCGACTTTCTGCTGGCGGCGCGGGGCGCACGGTCGCCCGAAGGCAAGCGCCCCAAGTTTCGCATCGTGCGGCGCGGGCTGACGCTGGAGCCTGCGCCGAATGTGCGCGTCAGCGTTCTTGCGCCGAGCGACCCGCTGCTAACAGGCACGCGCTCCGACCCAAACAACAACAGTATCGTGATGCGCCTTGACGCGCTCGGAGGCAGTTTCCTGTTCACGGGTGATTTGGAGCGCGAGGGACGCGCACGCCTCTACACGACACGCCCGAACCTCCGCGCCGATGTGCTGAAAGTCGCCCACCACGGCGCAGAGAACGGCACTGACCGCGCGTTCCTCAGTCGCGTGAACCCAGCCGTCGCGGTGATTTCCGTGGGCGCGGGCAACCGCTACGGGCATCCCCACCGCGAGACGCTCGCCCTGCTGCAGGGCAGGCGCGTGTACCGCACCGACCTGCACGGCGACATCGTGATGCGCCTCGGCGCAGACAAGAAACTGCAGATTGCGACCACGCGCGCCGCGCCGACGCAGCCAGCTGCGCAAACGAAGCCCGCGCCCATCGTCGGCACGGTCATCGGCAACCGCAACAGCAAGGTGTACCACCGTCCCGATTGTCGCCGCCTGCCCAATCCACAGAACCAGGTGCGCTTCCGCTCGGCGCAGGAAGCCGAACGGCAGGGCTACCGCCCGCATACTTGCGTGTACGGGGAATAGCCCGCTACTTCACCACCACATACGGGCGCATGTTCTCCAGCCGCTTCGCGCCGATGCCGCGCACCTCCAGCAGTTCATCGACCGACTGGAACCTGCCGTGCGTCTGGCGGTACTCGATAATCCGCTGCGCCAGCACGGGACCGATACCAGGGATGGCTTCCAGTTGATCGGCGGTGGCGGTGTTGAGGTTGATGGGGAACTGCGTCGTGGCGGCAGCGGCTTGGGGCGTCCCGCGAGGCGTTCGCGAGGGCGGAACGCTCGCCACGGTAGGCGCGCTGACTTCGCCCTTGCGCGGCACATGGATCTTCTGCCCGTCCTGCAGCGGTTCGGCGAGGTTGAGCGCGTCGAGGTCGGCGTGTTCGGCTGCGCCGCCTGCCTGCTCGATGGCGTCGGCGACACGGCTATCAGGCGCGAGGCGATACACCCCCGCTCGCTTCACCGCGCCCGACACATGCACGACTACTTCTGCACTGGGCGTCGGCTCCGTCGGCGTAGTTGGCTCGGTGGGTGCAGGCTCGAATTTGGGCGGTTGGCTGAGGTCAATCACCTCCACGCTGCCTTGCGTGCTGACGCCTGCCGTGTGCATCGGGTTGCTCGCGCTGCTGCTGCGTCCCCAGCCGTAGCCCAGCGTCCACACCAGCGCAAGCGACGCCGCGTAAACACCCACCAGCGACGCCTTCTCCCGTTTCTCCAGTTTTTCCCAGATGGCATGCATCGTACCCTCACCTATGCAAGATTCGCTGCACAGAGGGGCATTCCTGCCACACAAAGTATCTGTGCTTCGGGGAGTACCTGAACGAGAGGCGTCCCTCCCCCAAAGTGCGCGAGGGAGGGACGAGAAGAGGGCAATTGGCGGGCTTTCAGCTGTTGGGGTCGTCTAGGGTTGGATCTTGATTCAATCGCAACCGATTGCCCGCCCAACCGCCGCCAGCTCCCTGAGGATGCTGATCCATGAACTGGATATACTTGAGGGATTTGGAATGCCCATCCACGAAGCCAACATTGACGCGGTCGGGTACTCCACGCTCTTCTGTGCCGTGCCAGCCGCCATAGGACTCGAAGATGAGAGCCGCTTCGGAGGGTCGCGCCACCCGTCCAAGCGAGCGCGGCTCGAGTGTCCACTGTGTGAAGTTCCCGCCACGAAACACATCAGAGTATCTGTAAATCATCCAGGTGTTATAGATGTAATCAGGTCCGAGAAAGACATAATGTACCGTGCTGGTCAGCTCGCAGATGGTGTTGCCGCCACCCTGAGCCGTAATAAAGGTGCGGTCTGCAGGGCATCGCCAGACAGTGGACTGGCTTGCCTGAGAGCGTTCAGCCATAGTCTCAGGAACTTTGCTCTTGATGTAAGGGTCCACCGCCTTGCTAATCAGGGGCAGCGCGGTCTCTCGCCGATTAGGAACGGCTACCATGTTGCCTGTGCCGCCAGTGTTGTGCTGACCAATTGGCACATAGAGCAGGTATTTCGGTCCAGAGCCTGAAGCGGCGCAAGCCATCGGACGTGAGCAGTTGGGAATATCACGACTCAAGAAACAGCGCGCGGTGCGTACCCAGGGATTAGCAAATCCAAGACCGGACAGATAGTTTGTGTCTCTGTGATCGCCCGAGGCTGGGTTAACTGCAGCAGGCATTGTTTCGTCGTAGTCTTGGATGTACTGGATGATCCCCTTAGTAATCTGGTTGATGTTGCTCAGGCACGCAGTGCGCACTGCAGACTCACGAGCACGAGCAAAGACGGGAAATAAGATTGCCGCCAAAATAGCGATAATCGCAATTACGACAAGCAGCTCAATCAGTGTGAATCCCGAAAAGTGCTTGTAGCTTCGCATAAAGAGACCTCCTTAGAAGACAACAGATTTGCCCTCAGAGTTAGTCTCTTCGGGCTTAGTTGTCGGTGGATTGGTAGGCGATTGTTGTGAAAAGGGCGACTGCGGCGCCGCTTGCCTTGCAAAAGTGAAATAGAAGCTGACGGCAAGGGCAGCCACTGCCGCCACAAGCAGGATAATTGCCAAGACAGGGTTCCTACGCAAGTTCTGCATGGTGCATCTCCAATGGGTTAGAAGCAATCATTAAACAGAATCCAGCGCAACCCTGCAGCGTTCGCGTCTCGAATTAGGTTCGCGTCTCCCGTGCAAGGGCTCGGCAACTGAGCTGGCGTCTTGTTGGGGATCACAGCCTTGACATTGAACCACTTGACATGCCCATCCACGAACGCGATAGTGACCCCATCATATTTCGGGTGACGCGGCCCGAGCGAGGCATAGGTACCGCCAACAGGAGCGCCAGGAGCGCACGCAGGATTGGGACCGCTGCCAAGGCGAGGATCGGTACCCGAGCAGCCATGCACACAGAGGTTATCCACCACATATCCACGACAGTTGTGAGGCGGCACCGTCGGTCCTGAGTACGAGTCGGCAAGCATAACCATCTTCGCAGGCTCCTTGATTATGGAGAGATTAGGAGTCATTCGAGCGATGGTTTGTCCACCTGAGGTCCAGAACCAGTTTGAGGCGATTCCCAAGTTGTAGCCGTAGGGAAGCCAGCCGCGCCCAAAGACGCCTTGACTGGGGTTATCATCCCACGCCTCCACATACCGTGCGTCTTGGGCGTTCGGACACATGAAGATGCCCTCGTTTTTGATATAGGGCTTGAGTAGCGCAGGCCAAATGACGGTATTCGCGTTGTTCATCCCGCCTCTCAGGGGGTCAGGCACCGTCGTGCTGAAGGAGGGCGCGAGATGATTTTCGAAGTCGGCGACATACGACAACATCGCCTTCGCCAACTGATTCAGGTTGGAAGCGCAGGTCGTCTGGCGCGCCTTCTCGCGCGCCTGCGCAAACACCGGGAAGAGTATCGCCGCTAAAATGGCGATAATCGCGATGACTACCAGCAACTCAATCAGGGTAAACCCTCTGCCATAACGCATGGATTGTGCCTCCTTTGACCTGCGCAGGGATGACAAACCGATAAATTGCCTGCGCGCGGTCGATGGGTGTTTTCTATTATACATCGATTTTCGTCCGATTCCTGCCAGTGAACGCCCGAATCGGGGGCAAATTGGGGGGAAATTCGCCCGAAGTGCGACGGGTATAATCGCGCCATGTCCAACGAGGCGATTGCCCAGCAGTTTTTGGAACTCGCCGACCTGACCGATTTTGTGGGGGACAACCCGTTCAAGTCGCGCGCCTATCGGCAGGCGGCGCAGGTGCTGGAATCGCTGCAGACGCCCATCGAGACGCTCGCCGAGAACGGCGTGGACGCGCTCGCTGCGCTGCCAGGCATCGGCGAAGCCATCGCCGAGAAAATCCTCGCCTATCTGCAGACGGGTACCATCCCCAAGCGCGAGGAGTTGCTCCAGAAAGTTCCCGCAGGCGTGCTGGAGGTGATGGGGGTGCCTGGCATCGGCGCGAAGACGGCGCGCTTACTGTACCAGCAACTCGGCGTGCATGACTTGGCAAGCCTGCGCAACGCACTCCTCAGCGGCGCAGTAGACCACCTGCCGCACTTCAGCCCACGCAAGCGCGAGCGGCTGCTGCGATTGGTGGAACTCAAGCACAAGTCGCAACGGCGCACGCCACTGGGACTTGCCCTCCCGCGCGGACGCGACTTGCTGCAGGCGATTCAGGCGTTGGATGGGGCGAAGCAGGCAATGCTGTGTGGCTCCGCACGGCGCATGCAGGAAGATGTCGGCGACTTGGACTACCTGGTCGCCTCCGACGCGCCCCAAACGGTGGTGGAGGCGTTCGTGCGCCTGCCCGCCGTCGCCGAAGTGTACGCGCAGGGCATCTCGCGGGCGCAAGTGTTCCTGAAAGACGGCATGCAGGTAGATCTGAAGATTGTGCCGCCCGAACGCTGGGGCGCAGGGATGCTGTATCTGACAGGCTCGCGGGCACACTCAATCCGCCTGCGCCAGCGGGCCATCGAGCGCGGGCTGAAACTGAACGAGTACGGCGTGTGGCGCGGCACCGAGTGCCTTGCCGACGACACCGAAGAAGCCGTCTACGCCGCGCTGGGACTGCCCTACATCCCGCCCCCGCTACGCGAGGACACGGGCGAAATCGAGGCTGCCGAGCAGGGGCGACTGCCGCGCCTCGTCGCGCTCAGCGACATTCGCGGCGACCTGCAGAGCCACTCGCACTGGTCGGACGGGCTGGACACGCTCGAAACGATGGCGCAGGCGGCAGACGCGCTGGGCTATGAGTACCTTGCGATTACCGATCACGCGCACCAGTTCACCAGCCGCCAGGCGTTCGAGCAGCGACGGCGCGCAATCGAGCAACTCAATCAGCGCACGGGTGGACGCCCGTACCTTATCAACGCGGTGGAGGTCAACATCCTGCCCGACGGGAGCCTGCACGCGCCTGAGTGGATGCTGCGCGCCGCCGAGTTTGTGCTGGCAGGCGTCCACGAGGCGCATGGGCAACCGCCCACAGAGATGACCGCGCGCCTGATCCGTGCGCTGGAACACCCCGCCGTCGACGCGCTGGCGCACCCCACTGGCAGGCGCTACGGCAAACGCCCGCCCAACGACGCCGACTGGGAACAGGTGTTCGAGCGCGCCCGCGTGCTGGGCAAGGCGATTGAAATCAATGGCTACCCGACGCGCATGGATCCGCCGACGCCCATCGCCCGACTGCTGCTGCAAAGCGGCGCGTGGGTCTGTCTGGGCACGGACGCGCACGCCGCACGCGACCTGCAGGCGATGGAACTGGCGGTCGGGCTGGCGCAACGCGCATGGGCGACCTCAGAGCGCATCCTCAACACGCGCCCACTCGATGCGCTGCTGCAGTGGCTCAACGAGAGGAGGCAACGCGGATGATACGCGCCTTCGTAGACCGCATCGAGACCGACGAACGCGGCGAGCCACTCGCCGTGCTGCTCGTCGAACTCGGCGAGGGCGACTACCTGCACTGGCTCTGCCCACTGGCGTGGCTCCCGCCCGACACGCGCGAGGGGACTTGGCTGCAGGTCGCGTTCATCCCTGACCCAGAGACCCAAGCCGAGATGCGCAGTGAAATCGAGAGCCTCCTACAGGAATTGCAGGGGGAGTGAATTGGGTATACTCCATTATAGGAGATGTGCTGCCGAATGCACAGGCATAATCTAAGAACAGACAACCCCCTCCTTAAGGTTCCCCCTGCAAGCAGGGGGAACCGAATAGGGCGTGGGCGCGGCTCGGTTCCCCTTCGCGAAGCGACGCAACCTAAGTCTCCCATCGGTTCCCCTCGCGAAGCGGGAGGTGCCGAACCCTGCGCGGTTCCCCTCGCGAAGCGGGGGGGGGAACCTCAAGGAGGGGGGTAATTAGTCCACTCTCACAGTTAGTGCGAGGGAATTCTTTGCGAAGGAGCAAACCTGTATGGCAAATGTAAGAGCATTTCGAGCAACTCGCTTCGCGCGGCTGATTCCCGAAGTCGTTGCGCCGCCGTATGATGTCATCGACGACACCCTGCGTCAGGAGTTGGCGACGCGCAACCCGTACAATATCGTGCATCTGACCCTGCCTGCGGGCGACGACGACCGCTACGCCCGTGCCGCACGCCTGCTCCAGCATTGGCTTGCCGAAGGTGTGCTGCGTCAAGACCCCGACCCCGCGATTTACCGCTATGTGCAGCGGTTCCACGACCCGCTGTCGGGCAGCATGCGCACGCGCATGGGCTACTTCGTGCTGCTGCACACCGAGCCTTACGAGAACGGCGTCGTGCTGCCCCACGAGCAGACCTTCCCTGGCGTTAAGGAAGACCGCTACCGCTTGCTGCAGGCGACCCGCACACACTTGGAGACCATTTTCGGACTGTTCGAGGACACGCCCGCGTTCCAAGAGGCGATTGCCGACGCGATGTGGGAGCCACTGGCGCAGGTGGAAGGCGACGACCTGCCCGAAGGAAGTTTCCACAAACTGGAGCGCATCACGAATCTCGTGGAGGTCTCGCGGTTTGAGCGCGCCTTCGCGAACGCTCGCGTATGGATCGCCGACGGGCACCACCGCTACGAGACTGCGCTGCGCTACGGGCAGACCTACGGCGCCGACGGCTCGCCCGAACGGTTCGTGCCGATTCTGCTCGTGCCGCTGGACGACCCGGGCTTGGTGATTCTGCCGACCCATCGCGTGCTTGCCGAGTTGCCGCCTGGCACGCCCGCCGAGTGGCAGGCGCGCCTGCAAGGCGAGTTCGAATGCGTCCCCGTCGCGCACGAGGCAGTGCTGGAACAGATGGCGCAGCACGGCGGCGAGGCGATTGGCTTCGTATGGCGCGAGGGTGCGTGGCTCATTCGCCCGAAGGCGTACCCGCCCGTGCAAGGCTTGCCCGACGCGCTGATACGGCTCGACTCGTGGGTGCTGCACGAGCGCATCATGCCCGCGCTGGGCTACACCGAGCCGCAGAAGCGCTACACCCGCTCGGCGGAGGACGCATTGGAGTCGGTGCGCACGGGTGCGGCGCAGGCGGCGTTCTTGCTCAACCCGCCTCCACTGCGCGCCCTGCAGCAAATCGCTAGCGCAGGCGGCAAAATGCCCCACAAGTCCACCTACTTCCACCCGAAGGTGCTGTCGGGGCTGATCCTATGGCAGGTGGGCGCATGAAGGTCATCGGCGTGATTCCCGCGCGGTTGGCGGCGACGCGACTGCCCAACAAGCCCCTACTGGACATCGCGGGCAAGCCGATGATTCAGTGGGTGTGGGAGCGGGCGTCGCAGGCGCGCACGCTGCATGAACTCTACATCGCCACGCCTGACCCCGAAATCGTGGCGGCGGCACAAGCCTTCGGCGCACAAGCGATGCTCACCAGCCACGCGCACCGCTCAGGCACCGACCGCATGGCGGAAGTCGCCCGCAACACCGACGGCGAGATTTATGTCAACATTCAGGGCGACGAACCGCTGCTGAACCCCGAAGCGATTGACCGCGCCGTGCAGCCCCTGCTGGACGACCCCAGCGTCATGATGAGTAGCCTCTACTGCCACGCGCAGCCCGAAGATTACGAGGCGCCCAGCGTGGTGAAGGTGGTGGTAGACCTGAACGGCGACGCGCTCTACTTCTCCCGCTCGCGTATCCCGTATCCGCGCGAGGCGACCGATGTGCCCGTGCTGCGCCACATTGGGCTGTATGTGTTCCGCAGGGCGCTGCTGCTGCAATACGCCCAATGGGAACCGACGCCGCTGGAGCGCACCGAGATGCTGGAGCAGTTGCGCGTGCTGGAACACGGCTACAAAATCCGCATGGTCTACTTCCCGCAGCCGTCGATTGCGGTGGATACAGAGACCGACCTGCAGCGCGTGCGGACGATACTCTCCAGCGCGGGTTCGATGTAGAGCGCGGTGCTAAGCGCGTCGCACAGCGTCGGGTCGTCGCCAATCACGGCTACGGGCGGGCGCGACGGGGCAGGGTAGCCTGTGCGTGGGTCTATGATGTGCCCGTAGCGTATGCCATTCACCTCGAAGTATTGCTCGGTGTCGCCTGCGACGGCGAGCGCGGCGTCCTGTAGGCGCATTTCGCTCCCGTCGGGCAGGCGAACGAGCCAGCCTGAGTGTGCGTGTGAAGTGTTGCCCCCCTCCTGCAGGTTCCCCCCGCTTCGCGAGGGGAACCGCTCAAATTCGGTTCCCCCTGCGTGCATGGGGAACCTTAAGGAGGGGGTGGTTTCAAAATCTGCAGGCGTTCCCAGCGCGTACAGCGTGCTGCCGCCTGCGTCCACAAGGGCGTTGCCCACCCCCAGTTCGCGCAGAATCCGCACGCACTGCGCGATTGCCCAACCCTTGCCGATTGCGCCGAAACTGAGTTCCACGCCAGGCAGTGCGTAGTAGACCCAGCAGCCGCTTGGCTCCAGCAGCACCAGTTCCATCCCAACGCGCTCCAACGCCTGCTCAATCGCGTCGGGGTCGGGCACGCGATACTGCTTGTCCACGAAGCCCCACAGGCGCAGCAGGGGCGTCACGGTCGGGTCGAACGCGCCCTGCGTCAGCGCATACAGCGACTGGCAGATCTGCAGCAGGCGGAACAGTTCAGGCTCCACGCGGACAGGCTGCTCGTGCGCGTGCGCATTCAGGTAGCACAGGTCGCTGTCGGGCAGGTAGAGGCTGAGTTGGCGTTCGAGTCGGCGCGTCTCTTCCTGCAGTTCGCCTGCGACACCCGCTGCCCACTCGCGCTCGCCGTCAGGCAGATACAGCGTAAACTCCGTGCCCATCGCCCGCCAAGTGAACTGGTGCATCGGGTGGGAGTGTACCCTGCGGGGCGGCTATCGGGTATCCTGTCGGCGGAGGCGACGATGCGACGCTGGGTGCTGTTGGGGGCGTGCTGGCTGCTCATCGCGTGCCAGCCGAGACAGACGGGTTCCGAGAACGGCGTGTGGGTTCCCAACTTGCGGGTGGTGGGCAGGACGCAAGACTACGAGACCGTGCGCTACGAACGGGATCGCGTGCCGCTCTACGCCGAGATTTACCGTCCGAAGGGCAAGTCGCGTGCGCCTGCGGTGGTGCTGCTGCCTGGCGGGTTCGTGGGCGTGAACGCGAACCATCGGGCGGCGGCGCGACGGTTGGCGCAGGCGGGCTATCTGGTTGCGCTGCCCCACATGCGCGGGCAGGGCAAAAGCGGCGGGTTTATCGACTTCGGGCTGGAAGACGCGGTGGATGTGCGCGGGCTGGCGAAGTCGCTCCCGCAGGTCGGCGGCGACGGCAGGTACGCCTACATGGGCGTCTCGCTGGGCGGGGCTATCGCCATCAACGCCGCCCGCAATGACCCGCATGTGCGCGGCATCGTATGCGTGATGACGCCGATGGACTTTCGCGAACAACGCCAGATTCTGCTCAACTACGGGCACACGGAACGCGCCCAGCGCTGGGACGCTTGGACGGGCGGCTCGCCCGACGAGTGCCCCGAATGCTGGGACGCACGCGACCCGCTGCGGCATGTGCAGGAGGTGCGCGCGCCGATTATGTTCATTCAGGCGGGCGAGGATGTGCTAATCCCCGTCTCGCAGGCGTGTCGCTGGCGCGAGGCGCGGCGGGCGATGGGGCGCACGGTATATACCGTCGCGCTCACAGACGACGGCAAGCCGTGGCGCGGCAGGCTCAAGGAACGCCAGCAGTGCGCCCTGCCGTTCACAGGCTGGGGCGACCTGCGCGAGGATCATCTGGTCTTCTTCCCCAGCTTGCCGCACCGCACGAACGACGCCGTATGGGATGTCGCACTGAAGGCGTTGGCGCGCTGGTTCGAGGAGGGCGCGCATGGTTAGCCCAACGCACGACAACGCGGCGGTCGCCGCGCCGCCCGCCCAAGACGCTAACGAACGCTTCCGCTGGGTGGAGGTGTTTCGCGGGCTGGCGATTCTGGAGGTGGTGTTCCACCACGCTTCGGGGCGGTTTCTGGGGATGCTCGATCGCGACGGGCTGGCATGGCTGATTCTGGCGGTGCTGAACCGCACGCTGCACTACGCGGTGCCCGCGTTTTTGATGATGACCGCGCTGGTGCTGACAACTGCGCTGCTGCGCCAGTTCCGCATACGGCGGTACACGACCAACCGCGCCTTGCGTGCGCTGCTGCCCTACCTGCTCTGGAGTGGGGTCTACTTGGCGTATCGGTACTTTGCGTTTGGCGCGTCGCCTGATTGGTCGCGCTGGGCGGACTACCTGTTCTGGGGCAAGGCGTATTTTCACCTTTATTTTCTGGCGGTGGCGATGCAACTCTATGTGCTGCTGCCGTTGCTGTTGCCCGTAGCGCGCCTGCGCCCGCCGTTCTGGGCGGTGCTGCTTGCCATCGTCGCGCTTACGCTGGCAGTCTACTGGGGCAATCGGTTGGTGTTCCGCGTGCCCTACACGGGCAGTTGTGTGCTGTGGTACACGCCTGTGGTGCTGCTGGGGATGTGGCTGGCGACTCAGACGGCGCGGTTGGACGCGGTGCTGCGTCGTGGATGGCTGCTTGCGCTGGGGTGCGCAGGCGCGGGGCTGTGGCTCTATTTGCCGCTCGCGCTGGATGCCCTGCGCGGGCAGGCGGTCAACACCTTCCAGTACCAGGTGGGCAACTGGCTGTTCACGACGGGGATCAGTTTCCTGCTGCTGGCAGTGGCGTATTGGCTCAGTGGGCGTGAGTGGCGCATCGTGTCAGGCGTGAGCGTGCTGGGGCGCTACTCGCTGCAGATTTACCTGCTGCACCCGCTGATCCTGGCGGAGTTGGCGCGTTGGGGTCTGGCGGGCGCGCTGCAGGCGCGGTTCGGGCTGCCGCTGTTTTACTTGCTGGGCTTGGTGGTTCCGTTCGGGCTGGCGTGGCTGGTGGCGCGTGTGCCGCGCGTGTCGCTGGCGATTTTCGGGCGCGCTTAGCCCAGCATCAGCGCCAGCAAGGCTTTCTGGGTGTGCAGGCGGTTCTCGGCTTGATCCCAGACCGCCGACTGCGCGCCGTCCAGCACCGCGTCGGTAATCTCCTCGCCGCGGCGGGCGGGCAGACAGTGTAGCACAATCGCGTCGGGCTTGGCAAGCGACAGCAGCGACTCGTTGACCTGGTAGGGCTGGAACTTGCGCATGCGCGCCTCGCGCTCGGTCTCGAAGCCCATCGAGACCCACACATCGGTGTAGACCACATCAGCGTCAGCGACCGCCTCGTGTGGGTCGTCCACCACCACGACCCCGCCGCCCGACTCGGCGGCGAAGGCTTGCGCCTGCTGCAGGATCTCTGCGCGGGGCGCGTAGCCTTCAGGCGTCGCGATGCGCACGGTGTGCCCCAGCATCGCCGCCAGCAGGGTGAAACTGTGGCACACATTGTTGCCGTCGCCGACCCACGCCAGCGTGCGGGGCGCGGTTCCGAGGCGTTCCTGAATGGTCATCAGATCCGCCAACGCTTGGCACGGGTGTTCGCGGTCGCTCAGCGCGTTAATCACGGGCACATCCGAGAAGCGGGCGAGTTCCTCCAGCGCAGTGTGCAGGAACACCCGCGCGATGACGCCCTGCACCCAGCGTCCCAGATTGCGGGCGATGTCCATCACTGCCTCGCGCGCGCCCATCTGGATGTCGCTCTGCGTCAGGTAGACCCCGTGCGCGCCCATCTGGTACAGCCCGACTTCCAGTGTCACGCGCGTGCGCAGCGACGGCTTCTCGAAAATCAGCGCGACGGCGGTCGGACGCTCGAAGCGGAACAACTCGTGCCCCCCCTGCGTGGCGCGTTTCATCGCGTGCGCCAGCGCAAGGACGGTCTCCGCCGAGTCGCGGGTCAGGTCGGTTATCGAAAGGTAGTGGCGCGGCGGGTTCGATGCCTGCCAGCGCGCCCGCGCCTGCTCACAACTCATCGGCTCGCCTTTTTGCACCCAATTAGTTTACCCCATTGCGCTTGTGTGCATGCGCAAGCGCAGGCTGAGTACCGTCAAGATAAGGCTCACCAGCCACGCGCCGACGGCGACGCTGAGAATGCCCGCCTGAAAGTCGCCCGTGAGCGCGACCAGCGTGCCTGGAATGAACGAGCCGCCGACCCCGCCCAGCAGCACGGTCGTTCCGTTGTATAGCCCCGTACCCGCGCCGACGCGCGCAGCGGGCAGCATGCCCTGCAAAGTCGCGAACTCCTGCGCGTTGAAACTGCTCTGCAGGAACACCCCCAGCGCCAGCAGCGCAATCACCCCCGCGTTGGCGTCTACATACGCCGTCAGCAGCACACACAACCCCGCCAGCAGCAGCCCCGCGCTGGCAAACGAGATGCGCCTACCCGTGCGGTCGCCCCAGTACGCCCAGAAAAACACGCCCGCAATCCCCGCGATGAACACCCCAAACAGCGGCAGGCTCAACTCGCCGAACGGAATGCCGCGCGTGCGGTTCAGATAGCTGGGCAGCCAGTTCAGGATGCCGAACACGCAGAAGGCGTTGCACACGCCCGCCGCAAGGTACAGCCAGAACGCCAGCGGATCGCGTGCGCCGTATGCTCGCAGCGCGTCGGCAACGCGCAGGCGCATCCCCGACGCCTGCAGCGGCTGCCAGTCAGGCGGCTGGTCGCTGATGTAGCGCGCCACCAGCGGCAGGCTGATTGCCAGCCCTGCCGCGCCCAGCAACAGAAAAGTCGCCCGCCAGCCGAACCGCTCCGCCAGCAGCACGACGATTAGCGGCGCAACCGCCAGCGCGACCAAGATGCCCGCCACGTAGATTGCGTTTGCCCGCCCGCGCTCGTGCGGCGCGAACCACCGCCCGACCAGCGCGCTGTTCATCGGCATATGCAC
>Ga0272449_1000842_pt1 | contig 34427 bp, 40 predicted proteins | sample YNPCB0241_FD_198679 | JGI IMG/M metagenome (GOLD analysis project Ga0272449, IMG submission 198679) | Hot spring sediment microbial communities from Yellowstone National Park, WY, United States - YNP-CB-024-1 | ecosystem: Environmental > Aquatic > Thermal springs > Hot (42-90C) > Sediment... | reverse complement strand
GGCGGACTTATCGATATGATATCCGATGACGAAATAGTGGAAGCATACAAATTATTGGCATCAAAAGAAGGTATCTTCTGTGAAGCAGCTTCCGCTGCGTCAGTTGCAGGTATAATAAAACTTTCAAAAAAAGGATTTTTTAAAGGTGGAGAAGAGGTCGTATGTACCTTAACAGGCCATGGTTTAAAAGACCCTGATTTAGCAATAAAAAACTCTACAAAACCAATAACAATTAAACCTGATATCAAGGAAATTATTTCAATTATAGAATTTTAAGGAGGAATTATGAAACCAATCGAAAAATCACTACGTGTTTATCAGGAAAAAATCTCAAATGTCATGGAAGAACTACTTAATATGCTTAGCTATATTTATGACGGCTTCATTAAACACAAAAAGAGTTATCTCCAAGAAGCTGAAAAACTTGGTAAAAAAATCCATCAATTTGAAAAGGATTTTACAGAAGAAATTATCAAAGAAGGTGACAAAGATGCAATAAGACTATTGATTTCAATTGCAGGACATATAGAAAGAACTGGAGATTGTTATGAAAATGTTATAAAAACAGTCCATACAAAAATTTCTGAAGGAACACTATTTTCAGATAAAGCTGTTCAGGAATTAAACTTCCTTTTTAACTCTTCCAAAGATTTAATAAGAAATGTAAAGGATATTGTTCTGACATTAAACCCAGTGCTCATTGAGCACTCAATAAATTTAGGTAATAAAATCAACTCAATGGCAGATGAATTTGCTACACAACATGAAGAACGTCTAGTAACTGGTATATGTCATCCCAAACATTCTTCCATGTACCTTGATATGCTTGACAATTTAAGAATGGGAGTCTGGCATTTAAAAGAGATTGTTAAGAAACTTCAGAATTATTAAAAACAGTAGTTGCTATAAAAAATCCACCAAAAATCCCTGCATTATCTCCTAGCAGGGATTTTTCTATTTTTACTGTGTCTAAATGCACTTTAAATGTGTGCTCTACAAAACCTTTTTGAATATGTTTTTGGAGTAAATCCCAAGATTTACTTACCCCACCTCCAATAACAACCACCTCTACGTCAAGGAGGTTGACTATCGTTGCGATACCAATACCTAAGTGATATCCTACCTTTTCAAACACTTTTAATGCAACTTTATCACCCTTTAAAGCTAACTTTGCAACATCTTCTGCTTCTAATTCAAGCCCTGTCTGGTGAAACATAATTTTTTTAATGGCTGTTGCTGAGCTGTAAGCTTCAAGGCATCCCTTCTTTCCACAACTACATAAAGGTCCAGAAGGATGTATTACAATATGTCCTATCTCTCCGGCCATGCCTTTACAGCCATGAACAATATTTCCATCAATAACAATCCCACCACCAACACCAGTCCCTATAGTTATCCCAACATAATTTTTGCAATGTTTTGCATTACCAAAACTACCTTCACCTATTGTAAAGAGATTGGCATCATTTTCAACTATTACAGGTATACCAAGTTTTTCGGATAGCATCTGCTTTACAGGAACATCTTTCCAATCAGGAAAGTTTGGTGATTCCTTTACTATACCATCAACACTAACAAGACCTGGAACACCAATTCCTAAAGCCTTTATTTCAGCCCACTGTTCATATCGCTTTAGTTCATCAAAAATATAATCTGGAATTACTTTTGGATCTAAAAGAGGTTTAGATGAAGCCTTCCAAGATTTAAGAAGCTCCCCTTCTTTACTAAAAATACCAAATTTGATATTCGTACCACCTAAATCAATACCAGCAATAAACATTCTTAACCAAAAATACGCTTTTTAAAATCCTCAATTGTTGCTTTTAAACCATCTTCTAAAGATACTTTGGGTTCCCATCCAAGAATTGTCCTTGCCCTTGTTATATCAGGCCTTCTAACTTTAGGATCGTCTTGAGGAAGAGGTTTAAAAACGATTTTGCTCTTTGTACCGGTCATTTCAATAATTTTTTTCGCAAGCTCTAGGATACTCATTTCATTTGGATTCCCAATATTCACGGGATAATTATAGTCAGACATAAGCAACCTATAGATGCCTTCAACAAGATCTGATATGTAACAGAAACTTCTTGTCTGGCTACCATCACCAAAAACAGTTATATCTTCATTGTGCAAAGCCTGATTTATAAACTCAGGGATTGCTCTTCCATCGTTAATTCTCATTCTTGGTCCATATGTATTGAAAATTCTAACAATCTTCGTATCAATCCCATGAGTTCTATGATAAGCCATTGTCATAGCTTCTGCAAAACGTTTAGCTTCATCATAAACCCCCCGCGGCCCTATAGGATTTACATTCCCCCAATAATCTTCATTTTGAGGATGAACAAGGGGATCACCATAAACTTCTGATGTTGATGCAAGTAAAAATTTCGCCTTTTTTTCCTTAGCAAGGCCTAATGTCTTATGTGTACCTAAAGCACCAACTTTAAGCGTTTGGATAGGTAAATTATGATAATCTATAGGACTTGCTGGAGATGCAAAATGCAGAATATAATGTATTGGACCTGGTACATGTATATAGTTTGTTACATCTAATTTGATAAAAAGAAAATCAGGATTTTGAAAAAGATGTTCAATATTTTTTAAATCACCCGTCAAAAGGTTATCAATGCAAATTACGCTATAACCTTTATTTAAAAAGAAATCACATAAATGCGAACCTATAAAACCAGCACCACCTGTTATTAAGACCCTTTCCTTTCCCATTATAACCTACCGACACCATAATAAATAAAACCGAGATTCCTTAATTTTGAAGGGTTATAAATATTTCTCCCATCAAACACTACAGGATTTTTTAATTTGCTTTTGATTTTTTCAAAATCTGGATTTCTAAACTCATTCCATTCTGTAACCAGTACAAGCGCATCAGCTTTATCAAGGGCATCATAGGGATCCTTGCTTAAACTAATTTTATTGCCAAATATTTTCTTAGCTTCATTCATTGCCTTTGGATCAAAAGCCTTAATCTTTGCTCCAAGCTTAAGTAATTCATTAATTATAGTTATTGATGCTGCTTCTCTCATATCATCAGTATTGGGTTTAAAAGAAAGCCCCCAGATTGCAAAAGTTTTTCCTTTTAGATTTTCGCCAAAATGCTTTTTTATCTTCTCAATAATATGTTTTTTTTGCCTTTCATTCACCTCAAGTGTTGCTTTAGGTAATTTCAAATCGAAGTTATGCTCTTTTGCAAGATGAACAAGTGCCCTAACATCTTTTGGAAAACAAGAGCCACCAAAACCTACACCTGGAAAAAGAAAAGAATAATTAATCCTCTGGTCAGCACCAACACCTTTACGTACCATTTCCACATCCGCACCTACTTTTTCACACAATAAAGCTATCTCATTCATAAAGGATATCTTCAACGCAAGCAGAGCATTTGCTGCATACTTTGTCATTTCAGCACTAGCATTATCCATAAAGATTATTGGACGTTCATTCCTGACAAAAGGCGCATACAATTCTTTCATAACCTCAAATACATAGGGGTCATCTGCACCAATAACTATTCTATCAGGCTTCATAAAATCATCAACAGCAACACCTTCTTTTAAAAACTCTGGATTAGAACAAATGTATAACTTAAATTTTGAATCCTTGACCAATTCTTTTGCTTTGGCAGCAGTACCTACAGGAACAGTACTTTTAAGAACGATAATTTTATTACCATTTGCATATTTTTTTATAGTTTCCACACTTTCAAAAACATATGTTAAGTTCGCTGAACCATCTTCTTTAGATGGCGTTCCTACAGCAACAAAAATTATGTCAGAATTCTCCACTGCAATTTTAGAATTTGTAGTAAACTTTATGCGTTTTTCCTTCAAATTTCTAATTAAGAGTTCATCAAGACCATGCTCATATATAGGTGGGATACCTTTCTTAAGGAGAGAAATTTTTTTTTCATCAATATCATAACCAATAACATCATTTCCACTTTCTGCTAAACACACCCCTGTGACGAGCCCCACATAACCTGTACCAAAAATGGAAATTTTCATTTAATAATGTCCCCCTAACAAACAAAAATGCCTAGGGCGGGACTCGAACCCGCACGGAGCTAAGCTCCAAGGGATTTTAAGTCCCTTGTGTCTGCCAGTTCCACCACCCAGGCATCCTGTGGAGGCACCGACCGGATTCGAACCGGTGATAGTGATTTTGCAGACCACTGCCTTACCACTTGGCGACGGTGCCACATAAAAAAAGAGCGGGAAACGGGATTTGAACCCGCGACCCTCTGCATGGCAAGCAGATGCTCTACCACTGAGCTATTCCCGCATCGCTGATTTACTTATTGTGGTATTTAAAAATACCAGATTTTGGTACTCTTTGTCAAGAGATTTAAAACATTACAATTTTTAACAGCTCACCATTTAAAAGTTTTAGTTAGACCAACGTTGAACCTTTATTAGAATACGAGTTAAATAATCCTGACGATATAGTTGAAAAAATAGGTAAATATGTAAGTAGAATCATCAAAGATAGTGACACATTGCAGATAAGATATGGTTCAATTCCAAACGCCATACTTGCTCATTTAACTGACAAAAATGACTTTAGAATTCATACTGAGCTTCTTACAGAAGGTGTTGTCAATTTAATGAGACTTAATGTAGTTAATAATAAAGGAGCTAAACAAAGGTAAAACAGTAGCTACTTTTTGTAAGGCGAGAAGAGATGTATATGAATATCAACATGATAATCCGCCCTTTGAGTCAGACCGATAAACTATACAAACAATCCTTTGAATATAGCACGAAACAAAAATATGGTAGCTATCAATAGTGCCCTTGAGATTGACCATACAGGACGGCAACAGCAGAATCTATCGGAAAAATTTTTTATAGCGTTGTCGGTGGAAAGACTGATTTTATGAGAGGTGCTGTACTCTCGCCTGGTGTTAGAACTATTCTTGCTATGCAATCCATCGCTAAAAATGGTAAAATATCTAAAATTGTGCCTTTTTTGAAAGAAGGTGCTGGTATAACACTCATACGTTGAGATATACACTATGTAGTCATAGAATATGGTATTGCCTACCTTCATTGAAAGAACATACGTGAAAGGGTAATGGGAATTATAACTGTACTGCACCTCAATTCAGACAATGGTTGATAGATAAAGCAAAAAAAATCAAACCCAATATACAAAGACTAAACTTTCCTATCTGGCACAACAGGAGACTACCCCGCATCTTTAGAGACTTACAGAACAACTAAAACAGGTTTACAGATTTCGTTAAGACCAGTGAAAATAAGCGATGAGTATATATTGAAGAATTTTTTTATTTTTTTATGATGATACTATGTACTCACGTTTAGTGAATATGAGAAGAGAGACGCATTATAAAGATTTACATAAATATTGTGTTGTTGATTATGATAAAGAGCTTGTAATTTTATCAACAAATGGTAAACAAGGAAATGAAAAAGTATTAGGCATTGCACAGTATTTTATCAATGAAAATAATCATACAGCTGAAATTGCTTTTCTAGTGAGAGATGATTATAAGAATAGGGGGATTGTATGGGAACTTTTAAGTTACATCACCTATCTTGCAAAGAAAAAAGGTTTATTAGATTTTTCCGCTCAAGTTTTGATAAGCAAAAACCCATGTTACATCTTTTTAAAAAAACAATTTATTATTGAAAAAAACAGGGCATCTGAAATATATATTAAAAATGTGGTTCAATTAGTATGAATCCTCTCATTTATGTTGGTACTTCAGGTTGGCAGTACTATCATTGGCGTGGGGTTTTCTATCCTGAAAGCTTGAATTCAAAAGATTTCTTTAAGTACTACATTAATTATTTTATTACAACCGAAATCAACACAACTTTTTATAGAGATGTACGGGAGAAAACTTTTGAAAACTGGTATAAAATTGCACCAGAAGGTTTTAAGTTTTCCGTAAAACTAAATAGAACAATTACACATTTCAAGCATCTAAAAGTTGATTCAACAACAATAAAAAAATTCCTTGATAAAATATCTTTATTGAAGGATAAGCTGGGAATTATTTTAATTCAATTGCCACCTGGCTTGAAATATGAGCCAATTATAATAACTGAGTTTCTAAATTCGCTTGATAAAAACTACAGATATGCCATGGAAATCAGGAATAAAAGCTTTATCAACGACAATTTTTTTGAAATATTGAGTAGATATAACATTGCTTTTTGTATAGCCCATTCAGCAGAGAGATTCCCCTATTATGAAATTATTACCGCAAACTTCATTTATTTAAGGCTTCATGGTTACAAAAAATTATATTCTGGCAAATATCCCAAAGAAGTTTTAAAAAGTTATGCAGAAAAAATAAAGCAATGGCGTAGGGAGACTTATATATATTTTGATAATGACTTTGAAGGAAATGCAGTAGTTAATGCATTAGAATTGAAAAAAATGCTTTTATAAATATACAAAAAACCAGCTATGAGCTTGCCCCATAGCTGGTTTTTGACAATTTCCTATGCTTTCGAAGTCTCTATGATTGTAGCGGTTTCCCTCTCCTTACCCAGCGTAAAAAAATCGTAAACAAAAATCAAAACTCCAATAAGAAATCCAAAACCAAATATTATTCTCCATATCCAGAACCAGTAGTTATATTGTGCTTTAACTGCTACATAGTCAAGCCCAATGATTCTTTCCATATATGTTTGTACCATCCCAGCACCTGTTATGGTTAAAACAATCAATACCATTGAGATAGTCATCCACCAGAACGACTGAATGGCCCTTGAGTAGTTAAATTCTTTCACACCCCTTATCGCAGGAAGGGTTACATATATCATAGCAAGAACAAGAAGCACATAAGCACCATAAAAGGCTAAATGTCCGTGTGATGTTGTAATTTGTGTTCCATGAGTCCATTTATTCACCTGTGGGAGGGTATGAAAAACACCCCATAAACCTGCTCCAAGAAAGTTAAGCAGTGCATGTGAAACGGAAAAGAAAAGTCCTGCTCTATTTGCAACTTCTCTGTGTTCTCTTGTTGTTCTAAAAGCATCCCAAACCATTAAAAGCAGTGGAACAGGCTCTAAAGCACTAAAAACACCACCTATCCATAACCAGTATGAAGGAGTACCTATCCAATAATAATGATGACCTGTTCCAAGAATACCAGTAAAAAGAACCAAAGCTACTTCAATATACATCCATTTCTCAACTACTTCTCTTTTTGCACCTACTGTTTTTATAAGCATATAAGCAAGTAAGGCACCAGCTATCACTTCCCATGCACCTTCAACCCATAAATGGATTACCCACCACCACCAGAACTGGTCTTTAACCATACTTTTTGTGTAGAACATACCAGGCAGGTACATCAATACTAAAAAGGTAAGTCCACCAATTAAAGTGCCTTGTATACCAGTCCAGTGTTTTGTTTTTTGAACAGTCATAAAACAGTTAATAAGAAATATTATGGCAGAAACTGCAATTAATAAATCAGCCCATCTCGGTGCTTCAATGTACTCTCTACCCTCATTTAGTAAAAGAGTTCCAAAAATCTCTTTGTTAGCAGATGGAACAATGCCCATCCAAATATAACCTAAAACTACCAAAAGCACTGTAACTACTGTTGCTAAGAATTGAAACTTTGCAAGCCCAACATTCCAAAGTTCTGTCTGAGATTCATCGGTAACCACATAATAGGTTGCTCCCATAAGACCGCATAATAACCATACGACCATTGAGTTGATATGTAACGTTCTTATGGTATTAAAATTAAGAAAAAAGAAATCGGGAGATAAAAACTGCCCCGCAGCAATAATACCAACTATAACCTGTACAATAAATAGCAAAACTGAAAAGGTGTAAAAGTATAATGCTATTTTTTGACCTTCATATTTTGCAACCATAGTACACCTCCTTTCTATTTTAATGACGAAAGGTATTCAACTAACTGGTTTAGCTCTTCCTCTTTCAAGTTATCAAAGGCTGGCATAGCAGAATTTGGATTTTTTGAAGAAGGATTTTTTATAAACTCATAGAGCCAGTTTTTATCCCTTTTTGCACCAATCATAGTCAACTCAGGCCCAGAAGTCCCACCTACTCCATTTATAATATGGCAATTTATGCAACCCTGAGATTGGAAAACTTTTTGACCTTCAGTGAGGGTCTTTATTCCTGCGCCAACAACTGAAGCGAGTAGAGGTTTTGGAGGCCAACCATTTGTATCAACCTTTGATATCCATTCAAGAAAGGCAATTAAACTTTCTGCTTCTTCACTGGAAATACCCAACTTTGGCATTGTAGCATTAGCTTTTACTGATTTAGGATCCATTAGAAACTTTTTTAAATATGCTTTTGGTTTCCTTTCAATTACCTTTGTCATATCAGGAGCAAAGTAAGAACCATTGCCTAAAATTGTATGACACCCAATACAATCATATTTATGCCAGACCTTTTTTCCTGCATCTATCTTATCGGTAATTGGAGGGGTTCTTTCATCAACTTTTTTCATGGTGTCATATGTAAGCCCAAGAAAGATAATAAAAAAGAACAACGAGCCATAAATAAAAAGATACTTTGCGCTCTTTGTTGTCATAGCTTATACCTCCTTCTTTTTTTCAAAGATAATACAGATAAAAAAACATATCTTTGACAAAAGTCAAAAAAAATAAAACATAGTTATAAAAATCATCTAACCACTTTTTTACATTTTAACTTTTTCCTTTTTTGTTTATACTTTTAAGCATGAAAGACTTAATGATTGCCCTTTATATAACAAATAATGGAAAAAAAGTTTGTAATAGGCTTATAAACACATATAAAGACAAGATTATAATAAAAAAAATCGAAAGTAATGCCCTTAAGGAAGCCTTTAAAGAAGCATTTACATACAAAAAAATAATAGCAGTAATGTCTACAGGTATTGTTGTTAGAGCAATTGCGTCATATATCAAAGATAAAACTAAAGACCCTGCAATAGTTGTTATCGATGAAAAAGGTAAATTCGTCATCAGTTTGTTATCAGGCCATTTAGGCGGTGCTAATGAACTTGCAATAGATATTGCAAAAGTGCTAGGGGCTACTCCAGTTATAACAACATCATCGGATGTACAAGGTTATAAAGCTCTTGATTTATATGCAAAAGAAAAGGGCTATATCATTAAGGATATGAAATTATACAAAAAAATAGCATTTTTAATGGCTCAAAACAAAAAAAACATACCTGTATTCCTTGAAGAAACTGAAGAAAAGACCTACTTTTCATCCCCTTTTTTTAAGATCTACAAGGACATAAACGCCTTTTTAAAAAGAAAAGGTTATAAAATAGCTGTTACTTGGCAAACATTACCTTGCGAAAATATTTTATATTTGGTACCTAAAAAACTCGTTTTAGGTATTGGTTTACACCGCGGTATGTCATTTCTTGAAGTTTATGGGTTTATTGAAAAGATTTTAAAAGAAAAGGGAATTCATATTGAAGCTATTTCTAGTATTGCTACAATCGATAAAAGAAAGGATGAGAAGTGCTTAAAGGAGTTATCGAAAACACTTTCTGCAAATTTATTATTCTATTCGTCCAAAAACTTACAAAAGGTTACTGGCATAAAAACCAATGAAGTAGTTGCTAAATATCATGGCACAGGCAACGTTTGTGAAGCTTCTGCAATTTTAGGAAGTAAATATGGTAAAATTATCTTACCCAAAACAAAAGGAGAAAAAATAACCATATGCATAGCAAAGGAAAACTCTATATAGTAGGATGTGGGGCATTTACATTGGAAACTTTAACTTATGGAGCTTATGAAGTTTTGAAAAACAGCGATATTATTGTTGGTTATAAAAAATATATTGATGAGCTTAAAAAGATATTTCCTTCAAAACATTTTTACTCAACAGGCATGAAACAAGAAAAAGAAAGGGTAAAAAAAGCCATTAATTTTGCTAAGGAAGGTAAAATAGTGTCCATTGTTTCTTCTGGTGATTCAGGAATATATGGTATGGCTGGACTTACCTTTGAACTTTCCAAAGAAAGTAATACCGAAATTGATATAAAAGTCATACCGGGGTTACCTGCACTTTCAATTTGCTCCTCATTGCTTGGTGCACCATTAATGAACGATTTCGCAGTTATAAGTTTTTCAAACCTTCTAACAAAAGAAGAGTTTATAATAAAAAGGCTTGAAACCTTTTTAGAATCAGGCGCAGTTATTGTTATTTACAATCCAACTAGTAAGGGAAGAACTGATTTTTTCAAAAAGTTATGGGGTATGGTATGTGAAAAAAGAAAGGAATGCTGGGCAGGATATGTAAAACATGGTGGCAAACAGTCTTTAGAAGAAAAAGGAATAGCAAAAGTTGAAAATTTACCCTGTGAGCGTTTCGATATGAATACTTTAATAATCGTTGGTAATGAAGATACTACGGTTATTGATAACTTTCTTGTGACAAAGAGGGGCTATCACATTGAAGGAGAAACTTTATGAAAGATACAAAACTTGTCTATACTGATGACCCAAAGCTTGCCCAGAAATGTCCTAAATGTAAAAATTTTCTTATAGAATGCACCTGTAAAAAGGAGGCACCTGTAACAAATTACACCGCAATATTGAAAATAGAAAAATCAGGTAGAGGAGGAAAAACTGTAACAGTGATAGATAAGCTACCTCGCAATGAACCATATATAAAAGAACTTGCTAAAACACTCAAAACCAAACTTGGCGTTGGTGGAACTTATAAGTTCGATAAAGGTTCAGGTATAATAGAACTTCAGGGGGACAAAAGAGAACAATTAAGAGAAATCTTTAAAAAAATGGGAATTGCTTTTAAAGGATAGTATCAGATAGCTTTTGCTTTTCTCATTAGTTGATATATTCTTTCAGCTAGTAATTTATAGCCTTCTTTGTTTGGATGGATAGGATCTGCTTTTAACTTGTTATTTGTTAAAATTTCCTTAAGCACCTTTCCTTCATAAGGTATATTTTGCTCTTTTGCAATTTCCTCATAAAATTTAGGTGTTGAAATTACAAATCCTGGCTGAGGTACACCAATTAAGATAACAGATATACCTTTATTTTTTGCCAACAAAACCATCTGTCTTAGATTTTCTTTGGTCTCATTCAAATTCAATCTTCTAAGCATATCATTGCCACCTTCACAAATAATAACCAATCTTGGATTATATTTATCAAGCACCTCTTGTAATCTTGCAAGCCCTTCATGTGTTGTTTCACCTGGAACCCCAGATTCAATAACAGTCCTTTTTGCTAGTTTAGCCAGTATGGCTGGGTAACTTTCATTTTTTTCTGCACCAATACCATAGGTTATACTATCACCAAAGGCAAGTATAACATCATTCTCAGATAAATAGGGCAATTCTGGTATTTTCTGCCCACAAGATAACAACAAAATAAGCAAAATTAAATTATTGAAAAATTTTTTCATAACGATGAATTAATACCATACCTTTCCTTAATGCCAAGCTTTTTTTAAATATTTCCTCTTGTTTTTATACCAATAATTTCAAACTATTGTCAAACAAAAGCTTTAGGTTTAAAAATGTTTGCTAATAAGCCTTTAATTTGATGGCACTAAAAGGGTTGAATAGTTTTGAAAGGTTTCCTTGTCTATAATTTCTTTTCTCACCGAAATTTTGTTTTCCATACCCAAAACTAATTTTGAATCTTTTAGAGATTTATAAGTGTCTTTATCAATAATGCCAGCCAGAAACATATTTTTTAAAATCTTTTTAGCTTTTACCTCAACTTTATCAAGGTTTTTATAGGGATTATAAATCTTGGGTCCTGGCAATAGGGCAGAAAGCATTGCTGACTCTAATGGATTTAAATTAGAAGGGCCCTTACCAAAATAAAAATGACTTGCATGACTAACACCATAAACCATTGGGCCTAACTCTGCTAAATTAAGATATAACTCAAGAATCCTTGTCTTTGTGAGCCTCATCTCCATTATAAAAGCAATTATGAGCTCTTTAAACTTTCTTATTAATGTCTTTTCTCGAGTTAAAAAAAGGTTTTTCGCAAGTTGCTGTGTTATAGTGCTGCCACCTCTAACATACCTACCCATCTCAAGGTTTTTCTTAAAGGCTTGTTTTAAAGCTTCATAATCAACCCCATGATGCCTGTAAAATTTGCTATCTTCAGATAGAATAACAGCCCACTTCACATTTGATGAAATATTATTCCAGGAGACATAATAGGGATTTTTTGGTCCAACAATGAAGGGATGGGATTTTTTATTCCAATCATATACGGTAATTTTAAATGAATATTTTCTCTCTTTTAGCTTTTCTACGTAAGGGAAGATATAAATTGCATAAGAAATAGCAAATGCAAAAAGTATAAGAAAAAATAAACAGAATACTAAAACAAGTTTTTTATCGTGATACACCTGAAGCCCTTAACAATCTATCCCTTACAGCTCTGCCTAAACCTTTATTAGAAGGTAATTCTGCAACTATAACATCAATATTTTTGCAATCAAGATACCTAAGCGTTGCAAAAAGCATCTTTGCGTATTCTACAAGATTTTTAAAAACTATTTTTTCTGAAGTTTTGAAATTAGTATCAAAAAGCCCCATATATCCAACTTTTTTGTTCTTTATTTCTTCATAAATTGTGGCAAGTTCATTTTCATTTTCAAACAAAAATAAAGGTTTATCAGGTGCATAATGTCTATATCTTGTACCTGGTGAACGTTTCTTAAGTTCATTACTTTCTGGTAAAACTACTTTGATACCCTTTTCTTCCAAATCTTCTACCGAAAAAGCCCCAGGTCTTAAAAGATAGCAAACATTTTCTTCAGATACATCAATTACTGTTGACTCTATACCGTATACTGTTTTTCCACCATCAATAATGCAATCAACTTTACCATTAAAGTCATTATAAACATGAATAAAATCTGTTGAACTTGGTTTGCCTGAAATATTTGCACTTGGAGCTACAACTGGACTATCTAGTGATTCTATTAATTTCAAAGCGATATAGTTTTCTGGCATTCTTACAGCAACTGTGTCTAGGCCAAAGGAGTATTTTCTATCTACTTTACTTTTTAATACCAATGTTAATGGTCCTGGCCAAAATGTTTTTACAATCTTTTTTGCAAAACTATTTATATGAGCCAACTTTTCCACCATTGTAGTTGATGACACATGAAAAATAAGAGGGTTATCTTTAGCTCTGCCTTTTATCTCAAATATTTTATTTACAGCAGTTAGATTGAAGGCATCTGCTCCAATACCGTATACAGTTTCAGTTGGGAATACAACAACCCCTGAACTTCTGAGCACTGAAACTGCCTTTGCAATGATGTCTTCTAATTTTTCCTTTTCAGGTGTTAAAATAAGAGTTTTCACCTAGAAGTATTATAAGATATTGACTGACATAATTCAATTTTTGAAAAGCAAGCCCGAGGAATACCCCGGGCTCATCACTTATATATCGTAGTAAAGGAAAAACTCCATTGGAGTAGGTCTTAAATTGACAGGGTTAAACTCTTTTTCAATCTTATAGGAAATCCAAGCCTGAATAAAATCTTCTGTAAAAACACCACCCTTAAGAAGGAAATCATGGTCTTCCTCAAGCGCCTTTAATGCCTCTTGTAAAGATCCAGGAGCAGAAGGCACATTTTTAAGCTCTTCTGGTGAAAGTGAATAAATATTCTTATCAAGGGGTTGCCCTGGATCAATTTTGTTTTCAATGCCATCCAAACCTGCCATAAGTATTGCTGCAAAAGCTAAATAACCATTACAGGATGGGTCGGGAGTTCTAAATTCAATCCTTTTTGCCTTTGGAGAAGGTGAATACATAGGTATCCTTATAGCTGCGCTTCTATTTCTGCTGCTATAAGCCAAATTAACAGGAGCTTCAAATCCAGGAACAAGGCGTCTGTATGAATTTGTTGTTGGGTTTGTAATTGCACAGAGTGCCCTTGCATGCTTTAAAATACCACCAATAAAATAAAGTGCTAATTTGCTAAGCCCGCCATAACCATCACCTGCAAACAGTGGTTTGCCCTTTTTCCATAAAGAAATATGGGTATGCATACCAGAACCGTTATCGCCATAAAGTGGCTTTGGCATAAAAGTAGCCGTCTTGCCATGAGCTAAAGCTACATTTTTAACGATATACTTAAACCACATAAGCTTATCGGCACATCTTAATAAACTATCATACTTAAAATCTATTTCAGCCTGCCCTGCTGTGGCAACTTCATGATGCTGTCTTTCTACCTCAATCCCAACTGCTTCCATCTTTCTAACCATCTCTTCTCTTATTTCATGTTGACTATCGTTTGGTGAAACGGGAAAATAACCTTCTTTATGTCTAATTTTATATCCTAAATTTGGTTCTTCCTCTCTTCCTGAATTCCAAATTCCTTCTATTGAATCAACGAAATGAAAGCTATGATTGCTGCCAATATCATACCTAACTTCATCGAAAATGAAAAACTCTGCTTCTGGGCCAAAATATGCAACGTCTGCGATACCTGTTGATTTTAAATATTCTTCTGCCTTTGCAGCTATATTTCTTGGGTCCCTTTCATAAGGTTCTCTTGTAATTGGATCATAAACATTAGCAATTAAAGATAATGTTGGTGTTTCCATAAAAGGGTCAATAACCGCAGTGGATGGGTCAGGCAACAAAATCATATCACTCTCATGAATTGATCTCCACCCCCTTATACTACTTCCATCAAATCCTAAACCTTCTTCAAAAATTTCCTCACTAAATGCACTAACAGGAATTGTAAAATGCTGCCAAGTCCCTATTAAATCCATAAACTTAAAATCAACAGACTGAACATTATGTTCTTTCACAAACGCCATAACCTCTTTAGGTGTCATAAAACCTCCTTTTTTTATTTTTCTTTGGATATTAGCAATAATTCTGCCATAAATTTTGCTTATTTTTTACCATTTTTGCACAAAAAATGGTAAAATGAGCTTTTTATTGACATTTTTTTGCATATTTTTTAATCATAACAAAAGACCATTCTTTTTTGAATCAATATTGAGGTACTTATATGCAAGTGGTGTTGCGACTCTGCCTCTTGGCGTTCTTGAGATAAAACCTCTTTGGATTAAATAGGGCTCGTATATATCTTCAATTGTATCTTTTTCTTCGCCAACAGCAACTGACAACGTATCTATACCTACAGGACCTCCATGAAACTTATGAATGATAACAGAAAGTATTTCTCTATCCATAAAATCAAGTCCTTCTTTATCAATATCAAGGGCATCTAGCCCCTTCTCAGAAATTTCCTTCGTTATTACACCGTTTCCCATAACCTGGGCAAAATCCCTAAGCCTCTTTAAAATCCTATTAGCAATACGAGGCGTACCTCTCGAACGCTTCGCAATCTCCATCGCCCCTGAATCTTCTATATCAATACGAAGTATTTTTGCAGACCTTTTAACAATCGCTACAAGCTCTTCCTCATTATAAAACTCAAGCCTCGCGGTAAAGCCAAACCTATCTCTTAAAGGCGAAGTTAACATTCCAGCTCTTGTTGTCGCTCCTATCAAAGTAAATTTAGGTAAGTTAATTCTTAAACTTCTAGCCGATGGTCCCTGACCAATTTTAATATCAATCATAAAGTCTTCCATAGCGGGGTACAAAATCTCTTCCACTATTTTTGGTAGTCTATGGATCTCATCTATGAAAAGTACATCTTTTTCGTTTAAATTTGAAAGTATAGCTGCTAAATCTCCAGGTTTTTCAAGTACCGGACCTGATGTAGTTTTTATATTTACTCCCAGTTCTTTTGATACGACGATAGCAAGTGAAGTTTTACCAAGCCCTGGTGGTCCATAAAAAAGAATATGGTCAAGTGCTTCATTTCTTGCTAATGCTGCTTTTATAAAAACCTTTAGGTTTTCTTTAATACGAGTCTGCCCGATAAAATCATCTAATGAAGAGGGGCGAAGTGTTTTATCGAGTTCTAGGTCTTCAAAGGTTTTTTTTGTAACTATTATATCATCCCTCACTGCTACCTCTTCATCAAGTATTTAAGAGATTCCTTTACGATAACTTGAATATCATCTACATTGTTTAGATGTTTAATTACATATGCTACAGCTTCTTTTGCTTCTTTATTAGTATACCCTAGAGAAACAAGAGCAAGTTCTGCATCTAAATTTGTCTTACTGCTTGATTTATCTGTAGGGACAAAATCCTTCCCTCTAACTTTATCTTTTAGTTCAAAAATGATTCTTTCTGCTGTTTTTTTACCAATGCCAGGAACTACTAAAAAGGCCTGTGCATCTTTCTTTTCAATATAGGTAATTAATTCTCCTGCTTCAAAAAAAGAAAGTAATGAAAAAGCAGTTTTTACACCAACCCCTTTTGCCTGTCTTAAAAAATTAAAGACATCTCTTTCTTCTTCGGTAAGAAAACCATATAAAAAAATACCTTCTTCACTATTAAATATGGTTTGAATATATAAGCTAACTGGTTTCCCAACCTCAGGGAGATTGGAAAGTGATTTTAATGGTACATACACTAAATAACCAACACCATTAACATCTATAACAACTGAGTTAGCCTTTTTAAAAGAAAGTATCCCATTAAGATTGCTAATCATTTACTGCTTACTCCAAGTATACTCAATATTACCATGGAATATTGCAAGTGCAAGCGCATCAGAAGCATCATCTTTTAGGTCTTCCTTAACACCTAGAATCAATTTAACCATATGTTTTACACTTTCCTTCCCTGATGCTCCAAAACCAGTAAGTCCCTGCTTTACACTTCTTGTTGCATACTCGAAAATAGGGATATCAAACCTTTTTGCAACTATAATACAAACCGCCCTTGCTTCACCAATCATAAAAGCAGACCTTACATTCTTCCCTAGAAAAACTCTCTCAAGTGACATACACGATGGTTTAAAAGTTAATATAATCCTTTCAATCTCATTGTGTAACATTAATAACCTATCATGGGTATCAACGATGTTATCTAACCTAATAACACCTGCTTCAACAAACCTATACTTTTGCCCTTCCTTCTCAATAAGACCATACCCTGTCTTTCTTAATCCCGGGTCAACACCAAGAATTATCACATTACCCTCTTTTAAATTGCCATATCATCGGGTAGATCAAAATTGGCATAGACATTTTGAACATCATCGTGGTCTTCTAAGGCTTCAAAGAGTTTAAGCATATTCTCAGCATCTTTATCTTTTACTTCAACGTAATTTTTCGGGATTTTTGTTATTTCTGCAACAGAATATTTTAACCCTTTTTTATCAAAAACTTCTTTTACTTTTTCAAAATCAGCCGGATCAGTAATTACTTCTAAACTGCCATTATCATTCCTAACATCCTCAGCACCAGCTTCAATAGCAATCTCCATCAGCTCATCTTCACTTATAGTAGAACCATCAAAAACAAAATATCCTTTCTGCTCAAAAAGCCAACTTACACAACCTGTCTCACCAAGATTGCCATTATATTTAGAAAATAAATGTCTTATCTCACTAACAGTTCTGTTTTTATTATCAGTCATTGCTTCAACTAAAACTGCAACACCCCCAGGACCATAGCCTTCATAAGTTATCTCTTCATAATGAACACCTTCAAGCTCTCCCGTCCCCCTTTTTATTGCCCTTTCTATGTTCTCATTAGGCATATTAACGCTCTTAGCTTTAGCAATTACTGCTCTCAATCTCGGGTTCATTTCCGGATCTTTTCCTCCTAATCTTACTGCTACAGTGATTTCTTTTGCAATCTTAGTAAATATTTTGCCTCTTTTAGCATCAACAACAGCCTTTTTGTGCTTTATTTGTGCCCACTTTGAATGACCAGCCATAAATTTCCTCCATTATGCAGTTTTTAATAATAAGTATTTTTCTATAAAATCATTTATCTCACCATCAAGAACGGCTTCAGCATTACCAACTTCTAATTGAGTTCTATGGTCCTTAACTTGTTTATAAGGATGCAAAACATAAGTTCTTATCTGGCTACCCCATGCAATCTCTTTTTTTTGTTCATATTCTTTTTGTTTTTCCTCTTCTCTTTTTTTCATTTCAAGTTCATATAGTTTTGCTTTCAATAGTTTAATCGCCATTTCTTTATTTTTATGTTGCGAACGTTCATTCTGACACTGAACAACAATTCCAGTAGGCAGATGGGTAATTCTTACAGCAGAATCTGTTTTATTTACTTTCTGCCCACCACAACCAGAAGCACGGTATGTATCAATTTTCAAATCCTCTTCTTTAATTTCAATTTCAATATCATCCTCTACTTGTGGAATAACTGATACCGACGCAAAAGAAGTGTGCCTTCTACCAGATGCATCAAAAGGTGAAATACGAATCAACCTATGGATACCCTCTTCCGCTTTTAAATATCCATAAGCATAGGGACCATCTACTGTAATAGTAACATTTTTTATCCCCGCTTCATCACCTGCAAGTATATCTACTATTTGGGCTTTATACCCCATTTTTTCTGCCCATCTTAGATACATTCTTAACAGCATCTCTGCCCAATCTTGAGCTTCAGTCCCACCAGCCCCTGCATTTATACTTAAAATTGCACTTGATACATCTTCAGGCTGTATAAACAATCTTTTTACTTCCATTTCTTTCAATAACTTTTCAAGTTCTTTTAAATTATTATCTAACTCCTTTTGCAATGTTTCATCTTCTTCAACTTTTAAAAGTTCCAAAGCTGTTTTAACATCTTCGTAATGTCTGACTATTCTATCCCATTCTTCAAAAAATTTTATCAATGTAGTCCTTTCACGTAAAAGAGATTTGCTTTTTTCTATGTCTTTCCAAAAGTCTTCTTTTGCAACATTTTCTTCGATATTTTTTAGACGCTCTCTTTTTTCTTCAAGTCCCATATGCTCCTTTAAAAGGAGAAACTTTTCTTCCAACTCTTGAAACTTAAAAAGTTTATCCTCAAGCATAGATTGACCACTACCTTATTTATGATTTAATTTTCTTATTTTAATTGAGCAACTCTTTTTTTTCCACATTTTTTTCTTGCCATAAAAACTACTTTTATGATTAAATATATATTCCCAATTAGTGTTGCGGAGCCGTAGTTCAGACGGTTAGAACGCCTGCCTGTCACGCAGGAGGCCGCGAGTTCGAGTCTCGTCGGCTCCGCCACAACAAAAAACCTTTATAAATTAACTCCGTATAAATCAGCTAAATTGAAAATGTGTAATTTTTTGTTAAAACAAAAATAAATAAAATTTTTTAAAACTCTCCATAAGCTGCTTCTACTTCTTACAATTATATACGTTTCCAATATTCCTTACATTTATTTTAACTATCATAAAGCCAAAGTGTGTATAATAAATAATATTATTCAAAGAAATAAGTATCTATCAAAAATTGTAAAACTTCGTATTCTAAACCACTTAGAAGATACCTTTCACAATTTAAACATTTTAGCCGAAAACCCAGTAGTAATAAATAAAAACACACAAGCAGTGTATAAACTGTTTAAAAAAAGTTTACATGGCTAACAATACTGGGAAAATATATTACTGATAGATAGGAATGGGCAAAATATTGGAGCAGCGATTTATCCATAAGAAACTCATAAACAAAATTATGCAAGCAATGAATGGTTTTTAGATAGCAGAAACGGTAAGCATAACTACATTAGTAAACCTTATATATTTGAGTTTACTAAAACAAATGTTTTTATGTTAACTTACCCTGTTTTTCCAAAAGAAGAGCAGGTTGCAGTGCTTGCTATCCCTATCAACTTAGAAAAGATAAGCCAAGATTTAAAAAATGAGTTTAAACTGGATGAAATGACCAACATTATAGTAACAAATGAAAAAAGCATTGTAATCGCAAACTTACTTTACCCTAGTTTTATCGGAAAACCTATACAGAGAAAGGAGTTATCGGAACAAGTATTACTAAACTTTGAAAAATCTTTCATTCAGAACGATGTTGATGGTATTAAAAGAATCTAAAGTTTTACAAAATTAAAAAAAATATAATTGGAAAACAATTGTTGCAACACCTTATGAAAAGGTATATTTGGAAAGTCTTAAAGAAGTCAGAAATTATCTTTTGGTATCAATAGCAATTTTAATTTTTACAATATTTTTTGCATTAAAGATTTCTAAAAACATAGAAAATCTAATCGTATCACTTATAAAAGGTGTATCAGATTTTACTTAAAACAACCGAAGTTTTAGATTTAATTTAGACAATAAACATGATAAGTTTTATCCTGTTTATTAAACCTTTAATGAAATGGCAGATAACATTGAAAATATTGAAAGAAATTTAACAAAACTAAACAAAATGTATTTGATGCTTAAAGTTGTATTTTATTAGAAATACAAAAACAGGATGATAAACTTTTTCTAAATCTTATCAGTTTTTTTGGAATTGAAACGATTGATAACCTTAATTTCAATGAACTTGCAACAACACATAAAACAGTTTTTAAATCAATCGAAACTGTGGATATTGCAATATCAAATGACAAAAAAGAGTATGCTATTAGCTATGAAAGCTTCGTGTCAATACCAATTATAGTTTTTGATGAAGTTATAAACATAATGTTAGTTTTCAGTGAGCAAAATACATTTGGTTCTGATGAATTAAGTTTGTTGAAAGAATTGGCAAGAGATTTAGAGTTTGCTATTTCAAAAATAAAAACAACAGAAACTCTTCACAGTAAATTCAAAAGATGCCATGCCTAATGGTGGAACCATAAGAATTGATATAGCCGAAACAAGTGTTGATGAAAATTTTTTGTATTATCAGGATTTACAGGAAAAAGGCAAGCATGCTTTGATTTCTTTTTCCGATACAGGTTGCGGTATACCAAAGGAACATTTAGACAAAATCTTCGAGCCCTTTTTACAACAAAAGAAGTTGGGAAAGGAACGGGGCTTGGGCTTGCTGTGGTTTACGGCATTATAAAAAATCACGACGGCTTCATTACGGTATATAGCGAGGAAGGCAAAGGCACAACCTTTCATATCTACCTGCCAGTCATTGAAAAGGTTACAAGCAATAAAAAAATTGTGCAGGAAGATGAACATGAAGTAAAGAGTCTTGAGATAAAAGCGTTGCTAATTGATGATGACGAAAGGGTTCTGGAAGTAAACCACAAGATACTTGAAAACTTCGGTATAAAAGTAGTTTCAACAACTTCCCCCAACGAAGCCTTGAAACTGATAGAAAAAGAAAGCTTTGATATTATAATTACCGATGTTGTTATGCCAGAAAAAAGTGGTGTAGATATCTACAATGAAGCGAGAAAACTCAATATAAAAACCCCCTTTCTCTTCTTAAGTGGTTATACCGATGAGATAATTACTGATAGATACGGGATAATACTCGAAAACACGCTTATAAAGCCCGTCCCACCGTTAACACTCATAAGCAAAATAAAAGAAATCCTGAAAAAATAGCGATTTTTAAGTTTTTCAAAAGTGGTTCAATAGTTGTTCAATATCGTTCAAGGGATAATTGACCTGTCCCCTTTTTAATCGTGAATAACCTTTAAAATTTCAAAGTTAATATTTTTGCGGATTAATCTCAAAAGTTCATCCATTTCATTAACGTAATAGGGGGAAACATTCAATTCAATAACAGGCTTAACAGGATCAATAGTTCTAACAAAGCCGTATCTCTCTGTAGCTTCAAGAATTGCACAAAAAAACATTATATCTTTTTTATCCATAGTCAGATGGTAAATCATAGGAAAAATTATATCAAAAAGACAAAGCTTTTACTACTACGAATAGGTGAAAAGGCGAAATGACAGACATTACAGTGATTAAATTTCTTTCATCATGGGATAATATTTGCTAAAATAAAAAAAATGAAATGTAAAATCAGGTGCAAATTATTTTTACTGCTTATTATTATTTATTTGCCAATACTTCTTGCAATTTATTTTAATTTTCAAAAATCGAAAGAAGCGGTCATAAAACAGATTTTTGAGAAAAACGAGTATATTGCAAAGGCGGTTAAGCTTCAGGTTCTAAATATTTTAGACAACACCTTTTATCACCTCGAAGATTTATCAAAAAAACCTTCTGTAAAACAAAAACAGACAAAAGAAGTGGACAAGCTCTTTTCAAAGGCTATGGAAGGTTCAAAGTACTGGGCTAATATTTTGCTTGTAGACATGAATGGACAAAATATTGGCTCTGCCATAAGCCCTGATGAAGCCCATAAACTTAACTATGCAGACAAAGAATGGTTTATTAATGGCTCTAAGGGTAAGCCCATGATACATAACCCCCACACGTCAAAGTTATTGAAAATTAAAGTTTTTATGATAACCTACCCCGTTTTTTCTAACGGTAAACAATCAGCAGTTCTTGCCATCCCTATCAATCTTACAAAATTAAGTGAAGAGCTTAAAAGCGAGTTCAAATTACTTGAAAACACCAATCTCATAATACTAAATGACTCTGGGATTATTGTTACAAATCTCCTTTCCCCTGATTTTGTTGGCAAGCCAATACAGAGAAAAGAGCTAAGAGAAGCATTATCTTCAGCTTTCGAAAACTCTTTTATCCAGAAAGGCATTGATGGTATTGAAAGAATTTACAGCTTCACTACCTGTAAAAAATATAACTGGAAAACAATTGTAGCTGTTCCATATGATACTGTTTTTACTGAAAGTTTTAAAGGTGTTTTAAACTATCTTTTAATAACGCTCGTCCTTGTTATTGTTACGTTTTCTATTGCCTTTAATATTTCCAGAGGTTTTGAAAGAAAGTTTGGATATCTTGATGAAGGTGTACTAAGATTTGGCAAGGGTGAACGCAATTTTAGGTTTAATTCTGGAGATAATAAAGATGAGTTCACAAGTATTTTTCAAACCTTTAACGATATGGCAGATAATATTGAAAATGCTGAAAGGGCTTTAATAAAGCTAAACAGCCTTTACAGGCTACTTTCGGAGATAAACCAAAAAATTGTTCGCTACAAAGATATACAACGGCTAATGAACGATACGTCAAAGGATATTGTGGAGATTGGTGGTTACAATGCCTGCATAGTATTAGAAACAGTAAAAAAGGATGAAAACCTTTCTTTCCACCCCGTAAGTTTTTTTGGGATAGAAGCTATAGAAAACCTTAAGTTTAATGAACTTAAAGACAAGCACAAAACAGTTTTAAACACCATTAAAAATATGGAACTTACGATATCAAATGATACCAGTGAGTATGCCTTAAACTATAAAAGCTTTGCATCCATACCTGTAGAGATTAATAATCAAGCACGATATGTCATTTTAATCTTTAATGAAAACAATGGTTTTACATCCACTGAATTAAAGCTTTTTGAAGAGCTTGCTTCTGATATTGGCTTTGCTATAAAAGGTTTGGAGCTTTCAAAAAGGCTTGCGGAACAGGAAACCCTGATTTCTGCAATCTTTGAAAATATGGGAGAGGCGTTAGCCCTCGTAAATAAAGAGCTAAAAGTTATCACTGCAAACAAAAGATACTGCGAGATACTGGGCAAAAATAAAGGAGAACTGGTAAACAACTTCTGCTATATGAATACTTACAATCGTGAAAAGCCCTGTTTCTTAAATTTAGAAAAATGTCCTGCAGTAGAAGTCTTTGAAAAGGGGGATACTATTACCAAGATAACCAAAATCATAGATAACTCTGGTAACCAGAAGACGTTTAATATTAAATTTTTCCCTCTTAAAATGAATGGCAACATTGAGTATGTAATCGAACTTATTTCTGATATAACAGAGTTCGAAAAGTTAGAGTCCCAGTATCTACATGCCCAGAAGTTAGAATCTATCGGAAGGTTGGCAGCAGGTATTGCCCATGATTTTAATAATATTCTCACGGGTATAATAGGCTTTGCCACTTTATCCAAATTTGAAAAAGACGCAGAAAAACAAAATAAAAATCTTGATAACATCCTTGAACTTGCTCAAAAAGCTGCTAATTTAACAAAATCCCTTCTTTCCTTTAGCAGGAAAAGTACTCCAAACCCAACAAATATAGAGCTAAACGATTTTATTCAGAATTCAATCAAGGTGTTTAGAAGGGTTATTGGCGAAGATATAGAACTGGAGGTGGTACCGAGTGAAAAAGAGCTCAACATTTTTGCGGACCCAATGCAGTTAGAGCAGGTTTTTATGAACCTTGCGGTTAACTCAAGAGACGCAATGCCAAAGGGCGGTAAAATAAAAATTGAATTATCCGAGACATATTTAGACGAGAATTTTATCCTATATCATCAGTATGGACAAAAAGGGAGGTTTGCCTTAATCTCTTTTTCCGATACAGGTTGCGGTATACCAAAGAAACATTTAGACAAAATCTTCGAGCCCTTTTTTACAACAAAAGAAGTTGGGAAAGGAACAGGTCTTGGGCTTGCGGTGGTTTACGGCATTATAAAAAATCACGACGGCTTCATTACGGTATATAGCGAGGAAGGCAAAGGCACAACCTTTCATATCTACCTGCCAGTCATTGAAAAGGTTACAAGCAATAAAAAAATTGTGCAGGAAGATGAACATGAAGTAAAGAGTCTTGAGATAAAAGCGTTGCTAATTGATGATGACGAAAGGGTTCTGGAAGTAAACCACAAGATACTTGAAAACTTCGGTATAAAAGTAGTTTCAACAACTTCCCCCAACGAAGCCTTGAAACTGATAGAAAAAGAAAGCTTTGATATTATAATTACCGATGTTGTTATGCCAGAAAAAAGTGGTGTAGATATCTACAATGAAGCGAGAAAACTCAATATAAAAACCCCCTTTCTCTTCTTAAGTGGTTATACCGATGAGATAATTACTGATAGATACGGGATAATACTTGAAAACACGCTTATAAAGCCCGTCCCACCGTTAACACTCATAAGCAAAATAAAAGAAATCCTGAAAAAATAGCGATTTTTAAAGGATAATTGACCTGTCCCCTTTTTATGATTTTTTTTGTTGACAATCCTTTTTAACAGGTCTAACATAAAACATATAAAATTATTTTTATGCATTAAATTGAGGTGGGTATGCTTAAAACATTTGCAGAATACGTGGTTTACGGGCTTTTGGGTATGGAAAAGGGTAAGGCTTTTTCTGATGCCCTTGAATTTTTTATCTACGATACAATCAAGATTTTTCTGCTTCTTGCAGTGATTATATTTATTGTGTCCTTTATAAGAAGCTTTTTTCCGCCAGAAAAGACAAAGAGGATTCTTTCGCATAAAAAAGAGTTTATTGGTAATATTTTAGCCGCACTGCTTGGCGTTGTTACACCTTTCTGTTCTTGCTCCGCTGTGCCACTTTTTATAGGGTTTATAGAGTCAGGTGTGCCTTTAGGTGTAACTTTTTCTTTTCTAATTTCTTCACCTATGGTTAATGAAGTTGCCCTTGTTATGCTATGGGGGCTTTTTGGCTGGAAGATTGCATTGATTTATATCTCCACAGGGCTTATCGTTGCAATCACTGCAGGTATAATTATTGGGAAACTAAAATTGGAAAAATGGGTGGAAGAGTATGTTTACCAGATTAAGTTTGGTGGAGATACAGGAGAGATTATAAAGCCAACTTTTAGAGAAAGGCTAACCTATGCAAAGGCAAATGTAGCTGAAATTTTGCGAAAGGTCTGGATTTACATAGTGATTGCTATTGCCATTGGTGGGTTCATTCATGGCTATGTACCGCAAGACTTTCTTTTAAAGTATGCTGGCAGGGATAACATTTTTGCAGTTCCAGTTGCAGTTATTCTTGGTGTGCCTCTTTACTCAAATGCAGCAGGTGTTATTCCCATTGTTTATGCCCTTATGCAAAAGGGGCTTGCATTAGGAACGGTGCTTGCTTTTATGATGGCAGTAACAGCTTTATCCCTTCCTGAAATGATTATTTTAAGAAAGGTTTTAAAGCCCAAGCTTCTTGTTGTTTTTGTGAGCATTATGACAGTAACAATCATATTTGTTGGATACATGTTTAACTATATTCTTTAGCGAGAGGATGGATTATGACAACGGTTAAGGTTGTATGGCAAAGGCTTGTAGATGAAAAGGGGGATACCTGTGATAGGTGCAACAAAACCTATCTCAATTTAGAAAAGGTTATCAATGTTTTAGAACCAGCTTTAAAACAGTTAGGCATTGAACTTAAGTTTGAAAAAAGAGCTATCAGCCTTGAAGCATTTGAGAAAAACCCCCTTTCTTCAAATGAGATTTTGATTGATGGCAACCCCTTAGAAAAGGTTTTGGGCTTAAAAGTGGGTCAAAGCCCTTGCTGTGGTCCCTGTGGAGATAACGAATGCAGAACGTTAATTGATGATACTGGCGAAAAGGAAGAAGTTGAGGAAAGGGTGTTTTTAAAGGCATTACTAAAAACATTAGCAGAAAAACTATAAAAAAGGAGGTAAATGTTATGGAAATACTTGTTTTAGGACCTGGTTGTGAAAACTGTAAAAAGCTTTACGAAACAACAAAAAAGGCTGTCTCTGAACTTGGGATTGAGGCAGACATTAAAAAGATTGAGGACATACCTACTATAATGAAGTATACTATGAATACCCCTGCCCTTGTAGTAGATGGTAAAACGGTGCACAGTGGAAAGCCCCTACCCGATGTGGAAAAGGTAAAAAAACTTATAGGAGTAAAATAAATGAAAAAAGGATTTTTCACAATTTTTACAATCTTATTTTCTGTCATTTCTGGATGTGCATCGGTAAAAACAAGTCACATAGAACCACTTAAAACAGTAAGTTACGTAGACCTTAATAGGTACATTGGAACATGGTATGAAATTGCAAGATATCCCAATAGGTTTCAAGAAGGCTGTGTTGGAACAAACGCAACTTATACATTAAGGCAGGATGGCAAAATAGATGTCTTAAACCAGTGCTATGAGAAATCCTTTGATGGCAAACTAAAAAAGGCGAAAGGTGTTGCAAGGGTTGTTGATACGAACACCAATGCAAAGCTAAAAGTATCTTTTTTCTGGCCCTTTGAAGGAGATTACTGGATTATAGAGCTGGCAGAAGATTACAGCTTTGCAGTTGTTGGGCATCCAGAACGGAAATATCTATGGATATTGAGCAGGAAAAAAACAATGGATGAAGCAACTTACAAAAACATATTAAACGTTTTAGAAACCAAACATCATTATGACACAACAAAATTAATTAAAACCGTTCAAGAGTAAAAGTGGAGGCTAATATGGAAGCAAAGGTAAAGATACTTTTTTCGAATATAGAGCCTGATGAGGCTCAAAAATATTTATTTGATTTCCTTGATGATTTGAAAGCGAAGGAAAAGATAAAGGATTACGAGTTTGAAATTAAAACTGAGACAGGAACAGTTACACATAGATGTATATTAAGCAAAGGCCAAGTTATTGCTTGAAAACTATAAAAAAGGAGGTGCAGGTGGCACTTAAGGATTTAATAACAATTTATAAAGCCCTGTCAGATGAAACAAGGCTTAAGATACTGAAACTTCTTGAAAAGGGCGAGCTTTGTGTGTGTGATATTGTTTCTGCCTTCAACACGTCTCAGCCAAAGATATCCTTCCATCTTTCCACTTTAAAAGAAGCAGGACTAATTACGGACAGAAAGCAGGGTAAATGGTCTTACTACTCCATAGTTGCTAGTGATATGTTTAGACGCTTTATCGTTCTAAGTAGTCTAGAAAGGATTGAAGAAAGCGATATTGAGGAAGAGTTAAAAAGGCTTGAAGCCTTCCTTCAAGAAAAGAACAATAAAAAAATTGTGAGGATATGCAAATGTTAAAGATTATGTTTCTTTGCACAGGAAACTCCTGTAGAAGCCAGATGGCTGAAGGGATTGCTAATTTTTTTGGGAAAGGTATTATTAAAGCCTACTCCGCAGGTTTAAATCCAGCAGGGTATGTGCACCCCTATGCGGTTAAGGTTATGAGTGAGATTGGAATTGATATCTCGCGCTATACTTCTAAATCTATTGACGAAGAGCTACTTAAAGAAATGGATATGGTAATAACACTCTGCGGTGATGCCTACGAAACCTGCCCGATAACCCCACCAAACATAAAAAAGTTACACTGGGGATTGCCTGATCCTGCAAAGGCAACTGGAAGTGAAGAGGAGATACTTAATGTTTTTAGGTCAGTAAGAGATGAAATAAAAAAGCGTATAGAAAACTTAATAAAGGAGGCTGTAGATGGAAAAAGTAAGTAAAAAATTATCTTTTCTCGACAGATTTCTTACTTTGTGGATTTTTTTAGCTATGTTTGTTGGGGTAATGTCAGGTTACTTATACCCACCGGTAACTGATTTTATAAATATTTTCCAGTATGGGACTACAAATGTTCCTATTGCTATTGGCTTGATTCTTATGATGTATCCACCCCTTGCCAAAGTGAAGTATGAAGAACTTGGTGAGGTTTTTAGAGACAAAAAGGTTTTGACACTATCGTTAATACAAAACTGGGTTGTAGGTCCAATCCTTATGTTTTTGCTTGCCATAACATTTTTGAGAGGATACCCCCATTACATGTACGGTCTGATAATGATTGGACTTGCAAGGTGCATAGCGATGGTTATTGTATGGAATGATTTAGCCTGCGGAGATAGAGAGTATGCTGCAGGACTTGTTGCCTTTAACTCTATTTTTCAGGTGCTTTTCTTTTCTGTTTATGCCTACATCTTTATAACAGTGCTTCCGCCAATCTTTGGATTGAAAGGCACTGCGGTAGAGGTAACAATGGGACAGATTGCAGAAAGTGTCTTTATATACTTGGGGATACCCTTTATTGCTGGTGTGTTGTCAAGAATTATAGGTCTTAAAACAAAGGGAAGGGAGTGGTATGAAAAGAAGTTTATACCAAAAATCAGTCCCATTACATTAATCGCACTTTTGTTTACCATAGTTGTAATGTTTGCCCTGAAAGGTGAGTATATAGTTAAGCTTCCACTTGATGTAATTAGGGTAGCAATACCACTTCTTCTTTATTTTGTGATAATGTTTGTTGTGTCCTTCTTTATCAGTATGAAAGTGGGAGCTTCTTACGAAAAATCAGCAACACTATCTTTTACAGCAGCAAGTAACAATTTTGAACTTGCCATTGCGGTTGCAGTTGCTGTTTTTGGTATTAACTCTGGGGAAGCCTTTGCAGCTGTAATTGGTCCTCTTGTGGAAGTGCCTGTTTTGATAAGTCTTGTAAATTTAGCACTTTATTTTCAGAAAAGGTTTTTTAAAGACCAGTACTGTAAGGTAGAGGATGTAAAGGTTTTGTAATTATGGATTGCAAAGTAAAGGCTGTAATAAAACTATCAGAAGAAGATCTGGAGGAGTTAAAAGGGATAGTTTTAAAAGGTGATGCCCAGTCTGCTTTAAAAAGGCTTACAAAGATTAATAAAGCGATAGAAGATTTTATCGAGCCTCACTGAAAGCCTGTTTTTGAGCTCTCGGGAAGGGCACCCTTTTTAGGAGGTAAGCAATGAAGGACAAGGCTGTTGTTGTTTTTGAAATGGATGAGATTTTAAGAATAAAGCAGATAATCATGGATGGAGAGGAAAAGGAAGCTTTAGCTTTTTTAAAAAAGATAATAAAAAAGGTGGAAGAAGCTGAAAACAAGGGATTAAACGCAAAAGAAGGGGCATCACTGCCTAAATAATTCTAAAGGAGCTTGCATGAGAAAGATTTTTATAGTTCTTCTTTTTATGGCAATAACGGTTTTAAACGCAAACGCTTCGGATTTTTTAACCCCCAAACTTGAGAAGGCTAAAAAAGAGAAAAAGTTTGTTATGCTTGAACTTGGTTCAAAGGGGTGTATCCCCTGCGAAAAGATGCGTCCTGTTATGGATAAACTTACGAAAGAATATGGACGAAGGCTTGAAGTAATATTTGTTGATGTTAGGGAAAATCCTGATATTGCAAAACAATGGGGAGTTTATGTAATCCCCGTTCAGGTGTTCTTAAATAAAGACGGTGTTGAGGTACACAGGCATATTGGCTATTACCCCTTCGAGGATATTGTGAAAGTGCTTAAAAAATTAGGCATATAAACATGGAAGAGCTGTTTAAAAATATTGAAGTACTAATACAACAACACCATTTTATAGCATATTTTGCTGTATTTTTTGGAGGGCTTGTATCTGCTGCAAGCCCCTGTGTCCTTGCAGCAATACCTTTAATAATTGGCTATGTTGGTGGATACTCTGAAGGTGATAGAAAAAAGGCTGTTCTTTTTTCTCTTGTGTATGTAATGGGATTGGCGATTACCTTTACTGTCTTTGGCATTACCGCATCTTTTATAGGCAGATTCCTTTCCCTTTTAGGAAGTTGGGTTTATATAATATTTGCTCTCGTTGCTATCACAATGGGAATTAATCTGATGGGCATTGTAAACATCCCCCTTCCTTTTCAGAAGTCTGCTAATGTGAAGAGAAAAGGGCTTGTGGGTGCCTTTTTACTTGGAGTTATAACAGGTTTTGTCTCTTCGCCCTGTGCCACACCTGTTTTAGCAGTGATACTTGCCTACGCCGCAACAGAAGGGGATATTGTCTATGGAGGCTCTTTGCTTTTTACCTATGCAGTGGCTCACTGTAGTTTAATTTTCCTTGCAGGACTTTCCGTAGGGATGGCTGAAAATCTGATAAAATCAAAGGGTATAAACAGTTTTACTATCTGGAGTAAAAGGCTTTCAGGATTTATCCTTGTAATTGCAGGTATATACATCATATATTCAAACGTGTAGGAGAAAAAAATGAGAAGTGTCTGTAAATGCTGGTGGAAAGGCTACTAAACATAAGCTTTGTTATGTAAGTCAAAAAAAGTAGCTTTTTAAAAAAATTACAAAGGAGGCACAAAATGTCTACATTGAAAGAGTTAGCAGAGATAGGTTTAAAATTTCATGGTCATAAATGTCCTGCCATGCCAATGGGTTTAAAAGCAGGCTTGTTTGCAATGGAAAAATTAGGTGTTGAAAGGGCAAAGGATGGTCAGCTCCACGCAATATTAGAGCTTGATGAAAACCATTGTGCAACATGCTTTGCCGATGGCGTACAGGTGGCAACAGGCTGTACCTTTGGGAAAGGTAATATTAGCAAAACGGGATATGGTAAATGGGGACTAACCTTGATTGACAAAAAATCAAAAAAGGCTGTTAGGGTAGTTCCTAAAACTGAAGTTATGCAAAAGAACAAGGAAACAGAGTTTATGAAGATGAGGAAATCGGGTATCCCTGCTTCACAGGTGCCAGAAGAGGTTGTACAGCCGCTATTTGACATGGTGATGAATGCACCTTTTGAAATGCTTTTCAATATTTCTGAGGTGTTTACTTATGATTGGCAGGATAAGCCACACACCTTTGATACCATTGTTTGTTCAGAATGCAAGGAGATGGTAGTCGAAAGAAACGCAAGAATAAAAGCTGGCAAGATTCTCTGTATTCCCTGTTCAGGATACGAAAAATAAATATTAAGGGGAGGGACTATCCTTCCCTTTTTTTGCATTTATGAAAGAAGATACTGCAAAAATTTCACTAAAAGCACTTTTATGGGAGTTTTTAAAGATTGGCACCATAGGATTTGGTGGTGGCATGTCCATTATTGCATTGATAGAAAAGGAACTGATAAAAAAGCGTAAAGTCGTAGATTTAGAGGAGTTTCTTCATGGAATAGCCTTTGGTCAAATTTTAGGACCTTTTGCAGTAAATACCGCGATATTTATCGCGATGAGGCTTTACGGTTTTGTTGCAGGTATATTGTCTGCAGTGGCTTTTATGTTACCATCTGTTATACTTGTAATAATTCTCTCCCAAATCTATTTTGCTTACCACACAATACCTTCTCTTCAAACTGCTCTCGTTGGATTGGGACCTGTTGTTATCGCCCTTATAATATCAGCTGCATGGTCTATGGGTAAAAAGGCTTTGAAAAACGTCTTTGCTCATATCATCGCTTTACTTTCTCTTTTGCTTTCTTTTTACAAGATAAACACTGCATACATCCTGATCTTTTTTGGACTTATAGGTATCGTTAGGGGACTGATAATAGAAAAAAAACGTTTCAAAACAAACAAGCTTTTATCCGTATTTCCTTTTATCCTTACAGGGGCAAAACTTTCCTCATTACCAGAACTGTTTATAAACTTCTTTAAAACAGGGCTAGTATTTTTTGGCGGAGGTTTTGTGCTTGTACCCATACTTCACGAAGAGCTTGTAACACAACTAAAATGGCTGACAGAAAGAGAGTTTATTGATGGTGTAGCCATAAGTAACCTTACACCAGGACCAATTGCTGTTCTTGCCACTTTTGCAGGTTATAAAGTTTATGGTGTTTTGGGTGCCATCATTTCAACTTCAGCATTGTTTCTGCCCGGAGTAATACTTATGCTTTTTCTCACAAAGGGTTACAACATGCTAAAAGATGTTACGGTTTTTCAATACTTTCTTTCTGGGGTAACACCTGCTGTTATTGGACTGGTAGTTAATGCTGCGTTGAAACTTGCCCCATCAAGCCTTATAAATATCCCTTCGTACGTAATCTTTGTAATCTCTTTGCCACTGCTTATCAGATTCAAATGGCATCCTGCTTTTGTGCTTGCCATAGGTGCGGTAGCAGGCATGTTGGGGGTGATACAATGAGGGAAAACTTTATATATCTTGATTACAACTCAACAACACCTATTGACCCCCGTATTAAAGATAAATACCTTGAATACCTTGAATATTTTGGTAACCCATCAAATGTTTATAAAATCGGGAGAGAGTCAAAAAAATTGCTTGATAACGCAAGAAAAAAGATAGCGGACATACTAAACTGTGACAAAGACGAGATAGTTTTCACTTCTGGGGGGACTTCTGCGAACAATATCGCTTTATTTGGGCTTGCTAAAAGCTATGGAGTTGAAAAAAAGGAAATTCTTTGCTCTATGGTGGAACATCCTTCATGCTTAAACACTGTAAAGGAGTTGTCAAAAAGAGGATACAGAGTAAACTATATCCCTGTTGACTTTGATGGTGTCGTTAGATTTGACATCCTTAAAAGTATGATAACCAAAGATACATTTCTCATTGTCTGCATGTATATAAATAACGAAACAGGCTCAATCCAGCCCATAGAAGAGATATCTAAACTGGCAGAAGAAAGGGGTATATTATTCCACTGTGATGCGGTTCAGGCTGTAGGCAAAAGAAAGATTAATCTCAACAGTATAAATATCTCAACACTCTCTTCTTCTGGCCATAAATTTTATGCACCAAAAGGTGTAGGCTTTTTATATGTTAAAAGGGGGATAAATATATATCCTCTCATGTTTGGTGGACATCAGGAAAGGTGGCTCTTTCCAGGAACAGAAAATCTAACTTCCATACTGGCAATGGCAGATGCACTTGAGATTGCCTATGATGAAATGAACAATGAAACTATTAGAGAGTTAGAAATAAAAAGAGAGCTATACAAATCTTTGAGAGAGATTTATCCTGAACTAAAACTCAATGGTAGCTTTGACAAAACGGTTGAAAATACACTAAATGTTAGTTTCGTTGGCAAATTAAACTCAAAAATTGTGGAAAAGTTAGACAGTTTAGGTGTATATGTAGGAACGGGCAGTGCCTGTAAGGGCGGCGGTGAAGAACCATCACATGTCTTGCTTGCAATGGGACTTTCTAAAAAAGAGTATGAAGGGGCTATCAGGATATCCATTGGCAGGTTTACAAAAAGAGAAGAAATCAAAATAATAACACAATGCTTTAAGGAGGCTATCACGTGATTTTTAATTTTAATATTGAGAAAATACTGCCATGCCTTGCAGACTCTACAAAAATAAGGGTAGTTGTGAGCATCGACAAAGACCTTTCCCAATACTTCCCTTACGTAAAAGCATATCTAAAAAAAGGGTTATATGTGCCAAAACACCCTTCCTTTTCCATCAAAAAAGATGGCAAAACATTCAACATATATAGGGACAATATAACACTCATAAAACTGGTTGATGAAAAAGAAGCACTGAGAGACCTTGAATATATTTCAAACATATTCGAAGAGGTAATCAAACATTTAGACAGTATCACACCTGACTACACACAGAATAAACCACCATCACCGCTGGAGATATTAAAATACCTACCAAAAACAAACTGTAAAATCTGTGGAGAGGAGTCTTGCTTTGCCTTTGCAGTTAAAATTTCCAATGAAGAGAAAAACGTAATGCTCTGCCAGCCTTTATTTACAGATGAAAACAAAGAAAAAAGGGGAAAGCTTCTAAATTTCCTTCTCGAATCAGGATTAGATGTCCCTTCAGAGTTTTTGTAATCTTTTGTTAAGTTTCATAAAAAAATGTTATTACTAATGTCAATGTCACATTTAATTCCCAGTTTAAAATGTCACATTATTTTGTTTATAAATCTTCCTACAATCTTTTTTGAAGAATACTTTACAAATGTGATACTTTATGTGTGACATTTTAAAATAGTAACAACACGATGTGAAAATTTAGTTG
>Ga0272449_1000840_pt1 | contig 34466 bp, 29 predicted proteins | sample YNPCB0241_FD_198679 | JGI IMG/M metagenome (GOLD analysis project Ga0272449, IMG submission 198679) | Hot spring sediment microbial communities from Yellowstone National Park, WY, United States - YNP-CB-024-1 | ecosystem: Environmental > Aquatic > Thermal springs > Hot (42-90C) > Sediment... | reverse complement strand
AGTATTGGGATACCTTCTGGTGTCGCCTCCCCTTCTACTTCCCTTTTGTCAACCACTGATTGCACATTCTCCTTCTTTTCCGGAAGAGTAGATTCTTGAGCCGAAATTAAACCAATGAATCCGCATACGACTGACTTTTTAATTCAAGCAAATTTTGTGCCAAGTTTTTGAAATGCTAAGTTATTGAAAAATAGAGACTTATAAAAAGGGGATTAATTATTGAAAATAAAAGATGCCCATTTTTTTGGCATTCCTGCCAATTTTTTTGGCAGTTCATTGTCTCTTGAAAAAGGAGGAAGAGAGTCTTTTATTTTTCAGACTCTCAAATTCCTTCTAAAATCTATAGGAAATTCCACCGTTTATAATTCCTTCAGGTCCCAATCCAACTCTAAAAAAGAAACTCAGATTTTTTCCATAGGAAATACCAAGAGGTGTAATCTGGAATATGGGTTCTATCTCCTTCCATTCAACTACTCCCTCCCTTGTTTGTTCTCTCTCGTTCCATTCAACTAATCCACCCCCAAGTTCGCGAGAGAGTTTTAATTTTTCTCCGTTGTAGTAGTAGCCTCTAACCTTTACTAAAATTCCTATAAATTTTTCTGTTTCTTCGGTGGTTCCTACTATTCCTTTTGTTATTTCTTTTATTTTTTGATAGAATAACATGCCTCCAAATGAGAATCTTTTGGTTATCTCATGCATATAGGAAACAAAGATAACCGGAGTAATCGCCTTTATCTCCGTCCTCAAACCCCAGGGAAGAGGAGGTGGAGGAATCTCAAATAATGTTCCTCTTCCTAACCCAAAGGAGATTTCATTCTTTAAAACCTTGGAAAACCCTTCTTCTCCAGTTAAGAAACTTCCCAAAATGGAAATTCCCACAATAGAGATAAGTTTTCTCATCTCAAAATTATATTCATTTTTTGAGGTCTGTCAAGACCTCAAAAAGATTGTCCTGATAAAATCAGGACGCACCTTTCTAAACTATTAGTCAATAAGCCAATTTAATTGATTATCCTTGTTTCTTAAAATCTGACCCATTTTTAACAATCCTCCGTTGGCGGAAAATGTTAGTGACACTAACATTTTTTCTCACCTGATTTTGTCTCTAAGTCCTTATTTTACAATAACTTAGAGCCTTTTTCTTAATTTTATCCCCCTTTGCTCCCTGAGCCATATACTAAGCCCCTTATTAAGCCAATTTTTAAGCCCTTTACTTAGTCTCTTTCCTTCTCTCTCTTTTTAGCCCTTTCTCTTCCTCTCTCCTTCTCTTTCTTCTTCCCTTCCCCTCTTTCTCCCGAGAACCCTAATAAGAAATCTCCTCTTCGGTCTCTCTTTTATTTCCTCCTTTAATCAATTTGGGATTTTCTTCCAGGAAGGAGACCTGGTTATTATTTAATCTTTTCAGAGGAAATCAAAGGCGGTGATTGAAGTTCTCTCAGAGAATTCTTTCGGTGATAAGGTTGATACCTATTGGGTTTTTTGCCCTTATCTATATTTCTGCTTTATTGGATTATTAAAAAGTCTGAGTTTGAGATTTTGTTTCATGTGAAACATTATTTTGTATAATTTCGGAAAATTCCCCTTGACAAATTGAAATTTTTTATTATTATATTATATATAGTTTGTTCTTTTGAAAATCTGGTGTGTGCCCAAGGTAGAATTTTGCTTGGAGGGTTTGATCCTGGCCCAGGACTAACGCTGGCAGCGTATCTTAGACATGCAAGTCGGACGGGCTTTCTGTGGTAGCGATACCACAGGGAGTCAGTGGCGAACGGGTGAGTAATATAAGGATAACCTGCCCCTAAGAGGGGGATAAAATCCCCCATACCTTCATTGAGGCGGATGCCTCAGTGAAGAAAGGTGGCCTCTGCTTTGCATGCTACCGCTTAGGGAGGGGTCCTTATCCCATCAGGTAGTTGGTGAGGTAATGGCTCACCAAGCCGATGACGGGTAGCCGGCGTGAGAGCGTGACCGGCCACACGGGGACTGAGACACGGCCCCGACTCCTTCGGGAGGCAGCAGTCTAGAAATTTGGGCAATGGGCGAAAGCCTGACCCAGTGACGCTGCGTGGGGGATGAAGGCCTTCGGGTTGTAAACCCCTGTCAGGAGGGAAGATGTCCCAAAAGACTAATAATCTTTTGGGATGACTGTACCTCCAGAGGAAGCCCCGGCTAACTACGTGCCAGCAGCCGCGGTAAAACGTAGGGGGCAAGCGTTGTCCGGAATTACTGGGCGTAAAGGGTGTGTAGGCGGATCCGCAAGTCCACTGTGAAATTCCTCGGCTCAACCGAGGAACGGCGGTGGATACTACGGATCTTGAGGGCAGGAGAGGAGGGTGGAACTCCCGGTGTAGCGGTAAAATGCGTGGATATCGGGAGGAACGCCGATGGCGAAGGCAGCCCTCTGGAATGCCCCTGACGCTGAAACACGAAAGCTGGGGGAGCAAACGGGATTAGATACCCCGGTAGTCCCAGCCCTAAACGATGTGGGCTAGACATTGGGGAAACCCAGTGTCGCAGCTAACGCGTTAAGCCCACCGCCTGGGGACTACGGCCGCAAGGCTAAAACTCAAAGGAATTGACGGGGGCCCGCACAAGCGGTGGAGGATGTGGTTTAATTCGATGCTACGCGAAAAACCTTACCTGGGCTTGACATGTCGGTAGTAGCGACCCGAAAGGGAAGCGACCGGAATTTTTTCCGGAGCCGACACAGGTGCTGCATGGCTGTCGTCAGCTCGTGCCGTGAGGTGTACGGTTAAGTCCTGCAACGAGCGCAACCCCCGCCCTTAGTTGCCACCCCAATCCAATTGGGAGCACTCTAAGGGGACTGCCCGGGCAACCGGGAGGAAGGTGGGGATGACGTCAAGTCATCATGGCCTTTATGCCCAGGGCTACACACGTCCTACAGTGCCCACTACAATGGGCTGCAACCTCGCAAGAGGAAGCAAATCCCAGAAAAGTGGGCATGGTTCGGATCGCAGGCTGCAACTCGCCTGCGTGAAGATGGAATCGCTAGTAATCGCACATCAGCATGGTGCGGTGAATACGTTCCCGGGCCTTGTACACACCGCCTGTCACGCCATGGGAGCTCGCAATGCCCGAAGTTCCACTCCGTGGACCCAAGGCAGGGCGAGTGACTGGGGCGAAGTCATAACAAGGTAGCCGTACGGGAACGTGCGGCTGGATCACCTCCTTTTTCCTTAAACTCTAAAACCTCTCTAAATTCCTTCCTTGGGCACATACCTTTTTTATTTTATTGTTTCCCGTGAAACATCCCAAAAATTATAAAAACTTAATAAAATCGCAATAATTTTCGCCATCTTGTTACCAAAATTTCACCCTTATCCCTTGACATTAACCCCAAATTATATTTTAATTCAATCTTAACTTATACTAAAAAAGAGAAAGAGGGCTTAATGTGGATAAAAAGGTTCTTATAAATAAGTCTTTGCCAGATAATAACTTAGTTAATCTTAATATGTGGATAAAATTGTGGATAATTCTTAAAATGAAAGATGGAGAGTAAAAAAGAATTATGGGAAAAAGCGGTTGAATTTATTAAAGCCCGCATTTCCGAAGATGCCTATAATACCTGGTTTGCTCCAATTTCACCCAAAGAAATCTTTGAAGGTAAAGCCATCTTAGAGGTCCCAAACCTCTTTTTTGCCGAATGGCTTGAAGAATACTATTCCCCCTTGATAAAGGAAGCGTTTAAGTTTATTGGTTTTAATGACTTAGAAATCGATTACAAACCGAAGGATGACGGTATCTCCCTCTTAGAAAAGAATACTCTTCCCTTCCCGGTGAAAGAATCTTCCCCAACCACTCGCCGAACCGACCAACTAAATCCCCGTTACACCTTTGAGAATTTTGTTGTTGGTGAATCAAATCGCTTTGCCTGTGCTGCTGCCAGGAGGGTAGCGGAGGATTTGGGCTCTTTTAACCCCTTATTCATTTATGGCGGGGTCGGTTTGGGTAAAACCCATCTCTTACATGCAATCGGTAATTTCCGCCGGAACAAATTCCCTGAGGAGGCAATCTATCTCACCTCCTGTGAAAACTTCTTCTTAGATTTCATCCAATCCCTTCAGGAAGGGAAAACCCTTCTCTTTAAGACTAAGTATCGCCAGGTTTCTCTCCTTCTCCTTGACGATATCCATTACCTTATCGGAAAGGAGAGGTTGCAGGAAGAAATCTTCCACACCTTTAACCATTTACAGAACTTAGGAAAACAGATTGTCTTCACTTCTGACCGCCCTCCCAGGGAAATTCCAACCTTAGAAGAGAGATTAGCCTCCCGTCTCGGTTCCGGACTCGTTTGTGATATCGGACCACCCGACCTGGAAACAAGGATTGCCATATTAAAAAAGAAGGCAGAACAGGAAAATTGTTCCTTCAGTCCAGAGATCTATTATCTGATTGCAGAAAGGATAAAAACTAATATTCGGGACTTAGAATCAGCCTTAATCCGATTAATTGCCTATCGTTCAATCATTGGTGATAACATCACAATAAAGACTGCCCAGGAAGTCTTAGCCGGACTTCTCCCCCCAAAGGAAGAATGTCGGGGAGATGATATAATTCAGGAGATAATAAATGAATTCTCCATCTCCAAGAAAGAACTCTTCTCCAATGTAAGGACAAAGCGAGTAGCATTAGCCCGCCAGGTAGCGATGTATCTATTCCGAAGAATCTTATGCCTCTCATTAAAAGAGATTGGTTCAATCTTCGGCGGTAAAGACCATACAACTGTAATCCACGCCTGCGAAAAGATAGAGAAGATGGCAAAGGAAAGTCCAGAAATTGCGGAGAAGATTGAAAGAATAATCGCCCGAATAAAAAGCCGATAAAAAGGGACCTAAGAGTTTGGAACTATCCTGATTGCCTAAGAAGCGGAGTATGGAGAGATTCATCCGTACTGGGTATACTTTAAGCAAGAAAGCACATTAAAGAACTTAAACAACAGAGGCTCTTAGAGATAAAAACCAATCTTTCTCTTGCCTTTTTCTAATTTCTCCCCAGAGGAGAGAGAAGGAATTTGAAAAAGCCGATATCAAAAAGGGAAAGGTCTTAGACTTAAGGAGTTCTCGGTTGGTTTAATCAAACCGGATTCTTCCTCGATTAAAATTCAACAGCGGACGGATCTTTAACCGTAATATCACCTTCCATTTTGGAATAAGCGCTGAGACAGGAAGAGAATAATAAAAAGGCTTCTTGTCCTTGAACCTTTATCTTTGCTGGTCTTGACAAATAAAGACTCCTCTTAACAGCGGATGAACTACGAAACTCCACTCCTCTTCTTTATGATTTTATCCCAATTGAGGGATCTCTTCCTTTCGGAAATGAGAAGGAGGTTAAAAGGGTTTGACATTAATGAGATGCTTAAGGTTCTGGCGATTTACTTAAAAACTTTTCCCCTAATGGCATCTTGACAAATTTCTTGGTCTTAAAGAGATTTGGTTCTATTATCGCAAAATAATTATCTTGTCTATACTTTTTCCCTTCTGGTAAAGGAAATAGATGCCCGATTTTAATTCGTCAACCCTCTCTCCTTTTAAGTCATAGAACTTTCCCCCGGCTTGAAGATTTTTGAGGGAGAATTGGCTTTTGGTTGGAATAATATTCGTTGGCTGGGAAGGAGGCAAGAGTTTTTTTGACCCGGACCTTATTCCGATTGGGTAGTCAAAGAAATAGTGCATCACTCGGTAGGGGGCATTCTCCCCTTGGGTCCAGATGAGGTGGGCGCCGTAGAAATTGGGATGATAAACCCTTTCGGAGATGGAAAGGAAATCCCGAAGGCTCAGTCGCCACCAACCGGTCATAAAGTAATAAAAGTGAAGGAGGATATCCGCCTCATTTTCCATCCAGGCGAGATAACTCCAGGTTGTGGTGATTGTCGAAAGAACCGGGTAGGTAGAGCGACCAGGTGTTGGATAACCGCCACCATTCCCACCAAAAAACCGACAGTCTAAATTCCCCTGGGAATAAAACTCATAACCGAGAGAGAAATCCTCTTCGCCGGTAAAATCACAGGCCGGATGCAAGAGAGTGTTAACGGAGCTATCAATCACCAGCGGATTACGCCAGGTATCTCCTTCCCAATACCGCCCGTATATCCGATACGGAAACGGATTTGCCGGAGAATAAGATTGCCAGAAGACATAGACCCTTCCTCTTTCAAAGAGACCGATTGTTGGATAGGAATGGTCGGCGGATGGGTTAAACCCAGTTAACTGAAATGTATCGCTATTTAGCCTTCGGTAATAAATCCTTGAGGGACCAAAAGAGGAATCTGCCCAAACGATATGAATCCCATCTCTGGAAATCGCAAGGGAGGGAAGATAAGATTTGCCCGGGGTCTGGCTCACATTGACTGGTGGACTTCTAATATCTAAGCAATAGTAATAAATCTCCGAGTTTCCCGCTGTATCCTTTTCCCAGACAATATGCCGATAACCATTTTCCGAAAGGGCGATTGAAGGATTTCTCCCCGGATAAAGAAATTGGGTTGTCCAGTGCTGACCGCGATCTTCACTTCTCGCATAGTAGATACCATCGCTTTTCTGAAAGACGCAATGGATGGTGTCAGAAAAGATATTCCTCAGGACAATCTTCGGACCGTTACTCATTCCGGTGGCGGTTGGTAAATCGGAATTGGCGATAAAATTCTGGGAAAGAGCGAAAAAAGGAAAAAAGAGAAGATAAAGGTTTCTCATAAACCCTCCAAATAGAATTTATTATAAGATTTCTCGCTTTTAATGTCAAGGGTTGACAAATGAGAAAAAGTTTGTTATTGTTAAAAGTATGTATGGGCGATTAGCTCAGCCTTGGTTAGAGCGCTTGCTTGACATGCAAGAGGTCACCCGTTCAAATCGGGTATCGCCCATTTCCTATGTCTGACGTCTTAGAGAAATTATGGCAGCTCCAACAACTGGACAGTGAGATTGACCTCCTCCAAAAAAAGGAGAAAGAGATTCCCCAGAAGATTGAAGGTCTCCAAATGACAAAAGCGGAAGCAAATAAAAGGCTGGATAATGAGAAGAAGAAACTTCTGGAACTGAAAAAGATTGCTAAGGAGCAGGAGATTGACTTAAAGGCATGCGAAGATAAACTAAATCAGTATTCAGTTCAACTCTATTCGGCAAAGACCAATGAGCAATATAAAGCATTCTTAAATGAGATTGAAACCCAGAAGAAGTTAAAAGCGGAGATTGAAGATAAAATCCTCGCCACCCTGGAGTCAATGGAAAATGCGGAGAAGGAGATCCGCCATCTCGAAAACGAACTTATGGAACTGGAGAAGTTGACCGAATCAAAGATTGCCTCCTTGAAAAAAGAAGCGGAAGAAGTAAAAAGGGTTCGGGAGGAAAAAGAGAAGGCGAGGGCATCTTTTACCTCCCAGATCGAACCTGATCTCCTTGCCATCTACGAGCGAATCCGCAAAAAAAAGGGTGGGATTGCGGTAGCCGAGGTTTCGGACGAAAGGTGCTCAGCTTGCCTTAACCCTATCCCACCCCAGACTGTTTTGGAAATTAGTCGACGCCAGAAACTCTATTATTGCGACTACTGCGGTCGCATCCTCTACCGGAAGACAAGAAATCAATCTTAAACAAAATATGCCCGGCTGGCTGAAGCGATTTTTGATGCGGCTCGCTACAATCTTTGGTGCCTTCTCGCCCCCCTGGTTCGTAAAAACGCTCGCCTTCTTCTTTTCCCTCATCGCCTTCCTCTGCCTCCGAGGGCAGAGAAACCGAGTAAAACGGAACCTATCTTACATTGGAAACTCTAACCCAAAAAGGCAAAGTTTCCAATTATTTCAGAACCTTGGTCTCTGTATCGCCCATTTTCTCCAAAGTCCTTCGCTCGTTGATAAGATTATCCCCTACTGTGAATTTAATCTTACCCCTTTACGAAAAGCCCAGAAGAAGGGCAAGGCGGTTCTTCTTATCACCGCTCATTTTGGCAATTGGGAGTTAGCCGGGCTCTTACTAAAAAGGCTCGGCTTCCCTCTTTCGGTGATTGCCGAACCCTTAAAGGATAAACTCTTTGAGACCTATAATTACTATCGCCATCGTTTCGGCTTAGAGGTAATCCCTTATGACCAACCCAAGAAATTACTTTCCGCAATAAAAAGAAAAAGGGTGATTGTCTTTTTGGCAGACCGGAGCCTCTCCGGGAAAGGAGTGGAGGTCTCCTTCTTTGGTAAGAGAAGAATCTTTCCCAAAGGACCAGCATTCTTTTCCCTCCGGTATGGTCTGCCGATTGTTCCCGGATATATCCTCCTCACAACTCCGCCCCTATTTTTTAGAGATAAAAAGGGGAGATACCTTTATCGGATAGTAGCCGAAGAAGAGATTTCCTTTCTCCCTTCGGGTGATTTTGAGAATGATTTGGTTCGCTTGACCGAAAGGATTGCCAAAAAGATTGAAGAGTGGGTCAGAAGAGAACCGACCCAATGGTTCGTCTTTGAGGCGGAATGGCGCGATGAAACCAATTGAAATCAAAATAAAAAGGTTGAAACCGGTTCCCCTTCCAGAATATAAAACCCCCGGTTCGGTCGGACTTGACCTAACCGCAGCGGAAGATTGTCTTCTTCGGGCAAAATCATTTTCTTGTATCTCTACGGGTATCGCTATTGAACTCCCCCCAGGGATTGAAGGGCAGATTCGTCCCCGTTCCGGACTGGCTTCTAAGCATGGAATTGGGATTCTGAATAGTCCCGGAACGATTGACTCCGACTATCGAGGTGAAATCAAGGTGATTCTTTTCAATATTGGAGAGGAGGATTATCAGATAAAAAGAGGAGAGCGGATTGCCCAGATTGTCTTCTCCTCTTTCGTCCGAGTTGTCTTAAGGGAGGTAAAGAGACTCTCCCGCACCAAAAGGGGAAAGGGCGGTTTCGGTCATACCGGAAAATAGGATGCGCATCCTCTTGGTCTCATCTGCCTTTTACCCCTATCCTTCGGGTATTTCCGAGCATGTCTACTATTTAGCCCGGGGATTGCTTAACCTGGGACACGAGGTAAAAATTCTAACCACCAATTACCCCAAAAGATGGGGAGAGGTGATTGAAGATTTACCCGTGGTGAGGTTAGGAAACGTGCTTCTTTTACCATTAAACCAATCTTTTGCGACTTTGCCCGTTGGGAAGTATCTCCCTTTCCAAATCAAGCGCTTCTTATCTTCTGATGAATTTGACATCATCCACCTGCACGGTTGCTATCCACCGGAGATTGGGTTCTGGGTTCTCCATTTTTCCCGAACGATAAACGTCTGCACCTTTCATACGGTCGGTTTCCGCCGATTAGCCATTTTCAAACCCCTTTCAATTATTTTTCGACCCTATGCCAATAAACTTCACGGGAAGATTGCGGTTTCTAAGGTAGCAGAGGAATGGATTTCCCCCCTCATTCCGGGCGAATACCGAATCATTCCCAACGGGATTGACATCAAAAGATTCTCGCCGCATAATCCGCCAATAATAAAAGGAGAAGGACCTCTCATCCTCTTTGTTGGCCGACTTGACAAAAGAAAAGGGGCACGGTTAGCCATTGAGTCCTTCCCTCTGGTTAAATCCAGTTTCCCAACCGCTAAACTCTTAATCATTGGCAAAGGTCCGGAAGAAAGGATGCTCAGGGTGATGGCGGAAAAGGAGAAGGAGATTATCTTTCTCGGCTATGTCAAAAGAGAAGAACTTCCGCTCTATTACGCCAGTTGTGATGTCTATATCTCTCCAGCGTTGGGGGGCGAGACCTTCGGGATTGTCCTGCTTGAAGCCTTAGCCACGGGTAAACCGGTCGTTTGTTCCCGGATCCCCGGCTATCTCACAGTAATCAAAGATGGTGAGAATGGACTCTTCTTCACCCCCGCTAACCCGGCGGATTTGGCGGAGAAGATTATCAGGGTTTTAAGTGATGAAGGTTTGAGACAGAGGTTAACCAAAAATGGTCTCGCCACCGCCAAAAACTATTCCTGGGAAAGAGTGGTTCGGATGGTAGAGGAATATTATCTTGAACTCAAGCGTAAATTTGCTAAAAGGTAAAACTTGCCCCTATCCGCCATTGGGGGAAATTCCTCCTTTCCCCTTCTTTTAATCGGTAATTTTTAATCCAAACCCAACCAAACTCACCTCGGAGGAGAAGAACTGGGAGTTGAAAATAGGTGAGAGAAAAAAGAAAGGAGATCTCCTTCCTTGGTTTCTCCCCTTCCTTCACCCAGAGGAAACAATTCCTCGGCGGGACTTCCGCATCAAAACTAAGGAAGGTCCTCCCTTGACGGGAATAACTCAAGGAGAGATGGCAATCAATTCTTTCACTTAAATGATAAAGGAATTTATAATAAATCTCATCAAAATCCGGCCCTTTTGGGTGACCGATTGGATAGCCCATATAGAGGTAATAGTTTTTCTTTTCAAAATGGAAATAGGTGGAAGCATTTACCCGAGTGTATTGGAGCAAAGAGTAGGAGCGAGGGATGATAAAATCCGCCATCTTGAGCCCGAAGAGAAAACCGAAAGGACCGGAATTTGTTAAATCCCTAATAAAACCCGGGTGGGAGAGGGTATCAATGAAACCGATATCGTCAAGAAGGATTTCGCCGTAAATACATTTCCTGGCGAAGAAGTAAGCAAAGTCAAAATCCCAGTAGAGGTCATCATTGAAAGGAGTAATCCCTAATCTCTCATTCCCGTAGTGGTAGTTATACTCACTCAAACGATAGATGCTAAACGGATTGAGATAACTTGCCCCCTGAAATATATCCTGACGACAGAAAACGACCGCTTCACTTATGCCCAAAAGGAGCCGGTCGCCAAAAAGGGAGAAATCCAACCGGTGGGCAGAAAGAAAACGGCTGGTATCAAGGGTATAAGGGTCTAAGGGGGTAATAAGGAAACTGCCCTTTAACCCCTTATATTCCATCGTGGCAAAGAAGAGGTTAAATGGGGGAGAACTTCCCGAAAGGAGCAAGGAATGAGCCCAGCGCAATGCCTCCCGCCCAAAAAGGAAGGAGAAGAAATCTCCTCTCAGGAATCCGTAGCCTCGGCGATAATCAATCCCATAAATACTATCCCAGGAAAGTGCTGGGTACTCATTAGATTTTCCTAATTTCCCAACCCCCTCAAAGGCAAAACCGAAATGAGATAGGTCCTTTCTTAATCCGAGACTCTGGAAAGAACGGAAGAGAGTGTCTTTTAGGAAAGAAAGTCCGCCATAAAAATGGGGATCAAAGGAAGAAAGAATTCGTTTCCCGAGAAGTGTTTCCAGGGGGAGATAATTCTTCCAATCCTTTTTTAGGGCAATGGCGACACTTCCTTTCTCATAAGGCATTACACTACTAAATCTCGGTGAAATCTTTCCCCGGACCCGCATCTCATCAATTGCCTCATTCACCCAGTTTTCAATCGGGATGAGAAAATTCCAGAGAAAAATCATTATTATCAGCATAGCCAATTATACTACGAAATTAATTGAGGTCAATTACGGAGAGAACTGGGAGAGCAAAGAAGAAAAAAGTTAGGATTACCTTAAAATATTTCTACCTGATTGACCCGGATATTTCTTTTGGTGGATGAGCTCTTAAGACACCCCAGGCATTCTTCTTTTCATCTGCCTCCTTCTCCAGTAAATTGGGTTGGACGAACCAACCCCCACAAACCAACACTAATTACCCAAGTATTAACCGAAGTGGGTCCCATATCATCAATAAGTAGGGATACTTTTATCGGTATACCGATTCCGCTACTAATCACCGGAAGATAACCTACTCCAAAAGAGGTTCTTGTTCCCGTCACATCTGAGCCAAAGGAAGCCCATGCTAAACCAAATTCACTAAAGAAAAAGCCGGAACTCCCTCTCGGACCAAAGACAAACCACGCTTTTGGACCGAGGATGACCAAGGAAGAAGTCATTTCGCCTATTGAACTCCTCTCCACCGTTAAACCTCCTCCTACGGCGATACCTCGGGCGACAAAATAACCAAGACTGGGCGTGAGAGTAAGATTTGATTTTCCCTTCGTGGAGGTAAAATTAGCATCGCCCCCAAATTTATAAATTCCTCTTTCGATTAGGTCGGGCAACAAAACCAGTTCCGCCTTTGTCTCCGGTCGCGAAAAAACCTTACCGGTGTCTGGGACAACCCGCACCCCGGGGATTTTAGCAGCCAGGGATTCAATCCGTGTTATATCAGAAAGTCGGATTTCATAAACATCCGCGGTTCTTACTACCCGAATACCACCGGAAGGCAACCTTAAGCGAGTATAGAGGGTATCCGCTTCAAAAACAGTGCCGTAGATAACCTCTTTTGTGGTAATGACAATATCGGCTTTTGAAAATGTGGCAAGGGCTACGATAATTAATAAATACTTCGATCTGAATCCCCTTCGCTTCATCCCTCACCTCCGGAACTTTAGAATTAAATACTCTTACTAAAAATCTATTCATCTTAATAAATTATAGGGTTAAAAATTCTTTTGTCAACTATAAAATTTGCAAAAGGGAAAAACCTAATCAGTCGTTTTCAGGGGTGATAGAGGAATCCGAAAAGGGAAGTTCTTTCCCACTTTTGACCGCTTACTTCCTTTTCCCCTGTTCTTTGGTTTGACGGAAAATGTTAGTGACACTAACATTTTTTCTCACTTGATTTTGTCTCTAAGTCCTTATTTTTCAATAACTTAGAGCCTTTTTCTTAATTTTATCCCCCTTTGCTCCCTCTACCATATACTAAGTCCCTTATTAAGCCCATTTTTAAGCCCTTTTCCTAATCTTTTTCTCTATCTCCTTTCCTTCTCTATCTCCTTTCCTTCCCCTTCTCAATTCGTTCTTTACTCTCTTGCTTTATCTCTTTTCCCAGCCCTTCTTCATAAAGATGCCGTATTAAAAAATTTCAACGAAGGGATGGAGGTTGACTTTTGAAAGATTTTGGGGATAATTAGCGATTGTGCGAATAAGAGAATTCCAGAGATTAATCCGAAGGCTTTATTATCATAAAGATAAGGAACGGGGAATTGATGGTAGTTTTCGCTGGTTGGTGGAGGAGATCGGGGAACTGGCAAAATGCCTCCGGCAGAAGAGAAAAGATAAGGAGGCATTAAAGGAGGAGTTTGCCGATACTTTTGCCTGGCTTGTTTCCCTTGCCTCCCTTTGTGGGATTGATATGGAAGAAGTGATAAAGAAATATGAAAATGGTTGTCCGCGCTGTAAGAAAAAGAGGTGTGTATGTCCCGATTAACTTGAAGGAGGAGGTATGATTTATCTTCTTCTCTTTTTCACCACTTTATCACCCCCAACCAATCTTAGGGTATTTGATACCCCGAACGATGCCGGGAAAAGTATTACGATTACCTGGCAACCCTCTCCCGAGCAGGATTTGAATTATTATGAGATATTGAGGAAGGGTGAAGGGGAGGAGGAGTTTCAGGTTTGCGGGGTTGCTTTACCAACCGATTGTCAGTTTGTTGACGATAAGGTAACAGATGGCAAAGCCTACTGGTATAAGGTGCGAGCGGTGAAGGGAGAAAACCGAGGGGAATCAGAAGTGGTTGGTCCGGTAAAGTCCTCTCCCCAATGGTTTGCGAGCAATCGGATAAATGTCCTGATTGGCGTTATCTTCTTCTCCGCCCTCGTTTTATATTTCATCCACCATGCCCGAAAGGGAAAGAGTTTATTCATTCGGCGGATTTCTGGTTTGGATGCGGTTGAAGAGGCGGTCGGTCGGGCAACCGAGATGGGCAGACCAATTCTTTATATCCCGGGTTTGGGCAGTATAGCGGATATCGCAACCATTGCCTCTTTGAATATCTTAGGGGAGGTGGCGAAGAAGGTGGCTCAGTATGATACAACCCTTTTAGTTCCAAACCGGGACCCAATCGTTTATACTGTTGCCTACGAGGTCTGTAAAGAAGCTTACACTAATGTGGGGAGACCGGATGCCTTTCGCGGGGAGAATATATTTTTTATCACCGATGCCCAATTTGCGTATGCCGCTGCGGTTGATGGGATAATGGTGAGAGAAAAACCCGCGACTAACTTCTTCTTAGGAATGTTCTGGGCTGAATCTCTAATTTTAGCCGAAACCGGTGCGACAACCGGAGCGATCCAGATTGCTGGGACCGATGCGGTCCATCAACTTCCTTTCTTCATCACCGCCTGCGACTACACCCTAATCGGTGAGGAACTTTATGCCGCTTCCGCTTACCTCTCCCGGGAGCCTCTCCTGGTTGGGTCGCTAAAGGGTCAGGACTACGGGAAAATTGTTATCCTCTCTTTGATTCTAATTGGCAGTTTCCTCCTTTTACTCTCCGCTCTACCGCAATTTAGATTTTTTGAGGCAGTTTTAAGATTCTTCTCCGTTTCTTAGTTTAAGGAGGGGATATGGCACGGAGTTTGCCCTTAGCCTTGTGTTTCATAATGGGGGTTTTAATGGCCATCCAATTTTTCGTTCCCCATCCTTTATCCCAATCCTTCCTTGATTTAATTATCAAATGGGTGAGGATAATCAGTGCCTTTGCCTTAGCCTTAGGGGTGCGAAGTGTTACCTTACGTCACTACGAAAGAATAAAGCGAAGGAAGGGGGAATGGGGTTTCTCACTTGTCACAATCATCTCTTTAATCGCCACAGCGCTGATTGGACTTATCTGGGGAGTGGGAGCAAAATCTTATCTGCGCCTCATCTTCTCCAATGTGATGGTTCCCTTAGGGGCGACGATGTTTTCCATCCTCGCCTTTTATATGGCTTCCGCCGCTTATCGTGCCTTTCGCGCTCGAACAAAGGAAGCCACTCTCCTTTTAATTGCCTCCTTTATCGTAATGTTAGGGATGGTGCCCCTCGGCACCGCTATCTCACCTCACCTCTCAGATATTGCGGAATGGCTCCTTTCGGTTCCCAATATGGCAGCGAAAAGAGGGATAATGTTTGGCGTGGCCTTAGGGGTAATTGCCACCTCCTTAAAGATTATCCTGGGGATTGAAAGAGGATGGTTAGGAGGTAAGCGATGAGTTTCTGGGAGAAATTGGGGAAGATTGACCGGAGAATAATCTTCTTAATCATGGCAGTAGTCATCATTATTCCTCTTCTCTCTCCCTTAAATCTGGTCGGACGAGTGGGACGAAGGTCCTGGGAACTATTTTCGGCGATTGAGAAATTACCCGAAGGTTCTTACCTTTTACTCACAATTGACTTTGACCCCCAATCAATGCCGGAATTATACCCGATGTATCTCGCTCTTCTTCGCCATGCCTTTGCCAAGAATTTAAAGGTGATTGTTGGTGGGCTCTGGGTAACAGGGGTTGGTATAGGAGAAGATGGTTTAAAAACTGTAGCACCCGAATATAATAAGGTCTACGGAAAAGACTATGTCTTTTTGGGCTGGAAACCAGGAATAACTGCTGTGGTCTTAGGGATGGGACGGAGTATGAAAGAGACCTTTCCTACCGACTATTATGGCACACCTTATGATTCTTTACCCATATTTGAAGGCGATATCACCTATCGGAATATTCCCCTGATGGTTAGCCTTTCCGCTGGGGTTCCGGGTTATGAGACCTGGATTGCCTACGCCCAGAGTCGTTTTGGAATTAAGGTTGGAACAGGTGTCACCGCTGTCTCAGCTGCGGATGCCTATCCTTATCTCCAATCCGGGCAACTCACCGGACTCTTAGGCGGGATGAAGGGGGCAGCGGAATATGAGTTTTTGATTGAGAAATATGGCTACTCCTCTGCCTTTAAACCTGCCTCTCAACTTATGGATTCCCAATCCCTTGCTCATTTAGTGATAATGGTTTTAGTGATTATTGGCAACATCAGTTATTTTTTATTAAGGAGGAAGCGATGATACCCCAAGAAATCTGGATATGGGTTGGGGCGATTTTGACCCTTTTCATCTTCTCCTTCCTCTATGGCGATAATCCCTTCTATCGCTTTGCCGAACATCTCTATGTCGGGGTTTCGGTCGGTTATACGATTGCGATTACCTGGCATAACTTCTTTTATCCAGACCTGGTTGTGCCATTATTCAAACAGGGGAATCTAATCTATCTGATTCCTTTCCTCCTTGGTATCTTATATTTTTCCATCTTCTTCCCGAAGGTCTCCTGGTTGATCCGGATACCAATGGGTTTTGTCTTAGGTTATGGCTCCGGGGTGGCAATTCCAGCAGTTCTGCAAGCCAATATCATCAAACAGATTCAAGGGACATTCCTTACCCCGAACCTCCTTTCTCGAACCGACCTCTTAATTTGGGGAATTATCTCCCTAATTGGAGTGGTAGCAACCGTCATCTACTTTTTCTTTTCTCGGGAGCAGAAGGGAATAACAAAAGGCTTAGCCAGTTTGGGAATAATCTTTCTGATGATTGGGTTTGGTGCTTCATTTGGCTATACGGTAATGGCGCGGGTCTCTTTACTCTTAGGTAGGATTCAATTCCTCCTCCGGGACTGGCTCGGAGTGATTAAATAACTATTTTCCCCGGCCGGGGATTAAAAGGGGAATCCCTTTCTGGCAGAGGGGACAGGTATTGGGCTCGTAATTCGGAATCTCTTTCCGGTAGAGTGAGAAGAATGGGTAAGGGAGGTTTATTCCTTTACTTCGGTCAACAATGACCGCAATCCCCACAATTACTACCTTATACTCCTTCAGGGCTGCGAGGGTTTCCGAAATTGAAGTGCCGGTTGTCAAGACATCATCAACGACCAAGGCTCTTTCTCCTTCATTTATCCTAAATCCTCTTCTGATTTTCCTCCGGCCGTCATCCTTTTCCGCATAAGAGAATCGAGATGGAATTTGGCGAGCGACTTCGTAGGCAATAATTGCTCCGGCGGTTGTTGGTCCGACGACAAGGTCAACCTTTTCCTTTTGGAATTTTTCTTTAATCATTCCCGCAAGTTTTTCCAAGAGGGGTGGGTTTTGAATAATTTTTGCCTTTTCAAAATAAAATTCCGAGTGGAGTCCCGAAGATAAGAGGAAATGACCTCTCTCGAGGATGCCATAACGGGAGAGTAGTTCTTCAATATTCATTTTCTGTAATTTAATAAACTTTCTGAATCTGTCAATAAAAGAGATTGGTAGCGGTCAAATTTTTCTTCTTTGCGGAAAAATTTCCCTTGACAAACGGAAAATTTTTTGTATATATATTTATATATAAGGGTTCTTTGGAAAATTTGGGAAGACGGGTAGTTTAAGTTACTAAGGGCATAGGATGGATGCATCAGCAGCCAGAGGCGATGAAGGGCGTGGTAAGCTGCGATAAGCGCCGGTGAGGTGCACACAACCTTTGACCCGGCGATTCCCGAATCGGGAAACCGTCCCCGAAAAAATCGGGGAAGCCACCGCAAGGTGGCGGCGAACCCGGGGAAGTGAAACATCTCAGTACCCGGAGGAAAAGAAAGCAAAAGCGATTCCCTGAGTAGCGGCGAGCGAAAGGGGAAGAGCCCAAACGGCTCGGGTGGCAAAGGCGGCAGCCGTTGCCCGAGTCGGGTAGAGGGACTTCACCTCGCCGACTGCCGAGAGGCGAAGAAGTGAGAAAATGTTCCGGATAGCCGAATTGTCCTGGAAAGGCAAGCCAGAGAAGGTGAAAGCCCTGTAGGCGAAATCCGGGGCGTCTTCTGCGGTGAAGTTCCCAAGTAGCACGGGGCACGAGGAACCCTGTGCGAATCTGGGAGGACCACCTCCTAAGGCTAAATACTACTGGCTGACTGATAGTGAACAAGTACCGTGAGGGAAATGTGAAAAGAACCCCTGGCGGGGAGTGAAATAGAACCTGAAATCCTATGCCTACAATCAGTGGGAGCCTGGTTTCGGTTCCGCAAGGTTCCGAGACTGGGTGACCGCGTGCCTTTTGCATAATGAGCCGGCGAGTTATTCTCGGAAGCGAGGTTAACTCCTATGTGGAAGCATAGGAGGTAGCCGGAGCGAAAGCGAGTCCGAATAGGGCGCTTAGTTTCCGGGAATAGACCCGAAACCTGGTGAGCTACCCATGGCCAGGGTGAACTCTCGGTAACACGAGAGGGAGGCCCGAACCGGTGGATGTTGCAATATCCTCGGATGAGCTGTGGGTAGGAGTGAAAGGCTAACCAAACCAGGTGATAGCTGGTTCTCCCCGAAATGCCTTTAGGGGCAGCCTCGGGAGATGTGTCACGGAGGTAGAGCACTGAATAGTCTACTCCGGATATTATCCGGGGGAAACTAATCAAACTCCGAATGCCGTGACATAAATCCCGGGAGAGAGGCGGTGGGGGATAAGCTCCATCGCCGAGAGGGGAATAACCCAGACTACCGGCTAAGGTCCCAAATTCCAGGCTAAGTGGGAAAGGATGTGGAATCGCTTAGACAGTTGGGAGGTTGGCTTAGAAGCAGCCATCCTATAATGAGTGCGTAACAGCTCACCAATCGAGCGATTCTGCGCCGAAAATTTATCGGGGCTCAAGCCTGGAACCGAAGCCGTAGGAAACCCGAGGAATCGGGTTTCGGTAGGGGAGCGTTCCGCGGTAGGTTGAAGGCATCTCGTAAGAGATGCTGGACGAGGCGGAAGTGATTATGCCGGCATGAGTAGCGATAAACCGGGTGAAAAACCCGGTCGCCGAAAGCCCAAGGGTTTCTGGGGAAGGTTAATCCGCCCAGAGTTAGCCGGTGCCTAAGCCGAGGCCGAAAGGCGTAGGTGATGGGAAAGCCGTCAATATTCGGCTGCCACCCTAATATCGTTACGAGCTATGGGGTGACGCATGAGGAATGGCTGAGCCGCGTGTTGGCTTACGCGGTCTAAGGAGTGAGGATGGGGTATAGGCAAATCCGTACCCGGAATTCCTTGCTCTGAGGGGGAGCCTCTTAACTGAGGCGAACTCAGCCGGACCGAGTGCCGAGAAAAACCTCTATGCCAGATATTAGGGTGACCGTACCGGAAACCGACACAGGTGGGCGAGGAGAGTATCCAAAGGCGCTCGGGTGAGCCCCCGTTAAGGAACTCGGCAACTTGACCCCGTAACTTCGGGAGAAGGGGTGCCTCTCTTGGTCAAAAGCCGAGGGAGGCCGCAGTGAAGTGGGCCTGCCGACTGTTTAACAAAAACACAGGGCTCTGCTAAGCCGTAAGGCGAAGTATAGGGCCTGACGCCTGCCCGGTGCCGGAAGGTTAAGGAAGGGGGTCATCCTGACGCAAGTCAGGAGAAGCTCCCGACCAAAGCCCCGGTAAACGGCGGCCGTAACTCTAACGGTCCTAAGGTAGCGAAATTCCTTGTCGGGTAAGTTCCGACCTGCATGAATGGCGTAACGAGTGGGCCAGTGTCTCAACGGGGAGCCCGGCGAAATTGTAGTGGCGGTGAAGATGCCGCCTGCCCGCGATCGGACAAAAAGACCCCGTGAACCTTTACTACAGCTTGCCATTGGGTCTTGGCAACTCCTGTGTAGGATAGGTGGGAGGCGATGAAGCCTTGACGCCAGTCAGGGCAGAGCCGACGGTGAAATACCACCCTGGATTTGTTGGGATCCTAACTTCGGGTTCGAACCGAAGGACAGTGGCAGGTGGGTAGTTTGACTGGGGCGGTCGCCTCCTAAAAGGTAACGGAGGTGCCCAAAGGTTGGCTCAGCACGGACGGTAACCGTGCGGGGAGTGCAAAGGCATAAGCCAGCCTGACTGCGAGACCGACGGGTCGAGCAGACACGAAAGTGGGGCTTAGTGATCCGGTGGCTCTGTGTGGAAGGGCCATCGCTCAACGGATAAAAGGTACTCCGGGGATAACAGGCTGATCGGGCCCGAGAGTCCCCATCGACGGCCCGGTTTGGCACCTCGATGTCGGCTCATCGCATCCTGGGGCTGAAGTCGGTCCCAAGGGTTGGTCTGTTCGCCCATTAAAGCGGTACGTGAGCTGGGTTCAGAACGTCGTGAGACAGTTCGGACTCTATCCATCGTGGGCGCAGGAGACTTGAGGGAAGCTGACCCTAGTACGAGAGGACCGGGTTGGACGGACCTCTGGTCTACCAGCTGTGGCGCCAGCCGCACCGCTGGGTAGCTATGTCCGGAAGGGATAACCGCTGAAAGCATCTAAGCGGGAAGCCCATCCCAAGATTAGGTCTCCCGTGTATTATCGGGCAACCGATAATACCCTGAAAGCCCCCTGTAGACTACAGGGTCGATAGGCCGCAGGTGTAAGAGCGGTAACGCTTTGAGCCGAGCGGTACTAATCGGCTGTGCGACTTAAACTATCCGCCTTCCCCTAAGTTTTGCCGGTGACTATACCGGAGGGGAAACACCTCTTCCCATTCCGAATAGAGAAGTTAAGCCCTCCAGGGCCAATGGTACTGTGCTGGCAACGGCACGGGAGAGTAGGTCGTCACCGGCTTTTTTAAATAAAAATTATTTATTAATAGCCCTAAGTATCAGTAAAATAAGAACTTATCTTTCTCAAAATTTTAAAAATTGACCCTTGACAAAATTGACTTTTTTCGTATTATTTAATGTTAGTATGAGAGACCCTATTGTGGAGAGATTTTATCCATATAGGGTAAAAATGCACGGAGGTGCGCTATGTTAAAACGCAAGGGCTTTACTTTAATTGAGCTCTTGGTTGTAATCTTAATTATCGGTATCCTCTTAGCACTCATCATCCCGAACTTCGTCCTGTTCCAGGAAAGAGCCCGCCGCTCCTCGGTTAAAAACAATATGCACGTCTTCCAGACTTCCCTCGAGGCATTTGCTACCGACCATTTCGGTAATTATCCTCCCGCAGACGAAATTGGTGGGGATGAGGACGCATTCGGTGAGTATGTCGGACCTTATTTCCCAGGTGGCGAAATCCTCACCGGGGGCGAAGATGTCCAGTATGGAACCTGCCCAACCAACCCTTACACTGGACAACCATACTGGAGTGAAGATGTCAATGACTACGAAGACCTCTATTATCCTCATGACGACCTCTACTTTGATGACCCCGCAGAGAGGTATATCCTCACAATAAATTCCGGTGCGCTCTCTGATTGCCCTTATATTGACGTTACGGCGGATGGAGAAGTGGCCGGAACAATTGCCTTTGGTACCTGGGTCAATGCTGGAACCGGAATGACCGAGCAATACTCCATCTGCGGCTGGGGAAGAATGTATGAAGGACCACCGATGTATGATTTAGCCCCCAACGCTGACGACCCAACCAGTGAAGAATTCTGGGTCTTCTTCGTCCTTCACAACTAATACCGACCTAAAAGGAGAAGGGGCGGGATTTAATCCCCGCCCTTTTTCTTTTGTTAAAGTTTATTAAGAGAGGTAGGCAGTGGTCTTTATCTTAGTTCTTTTTCTCAATCTCTTCTGCTTTCTTATTTTCTAACATCCTGACATCCCCCTCCGCAACCGGTCGATCAACCGAATAGACCTGAATAAAACTTAGTTTTATCTCAAGAATTGCGGAAAGCCAATCGGAAAATGGCGAGCCATTGAGGAGAACAAGTTGTATTATCAATTTTATCTCTTTCAAACCTTCAATTATGCTTTCCAATTTTATTCCGGGCGATTAATCTCCTGAAAACTCTTTCTATCTCCGACGTCTAACTTAAAGGTCTCAATTAATCCCTTCCTGTTTATCAGAGAAGAGTTGGTTAAAAGAGCGGTTGGTATTTTTGGGCAATACCGGTCCCTTAATTGCCTTGCTTCCGAGACAATAAATGGGAAATCCGGGAAAAGAAGCGGTTCGCCATTCCCAAAGAAGGTGATGTAATCAAAATTAATTTCGGATTTCAGATACTACTCTTCCAATCGTTTCAAAACCAAATCTTTGGGCGGAAAGGGAATTACCTTGTGGGTTAATTGTTTTAATCGCGGTTCTTCCGTAATGATAATAGATACAATCAAAAAACAGATCTTATCTGTTGTTGGCAGAAGATTTATCCCCGAGAAAGTTCCAATCTTTTTGTAAAGGGAAGAAGGCTCAATGTTCCTCGGACCGGACAATAATTACCCGGCATCGCCTTAAAGCCTTAAGGGTTTGAGAAGAAGAATGGAGCCTTTTAGCATCAGAGGAAGAGATGACTATGTCGCATCGGTTCTTACCCGAAACCCTTAAAGGGGTAATAAGAGCCGGAGAATTTCCCGCTCGGTCACTGGCATAAGCGGCGCTTAAAGAGTTGAGATATTGAACCATCCCTTGCTGAATAAGTTCATCCCGGTCAACAAAGGAAGGTCCGTAAACCTCTCTCCCCTCTTCGTCTAAGACCTGGGGAAAGAGGGATGGTTTTAAATCTAAGCGCCGGGCATCAATAATTACTCCCGTATATTTAGGGGTTTCTTCTGATTCAATAGGGATTGGAACGATTCCTTCGGGAATCTCCTTCCCTTCGGGCCAGGGCTGACCGCAAAGGGGGCAAGCGATAGGACTTAAAGGAAGCCCCCCACCCGTTTTTGGTGCCAAAAGGGAGTAAAGGGCGCCTCTGATCGGAATACGAAAATCAACAAAACTTGTGCCGTCCGAGAGGTGCACCCTTTCCTGAGAAGAAGGGGTAAGGGAGAGGAAATTGAATCGCCGCTCAATCTTGGGATTGGCCATTAAAAAGTCTCGCACTGTCCAGTTTGAATTGTAAAAGCAGTCTTTAAGCATCTCCTTGGCAAGGAGGGAAAGGTCGGTGGGGGTAATTAAAGCATCGGTGGCAGACTCCTGAGAAATTACTATCTCCCATTTCTCAAAATCAATAAAATTAGCGCCAAATAATGGGAGAAAAGAGAAAAGGATGAGGGTTCTTATCCGCAATAACATTAAAACGAAGCGGGAGACGGGACTCGAACCCGCAACCACCTGCTTGGGAAGCAGGGACTCTACCCTTGAGTTACTCCCGCAAATAATCATTAAATCTTATTTTATCTTAATTTAGCAACAAGTCAAGGTAAAGCGATTGACAAAAAAGAAATATACTTTATTATCTTCTAAGGGGCGAATAGCTCAGTTGGCGAGAGCGCCTCCCTTACAAGGAGGAGGTCACCCGTTCAAGTCGGGTTTCGCCCATCTCCTTATGTTCGGAAGGATAAGGAAACTTCTCCGAACCAAACTGGATGACCCCTATCTCCGAAAAGGGAATTATTCTGACCCAACCGTCTGTCCGGTCTGCGGACTCCTCTACCACAAAAAGCGCTGGGAAAGAAATGAGGAATTAAAAGATAAATTACTCAAAGAGGCGAAAAGGGCAAAGTGCCCTTCCTGTCGAAAGATTGAAGACCATTACCCAATGGGCATTTTAACCATAACCGGAGGCTTTTCCCTCAAAAATAAGGAGGAGATTAAAAATATTATTGCCAATACCGAGAAGAAAGAGATTTTTCGGAATCCTCTTGACCGGATAATGAGTCTAAAAGAGATGAAGGATAAGATGGTAGTGGAGACAACCTCAGAGAACTTAGCCATTGCCTTGGGTAAGGCCCTAAATCGGGCCTACAAAGGCAAATTAAATATCTCCTTCTCCCAAGACCAAAAATTAGTTCGGGTCTTATGGGAGAGAGGATAGAAGGAGGAGGTAAATATGAAGGTAAAACCACTTGCCGATCGAATTTTAGTGGAAAGAATTGAAGAAGAAGAGACAAAAAAAGGAGGCATCATTCTCCCGGATACCGCCAAAGAGAAACCCCAGCAAGGAAAGGTGATTGCAGTCGGTCCCGGCCGAATCGACGAGAAAGGCAACCGGATTCCGATGGAGGTGAAGAAAGGTGACTACATCCTCTTCGGCAAATACTCCGGTCAGGAGATTAAGATCGAGGATAAAGAGTATCTCATTATGCGCGAAGATGATGTCTTGGCGATAATTGAGAAGAAGGAGGAGTAAGATGGCAGCCAAAGAATTGAAATTTAATGAAGAAGCAAGAAGGGCAATACTCCGAGGGGTTGAGACATTAGCGAAGGCGGTGAAGGCAACCCTCGGTCCGAAAGGGAGGAATGTGGCAATTGAAAAGAAATGGGGTGCGCCCACTCTCACGAAAGACGGTGTGACCGTAGCCAAGGAGATTGAACTGGAAGACAAGTTTGAAAATATGGGAGCCCAGATGGTGAAGGAGGTCGCTTCTAAGACATCGGATGTCGCCGGAGACGGAACAACCACTGCCACGATTCTGGCGGAGGCAATCTACCGTGAAGGACTAAAGGTTGTCAGCGCCGGTGCCAATGCGATGGCAGTTCAGAGAGGAATTGAAAAGGCAGTCGCAGCAACGGTTGAAGAATTAAAGAATATGTCAAAAAAGACAACAACCAAACAGGAGATCGCTCAGGTGGCAACCATCGCAGCAAACAATAATTCGGAGATTGGCAATCTGATTGCCGACGCAATGGAAAAGGTCGGAAAAGAAGGGGTAATTACGGTTGAAGAGGCAAAGAGCTTAGAAACTACCCTTGAAGTAGTGGAGGGGATGCAATTTGACCGTGGCTATCTCTCCCCTTACTTTATTACCAATCCGGACAAGATGGAATGCGAACTGGAGGATGCCTATATCCTTCTCTATGAGAAAAAGATCTCTTCCGCCCGAGATTTACTCCCGGTCCTAGAAAAGATTGCCCAGAAAGGTAAACCAATCTTAATCATCGCCGAAGAGGTAGAAGGAGAAGCCTTAGCCACATTAGTCGTGAATAAAATCCGGGGAACTCTCCAATGCTGTGCGGTGAAGGCTCCCGGTTACGGCGAAAGACGTCGGGCAATGCTTGAGGATATCGCCATCTTAACCGGTGGTCGTCTCATCTCCGAAGACCTCGGCATCAAACTGGAGAACGTTCAAATTTCTGACCTGGGAAGGGCGAAGAAAGTAGTGGTGGATAAAGATAATACGACAATCGTTGAAGGACAGGGCTCGAAAAAAGAGATTCAGGGCAGGATTGAATCCATCCGGAAACAGATTGAGGAGACGAAATCGGATTACGACCGGGAAAAATTGCAGGAGCGGTTAGCAAAATTAGCCGGCGGAGTAGCGGTAATCAATGTCGGAGCCGCAACCGAAGTGGAGATGAAACAGAAGAAGGCATTGGTGGAAGATGCCCTCCATGCGACGAGAGCCGCGGTTGAAGAGGGGATTGTCCCCGGTGGGGGCGTCGCCCTTTTGCGTGCCAGCGCTGCCTTAGAGAAATTAAAGGTAGAAGGCGATGAGAAATTAGGGGTGGAGATTGTAAAGAAGGCACTCGCCGAACCATTAAGACAACTGGCTGAAAACGCCGGAGAAAATGGCTCAATCATTGTGGAAAAGGTAAAGGCAGAAAAGAATCCAAATGTCGGGTTCAATGTGGAAACACTGCGCTTTGAGGATATGTTTTCCGCCGGAATAATTGACCCAACTAAGGTAACAAGAAGTGCGCTCCAGAACGCTGCCTCGGTTGCCGGTCTTCTGGTAACGATGGAAGCCTGCATTGTGGAAAAACCAGAAAAGGAAAAGGCGCCACCAACTCCACCCGGTGGCTACGGTGAATACTGATTAAAGAACTTTGGGGAGGGATAAATTATCCCTCCCCTTTCTTTTTGCTTCAAAAGTTCTTCATCCTCAACCCAAAGAAGAAACTCCTTCCCGGACGAGGATAATTGCGGTCGGAAATCGTATTACCAAAGACTTCAGCATAAGAAACATTAAAGAGATTCTCAATTGAGAAAGAGAGAAAGATTTCCCGCCAAACCCTTTGCTCCATTCGGAAGCCAAGAAGGAAATAAGCCGGAAGTTTCTTCTCTTTCATGTAAACCTTCGGAAAACTGTCATAAGCCGGATAATAATTGACCTTATCCCCGATGAAGTCTCCCTCCAAAGAGATTAAGTGGTCAGGGTCCTTAAAGAAGAAAGAGGGCAAAATCTTCCATTGGGGCAGGAATGCGGACCGGCGCCGAACCACAATAAAGGAATCAGGGGAAAAGACCATCTCCTTCCGAATCTGAACCCCCTTCTTCCAATCCCCAGAGAGAGAAAAGGTAATCCTTTTTAAGATAGGCAATTCCAGTCGCCACTCTATCCCGATTATCTCCTGGCGGTCAACATTACTCGGTCGCCATAAACCAGCACTATCCGGAAACCAGGCGATGAGATTCTTCGTTCTCCGGGAAAATAAGGTAAATGAGAATCTCTTCGTATCAAAACCTGCTTGGTTTGTCCACCCCTCTTCTGATTTAAGGTCAGGATTTCCCGCTCTGGGCCAATATAAATCATTAAATGTCGGAGCGCGAAATCCTCTCCCGGTATGGAAACGAAACTTTCCGAAAGGCAAAGGATAGGTAATCCCTAAACCCGGACTCCAAAAACCACCGCTTTTCTTATCCCAGTCGTAACGGATGGAAGGGGAAAAAGTAGGTTGAGGAAATAAACTCCCTTCCAGGAAAAGACCAAATTTATTGCCTCGTGGTTGGTAAACTGTATCTTTATAAGCGAAGGAAGAAAAATCATAAAAATAGGAGTGGATGGTTGCATAATCATCTCGGTAATCAAGACCAAAGGAGAGGTGAAGAGGCGTCTCTTCTCTGGAGAAGGAAGAGATTAAACTACCCCCAGCCGTTCTTATTTTGTAGGTATCCTCATAAACTGCGGAATCAGGAGAAAACTGGTCAATCCAATGAAAACTCGTAGTATTATTCACAAGAAAAGGGGATATCCTTATTCTCAGGTTCAAAGTAATCGGGAGGGAGATCTCCCCTTTAAGGAGAGAGAGCCCATCCTTCTGGCGGTCATAGAGGGAAGAGGCGGTAGAATCACCATAAGGAGGAATTTGGTCCTTTCCGGGCATTGGTCCGGGAAGACCAACCTCCTTCCATTCATGGGCGAAATCAAGGCGGAGGAGGTTGGTGTAGGTCGTCGCAAGATTTATCCCTCGGGAAAACCCATCCTCATTAGACCTCATCCCCTTTGTCTTATCCTGGTGGAGAGCCAGGAGAAAACCAAATCTTTCTTTTAGATTAAAACCGGAGGAAAGGGAGAGGTTAGAAGTTTGGTAAGAACCGGAAAGAAAGCGGGCGGAGTAAGAAAGCCTTTCGGGTTTAAGGGTAAAGGGTGATTGGGTGATAAGATTCACCACTCCTCCTAAGGCATTCGCCCCATAGATACTGGATGCGGGTCCCTTCACCACTTCAATTCTCTCTATGTTATGAACCGAAATCAGCCCCAGGTCGCAGATTCCGCTCATTGGCGAATAAAAGGGTAAACCATCAATTAAAATTAGGACCTGTTGGGCGGAGGAACCGAAAATGGAGAGAGAGGTGAGCCCTTTCAAAAGGGAGTAATTCCGGATATCTATCCCCTCTTTTCCGAAGAGTAAGGAGAAGTCACCAAAGGTTTTTAAGAAGATAAGGTCCCTGGGAATAATAGCAGTTGCGACTGGTAGTTTCTCAAGAGAAGCAGTGACCCGGGAAGCGGTGACGAAGATTGTGTCAACCTGATAGATTTGGGCAAAGATAATTAATGGAATGATAAATAGGAGATAGGTTTTTTTGGTCAACATAATTCCTCCTTTCCTCGCCAAGAGGAATTAAGAGAGTGGTAAAGAGGTCTCCTGGCTTGCGGGTCATCCTACTCTCCCCGCCTTCCCGGCGAAAACCAGTGGCAAGAGGGGGATTTCGTCGCCGCTCACAGTGGGCAGGACCGCGCGGGATTCTCACCCGCTTCCCTGATCCCCTTTCCTTCGGGGACTCCTCTTTTTCGAGGACCTTTACCACCACCCGACAATGTAGCAATTTTTAGAGAAAAGTCAAGGATGAAAATAATCGGTCCTTGATTTTATCTCTCCTTATGGTTGACATCAGAAAGAATCCTCTTATAATTATAAATATGAATGGTGCTCTCTTAATCTTCTTTTTCTTTAATCTTGGGCGGTGGGTGAGTTATTGTAATGAGACTCCTGAACTCTTTGCCTTCTACGGTCAAGAGAAAGCGATGTTTATCCACCCACCCGATTTCGGAATTACCTACCCCCTACAAATTGAATCCTTAAGGACAAGATTTTATAGTTCGATGGGTGGATTTACCGATTCCGCCTTTGTTTATAAGATTTATGCCGGTGATGGGCAAACCGTGCTCTTTGAATCTGAAACCCTTTTAGCGATTCGCCCTCCCCAACAATTCCGTTATGCTTTAAGAGAACCAGTGGTAATTGAAAGTGGGGATTTTTATATCGCCGTTGCCGGAAGGAGTTATAACCAACCGTTCGGTTATCCATTTATCGCCACAGATGACAATCCTAATCCCCAGAAGAGTTTCTACGGCCTGCCTGGAAACTGGACCCTCTCGGAATATGGGGAGTATTTTATCTTTGCCTTTGTCACCTGGAATCCAACCAGCCATTCGGAGAGAGAAGAGAAATTGATTGGCAGGAAACCACGCTTTCAAAGCAGAAGAATCTATAATGTCCAGGGGAAATTGCTTCCTTCGGAAAGAGGTCTTCCTTCGGGAATCTATTTCTTAGAAAGCGGAGAGAAAATTATAAAGTTAAAGTAGGGGTCTTTATGGGAAGGAAAGTCCTGTTACCAATTTTTATCTTCTCCTTTTCCTTAGCCGGAAATATTTTGCCCAATCCGAGTTTTGAAATCTGGCTTGACACCTTAGGAATTAACCTTCCCTTAGGCTGGCTTACCAGTGAGATCATTCGGGAAAGTTCGGCGGTGAAATCAACCTTCGCCCACACCGGTGAATTCTCCGTCAATCTCATCGGTCGGGACACGGTTGCTTTCATCACAACCACAACTATTGTCTCGCCGGGGAAGAGTTATTTATTTTCCGGTTGGGCAAGAACCCAAAACCCCCTTCCTGGTTCTTTCACCCTCCAATTCTTAAACCTTCTGGGAAATCCGATTGGAAACCCAACCATTTTACCGGTCTATTTTTCCACTAATTATCGGGAGTATCGGACCTGGGTAACTGCTCCCGAGAGTGCCTTCTTCCTTATCTGCGCCTTAATCACTTTCCCGAATACTAACACCTTCGTTGATGATGTAACCCTTGACGACACCTCTTTCCAACTGATTGCGGAGAGAAAAAATCGGGCTATCCCTTCCTCTCCTTTCTCATTCTATCTCTCTTATCCGCAAAGGGTTGAGATAAGGATTTATAACCTATTGGGAGAAGAGATAAGAAGGATTGACCTTGGAGTCCTCTCTCCCGGTTTCCACCAATTCTTTTGGGATAAAAGAGATAAAAATGCCCGAATCGTTCGAAAAGGTCTTTATTTTGTAAAGATTGCCACCCAAGAAAAAAACTGGGTGAAAAAGTTTTTCATCTTTTAGGTTTGTGCCAAACCCTGTCACTATTTAATAAATCTGTGACCATTTAAGTCACAATTTTACCCCTCTTTTTTAATAAGTTTCGTAAATACGAAACTTAATTTAGGATTAAATCTGGCATAATTCTTGCAATTATTATATGTGATAAAAAAAGGTTTAGGAGGTAAAAATGATTAGGGATATAGTTAAAGAATTAGTAATAATTGCAACCGTCGGTCTCCTTTTTGGGATGGCGCTTTTTTCTTTTCTCCGGGCGATAATCCCCTCATAGATTGAGGAGATGGATGGGGTGACCTATGGCTCACATCGGAACGATTGAGATGGTTCTAATTATTTTTTATCTTATCCTTCTCTTTCTCCCCTTCTTCTCCGATGCCTTATTTTAATCTTCTTGACGCCGTTCCTTTCTCTGGTAAAATCTTCCGTGCAAATCTTTGTTGGCACTTCTGGCTGGCTTTATTCCTGGAATGAGGCGGGAACACTTGACTGGTATTTAGAAAATTCTCGCTTGAATGCGATTGAACTTAACGCCTCCTTTTATCGCTTCCCCTTTCCCAACCAGATAAAATCCTGGGCCGATAAAGGGAAAAACCTTCGCTGGGCAATTAAGGTGAATCGCCTGATTACCCATCAGTTCAAATTCGGGGAGAAGGCAAAGACCCTTTGGGAGCGGTTCCAAAGATTATTTTCGCCAATGGAAAAGATGATTGACTTCTATCTCTTCCAGCTCCCCCCAAACTTCTCACCGAAGGCAAGGAAGAAGTTAGAAGGCTTTATCCGCTGGACAAAATTAAAAAGCCAATTCGCCCTCGAGGTGAGGCATATTGACTGGTTTTCCCAGGAAAACTACCTCTGGGCAAAAGAGGAAGGTATCATTTGGGTCTCAATTGATGCCCCGGATTTACCCCGGGATATAATAAAAACAAACGATACCATCTATTTAAGAATTCACGGCCGAACCGGTTGGTATGCTCATAACTATTCTTCCTCCGAATTGAAGGAGATTGCCCAGAGGATTCTCTCCCTCAAACCGGAAAGGGTATTTATCTTCTTTAATAACGACCATGCGATGCTAAAAAATGCCCGGATGATGAAGAAAATCATTAACCTCTCATTGACAGACCAATTTTAACCCTTATTATTTTGGGTGATTCTCATTTATGAAGATGATTTCTATAAAAACCTCTTCCCTCTCACTTATCTCCATCCGGTCTTTGAATTAAGGGTTGGGCTATTTTCCCCATTAGAAAGAATCCTAAAATTCTATCCCTCTTCCGCTCTCACCCTTTTGGTCCGAGAGGAATTAGAAGAGGTTATGAGGGAGAGATATCCCAATCTTAATGTGATAGCCCAGAAAAGAGAGGTTAGCGATTTAATTAAGGAGACCTCCCTTTTCCTTTCGGGAAGGGCTCTCCTCCTGGAAAAGATTCCTCCGGAAGGAGATGATTCCCTTTTCCTTTCTCAGGATGGTGATTTGATTGGCTTTCGGATTAAAAAGGGGAAGGCATCTTTACCATTAAAGGCAGAAAAGGTAAGGGCATTCTCCTTTAAGAACCTCTGGGATTTAATCCCCTTAAACGAAAAACTCCTTCCCCTTGATTTTCCTAAGGGTAAGATAGAAGGTCTTCTGGATAAAGGGGTGATAATCCTTGGCGACCGGAAAAAACTCTTCGTGGGGAAGGGGGCAAAGGTCTTTCCCGGGAATGTCTTGAATTTGGAAAAGGGATTTATCTATATTGACGAAGGGGCAGAAATCTTTCCCTTCTCTTACCTGGAAGGTCCTTGTTACATCGGTAAGGGGACAAAGGTCTTCGGGGCGAAGATTCGCCAATTCGCCAATATCGGTGAGGAGTGCCGAATCGGTGGGGAGATTGAAAGTTCCATTCTTATGGCTTTTGTAAATAAATACCACGAAGGGTTTTTAGGCCATTCCTATATTGGAGAATGGGTCAATCTCGGTGCCGGGACGAATAATTCCGACTTAAAGAATAACTACACAACCGTCAAAATCCAAATCGGCAGAAAGAGGATTGATACCGGGCAATTGAAATTAGGCTGTTTCATTGGCGACCACGTCAAGACCGCCATCGGCACAAGAATTCCGGCTGGAGCGGTAATTGGTATCTTTGCCAATATCGTAGCCGAAGGATTCTGTCCGAAATCTCTTCCCAACTTTTATTGGAGGGAAGGGCAAAGATGGGAGATGGAAAAGGCAATTGCGACCGCCCGAGGAATGATGGCAAGGAGAGGAAAGGAATTAACGAAAGGAGAAGAGTCCCTCATTCGATATTATGCCCAATTAAAAGGGTAAGAATCTTTCTCGAGAGGATGACAGGGAAAATGCGCATCGGTGTTGATATCGGTGGGACAAACACTAAGATTGGTTTGGTTCAAGATGGAAAGATATTAAGGCGGAGAACAATCCCAACCCGTCAAGACCCAGAACAGGCAATTGGCGAACTGGCCAATGCCTTAAAAGAGATTTCTTGGGGGATAGAGATTGAATTAATTGGGATTGGTTGTTGCGGACTTATTGACCACAAAGAAGGGATTGTTCGGACTCCGCCCAATCTGCCAAAATGGCACAACCTCAAATTAAAGGAGAGATTAGAAAAGATATTAAATCTTAAAGTCTTCGTTGGTAATGATGTCAATGCCTGCGCCTTAGGCGAATACCTTTATGGCTTGGGGAAAGGGAAGAGAAATCTCTTCGTTCTGACGATTGGCACCGGGGTCGGTGGCGGGATTATTGCGGATGGGAGATTAATCCTCGGTGCCAACCATTCTGCGGGCGAATTTGGTCATACCATCATCTTTCCCGAAGGGAGAAGATGCCGGTGTGGCAATCGGGGTTGTCTGGAAGCATATATCGGTCAGGAGAACATCCGAAGGATGGCAAAAAGGATTATCGGCAAGGATTTAACCCCAAAAGAAGTGGCGATTCGGGCAAGAGAAGGAGAGAAAAAGGCAATTGCGGTAATTGAAAGGGTGGGCTATTACTTAGGGCTCGGTTTAGTAAATGTCTGTCACCTTCTCGACCCGGAGATAATAATTATCGGTGGTGGGATTTCCGGGATGGGCAGGAGGCTATTGAAGAAGACAGAAGAGACAATTAAAGAGCGAATAATGCCTTTACCGAAAAGGCGGCTTGAGATCAGGCTTTCCCAGCTTGGTTCTTCCGCCGGGATTTTAGGGGCGACAAAATTCCCAGAATTTGCTATTTGATAAATTGAGATGGGAGATGATTTTTCGGGATGTTCACGATGTCGGTTAAAAATCCATCTTCTCTCTTAGGAAAAGGATTGCCTCTATTTCCATAAATCCAATCCTTACCGCCCGCTCCTCAGCGAGTCCTTCTTCCCCTTAGAAAGACCTCTGGTAAATAGAGTAGACCTTTTATCGGATAACGAGTTTTTCGGTGAATTCTTTATTTTCCGCTTTTATCTTTAAGAGGTAGACACCGGTTTTTATCCCCTTTAATGAGATTTTTGGCTCTTTGGAAGAAAAGTCAGTCTCTTTTATCAACTTTCCGGAAACATCAAAGATTTCAATCTCTTTTACGGGCAAAGAAGAACGGATAACGAAAAACGATTTTGCCGGATTGGGATAGATTTCTGAAATGAAAGGTTTAACATCAGGCAAAAAGTATTCTTCAATTCCCGTCACATCTCGAATGACCGAGACAGTGGAAGAACCGAAATTTGCCACATAGGTTCGGTTCTCGATTGAATTCCAGGCAAAGGCACAAGGCTCATCTCCCACTTGGATTGCTGTAATTACCTGGTTAGTTGCTCCATCAATCACCGAAACAGAGCCACTTCCAGAATTGGCGCAATAGACCTTATTATTGGTTGAATTCCAGACCAAAGCCCAAGGATAATCTCCCACTGGAATTGTTGCAATCACCTGGTTAGTTGCTCCATCAATCACCGAGACATTGTCACTTCCATAATTGGCGCAATAGACCTTATTGTTGGTTGAATTCCAAACTAAAGCATTAGGCCACTCTCCCACTGGGATTGTTGTAATTACCTGGTTAGTTGCCCCATCAATCACCGTAACATTGTTACTTCCCGCATTGGCGCAATAGACCTTATTGTTGGTTGAGTTCCAAACCAAAGCACGAGGACCGTCTCTCACTGGAATTGTTGTGATTACCTGGTTAGTTGCCCCATCAATTACTGAAACATTGTTACTTACAAGATTGGCGCAATAGACCTTATTGTTGGTTGAATTCCAAACTAAAGCATTAGGCCACTCTCCCACCGGGATTGTTGTAATTACCTGGTTAGTTGCCCCATCAATCACCGTAACATTGTTACTTCCAAGATTGGCACAATAGACCTTATTATTTGTTGAGTTCCAAACCAAAGCACAGGGATAAATCCCCACTGGGATTGTTGTAATTACCTGGTTAGTTGCCCCATCAATCACCGTAACATTGTTACTTCCCTCATTGGCGCAATAGACCTTATTATTGGTTGAATTCCAGCAAAGGGCACGAATACCATTTCCAGCAGGAATTCTCGCAATCTTTTGATTAGTTGCTCCATCAATCACAATCACGCAATTGCCCTCTCCACCACCGACATAGATTTTATTATTCGTCGCATTATAAGTAAAGGCTTGGGGATATAACATTCCCGAAAGTGAATCTGGCAGATAGATTGTCGTCTCAAGATACTGGCTAAATAAAAAAGCAGGGAGGAGAAAACAGAGAAGAGCAAGGAGAACAAACCGCCGACCATCTTCCGCCTTTCTCTTTCCTGAAAGCCAATAAATCTTTTTGGTAAAAGCCCTAACCTTGCCTTTTTGGATAAAGTTTAAAAGTTTCATTTTATCCTCCTTCGGGTTGTTTTGAAACACAACCCAAAAATAGGCACAAAAATCCAAAGATTTTTCTACCAATTTCCATCCCTGATTTCATTTCCTTAATTATAATCCAATCTTTATTTTTGTGAATACCCTGTTAGAAATTCCACCGAAAGGCAATCCCCTAATCAAAAGGAAGTAAACCGCCAGAAGATTTCTACCCTCAAATTTTTAATTCTAATTTTCTGATAATCAGGGCAAAAAGTCATTTTCTCTCCTGATTTCATTTTGATAAGTCTCTATTTTTCGATAACTTATAAAAATGACCATTTTTGAACTAAATTCTTCTGCTTTGCGGAAAATGTTAGTGACACTAACATTTTTTCTCACCTGATTTTGTCTCTAAGTCCTTATCTTACAATAACTTAGAGCCTTTTTCTTAATTTTATCCCCCTTTGCTCCCTGAGTCCTATACT